>Ga0075433_10004212_pt1 | contig 11162 bp, 7 predicted proteins | sample RhiMethybrSRZTD2_FD_75299 | JGI IMG/M metagenome (GOLD analysis project Ga0075433, IMG submission 75299) | Populus rhizosphere microbial communities from Tennessee, USA - Rhizosphere MetaG P. TD hybrid SRZTD2 | ecosystem: Host-associated > Plants > Roots > Rhizosphere > Soil | place: USA... | reverse complement strand
GAAGACTCAAATCCACTCGTCTTGGGCAGTCGACCGAATCAGCAAAGAAGATTTCGAACAGTGGGCGTTGAATTCTGGCACTTTGGGAGGGAGAACCCTCAGTCGGCATGCAGCCGTCCCTGCCGCCAACGGTGGTAAGGGAACTAACTCAATGACGGCTATTCTTCGATCCAAACCTGCTCAGTCTCCAGCGGGTCTTGCCGGCATGAGCCGCTACTTCGTCCAGGAAATTTTCTGTCAAGAGTTGTCGCATCCGGAATCGCTATGGGAGCGGTTTCAGACATTGCTGAGAAGAGTCCGGCACGGGCCTTATTTCCCGCAGCTCTATTTTCTGAAGGGCGGGCACAGATTATCGACAAAGCCGACGCACCTCAGTGAAGGCCTTACGCTCGGTGGCGGAGGACAAATCTACGTGTCGCCCTTCCCACTCGATTGCCTTAGTGGAGTCGAGCGTTCTGAATTCCCGTCCATAAATGCGGCGCTGGCCAAGGTCTACCAAATACGTGCCTCCAATGCATTGCTGGTGGCGACTCGAAATTCACAATTGTCTCAAGTGGACTCCCTCTTAAAGAAAAAGAGGCGACTCCTCATGAATCTTCGGGAGGATTTGGGGCGAACCGAAGGAGCCGAGACCTACAAGAAGTATGCCGATTTGCTCTATGCTCACCAGCACAAATCGCCGCCTGGGGGGAAAGGGGTAAAACTCGTTGATCTGTTTGACGTCGATCAGAAAGAAATCGAGGTCCGGCTTGACCCAGAGTTGTCCTTGATCCAAAACGCAGTCCGCTATAGCAAGTTGTACCAGAAAGCAAGGCGTTCGATTCCTTTGGTAGCTTCCAGAATTAAGAAAACCGAGCAAGAGATTAGGACCTTGGCCGACGAAAGAGAGCGATTGGCAGCAGCCGTGACCTTGGAGGGACTGCGGCAAGCCGGAAGCGCATCCCTAGGCGCGCGAGCGGGCCAAGGAAGCAGCAACAGACCGGACAAGACAGGTCCGTCGCCCACAGGACACGGAACAACCCGCCATCCACGAGATGTCCATGACGCACTGGTTCGAAAGACAGCCAAATCTTTCGTATCTTCCGACGGGCTGACGATTCTGGTCGGGAAATCGAGCAAAGACAACGATACTCTCACCCTGAAGATTGCTCAAAGTGACGACTTCTGGTTTCATGTGGCCGGCTACGGGGGGTCTCATGTGGTTCTGAGGAATCCCCAAAAGCTCAAAGCACCGCCGCGCTTATCACTACTGGAAGCGGCTGGGCTGGCTGCCTATTTCAGCCAGGCTCGCAACTCCTCGAAAGTGGAGGTCCATTACACGCAAAAGAGATCCGTGTCGAAACCCAAGGGAAGTAAGCCTGGGTTGGTTCAACTCAGAGACTACAAGTCGGTTTCCGTCAAGCCGGGCCTCCCATCGCCGCAGCCAGGTTGAATCATGCCAAGTCAGAGTCGGTTGGCTTGGCTGCCAGCGACATCGGACGACTTGATTTTTCCATAGAAGACCACGATAACTTTGAGTCGCGAATTGATACAACGGTTTCGCAACTCTAGATTTGCGATTCGCTGTCCTTGTGGATTGTAACCCCAGGGTTTCTATCAGCATGGTTCGCATCCAGCTTTGGTATAATCGAGCCGCCATTGGCAAGCCCGGCTCAGATTCTGTCCCGACGGCTTAACCTCAAAGTACCGAGGTACCGATACGTACGTTGCTTTTCGCACAGTTATCCCAAAAAGACCGAAAGGTTTAGAAGACAATGAAGGCATTGCTCAAGAAAATTGAAGACAAACAAGTCCAGGTTGGCGTGATAGGGATGGGGTACGTTGGACTCCCGCTGGCAGTTGAGATTGCTCGGGCTGGAATCAGAGTTATTGGAATTGACATCGTTGAATCCAAGATCAAACAGATTAACGATGGGTCTTCCTATATTCCAGACGTCCCGTCTTCCGAGCTCTCCAAGTATGTGCGCTCAGGTTCTTTCAAGGCAGTGAGTGACTTTAGGGTCCTCAATCAGCTCGATGCCGTCATTATCTGCGTTCCGACACCGCTAGGAAAGACCAAGGATCCGGACCTCTCGATGGTCGTCGCAGCCGTGGAGAGAATTGCCGAGAATCTCAGGGCAAACCAGCTGATCGTCCTTGAGAGTACCACTTATCCTGGGACCACCGAGGAGCTGCTGTTGCCTAAGTTGCAGGAGTCTGGACTCGCAGTCGGGAAAGACTTCTTTCTGGCCTTTTCACCCGAGCGTGTCGATCCCGGAAATTCTGCCTATAACACTCGCAATACACCAAAGGTCATCGGCGGAGTCACCCCTCAGTGTCTGGATGTAGCCTCCAGGCTCTACAAGCACTTTATCGAAAGAATCGTGCCCGTGTCGTCGTCTCGCGCAGCCGAGATGGTCAAGCTTTTGGAGAACACTTTCAGAAGCGTCAACATCGGACTGGTGAACGAAGTGGCTTTGATGTGTGATCGGCTGGGTGTCAGCGTTTGGGAGGTCATTGACGCCGCCGCTTCCAAACCATTTGGATTTATGCCCTTCCAGCCTGGACCGGGGCTGGGAGGACATTGCATCCCTATTGACCCGTTGTATCTGTCCTGGAAGCTGAAGACTTTGAATTACCGGGCTCGGTTCATCGAACTGGCGAGTGAAATCAACGCTGATATGCCTCATTATGTCGTCAATAAGATCAATGATGCCCTTAACGATTTCAGCAAATCGGTCAAGAACTCAAAGGTGTTGATTCTGGGAGTTAGCTACAAACGAGATATCGACGATTTGCGGGAATCTCCTGCTCTGGACGTTATCCAGTTGCTGCGGCAGCGGGGGGCTAAGGTGATGTACCATGACGCTCACGTTCCAGAGATAAAGCTTGATGATAGCATCCTGATCTCAATCGATTTGGACCAAGGACTACGTGACGCCGACTGCGTCGTAATCATCACCAACCACAGCAATCTTGACTATCAAAAGGTGGTCAGCAGCTCGAAGATAGTTATTGACACTCGCAACGCTACGAAGGGCATTCAAAGTTCTAAGATCATTAGGCTCTAATAGATTTAGTGGCGGAAACCTGCCCGCGATTGCGGGGTCGAATTTCAGACAAGAAGGCCGATCCGCTACTCTAGAGGTAGACTTGCCCAACAACTCGCCCCAACTTGCAGGGTAGTAAGTCTGTTTTCGAGGGCTGAGCCTAGTTCAGACGGCAGTCAGACGATCATGATCCCAGAAACCAACCCTTACCTCTAAGAACTTTTGTTATTGAATTTTGCTCCAAAAGTATTCAGACTTTCCGGATGAACCTCCCCAATTCCTTGACCCTGTCGCGAATTTTTGCGGTTCCGCTACTCGTGGTTCTGCTTCTGACCCGAGTTAACAGTCCGGATCGCGCGGTGGTCGAACTGTCCATCTATCTCGCCACGATCGTGTTCCTGGGCGCTTCGATCACGGATTATTTTGACGGGTATTTCGCCCGAAAGCGGCAGCAGGTGACGACGCTTGGCATGCTCTTGGATCCCGTTGCCGACAAGCTGCTGACCTCAGCAGCTTTCATTTCGTTGGTTGGGCTCAAGTGGGTTCCAGCATGGATGGTGGTGATCATCATAGGCAGGGACATTGCCGTCTCCGGCTTACGGAACATTGCTTCCTCCGAAGGCTTTACCATAGACGCATCCGAACTGGGCAAGATCAAGATGGCGATGCAGGTCGTGGCAATTACTTTGATTATTCTTCGCAACCAGCTCTCCTGGCTTGGTTCATTGAGTATTGTCGCTTTGTGGCTGGTGGTTATCTTCGCTCTTGTTTCCGCTATCGACTATTTCCGAAAATTCTGGAAGAAGGTGGATGATCGAGTAAAGGCGCGCCAAAGAAGACGATTGATCATCCTGAAGAGAAGAAGGCGCCATGTTCCAACTCAGTGAGTCGAACAAAACCTACCTTCTCGAACTTTCTCGCAAAACGATCCAAGAATTTTTGCAATCCGGCGGCAAACCGTCGGGAGTCCCTGCTCAAGCTGAGCTTTTGGAAAAGCGCGGCGTGTTCGTGACACTGCATCGCGGCGGGCACCTTCGCGGTTGCATCGGCTATATCGTCCCACTCTTCCCACTCTACGAGGCGGTCATCAACTGCTCCATTTCCGCCGCCACGGATGATCCGCGATTTCAACCTTTGAGCCCAGAGGAACTGGACGCCATTGAAATCGAAATTTCGGTCCTCTCCTCGGCTGAAATAGTCCAAGACATTGGGCAGATTGAGATCGGCGTTCACGGCCTAATGATCAACCGCAAGGGGGCCAGGGGATTGTTACTGCCTCAAGTTGCCCTTGAACACGGGTGGGATCGGGAAAAGTTTCTGAGCGAAACCTGTCGAAAGGCCCATCTGCAGCTGGACGCATGGAAGAAGGGCGCAATCATTGAATCATTTACAGCAATTATTTTTCGGGAAGCAGATTACGATTTGAAGAAAGACCACCCTTCAGTCGCAAAAGGGGGAAGCCAATGAGCGATCTCAAAGCCGCCGAGAGCAGCAAGTGCGGCTGATGAACTTGAGGGTCTGCCTTCAACCCGAGTAGACAGGAGATTCTTCGGCAACCTTTCGAACTTCGGATGGAAGTAGCAGCGGCGCTAGTGCCTGGCCGGTGTAGGATCGCTGGCTGCGGGCCACCTCTTCGGGTGTTCCCTGCGCAACAACCTTCCCTCCCTCCTCACCTCCTCCAGGCCCCAAATCCAGAATCCAGTCGGCGGTTTTGATAACATCCAAATGGTGCTCAATCACGATCACTGTATTCCCTAAATCTGTTAGTCGATTCAGGACCTCCAGAAGCTTCTTGACGTCTTCAAAGTGCAGTCCGGTTGTCGGCTCATCGAGGATATAGAGAGTCCTGCCCGTCGCTCGGCGGCTCAGTTCTTTGGCGAGCTTTATCCTTTGAGCCTCTCCGCCTGAAAGAGTTGTGGCTGATTGACCTAAATGAATGTAACCCAACCCCACATCCGCCAGAGTCTGCAGCTTGGTTTTGATCAGCGGAAGATTCTCGAGAAGGGTTAACGCCTCGCTCACTGTAGTTTCAAGGAGATCGGCAATGGATAGCCCCTTGTATTTGACGGAAAGAGTCTCACGGCTGTAGCGGTGGCCCCGGCAGACTTCGCACTCCACGTAAACATCGGGGAGGAAGTTCATCTCGATTCGTCTCAGTCCGTCTCCCTGGCAGGCTTCACAGCGGCCCCCTTTGACATTGAAGCTGAACCGACCTGCTTTATACCCACGTTCCCTGGACTCTGGCAAAGACGCATAAAGATCTCGGATCGGTGTGAAGAGTCCAGTATAGGTGGCTGGGTTAGACCTGGGCGTCCGGCCGATCGGCGACTGATCGATTTCGATCACCTTGTCGACTAACTCGGCACCCTGTATCTCCTTATGCCGTCCTGGTTCGTCGAGAGAGCGGTAAAGTTTCTTTGCCAAGGCCCGGTATAAGATTTCGTTTACGAGAGAGGACTTTCCTGACCCCGAAACTCCCGTTACGACCGTGAATAGTCCTAAAGGAAAACTGGCATCAATAGCCTTCAAGTTGTTGTGTCGAGCGCCTCGGACGGTTAAGGTAGCTCCGCTGGGCTTGCGTCTTGATTGAGGTACCGGAATGCTAAGATGTCCGGAAATGTAGCGCCCCGTAAGGGAGCGTGAGCAGTAGGCGACTTCCGCGGGGCTTCCCTGGGCAATCAGCTCGCCACCGGCTTTCCCTGCTCCCGGTCCGAGATCTACGACGTAGTCTGCTCGGCGTATCGTTTCTTCGTCGTGCTCAACCACGAGCACGGTGTTGCCCAGATCACGCAATTGCTCGAGCGTCAACAAGAGCCGCTGATTGTCCCGATTATGCAGCCCGATGGAAGGTTCGTCTAAAACATAGAGAACCCCGCGCAACCGGGATCCAATTTGGGTTGCGAGACGAATTCGCTGACCTTCGCCGCCAGAGAGCGTGGCCGCGGAGCGATCCAGACTAAGATAACCGAGCCCCACCGCGTCCAGAAATTGCAAGCGCTCAACGATCTCTTCAAGAATGCGCCCGGCGATCTTCAGCTCTCGCTCGTTCAATTGAATCGTTCGCATGGTCTTCAGCGACCTGCCCACAGGAAGGGACGTCAGATCTGCAATAGAGAGGTCTGAGATTTTGATGGCCAGGCTTTCAGGACGTAACCTTTTGCCGGCACAGGCCGAGCAAGGCTTGGTAACCATGAAGGCCTCGTAGGTTTCGCCGCCGGCAAAGTCCTGGTAGAAGGTTTCCTGCACTATCTTAAGTATCCCACCCCCTAAGTCCTTCTCCAAGTTCGTCCCGTTCCAAATGGCGGCCTGGACTTTTGCAGGCAATTGTTCGAAAGGCTGGTTAAGGTCCACTCGAAAGCAGGCGGAGATCCTCTCAAGGAAATGACTTACCTTTAAGGGGAGTTCCTCAACCCAGGGTGCCAACCCGCCATTTAGAACGGACTTGGTCCTGTCTGGGAAGATACGTCCCGCGTCTAGTTCGAACCTGTATCCGAGCCCAGAGCATTCCGGGCAAGCTCCGTAACGACTGTTGAACGAAAAGGTTCTGGGCTCAACGGCCGGAATTGAGATCCCGCAATCGACACAGGCCAGTTTTTCCGAATAGAGCCGCTCTTCGCCGTTCACGACGACGACCAGTACGACTCCCTGAGCCAGCTTCACAGCTGTTTCGACTGATGCCTCCATGCGTTTCTCAATTCCCGGCTTGAGAAGGAGACGATCCACCACTACTTCGATGGTATGGTTTTTGGTTTTATCCAGGCGGACCTTTTCGTCGAGGCTCTGAAGGGAACCATCAATCCGAGCTCGCAGAAATCCATCCCGCGCCAAATCGTCAAAGAGCTTCTTAAATTCCCCCTTGCGACCGCGCACAATTGGAGCCAAAATCATGATCCTCTCGCCTTCAGGAAGATCTTTAATATTCTCCAAGATCTGCTTGGTGGACTGCCGGGATACCACGCGCCCGCATCTGTGGCAATGGGGAATTCCAATGGAGGAATAGAGAAGACGTAAATAATCGTAAATCTCCGTAATCGTCCCCACCGTAGAGCGGGGGCTTCTGCTGGTTGTTTTTTGTTCGATGGAGATGGCAGGACTGAGTCCTTCGATGGAATCAACGTCGGGTCTTTCCATCTGATCCAGGAACTGGCGGGCGTAGGCTGAAAGCGATTCAACATATCTCCGTTGTCCTTCTGCGTAGATCGTGTCGAAAGCTAGACTCGATTTTCCGGAGCCGCTCAATCCTGTTATCACGGTCAGTCGATTACGAGGGATCTCAACGTTGATGTTCTTGAGATTGTGTTGACGTGCTCCCCTAACTAATATCTTGTCGAATCCCATGAAAGGTGACTCACACAGAGAAAGATTTCGGGAGACCCCGAAACAATAGATAATAGACTTGTCAACGAAAACTCGTCAAGGGATGGTGTGATGATAAACGACAGGTTGGCAGATGCAAGAATCGATGTTCACTATCAACCGAACTAACGCGATTCTAGAGAGACGAGAAGGCCGGTGGTTCGCAAAAAGGACTAAGCACGCCATGTCATTCCAGCTGCCTCTGAGTATTCTTGGATTCGCACTCATGGCTTGTGGTCTTTGCTTCCTTGGCTCGGCGCGCTTGGCCTCAGAAGACAAACTGCTTTCCCCGACTCAGTCCATTCGAGGGAGGATTTTCCTCAGTTCCTCAAGTCGAAATGTCCCCACAACGGTTAGCCTGACGAGGACCAGCGGAAATCTGCCTGCACGACAAGACAGAACATTAGGGTACGACGGAGCCTTTTCCTTTGAGGAACTAACGGCTGGGAACTATCTCCTGACGATCGAAAGCCCAGACGTTCCAACCATCGCCAGGACAGTTGAAATCAAGGAATCTGTAACACCGAAGACGATCTTTCTGACTGTTCGTTTGGCTGGGGATGGGTCTGCCACCATTCAAGAGATCCTAAAGGACGATCGCAACCCTTCGGAGCAAGAAGACCTCTCGACGAGTGTCTCGAAAAAAGCATTCAAGGCGTTCCAAAAAGCGACGGAGGAAAGCGCTAAAGGGAACAACGCGGATGCCATCGAATACCTCAAAAAAGCAATCACGGAACAGCCCAACTACTATGAGGCTTATAACAATCTCGGCGCTCAGTACCAGAAGCTCAGGCGATGGGACGAAGCGATCGACGCTTTCTTAAGGGCGGTCGCGTTGCGTGACCGCAGCATCAAGCCACATGTCAACCTTGGAAATATTTACATGAATCTCCATCAGCCGGATTCGGCCATCAAACATTTCCAGAGTGTTCTTGCCTTTGACGCGAATTCCTTGCCGGCTCACTTGGGCTTGGGCCAAGCTTTCTTTCAAAAGAAGGAATACGATGCGGCTGGAGAGCATCTCGAAACCGCAACCCGATTGGATCCCCGTGCAACAAAACAAGCCTTCATGCTCTTGATCCAGATTCAGGTTCTGACTCAAAGATACGAGAGAGCTCGATACTTCGTGAGCGCCATGGCAGAGTTCTTTCCCAATGATCCTGCAGTTTTGAAGTTCTCCCAGGCCCTCAACGATCCGTCTGGTAACCCTCCTGCAACCGCTCAGCCGTGATCATTTTTTCGACACCGGTCTTGTTGCTAACTCCATAGCCGACAAGGAATTGCTTTTCGGAAAAAATTAAAGTGAGTCTGCGCAAATCCCGATACGAGTGACCGGCAGTTGGTTCAACGCATGCAAGCTTTAACACAGAGAATCCGGATGGCTCTTCCATCTGATTCTGCAGCTTGGTTATTGACCCACCCTATCCCGGCTGGCAAAAGATTCTCAGCTCAATGAGTAACGAGTTCCAAGAACTCCAGAGTGTAGTCCCAGGAAAAAATGGGCAGGTCATTGATTCCCATCGCCTGCTGGTCGTGGACGACGATCCGGCAGTGCGCCAAGCGCTGTCTGTCGTTCTGTCCAGCTGCGGGTATGTCTGCGATCAGGCAAGTTCAGCCCACGAAGCGCTGGAGTATCTCAAGAAGCAGACCTATACCTGCGTCCTGACAGATCTCATCATGCCCGAAAAATCCGGCATCGAGTTGCTCAGGGACATTGTCACGTCCTACCCGGATATCGCTGTGATCTTAGTGAGTGGACAAAATGATACGGGCCTGGTTCGCAAGGCGCTCAAGAACGGAGCTTACGACTATGTCGTCAAGCCGGCTACGGCGGGTGAGATCCTCACAACAGTGTACGGAGCCTTAAAGAAGCGGGAGAACTACCTGCGAGAGCAGAATGACAAGCAGAATCTGCGAGAGAAAATCGAAGTAGGACAGATGCAGTACATCCTGTTTAAAGACATCGTCGAGAGTACCATCGATGGAATCATGATCACTGACTTGGAGAACCGGATTATTTCTGTCAACCCTGCCTATGAAAGGCTCACTGGCTTTATGCATGAGGAGCTAATCGGGTCAACTCCGAGTATTTTCGCTCGGGACGGCCAGCCGGGCGACAAAGCACGCGAAATCTTCAGATCTCTGACGCTGAAGGGTTCCTGGTTTGGAGAGGTGATCGACGACCGGAAGGATGGTAGCCAATGGTCCGCTCATATCACTATTACCAGGGTGAAGGACTCTCGAGGGAAGGCATTCGCGGACGTCTTTATCGTTCGGGATATTTCCGACAAGAAGCAGATGGAGAGCCAGCTCATCGAGCGAGTGCAGGAGCTGCATTCTGCCCAAGATGCAGCCATCTTTGGGTTCGCAAAGTTGGCGGAGTGTCGCAATCCAGGTCTGGGGTTTCACCTGGAAAGAATGCGTAAGTACTGTAGGGTTCTAGCTGTAGACCTCGCTCAGCTTCCAAAATATCGATCGGAGATTGATGACGATTATATCGAGAGACTCTACAAATCCAGCCCTCTCCACGATGTCGGCAAAGTGGGCATTCCCGACAGCATTCTCCTCAAGCCGGGCAAGCTGACACCCGAAGAGTACGAAATTATGAAGACGCATTCAATTATTGGTGGAGATGCGTTAAAGAGCGCCGAGAGCCGGCTTCCGGGGAAGTCGTTTCTGACTTTGGGAAAGGAGATTGCGTACCATCACCACGAGAAGTTTGATGGGACCGGATATCCGTTTGGGCTGTCTGGCGAGGTGATTCCTCTGTCTGCCCGGCTTGTTGCCCTGGCGGACGCTTACGATGCTCTTACCTCAAAACGTGTTTACAAAGACATCGTGGATCCGGAAGAATCGAAAAGAAGGATCGTCATCGATCGAGGGCGCCACTTCGATCCGGACGTCGTCGATGCGTTCCTTCGCAAAGAAAATGAGTTCCTCAACATTCTCAGCGAATTCTCGCGAGACGAATGAAACACCTTGCTCCGCGCTTTGCAGTCTACTCCCGATATTGAAGCAAGGAGTAGATGTCGCAACCATTGAGCTTCTGTCGACCGTTTAGAAATTCCAGTTCGACGAGAAAGGCGGCTCCCACTACCTCCCCGCCCAGTTGGCGTATCAATTGCACCACCGCGGCGGCAGTACCCCCCGTAGCGAGCAAATCATCTACAACGAGTACTCTCTGACCCGTCCGTATGGCGTCCTGGTGTATCTCTAAAGTGTCCTGGCCATACTCCAGGTCATATTGTGCCCTCAGCGTTGCAGCAGGTAATTTCCCTGGCTTGCGAACGGGTACGAAGCCGGCCCCAAGCTGATAAGCGAGCGCTGGAGCCAAGATGAACCCTCGAGACTCGACTCCTGCAATAATGTCCAGCCTGCCATCGTGATAGCGCTCGGCCATGGTATCGATCACCAGCTTGAGTGCTCTCTTGTCCTTGAGCAAAGTGGTAATGTCGTAAAACAGGATGCCCTTCTTGGGAAAATCAGGAACACTACGAATTAAAGTCTTGAGATCCATCATAGACGATCTAGTCTTTCTGCAAAATGGGACTCACGTGTTGGGAAGCTTGCTCTGTATTGTAAACAAGTTGTTCGTTAGCCGTCCGAAAGACACCGCTAAGGTTTCGCGGATTTTTGCACCAGCATCTTACCATTCTTGACAGGACAATTGAAAGGCCCCGAATCGCGCAAGCTAAAATGTAACTCTGGGGGTAATCGTCGCGCAAACTAAGATGTAACCCTTAATTGAAAGGGGTTACATCATGAGTCGACAGTCGA
>Ga0075433_10004206_pt1 | contig 11172 bp, 7 predicted proteins | sample RhiMethybrSRZTD2_FD_75299 | JGI IMG/M metagenome (GOLD analysis project Ga0075433, IMG submission 75299) | Populus rhizosphere microbial communities from Tennessee, USA - Rhizosphere MetaG P. TD hybrid SRZTD2 | ecosystem: Host-associated > Plants > Roots > Rhizosphere > Soil | place: USA... | reverse complement strand
TGGGAGGTCTCGCACACGCTTGCGCCAGGCGAATCGATCACGCTGACGTCGCAGGTGGGGAGCTTCGCCGCCGGCTACTCGATTTGGAACGGCTGGTTTGCGTCGGGCACAACCGATCTGTATGTGTTGGCCGATAGCTGGAATCCCGGCAGCGCACAGGGGGCGTCGGGCGACCTGAACCTGGCGAACAATCTCTTCCACCTGGGTGGATTGCACATCACCGGAAGCAATCCGCCGATCACTGGCATCTCGTCTGCCGGCACGCTGCCAACGCGACCGGCTGCGGCGGGGAGGTAGCGAACAACCGACGCACGGGCTGCGGGAGCGGCTGGGTGTACACCCGAAGAGGGAGCGGCATAGCCGCTCCCTCTTCGGGTGCGGCGTATTATTTCGTACACACCGCCGGGCGGTTGAAACCGCCGGCTACATCTACAAAGCCCGCCTTCGTTACATCAAGTTGACCTCAGTTGTGGTATGCTCATACCACACAAGGAGGTCACCATGGACACCCGCACGAACGAGGACTGGATCGCTGCCTTCGCGGCCTATCTCCAGGGCCGCTTTCCTGGTCGCTCGACCGCCAAACATTATGTGAGTGATATGCAGCTCTTTGTCGACCAGCACCCACAGCCGCTCGCGACCATCACACGCCACGACATCGATACGTTTGTCGATGCCCAACACGCCCGCGGCCTGGCACCCGCCACGGTCAAGCGCCGCGCCGCCGCGCTCAAGACCTTCTTCGATTTTCTGGCCGACGAACTGCGCGAGCCCCAGCGCCTCAATCCAGTCCAGATGCGGCGCCACGCCGCTCGCCAGCCACACCTGTTGCCCCGCGATCTCACCGATCCAGAAGTGTCCAGCTTCCTGGCGCTGGTCATCGACCTGCGCGACCGAGCCATGGTCTGTCTCATGCTGTATGCCGGCTTGCGGGTCGGCGAGGTCGCCACCCTGCACCCGGCTGATCTGACCGTGAGTGCGGACGCGCAGGCCCCCGTCCGCCTGCGCGTCCGCGGCAAAGGCCAGAAGGAGCGGATTGTCTATCTGTGTGCCCACGGCTACCAGCCTCTCGCCGACTACCTGCAGGCCCACCCACCCGCCAGCCTCTCGGTGCCGCTGTTCCGCACCCGCTTGGGCAGCGGAGTGACTGTCGCCGGTATCCAGGAGCGCGTCCAGCAGTATGCCCAGCGCTGCGGTGTGGATGTGACCTGCCATCGCCTGCGCCACACCTACGCCCGCTGGCTGGCCGAGGGTGAGACGCCAGTGCTGGCTCTTAGCCGCTTGCTCGGCCACGCCAGTATCCAGACCACCCAACGCTATATCGATGGGGCCGACCCGCAGATCCGTCGCAGCTACGAGGCGGCGATGGAGCGCCAACCGCTCCGATTGTCCGCGCCCCAACCCACCGCGGATCTGCTGCCAGCGGCCCTGCGCAGCGAACCGGCCACGGTGACCCGCCCAGCGCCGCGCGCCCTTGAGACGTCCAGCTGGCTGGAGGAGGCGCCCGACGACGTGCGGCAGGGTGGGGTGGCCTGGCTGCAGCACCAATGGCCGTTGTGGAAGCCATCGCAACGTCGTGCGCATGCCTCCAAGCGCTTGCGGGCACTGCGGGCCTTCTGGCAGTGGCAGGTGGCCCGCCGGACGTTCAGCGGTTGGGCTGATCTGACCAGCGCCGACCTCGCTGCTTTTATGGATGCCGAGTTGGCGCGCGGCATCCATCCGACCACCGTCAAAACGACGCTGGATCGGGTGTATGAAGTGCTGCGCTTTCTGGCTGACCGTGGAGCGGTATCGGTCGTACCGGTGCGGCCGGCCCTCAGCCAGCCCGATCCGCTGCCGCGGCATCTCACCCCCGCCGAGGTGCTGGCACTCGAAACCACGCTCGAGCAGGCGACCGATCTGGCGCTGCCTAACGCCCAGCTGAACCGCGCCTTGTATTACTTGTTGAGTCAGGCCGGATTGCGGATCAGCGAAGCGCTGGACCTGCAGATGCAGGATATGGATTTGGTCGCACGGCGGGTGCGAGTGCGCGATGGCAAGGGGCGGCGTGATCGGGTGGTCTATCTGAGTAGCAAGGCCAGCGGGGCGCTGGCGGCCTACCTGCAAACCGTGCCGCATGCGAGCGCGGATGTGGTGTTGAGCAGGCAGGGACAGCCCCTGTCGTATAGCGAGGCCTGGGCACGGATGCGCGACCTGGGCCGCGTGGCCGGCGTGGGCGGGGTGTCGCCGCATCGCTTGCGGCACACCTATGCCACGCAATTGCTGAATAATGGGATGACGATTGATGCCTTGCGGCGCTTGATGGGCCATGAGAACCTCAATACAACCTTGATCTATGCGCGGCTGGCCGATAGCACGCTGGAGCACCAATATCAGACAGCCATGGAGCGTGTAACCGCAAATTCGGTCAACTTAATGTAACCTCTGCGGGCTGATACAGGCCGCGCAGGCGGGCTTCGTCTGGGTCGCCCGCGCATTTACGCGCCGGGTGGGGTGCAACAATCGCGCCTCGCGAAACCTTACGTCGCACCCTCCCTCTTCGTGCAAGTTGACATGGGAAAAATCTAGTTTATACTTTCAAGCTATACGTTCCATATATTTGCAAGCAAGGAGAAACATTCCATGTTAGCAAACAATGATCGTCAAATAGCACCCGAGAAACCCCAACGACAGGCAGAAGACCTTCCAGGATGTATCAAATACATCCTCTTGCTCCTTCTCATCCTGCTTTTGCTCGGACAATTGGTTTCCGGCGAGATCAACAGACTTCGCGAAGGGTTTGGAGTTGAGTGGATCATCCTGCTGATCAAGCTCATCCTCATTGCTGGGCTCATCGTGCTGATTCGCGTACAGAAGAACTTGAAGTGCGAGATAACCGATCCGACCACGATGGCCTGCGTCGAGGAACAGATCGACGCGATTGCGGGGATACAATTCATCAAGGTGATGGGGACAGCAAGTGGTGCCGTTTTCGGACACTACACACTGACGATATCGGGATCGTATGCCTATTCCGTAACCTATCCCCCCGGTGGAGGGACGGTGCCTGTGAATGGTGGCGAACTAGGCAGGATCAACACTACCGCGCTCGACCAAGGCGATTACACGATTACGCTGACCGTGTACCCGGCTGGCGCTGGATCGTCTACGCCATGTACGGTCACATTTACGCTGCTGAAGATTGCTGTCTATATCACCCGTGCAGCGGGCGTCGGGGCAGTCCCCAACTGCTTCGCTGAAACTGCTGAACTCGTATCGGGAATGCAGATCGTCGCGATTGGCGGTTCGTTCCATTTGGATGGTGCGGCTTACGTTTACGGGTGCGCAGGGCGAAAGGTCGAGCGCTACGAGCTGCGCTACACACGTGTCACCGCACCCGGCCCTGGACCATTGCAACCGAACACCGATGACCCAATCCCTGCCGACTGGCCGGCTGCCAAACAGCTACATACACCGCTTGTTTACGATCCGAGTAAATACTGGCCCTGGACTAAGGTGGGTCAGATGCCCGCGAACCTGATTAATGACTGGGGAACCTTACACCTTGGTGCTCCCGCTCCAGGTGGCGCTGATTACCCGATTCTGCTCCCGACTGGTTGGAATAGCCAGGCAGCAACCGGCAGCCCAGGTGGTGGCCGCTACAGCCTGCTACTGATCACCGATGATACGGCGGGTCATCACTACTATGATCTGCAGCGCGTCTGGCTCGACAACTGGCCTGTCATTTGCAAGCTCGTTAAGTTCCAGAAACCCGGTGTAATGCCCGATACGTGGGAAGATATTCCTCCGTGTACCGATATATTGATGAGTTGGCAGAAGTTGCGCATCATTGGCCTCGCGTGGGATGCGCTCATTGATTCAGACCCGGCCTGGCCAACAACTGCGCCCAATGATAACTTTAACTCGTACGCATTGTCATATCAGAAGGAATTTGCGCTGATTTCGGCCAGCATAGCCATCACACCGACGTCTGACCATCCGTTGTTGGCCGCGACGCGCAGAGTACCGGATATGCTGACGGTCATGCCTGGCCCGCTTCCGACGGATGCCGATGCTGACCTGTTGGCTGAGTGGGACTTGACGACCTTGGATGCAGGACCGTTGCCGATGGGGACGGATTGCGAAACAGCGCCAGCACCGCCCGACCCCAATAAGCTCTATCGGAAGTGCGCCTGCACCTATACGTTGTACCTTTCGGCCAGCGACAATACGGTGACCGAATCCGATTACAGTATCCATCATCCGTCAACCAATCAGCCGATTAAGATTCACAACGACCTTTAGACTGCGCTGGAAATTGCGGTCTTTATATGGCATCGGGCGGGGCATCTGAAAAAGGGCGCTCCGCCCAAATGTTGTGTAGAGCGGCGCTTGTCTGTAACCTACAATGACAGGGTAACGTATATACCCTAGTCGGACAGGCCCACAACAATATAGTACTGGATTTCCAGAAATCTAAGGAGGTCCTCCTATGCCACAACCATCAACGAACGAGAGCTTTTTGCTCATCATCGGAGGCATCTTCCTCGCGATCGGCATCCTGGGGGGCGGATTTGAAATTGGTTCTTTAAAAATACCCTCGACAGGAAGAGGTTCTCGCATTCTCTCGGGGGGACTTGGCATGATTTTGATGGTTATTGCAGTCGTTCGTCTCTTTACAGTACCGTCGACTCCTACAAGCACTCTCGTGCCAAGCCCGATCGCTACTGACACGCCCACCACTAGTCCGACGGCCCTACCCACTCTGGTGCCAAGCCCGATTACTGAAATAATTGCCCTTCGCACATATCATGGCACATATGTTACTGCTATGGATGCGAATAAAGACTGGAAGCTGGCACAAACTCAAGAATTAAAGGACTGGGAGAAGTTTACACTACTCTGCTTGGATGATGGCAAGGTAGCCCTTCGCACGTATCATGGCACATATGTTACTGCTATGAATGACGAAGATGACAGAGACTGGAAGCTGGCACAAACTCAAGAATTGAAGGACTGGGAGAAGTTCACATTATTCAATGCGGAGACTAGAACACAGTTACCGTGTTTGGATGCACTTAAACTGTTCAGGAATGGTGAAGTCAATATAGCTCTCCGCACGTATCATGGCAGATATGTCACTGCTATGGATGCCAATAAAGGTTGGGTGATTAGGGCACAGACTCGAGAATTGAAGGACTGGGAGAAGTTTACAGTGATTCTACCGTAAGATCGTCGCTTTAGATTTAGCCATATAGATTTAAGTAGCCCAAGTAGTTCTTATTGATCTTAACGAGACTAAAATCAATACTCAGGTAAGGATACAAACCATGAGTGACGAGCTACAACACCTCCGCGACCTCATTTATGTAAATCGTGGGTAAGGTTTTCTCGAGGGCTGTGCCCCCTAACCCCGGCTTTGCGCGAGCGCATGTTTACAACTCATTTAGGAATGCTATATGGGCCTGGAGAGCAGAATGTCACGATCGCAATCGACCCACAACTTCTGGAGCTTCGTCGTGATCTGGTTCGGGCAAGTTGTCTCGGCGATCGGCTCCGGTCTGACCAGCTTCGCGCTGGGGGTGTGGGTCTATCAACGGACTGGCTCGGCCACGCAGTTTGCGATCATCTGGCTGTGTGCCATCCTACCCGGCATCCTGATGCTGCCGCTGATCGGCTCGCTGGTTGATCGCTGGGATCGCCGCTGGACGATGCTGCTGAGCGATATTGGCTCTGGGCTCAGCATACTGATCATTGTGACGCTGGTGCTGACAAACAACTTCGCGATCTGGCATATCTATGTCGCTACCGCGCTCAGCTCGGCCTTCAGATCGTTTCAATGGATCTCGTACGCTACCCTGACGACTGTGCTCGTCCCCAAGCAGCAGCTTGGGCGCGCAGGCGGCATGATCCAGTTCGGCGAAGCGGCAATGCAGCTGATAGCGCCGCTGCTGGCGGGTATTTTGCTCACGACGATCCGGCTCGAAGGGCTGCTGTTGGTCGATATTATCACCTTTGTGGTCGCGATCATTACTTTGCTCAGTGTGCGGATACCGAAGGTCGAGCCTACGGCTGAAGCGGAAGATGAAAAGACCGGTATGCTGGCGGGCGTCGCGTATGGCTGGACGTATATCATCAGCCGGCCAGGGCTGCTTGGGCTGCTGATGATGATCGCTATCTTCAATTTCACGATGGGCGTGGTTGAGCTGTTGGTCACTCCGCTGGTGTTAAGCTTTACGACTGCCGCCGTGCTCGGCCTGGTCCTGTCGGTTTCCGGCATCGGCCAATTGCTCGGCACCGTCGCGATGAGCGTCTGGGGTGGACCGAAACGGCGGGTGCAGGGTATCGTCGGCTTCTTGATCATCGAGGGGCTGGCCTTTATGCTGGGCGGGTTGCAGTCGAGTGCGCAGCTGGTGGCGCTCGCCGCCTTCATTTTCCTCTTTTGCTACCCGATCATCGCGAGCAGCAGCCAAGCGCTCTGGCAGAGCAAAGTGCCTGTGCAGGTGCAAGGCCGCGTCTTCTCGGTGCGCTCTATGATCGCGTGGTCGTCGCAGCCGCTGGCCTACCTGTGCGCCGGCCTGCTCGCCGACCGCGTGTTTGGGCCGCTGCTCGCCGAAGATGGCGCGCTCGTGGGCAGCGTCGGGCAGCTCATCGGCGTTGGGCCGGGGCGCGGCATTGGCCTGTTATTCATCGTGATGGGCATGATCACGATTCTGGCTACGGTTGTGGGCTATCTGAATGGGCATGTCCGGCGGCTTGAGGATGAGCTACCGGATGCGGTCGCGGACGAGCCGCAGGTCGCAGCCGAGATGCCACTACTGGCGGATTCGCCATCTTGATCTCGTTGGTCGCGCCTACACACCGAGCCGACCGCTGCCATGCACGAGGGAGCACAATGGAGACACCCCAAAGCGTCGTCATACGCCGAGCCACACCCGCTGATGTCGCGAGCATTACGGCTATTACGAATGCGGCGTATGCCCGCTATGTTCCGCGTATGGGGCGCAAGCCGCAGCCCATGACCGCCGACTATCAGCAGATGCTGGCCACGCATCCGATCTGGCTGCTGTCTGTCGCTGATCAGCCAGCGGGCGTGCTGGTCCTGATACACGAACCAGCCGCGTTGCTGATCTATAGCGTTGCCGTGCATCCCGACTATCAGCGGCGCGGCTTCGGCCAGCAGCTGTTGGCCTGGAGCGAATACGAAGCGCGTCAGGCCGGCTACACCCAGATTCGGCTGTATACCAATGCGCTCATGGAAGAGAATATTGCCCGCTACACCGCGCTGGGCTATCGCGAAACCGGACGCGAACCCTTCGGGGAATTGACCGTAGTGCATTTTGCGAAGGAACTCGACGAAGCCTAAACTTGATCACTTCCTGATTGGTTCTTCATAAGTTCTTTATATTCTTTCTGCTATACTGAGCGATATGGTGCTATCAATCGAGCATTCGCGGCAGAAAGGATGCAGAATCGATGAATATTGCGTTGCCAATCCCAGGTAAGCAGCGCAGAACACCTGCCGAACCGCCCACTGCTCGTCAACGCAAACGACCCAATATCATCAGGATCGTGCTGATCCTAATCATCCTCGGCGCATTGCTGGCCGCATTCTTGTTCTGGCGTGCGCAGGTGAGCGCGCCGACTACCCCGACGACTGTCGCGGTCCCGATCACACGCGCCAACCTAGAGATCACAGTCGAGAACAGCGGGAAGGTCCAGCCGGCGCGCAGCATCAAATTGCCATTCCAGAGCGAAGGCCAGGTACGCGAGGTGCTGGTCGAGCCCAATGATCATGTCACGGCTGGGCAAGCATTGGCCCGGCTCGACGATCGCGAGTTGCGGCTCGTGGTACAGCAGGCCGAGGCCGATCTGAAGACCGCGCAGGCCGGGCTCGACAAGGCTCGCACTGGCTCGGCGACACCCGCAGACATCGCGCAGGCGCAGGCGCGGCTGAATGCCTCGGCGGCTGCGCTGCAAAAGACGCGCACCGGCAACGTGACCGCCGCCGATCTGCGCGAAGCCGAGGCGAGCGTGCGCGCTGCCCAGGCACGCCTCGATGCCCTGTGCGACCCGTCGCCCGATAAGCGCAGCACGGCAGAGCTGACGCTCACTCAGGCGCAGACGAATCTCGAACGGACACGCGATGAGCTTTCAGCCGCCAAGACCACCGCGCAGCTCGCACTGGCGCAGGCGACTAGCGCGCTGACCCAGGCGCAATCGAGCTATGCGACCGCCCTCCAGAATTGGCAGTATGTGCAGGACAGCGGCAACGACCCGCTGAATCCGACCACAACCGGCGCAAACGGCAAGAAGATCGACAATAAGCTAAACGACTCGCAGCGCCAGCAGTACTACGACGCCTTCGTGCGGGCCGAGGCAGCGCTACACAGCGCCGAGGACGGCGTCCAGCAAGCGCAGGTCGCCTATGATGCCGCGCGCCAGCGCGAGATCGCCGGCGTTCAGGAAGCCGAAGCGAAGCTGATTGATGCGCAAAAACAGCTCAACGCGCTGATCGCACCACGACCGGCCGACCTCGCGGAGGCGCAGGCCGAGGTCAGCCGCGCGCAAGCGCAGCTCGATAAGCTCCGACAGGGCGGCACCCGCGCCGACATGAGCGCGGCCCAGGCGCAGGTCGATGAGGCGCGCGCCGGCCTCGATAAGTTAACCGCGCCGGTTGCCGCCTCCGACATCGCGATCGCCGAGGCGGATGTCGCCCAAGCGCAGGCGCGGCTCGACGCGGCGAAGCTCAAGCTCGACAGCGCAACGCTCACGGCACCCTTCGCCGGCACGGTCGCCACGGTCGATGTCGTCCCCGGCAACGTCGTAAGCGCGGCTGCTACAGCGTTTACGATCATAGACGACACATCCATCCATCTTGATATGAACGTGAGCGAGAGCGATGTGGCGCGCATCAAACCGGGCGGGCTGGTCCGCATCACCTTCGACACACTTCCCGACAAGGAATTCGACGGCACTGTGACCTCGGTCGCTGCGACCGGCAAGGAAGAGCAGAATATCGTCACCTACCTTGTGCAGGCGCAATTCGATCCCAAATCGGCCCCGATCAAGATCGGCATGACCGCCAACGCGAGCATCGAGGTCGATCGCCGCGAGAATGTCATCCAGGTGCCCAGCACGGCGATCAAGTCCGATGAACCGGTGAAGAGCATCCAGCTGCTGTATGATAAGAACAAGCCGCCGCTGACGGTCCTGGTCGAGACGGGCGCAAGCAACGGCTCGATGACCGAGATTGTGCGCTGCATCGATACCGGCACGATGTGCTTGCGCGAGAGCGATCAGGTGCTGATCGATCTGGGCGCAGACGCAGAAGCACAGAGCGGCGGGGCGATCCGCTTTGGTGGCCCGCCCGGCCCTGCGATGCGTACGATCAAGATCGGCGGCCCCTAATGCGATTGCAGATTGCAGGGCCCAGGAGGACCGATGGAACTATTGATCCAGATACGCGATCTGGTGCGCACCTACACGATGGGCGAGATCGAGGTGCCGGCGCTGGCGGGGGTCAGCTGCGATATTCAGCCAGGCGAGTTCATCGCGATTATTGGGCCATCGGGCTCGGGCAAATCGACATTGATGAACCTGCTTGGCTGTCTTGATACGCCAACTTCGGGAACCTATCTGCTGGAGGGCCTCGCGGTGGAAGATCTCGACAAGGATCAGCTCGCAGCCGTGCGCAATCAGAAGATCGGCTTCGTCTTCCAGCAGTTCAACCTGCTCCCGCGCAGCACCGCGCTCGCGAACGTTGAGCTGCCGCTGATATATCAGGGCGATCTGGATCGCGAGACGCGCCACGAGCAGGCGGCGCGCGCGCTCGAAGCGGTTGGGCTATCGACGCGCATGCATCATCACCCGCGCGAGCTGTCGGGTGGCCAGCAACAGCGCGTGGCGATCGCTCGCGCAGTGGTCGCCGAGCCGACGCTGCTGCTGGCCGACGAGCCAACCGGCAACCTCGACACGCGATCCAGCGCCGAGATCATGGCGCTTTTCAAAACGCTCAACCAGGAGGGCATCACGATTATCGTGGTAACGCACGAGGCGGATATTGCCAAGTACGCCGATCGCATCCTCACGATCCGCGATGGGCTGCTCGCGAGCGACATACGACGTACTGGAGAGCCAGCCCATGTCTACGTATGAACAGCCGCTGCCGCTGCCGCAGCGACGCACCAGCGTGGCCGGGGTGCCTCGGACCAAGGGCATCAGCCTGGCCGAAAGCATGCGGATCGCCTTCACGACCTTGCTTGCCAACAAGCTCCGCAGCATCCTGACCGCGCTCGGCGTCATCATCGGCGTGGCGGCGGTGGTCGCGCTGCTCGCGCTTGGTCGCGGCACGCAGGAGACGATCACCGAATCGATCACCGCCAATGGTGCCAACCTGCTGACGGTGCGACCGGGCTCGCTCGACACCGGCGGCTTTAGCAGCACTGGCAGCGAAGCCAAAGGGCTCACGATCGACGATGCGAAGGCGCTGGCGGAAGCCGCGAATGTCCCTGCCGCAGCCCACGTCTCGCCGGAATATTCCAATTTCGGCACGATCACAGCCGGTTCACAGCGCACATCCGCCCCAATAATGGGCGCAACCCCGGTGTATCTGTCGATTCATAACAGTTCGCTGGCGAAGGGTGCATTTATTACTGATAAACAGGTAACATCGTCCGAAAGTGTCGTCGTGCTGGGCTCGCGCGTAGCGACCAAGCTTTTCGCTGGTCAGAACGCAATCGATAAGACGGTCAACATCCAAGGCATGCGTTTTCGCGTGATCGGCGTGCTTGCGTCGAAAGGGCGTGATACATTCGGGCTGGCCGACGATAGCGTGGTCGTACCACTTACAACGGCGCAGCTGCGGCTCTTTGGCGCGCGCGATATCACGAGCGGCAAGCCGTTGGTCAGCGAGATCATCGTGCAGGCGCGCAACCAAACGAGCATCTCAGCCGCATCCGCGCAGATCACCAAGCTGCTGCGTGCGCGGCGGCAGATCGCAGCGGGCGCACCCAACGATTTTTCGATCGACAACCAGCAGGATCTGATCGACACGATCGCCAGCTCACAGCGCACAATCACCATGTACATGGGCGCAATCGCGGCGATCTCGCTGGTGGTCGGGGGCATTGGGATCATGAACATCATGCTGGTCTCGGTGCGCGAGCGCACGCGCGAGATCGGCCTGCGCAA
>Ga0075433_10004200_pt1 | contig 11176 bp, 8 predicted proteins | sample RhiMethybrSRZTD2_FD_75299 | JGI IMG/M metagenome (GOLD analysis project Ga0075433, IMG submission 75299) | Populus rhizosphere microbial communities from Tennessee, USA - Rhizosphere MetaG P. TD hybrid SRZTD2 | ecosystem: Host-associated > Plants > Roots > Rhizosphere > Soil | place: USA... | reverse complement strand
TTTGACCGTTCGGTTGTTCCAAACCATTCAGGAGTGTTACCGCACTCCCAAGCTGCGTAGGCGTCTGGTTGAGATCCCCGTGAAGAAGTTCCAACAGCCGCTGCCAGGCGCAAATGATAAGGAGCTCACGTATCTCCTTGCCGGCCTAATGGCCATCAGCGGTTTCGAGGTTGATCCTTTTCCTCCTGTTGCTTTCATCCAGCAGCTGGGCCAGTATTTGAGAGCCGGAGCACGATGCGGCATTTCAATCAGCCAATTCCTGGCCGGGTCACTCACGCCATGGAATGAGATCCGCCCGAACTATCGGGAGCTGATTCGGACCCAGTTGAGCCACGAGCTTCAAGCTTACTTTCCCAAACTCAAGGAAGATTCCAGCCTTCGCACAGCAGAGTACCTGCTCTCCAATAACCTCGTCAGAGTAGTTCCGGCCTTCCCTTTTCACCAGCAGCAGACGGATCCTCCCGTCATGATGTTCCGCCCGCAAGCGGACCTCCCGTGGGTTTTGGTTTCTGAACCTCAAGACGCATGCGACACGCTTTGCAGCCATTTTCCAGATATTGATTGGAGAACCGGAAGTGCCCTTACTCACAAAATCTGTTTCGTCGGCGTTCGTCTTCTATCGCCTCTTTCCGGGGAAGCGTCGCTGGTCTTGAAGAAATCCTTGTCGAAGTTGGACTATCAGGCAACCACGCGAGTAAAGGACAAGGAGAAGTTGCTGAGCCTGACCTTTTTGACTGAGTCAGACTCCAATCTCTTCCAATTCAACTTGCGCCACTACGCAAAGTTCTCCAGCATTCATTATCAATTTACTCCCGTCCAACTGTCCGAATACCGCCAAGGGTATCCTGGCTGGTCCGGGTTCTTTGAACCGGATGTCATCCAGGAGGCAGGCCTGTAGGTAGCTTTCCCCTTGGCTTAGGACAGCCCCTCAGCACCGAGGGACATCCTCAGTGCGCGCCTCCTCGACACACTGAAAGAATCACGGGTCACGGGAACCGCCCTCCAAAAAATGCCCGGAACCCTGGGGGAATTATTGGAAGCGGCGCTTTTTTCAGAAACTCCCAAATCTTCGCGCTCCATCTTCAAAGACGAGCTCATTCCCTGCCCTCTTGACCAACTCGTTTATCGGCTCAAAAGATTGAGCTCACAAGTCAAACTTTTCCATTCGCTCGGCAGAGCTGACGAAGTCATTTCAGTTGTGAACCGGCAATCCCTCAGCTATGATTATCACGGCTTTGATGTTCTCATACTCACCAGATCAGGAAGGAGATTGCCTTGAAGATTAGCGAAGGAAAACTGAAGAGATTGAGTGCCGTGGCCGCCGAAAATGGAGTCATTTCAGCGGCCGCTATGGACCAGCGCGGTTCCTTGCAAAAGTCCATTGCTAAAGAGAAAGGGATTGATCCTAAAGCCGTCACGCCCCAGATGATGTCGGAATTCAAAGTTGCCGTCACCCGGATTCTTACTCCCTACGCCAGCGCCATCCTGCTCGATCCAGAATTTGGGTTGGACGCAATCAGGAAGAAAGCCCCAAAAGCAGGCGTGCTCCTGGCATATGAACAGACTGGCTATGATCAGACACAACCGGGACGCATTCCCACTTTGATTCCTCACTGGACCGCGAAGAAGGCGATTGAGGCCGGAGGAGATTGCCTCAAACTCCTCCTTTATTACAGCCCCTTCGAGCCGGAGTCAGTTAAGGAGATCAAGCACGCCTTTGTGTCTAGAGTGGGCGCCGAATGCGAGACTTATCAAGTGCCCTTCTTCCTGGAATTTGTTGGGTATGATCCTTCAGGTGGAGATGAGAAGGGCATCGAGTTTGCCAGGAAGAAGCCGGAGATTGTGTCCAGAAGCATGGAAGAGTTCTCCAAACCAGAGTACTACGTTGACGTACTTAAAGTTGAGATCCCGGTCAATCTTCAGTTTGTGGAGGGAGCCCGCGCCAACAAAGAGGGTAAAGTGGCGTACAGCAAGAAAGAGTCTATGGATCACTATCGCCGTGCCGCCGACGTGGCCAAAAAGCCCTTCATCTATTTGAGTGCCGGCGTCAGTGACGATCAGTTCCGTGAGAGTCTTGAACTGGCCATTGAATCACAAGTCAATTTTGCCGGGGTGCTTTGCGGCCGTGCCACGTGGAAAGACGGTATCCCTGTCTACGCCAAACAGGGACTGAAAGCTTTTGAGGATTGGCTCAACGATCGTGGCGTGCGGAATATCAAGGCGCTCAACGAGGTACTTAAAGGCGCAAAGGCTTGGCACGCCAAATATGGCGGGATACAGAATCTCCAGAAAGTGAGTTGAACCGACCAACCGCTTCACCGAGAGCTTCCTTTCTCCGCGCCCAAAAAGGAGGTCAGGACCTCGCAGATCAGCCGGGTACTCGCCGAATCAAACCCTGAAGGAGATCAAAGCTTTCGCTTTCATGATTAAGCCCAAGTTTTCAAAGCCCTCTCAAACCTCCAAAAAAAAGGCAAGGAAGAAAAAGCCTCACTGGTGGAGTTGGCCGTGGTTTTCCACCATGTGGTCAAGAGTCGTGTTGGCGATTGCAATCCTGCTGGTTGCAGTCAGCGGGATCATCCTAATCGACGCTTACCATAAATTCTCCCGCATGATTGACCGCAAGCTTTCGGGAGAAGTCTTCCAGAATACCGCTAAGGTTTATGCTGCTCCCCTGGTGCTCTTTCCTGGGCAATCTATCCGTCCCTGGGATATCAGCAACCACCTGAAGAGGGTGGGCTATGCAGAGAAAGGAAAAGCAAAGGCCAAAATTGGCGAGTATAGCTATTCCAAGAGAAGTCTCGAGATCACCCCTCTGTCCGATTCTTACTATGGATCGAGCGAAGGTGCAGTCCGAATCGAATTCAGCGAGAAATCCATTACCCGCATCAAATCCCTTGCCATCGGCACCGAACTGAATTCCTACGAAGTAGAACCCCAGCTGATCACCAATCTCTTTGACAAGACTCGCGAGAAACGCAGGCTCATCCAATATGAGGATATCCCCAAAGTATTAAAGGATGCCGTACTCGCCATCGAGGATCGCCGATTCTTCGAGCATCAAGGCATCGATCCAATCGGCATTCTTCGCGCCGCCTTTGTCGACCTGACGGGACGGGGCATCACACAGGGTGCCAGCACCATCACGCAACAACTGGTGCGAAGTTTCTGGTTGTCTCCGGAGCGCAAAGTCCTTCGGAAGGCCAAAGAAATCTATATGGCGTTTATCCTCGAGGGCCGCCTGAACAAACAGCAGATTTTCACGCTCTATGCCAATGATGTGTATCTGGGGCAACGAGGGTCGTTCAGCATCAACGGATTTGGAGAGGCAGCCACGTCATTCTTCAGTAAGGACATTAAGAACCTGACGATTCCTGAAGCAGCACTTCTGGCGGGCATCATCCAGGCTCCCAGCCGTTACAATCCCATTCGCAACCCTGACAGGGCTTTGCAACGGCGAAACGTGGTGTTGCAAGCCATGATGGAAACCAAAAGTATCAGCAAGGAGCAGTATCAACAGGCTTCGAAAACGCCGCTGAATCTGGCTCCTGTCAACATGGATGTCAGCGACGCTCCTTACTTCGTCGATCTGCTGAAAGATCGAATGCTGGAGAAATATCCAGAGAGCGTTCTGTTGAGCCAACAATACAGGATCTATACGACACTCGATCTGGACCTGCAGCGCTTTGCGTACCAGGCCGTTCGAGACGGAGCCCAGCAGGTGGACGAAACACTGGCCAAGAAACGCCTTCGAAGAATCAAGGTTAAAAAGGGCCAGCCACCTCCGCAACTCAAGATTGAACCTCAGGACCGCGTACAGGCTTGCCTCGTTGCTCTCGATCCTCACACCGGCGAGATTCGAGCTTTCGTGGGCGGTCGCGACTATGGAGCCAGCCAACTCAACCGCTTGACCACGGCGAAGCGGCAGCCTGGCTCAATCTTTAAGCCCTTTGTCTACGCCGCTGCTATTAACTCTGCTTTTGAGGGCTCCGACCCCTTGATCACTGCCTCGACTATTGTGGACGATTCCCCTACGGTGTTCGAATTCGAAGACAAGACTTATGAGCCCAACAACTTTGGCGAGAAGTTTTATGGACCCGTGACTCTTCGCAAAGCCCTGACCCGATCCCTCAATGTGGCCACCATCAAGTTTGCAGAAATGGCAGGACTCGGCAAAGTGGTTGCCCTAGCTAAGTCCGCTGGTCTCAACTCCAGAATGCTAGCGACACCAGCCCTCGCCCTCGGCTCCTATGACGTCACGCCTATGGAAATGGCCCGCGCTTACACGGTTTTCGCCAACGATGGGACGCGTGTTGAGCCTGTCTTCATCCGGTCCACTAGGGACGCGAAGGGCGTTCTGATCGAGACGAGCGAGATCAAAACCAAACAGGTCCTCGACCCTCGCATCACCTACTTGATGACCAATCTGCTGGAGGGCATAATCAGTCGAGGGACCGCGGCCAGAGCGCGGGCATTGGGTTTCACGCCCCCCGCCGCCGGCAAGACGGGCACCTCGCATGACGGTTGGTTTGCCGGTTACACCAGCGGCTTGCTCTGCATCGTCTGGGTGGGATTCGATGACAACCGTGAGCTCGGTCTCGAGGGAGCCAGCTCCGCCCTTCCAATCTGGACGGAGTTCATGAAAAAGGCGACGACACTGCAGCCCTGGCTCGCTAACAGTCCCTTCATCCCGCCCGAAGAGGGAATCACCACCGTGCAGATCGATGAAGACACCGGTCTGCTGGCCTCGTCGGAATGCCAGCATGTGATTTCGGAGCATTACCTCACGGGGTCGGAGCCCAAACAAGAGTGCAGTCTCACTGCGCACAACTGGATTCTGAACCTGCGCAGTGCTCCCTTCGAAATGAGCGCTGAATCTCCAGAGGTCCAGCACGCCGTCGATACAGGGAAGACTGAACCTCTCACACCTCCCAAACGACCCAATGCGGTCAAGCGCTTTTTTTCCAAGATTTTCTAGCGGGTGATTTCTTATCGGTAGAAGGAGAACGCAGTCATGAGACACTACCCAGCCGTCTGTAATCAAAAGAGTATGCTTGCGAGTCTGATCCTGTTGCTTTTGTGTGGACGGAAAGGCTTGGCCGAAGGAGAGTGGCCGCAGTGGCGGGGGCCCAACCGCGATGGAATCTCCAAAGAGACCGGGTTGCTCAAGCAGTGGCCGTCCCAAGGCCCTCCGATGGAATGGAAGACGAGCGGAGCCGGCCAAGGTTACTCCTCCATGTCGGTTTCTGATGGCCGCCTTTTCACCATGGGAGCCAGAGAGGACCGGGAATTCATCATCGCGTTCGATGTCAAGACCGGCAAGTCGCTCTGGGTCACAGCCCATGGCAGCCGCTTTAAGAATGACCGTGGCGATGGCCCTAGAGGGACTCCGACTGTCGAGGGCGACCGCCTCTATGCCCTGGGCGGAAATGGGGATCTCTCTTGTCTGGAAACCCGTACCGGAAAGAGTGTCTGGACCGTTAACCTGCTTGAGAAGTTCGGCGGCTCCAATGCTCATTGGGGACTCAGTGAATCTCCATTGATTGTCGGGGAACGAATCCTGGTCAATGCCGGCGGTCCCAATGCCTCGATTGTGGCTCTGAACAAAAAGGATGGGTCGGTCATCTGGAAAAGTCAGAGCGATCGGGCCGGATATTCGTCGGCGATGCTGCTGGACCTCGGCGGAATTTCCCAGGCCATCTTCTTTACCGCGAGCCGGACCTTGGGCGTTGACGTTCGCGACGGGCGTTTGCTTTGGGAATACGCGAAGGTCGCCAACGGCACGGCCAACATCGCCACCCCAATCATTCGGGACAACCGCGTCTTTGTATCGTCAGACTATGGAACGGGATGCGCTCTTCTGGAATTGAAGTCCAGCAGCAATGGGATTGCAGCTCAGGAGATCTATTTCAACCGCGACATGAAGAATCATCACAGCAGTTCCATCCTGATTGGTGACACTCTGTACGGCTTTTCCAGCGCCATTCTTACGGCGATGCATTTCGATGACGGAAAGCTGCTTTGGAAGGATCGAAGTGTAGGAAAGGGTTCTTTGGTTTACGCGGACGGCCATCTCTACTGCTTCAGTGAAAATGGGGTGGTCGGACTAGTAGAGGCGTCCCCTGAGGCCTACCGGGAAAAGGGAAGGTTCAGCATCAAGCAGGAATCACTGCCCACCTGGAGCCACCCAATCATCGCCGGCGGCCATCTGTACCTGCGCGACCAGGACTCGATCTATTCGTTTGATGTAAGGGAAAAGAAGTAGGCTTTCAACTGCGGATTTTGGCTTGCGGATTGACAAAAGATATCGTTTGTTCAGACCGTAGTGGAAAGCTTCGTTTGGCAGAACCTGTGTCGGACGAAACAGATTCTGTCAGTCTACCAAATCCGCAATCCAAAATCCGCAATCCGCAATAACCATATCGAGGAGGAAAAAATGAAGCTCTTAACGACGTTGCTCCTGCTTTTGTGCTCATCCCTAGCACAAGCCGGCTCTATCCCTCCGGCTGAGGAGCAGGCCAAAGCGACTCTGGAGAAATCGTCCCGCCACGGAGAATATGCCGATGTGAAGGTCCCAGGAAGTCCCCAAGCCATTCGGACCTGGGTGGTCTATCCCGAACGTAAGGACAAAGCGCCGATTGTCCTCGTCATCCATGAGATTTTCGGTTTGAGCGACTGGATCCGAAGCGTGGCCGACCAACTGGCAGCTGACGGATTTATTGCGGTAGCCCCCGACCTGATTTCGGGAAAGGGTCCCCGTGGGGGTAACACCGACTCTGTTGCCAGTCGTGACGACGTTGTGAAATTGGTTCGGGAACTGACCCCTGAAGAAGTGAAGGCTCGGCTGGATGCTGTTTGGGATTATGCCTTGAAGCTTCCAGCCGCCAACGGAAAGTCTGCCACGATCGGATTCTGCTGGGGAGGAGCTAACAGCTTTCTGTATGCCACTTCGCAATCCGGCCTAAACGCCGCAGTTGTCTACTACGGAATGGCGCCGGAAGTTGGGAAGCTTGCGAGTATACACGCCCCGGTCCTCGGGCTCTACGGCGAGGATGATGCCAGAGTTAACGCGACGATCGATGCCACGGCTGCTGAGATGAAAAAACTTGCCAAGGGTTATGAGGTAGAGATTTACAAAGGGGCCGGGCATGGTTTTCTGCGCGCCCAGACGGGCCGCGACGGCGCGAACCAAAAAGCCTCAGACCAGGCCTGGCCTCGAACGCTGGCTTTCCTAAAGCAACACACAAAGTAGCCTCGCCAGTCGTTCATTCAGCACGGAGGGCGTCAGCGCGGGGTCGACGGTAAGAATGTGGGCCGTCGCGCTTCCAAGCAGCTACTAACGCTGTAACGAGCAGGAACAGTGCGGCGGTTGAGGAGCTTAGTAACTCCAACGGCTCTACACCCACAATGAGGTGTTCGAGATATCGTCCGCATGCGATTGCGCACGCGAGACCTCCAACCATACGCACTCCCGTCCGTTGAGCGACCTCGTGCCCAAACAATTTCCGAGCCCGGCTCAGCCTCTTGGGAAGTTAAGCGGCATAGGCGAACGCATTTTCCCCTTGACAGTCGATGGAAGGTCGGCGATACTCTTTCCATCGATAATCGCTAGGAAAAATACTCTTCTAGTCCTGAGCGTTCCTTTGACGAGTTTTGCGAACGGGTAAGATGAATGGGAAACAAGCAACCCATTATGACCTTGGATCTATTGCCCGGGACTCTGGACCTGCTGATCCTCAAGACCCTGACTCAAGGGCCCATGCATGGCTACGGCATTGCCCAACACCTCAGGCAGGTTTCGAATGAGGTGATCGAAGTCGGCGAAGGTTCCCTTTATCCGGCCCTGCAACGGCTGCTGATTAACGGCTGGGTCAAGGCTGAGTGGGGACAATCGGAGAACAATCGTCGAGCTCGCTATTATCGGCTCACCGCTGTGGGCCGCAAGCGGCTGGCAGTCCAGGAAGAGAACTTCGGCGTACTCCTGACGGCTATTGCCCGAGTTCTGCAAACCGCTTGAGGTGACTATGGGAAGTCTGCTTCGAGTCTGGCGTCGCTTGCTTTTCTTGTTCCGCCGTAATCAAATGGACCAGGATCTGGCGGAGGAGATGCAGTTCCATCTAGAGATGAAAGGCCGGGAAAAAAGGCAGGCCGGCATGGGCAAAAAGGAAGCACAAGGGTCTGCTCGCCGTGAGTTTGGTAATGCCTTGTCACTGAAGGAAGTGAGCCGGGAGGTGTGGGGATTTTGTTCCATCGACTTTTTCCTTCAGGACATTCGGTTCGGCTTGCACATGCTGCGGAAAAATCCGGGCTTTACTGCGGCAGTCGTACTGTCGCTCGCTCTGGGCATCGGGGCGAACACGTCAATTTTCAGTTTGATTGACGCCCTAATGCTTAAGATGCTGCCCGTGAGGGATCCCGAAGAGCTCCGGCTGCTCAGCTGGGTCGCGCAGAGCTTGCCCGGCATCATGCCTGCGAGTGGGATCATACACGCACTTAGCGGGAATCTGGATCAGGATCGGACCGGGCGTAGCACGTGCACATCTTTCTCCTATCCCACTTTTGAGCAGATCCAAACCCGCAACGAGGTCTTTTCCAAAGTGTTTGCCTTCGCCGATCCCAGCCGGGTGAATTTTAAGATGAACGGGCAGGCACAACTAGCTGATGCCGACCTTGTTTCCGGCGACTACTTCTCTGGGCTGGGCGTTGGCACTGTTGCAGGACGGACGATCACTGAAGCGGATGACAGTGCGGGCGCCGCGCCCGTGGCAATGATCAGCTATGGCTACTGGGAACGGCGGTTCGGAGGCGAGCCTTCCGCGGTGGGAAGAGTGGTCACAATTAACAACATCCCTTTTACCATCATTGGAGTAACCCCGCCGGAGTTCTTCGGGCTGCAGGCCGGGCGGTCCATCGATCTCTGGCTGCCACTGCACACGCAGCCACTGGTTGAACCACGTTGGACCGAAGAAGGCCGTTCGAAATTCATCAGGGGTGACGATTGGTGGGTGCAGATCATGGGACGACTGAAACCTGATGTCAGCGAACAACAGGCGCGGGCGGCGCTCGAAGTGGCTTTCCAGCAAAGCATGGCCGCACCACAGGAAGCCGCGCGAAGCGCAGCCTCACTCAAACAATCCCCTGAGCACGGACCGCCGGCAGGATCGCAAGATCTTCCACACCTCGAACTCGCCTCGGCAAGCAAGGGGCTGAACGACCTGCGCCAGGAGTTTTCAAAGCCACTCTTCATTCTGATGGGCGTGGTCGGGCTGGTACTTCTGATCGCCTGCGCCAATGTTGCCAATCTGTTTCTGTCGCGTACCACCGCGCGACAGAGGGAAATCGCGGTACGCCTTGCCATCGGCGCAGGACGGCGGCGGATCATTCGGCAGTTGTTAACAGAGAGCGTGATGCTGGCATCGCTCGGCGGTGCCTCCGGCTTGCTACTGGCTTATTGGGCTACCAATGTTCTAATTGCGTTCATGTCGAGCGGACGGAATCCTATCACTTTGAGTGTGCGCCCCAATCTGAATGTTCTTGCGTTTACGACCGTGATTTCAGTTGTTACGGGAATCTTGTTTGGACTCGCACCGGCTTATCGCACCACGCAGGTCGATTTGACTGGGGCGCTCAAAGAAGCCGCTGGCGGCTCGTCATCGGGCACCCATCACAGCCGACGGAAGCTGGGTTTCGCTAAGGCACTTGTGGTCTCACAAGTCGCGATGGCGCTCTTGTTGCTGGTTGGGGCGGGGCTCTTCGTGCGTACGCTTCAGAATCTGCGGAACCTTAATCTCGGATTCGACTGGCGAAACATTCTGCTCTTCGGGATCGATCCCACGCAGAACGGTTATGAGGGCGCCCGCCTTGTAAACCTCTATCAGGAGCTGCAGCGTCGGATTGACGCGCTTCCGGGCGTAAACTCGGTAAGCGTGTCGCAAAATACCCTTATTGGTGGCGGCGAGTCCATTGGTGATCTTGCTATTCCCGGCTACACCACGAAGGACGTGTCGGATGGAGTCCATGTCAATCGGGTCGGGCCACGATTCTTCGAAACTCTGGGAATTCCACTCGTCATGGGCCGCGCCATCGGGCCAGTGGATACCTCCGGAGCGCCCAAGGTCGCGGTAATCAATGAAATGCTAGCGCGCCAATACTTTGGAAGCTCTAACCCCGTGGGCCGACAAGCGAGCTGGAGTGGTGGAGATATTCAGATTGTGGGTGTGGTGGCCAATGCGAAGTACGCAGATGTGCGCAAGGAGGTCCCACCTACGGTCTACGTTGCTTACGTGCAGTATCCGGAACGATTGCGGGAAATGCATTTCGAAGTGCGGACTGCGGGAGACCCCGTTGCGATCATTCCCGCCATGCGACGCGCCGTTCAAGACTTGGACAACAATCTTCCGCTATTTGATGTGAACACCCAGGTTGAACAGATTGACCAAACCATCTTCCAGGAACGCCTTTTCGCAAAGCTCTCAAGCTTTTTCGGACTGCTGGCTCTGACGCTGACCTGCGTAGGACTATACGGCATCATGACCTATGCCGTTACCCGCAGGACCAACGAAATTGGCATTCGTGTGGCGCTTGGGGCCGACCGGCGCACGATTATGGGCATGGTGATGCGCGATGTGCTCGCCCTGGTGGCAATCGGGATCATCATCGGCATACCTGCGGCACTTGCCTCTGCGCGCCTGATCTCGCATATGCTTTTCGGGCTGACGCCGACCGACCCGCTCACGATTGTCGTCACGTCACTTGTTATGGCCGCCGTTGCTGCCCTGGCCGGATATTTACCGGCGAGACGGGCATCTCATGTCGACCCCATGGTGGCTCTGAGATACGAATAGAATTTTGCGCCTAGGATTGAGGATTCAGCGAGTCCGTGCGTACCTCACTTTTTGGGAAACGTCAAAGCGGCGGCAGGGTCGTCGAGCACGAAGAAGATATGGCAGGCAGACATCATCGACCAGCAAGGGATTAATCTTATCGAGACGTAATCCGTCCGTGTCGCGTCCGTTCTGAGAAGGGCCACTGCAATTTTGTTCACAGCTGCCTGATGGCAACCTAGCGGAATCGGTCCTCGCCGGTTGACAATGGCCACTCACCCGATTCCTCATTTGCCCCCCATAAAACCGCCTGAGGTGACTATGGGAAGTCTGCTTCGAGTCTGGCGTCGCTTGCT
>Ga0075433_10004197_pt1 | contig 11181 bp, 9 predicted proteins | sample RhiMethybrSRZTD2_FD_75299 | JGI IMG/M metagenome (GOLD analysis project Ga0075433, IMG submission 75299) | Populus rhizosphere microbial communities from Tennessee, USA - Rhizosphere MetaG P. TD hybrid SRZTD2 | ecosystem: Host-associated > Plants > Roots > Rhizosphere > Soil | place: USA... | reverse complement strand
GTGCGATCACGACCTCGGTGAAGACGTCGCGCATCGCCTCGGCCGCCGGTCCGTCGCAGGCGCCGTGGAACGCCACGACGCCGCCGAACGCGCTCACGGTGTCGCAGTCGAACGCCGCCGTGTACGACGAGGCGGCCGAGTCGCGCGCCGCCGCGCCGCATGGGTTGTTGTGCTTCACGATCACGCAGGCCCGCTCCGGCAACGCGATCGCCAACTCGTACGCCGCCCACGCGTCGAGCCAGTTGTTGAACGACATCTCCTTGCCCTGGAGCACCTCGGCGCCCCCGAGGAGACCCGGGCCACCGACCTCGGCGTAGAGCGCCCCGCGCTGGTGCGGGTTCTCGCCGTACCGGAGATCGGTGATCTTCGACAGCGTGAGCCCCACGGAGGTCGGGAGGCTCGCGCCGGAGGTCTCGTGCTCGGCGAACCAGCTCGCGACCGCGGCATCGTACGCGGCCGTGTGCGCGAAGGCCTCCGCCGCGAGCGCGAAGCGCGTGGCGCGCGTGAGGCCGCCCTCGAGCGCGATCTCGTCCAGGACCATGCCGTACCGCGCGGGATCGACGATCACGCCGACCGACTCGAAGTTCTTCGCGCTCGCGCGGACCATCGCCGGGCCGCCGATGTCGATCTTCTCGATCACGTCGTCGAACCCGGCGCCGGATGCGATCGTCTCGCGGAACGGGTAGAGGTTCCCGACGACCAGGTCGAACGGCTCGATGCCGTGTTCCTCGAGCTGCGCGACGTGCTCCGGCTTCCGGCGGTCGGCCAGGAGACCGGCGTGGATCCTCGGATGGAGCGTCTTCACCCGGCCGTCGAGCATCTCGGGCGACCCGGTGACGTCGGCGACCTCCGTCACGTCGACGGCCGCCGCGCGGAGCGCGGCGGCCGTCCCGCCGCTCGAGACGAGCTCGACGTCGAGCTCGCGAAGTGCCTTCGCGAGCTCGACGACCCCCGTTTTGTCGTAGACCGCGAGGAGGGCGCGGCGGATCGGGCGGACCTCGCTCACGGCTCTTCGTCCTTGATCCGGACCCGTCGGCCCTCGGCGACGATCCGGCCGTCGAGGAGCGCGCGGAGCGCGCGCGGCAGCAGCCGGTGCTCGACCTCGTGGATCCTCGACTCCAGCGAGTCCCAGTCGTCGCCCGGATCGACCTCGACCGCTTCCTGCAGGACGATCGGCCCCGTGTCGGTCCCCTCGTCGACGAGGTGCACCGTCACGCCGGTCACGCGAACGCCGTAGTCGAGGGCGTCGCGCACCGAGTGCGTCCCGGGGAACGACGGCAGCAGCGCCGGATGCACGTTCAGCCAGCGTCCCTCGTAGACGTCGAGCACCGCCGAACCGAGGACCCGCATGTAGCCGGCGCTCACGAGGACGTCGATCCCGCGCTCGCGAAGGACGTCGAGCACCGCCCGGTCGTGGGCCTCGCGGTCGCCGTGGCCGGCCGGGTCGACGACGACGGCGGGGATGCCGGCGGCGGCGGCTCGTTCGAGGGCGCGCACGCCGGGACGATCGGAGAGGACGAGCTCGAGGTGCGGACGGATCGCAGGCTCGTCGATCAGCGCCTGCAGGTTGGTGCCCGACCCGGACACGAGGACCGCGACGCGATCGCCCATCGAGGCGGTCATGCTACCCGCCGCGGCGAGCGCGACGTTCGGGGACGGTAAGCTGGGCCATCGACGCCGCTCCGAGCGGCCGCCGGAACCAGGAGGACTCGTGAAGAAGTGCCCGTACTGCGCCGAGGAGATCCAGGACGAAGCGATCAAGTGCCGGTACTGCGGCAGCGACCTGACGGTGCCGCGCGAGGTCGCGATGGCGCAGCGGCCGCCGGCGGCGTCGGCCTCCGGGAGCACGCCGGGCGAGTTCCCCGCTCCGTCGGATCAGGACGCCGCGTCCCAGGACGCATCGGCGGCGTCGTCGTCGAGCGAGCCGCAACCGACGCCTTGGGGGACGAACGACCAGCCGACGCCCGAGCCCGCTGGGGCATCGACGGTCACGTCCTCAGGCGCGGCCCAGAAGTACACGCATTCGGGATACCGCTACGTCCTGGGCTACGGCGAGGACTTCTTCGGGATCTGGGATCGCCAGAACCCCAACGTGCCGACCGAGCGCTTCCCGCGGACCGACGACGGGTGGCGCGAAGCGTGGCTGCGCTTCGTCGAACAAGAACCGAACCACGTCGCGGTCCCCGACACGATGGGCGGCGCAACGACGTCGCCGATGACGACCCCGCAGACCCAGCCGGATCCGACGGACACCGCCGTCGTCCAGTACACACACACCGGGACGCGGTACCTGCTCGGCTACGGCCGCACGTTCTTCGGGATCTGGGACCGTCAGGACCCGGCGACGCCCGTCGAACGGTTCCCCCGGACGGACGACGGCTGGGGACAGGCCTGGCGCCGCTACACGCAGATCGAGAGCAACTTCAGCGAGGTCGGCGCGTAACTCCTCGAGGAAACGAAACGCTACGCGTCCGTCGCGCGAGCCCACGGACCTTGCCCGTAGACGCGCTCGATGTCGAGATAGATCACGACACCGTCGGGCGCGTCGCGAAGCGGATACTGAGCTCCCGCGCCGATGTAGTGCTCCGCCAGACGATCCATGACGTCCAGAGCTCCGCCTTCCGTGATCCGGTCGACACGGCCCTGGACCACGGCGTAGGGCCATAACCGCTCTCCCATCGGCTCCTTCGCCTCGAACGAGATGACGACACGTTCGTCGCGCCTGATGTTCTGCAACTTCCGCTGCCCGAGGTTGAAGAACGTGGCCATCACCAGTTGGTCGCCGTCGAAACCTGCCCACGCGAGCGTCACGTGCGGGGTTCCGTCCGGATCGAGCGTGACGACATGCCCGTACGGTCCCGTGGCGAGGAGGTCCCGCAGCGCGTCCGGAGGCGTACTCACGTTTCGGCTCCCGACCTCACGACATCCATCGGATGACCTCCTTCCTTCCCCGGGCCTTCCCCGGGCTCGAACCCAAGGACAACGCACCTATCGTGCAGCCGAGCACGCCCCACGCCACGGCGAGGAGCCCGGTCCTGAGCGGGTCCGTACCCAGCCGGATCGAGCCGCCGATCGTCGCGGCGAACAGCGGGAGCACGATCGCGGCGAACCACGCCGCGATCGTGCAGAGCACGGCGTAGACGACCCCGGCGAGGGCGCCGCGCGCGACCGCCTCACGGCGGCCGCGCCCGTCCCCCCCCGCAGTGCGTCCGCCAACGACGGTCGCTGCAGCGGGCACCAGCACGAACGCCCAGTACCAGACCGGGAAGTCGCCCTGCGTCGAGCGGGCGCCGACGAGGCCGGCCAGGGCCGCGCCCTCCGTCCCGGTCGTGTCGACGCCCGTGATCGTCACCCGGGCGAGCTGCGTCTCACCGACGGCGACCGTCGTCGGGACCCCCATCGCCGTGTCGAGGATCATCGAGGACTGGTTCGGGAGCAGCAGCGCGTGTTGGACGATGAGCGCCCCACCGCTCCCACCGGTCCGGTCGACGAACCGAGCGTAGGCGCCGCTCGGTCCGGGCTCGAGCGCCGCGACGACGAGGAAGCCGGCGAACGCGAGCGCCAGCGCCCACCAGAGCGCCGTGAAGCCGCCGTGGGCGGCCGCGGCGAGCCGAGCCCCCCACGGCTCCCGCTGGTCCAGCGCCTCCCGAGCGACCGCGAGCCCGCCGACGGCGCCGCACACACTCCCTACCGCGAGGGGGAGGACGAACGCCTGCCAGAGCACGGGCTCGAGGTGATCGATCCCGAACTGCGGGAAGCCGAGCGTGACGAACGGAGCGACGATCGACATCGGGAGTGCGAAGCCGAGCCCCGGCGCCGCTCCGGCGACGCCCGCAGCAAGGGGCCGGCCGTCCAGCCCCCGCGCCTGTTCGCGTCCTGCTCGGAATGTAAGGACAACCGCTGCGATCAAGAGGGCTCCCACGGCGAGCTGCAGCTCCGCCGCGAAGTGGATCTCTGGGATGAAGCCACTCTGGGTTGGCTCCACCGACGACGTGAACCCTACCCGCACACTCGCCAGCGTCTCGGCGATCCCGATCTTGAACCACGACCACGGGCGGTACCACCCGCTCACGGCGTACGTCAGCCATGCGATCGCTTGCCCCGCGACGAACACCGGCAGGAACACGAGCAGCGCGCCGCGCCGGAGCCCCGACCAGAGGAGCGCGACCGGTCTCGTATCGGCTGGGATCTCGGACCGCGTCGGGTGTCCGGCGCTCATCCGCCGAGGCGATCGGCGACGAGCTCGGCGACCTGCGACGGCGTCCTCGCGACCTGGACCCCGGCCGCCTCGAGCGCCTCGGTCTTCGCCGTCGCCGTCCCGCTCGAGCCGGTCACGATCGCGCCGGCATGGCCCATCCGCTTCCCCGGCGGCGCCTCGAACCCCGCGATGTACGCGACGACCGGCTTCGACACGCGCTCGGCGATGTACGCGGCCGCCCGCTCCTCGTCGTCGCCGCCGATCTCGCCGGTCATGATCATCAGGTCCGTGTCGGGATCGGACTCGAACAGCGCAAGCGACTCGATGAACCCGATCCCGTGCACGGGATCGCCGCCCATCCCGATGCACGTCGACTGGCCGATCCCCTTCGACGTGAGCTCGTAGACGATCTGGTAGACGAGCGTCCCGGAGCGCGATACGAAGCCGACCCGCCCCGGCGTGCAGACCTCGCCCGGGATGATCCCCACGTTCGCGACGCCCGGCGTGATCACGCCCGGACAGTTCGGCCCCACGAGCGTCGTCGCCGTCCCACGCAGGTACGAGTGCACCTCCGCCATGTCGCGCGTCGGGATCCCCTCGGTGATGCACGCGACGACGTCGATGCCGCCGTCCGCGGCCTCCAGGATCGCGTCGCCCGCGAACCGGGGCCCGACGAAGATGGCCGAGGTGTTCGCCCCGGTCGCGGAGACGGCCTCCGCGACCGTGTCGAACACCGGGATGCCTTCGACGTCCTGGCCGCCCTTGCGGGGCGTGACGCCGGCGACGACGTTCGTCCCGTACGCCCGGTTCCGGAGCGTGTGGAACGTCCCCTCCTTCCCCGTGATCCCCTGAACGAGGAGCTTCGTCTGGGGGCCGACGAGGACGCTCACGCCGCCGCCTCCGCGAGCCGAGCGGCCTCGGCCGCGGCGCCGTCCATGGTCGGCACCGAGACGATCTTCGGGTGCTGCGCTTCGGCGATGATCCGCCGGCCCTCCTCGGCGTTCGTGCCGTCCAGGCGAAGCACGATCGGGACCGTCGCGTCGACGCGGCCGAGCGCCTCGAGCACGCCGTTCGCGACGACGTCGCACCGCGTGATGCCGCCGAAGATGTTCACGAAGACGCACCGCACGGCGGGGTCGGACAGGATCACCTCGAGGGACGTCGCCATCGTGTCGGCGCTCGCTCCCCCGCCGATGTCGAGGAAGTTCGCGGCCTTCGCACCCGCGCGCGCGACCACGTCCAGCGTCGACATCACGAGGCCGGCTCCGTTCCCGATGATCCCGACGTCGCCGTCGAGCTTGACGTACTGGAGACCTGCCTCCTTCGCGCGCTTCTCCACCGGATCGATCGGGAACTCCTGCGCAAGCGCCGCCAGGTCCGGCTGCCGAACGAGGGCGTTGTCGTCGATCGTCACCTTCGCGTCGAGGGCGACGACGCGATCGTCCTCGAGCTGGACGAGCGGGTTCACCTCGACGAGGGTCGCGTCGCGGTCCGTCAGCAGGTCGAAGACCTTGCCGAGGACGTCGGCCGCTCCTTCGCGCGCGGACGCAGGAAGCGTCCCGACCAGCTCGCGCACGTGATACGGACGCGGCCCCAGCAAGGGATCGATCGATGCCCTGCGGATCGCCTCGGGACGCTCCCGCGCGAGCGTCTCGATGTCGACGCCGCCCTCCGCGGTCATCATCGCGAGGTAGGAGCCGGTGCTCCGGTCGAGCAGGATGGAGGTGTAGAACTCCGCCGCGATCGGCAGGTGCTCCTCGACGAGCACGCGATCGACGACGTGTCCGGCGAACCCCTCGCGGAGCAAGCGATGCGTCTCGTGGGCGGCTCGTTCCGGCGAGTCGACGAGCACCACACCGCCGCCCTTCCCGCGTCCGCCGACCTGGACCTGGACCTTGACGACCGCGCGGCCGCCGAAGCTCGTGGCAGCGTCGGCGGCCTCCTCGGGCGTGCGACACACCGTGCCTCGAGGGGTGGCGATCCCCTGGGCACGGAACAGGTCCTTGCCCATGTGCTCGTAGAGGTCCATGCGTCAGTTCGTCGCGCTCAAGCGCTCGCTGAGCCAGTCGGTGATCTCGCCGGTCGTCGCGCCGGGCGTGAAGATCCGCTCGACGCCCTCGTCCTTGAGCTTGGCGATGTCCTCGGCCGGGATGATCCCGCCGCCGAAGACCACGATGTCGTCGGCCCCACGCTCACGGAGGAGCCGCACGACCTTCGGGAACAACGTCATGTGGGCACCCGAGTGGATCGACAGCCCGACGGCGTCGGCATCCTCCTGGATCGCGGTCTCGGCGATCTGCTCCGGCGTCTGGTGGAGGCCGGTGTAGATCACCTCGAAGCCCGCGTCGCGGAGCGCGCGGGCGACGATCTTGGCGCCGCGGTCGTGCCCGTCCAAACCGGGCTTCGCGACGATCACGCGGTACTTCTCGGCCATCTCGGCGAGTCTAGCGAACGGCCGGGTTGCGGCCGGTCCACGTTGCGGCGCAGGATTCGGCCGTGGGTCCATCCGATGAAGGCATCCGGACCTGGAGCTCCATGTGATCGATGTGCCTCCGCCCCGCTACGCGAAGACGCCCGGCGGTGTCTACGTCGCCTATCAGGTGGTGGGCGATGGTCCCGTGGATCTCGTGTTCCTCCCGGGCTACACGACGAACCTGTTCTGGCTGTGGGAGCTCCCGTCGTATGCGGCGTTCCTCGAGCAGCTCGCTTCGTTCGCTCGCCTGATCCTGGTCGACCGCCGAGGAGCAGGGCTGTCGGACCGGTTCTCGCCCGAGCACCTTCCGCCACTCGAGGATCTCGCCGACGACCTCATCTCGGTTCTCGACGCGGTCGGCTCCTCCCGGGCCGCATTGCTCGGGACCGAGGACGGCTGTTTCGTGAGCGCCATGTTCGCCGCGACACACCCCGAACGCGCGGAGGCGTTGATCCTGTACGGGATGGATCCTGGCGAGCCGGGCAAGAGCTTGGCGGACGCGTCGCCAGAGCGCTTGGCGTTCCGGTCGGAGGTCTTCCGTGAGATCGACGAGCGCTGGGGCACTCGGGAGTACGCGCGCTGGGACATGAGGGTGTCGCATCCGTCGCTCGTCGACGATGAGGCCTTCTTGAGCTGGTACGAGACCTTCCTCAGGCTCTCGGCCAGTCCGACGTCGGCGAAAGGGATGATGCGCATCTGGTTCGAGACCGACCTGTGGCCCGTGTTCCCAACGATCCGAGTTCCCACGCTGATCGTCCACCGGACCGCTGACATCCTCCAGCCCGTCGGGAACGCTCGGGCCGCGGCCGACCGTATACCAGGGGCCCGCTTCGTCGAGCTCGCGGGCGACCAGCACTACCTCTTCGTGAACGGGTCCGACATCGCCGAAGAGGTCGAGGAGTTCCTCACCGGCGCTCGCCATGTCGCCGAGACAGACCGTGTCCTCGCCACCGTCCTCTTCACCGACATCGTCGGTTCGACGGACAGAGCCGCGATGCTCGGTGACCATCAGTGGAAACGGTTGCTCGCCGACTACGACGAACGGATCCGCAAGCAGTTGGGACGGTTCCGCGGTCGTGAGATCGACGCCGCCGGCGACGGGTTCCTCGCGACGTTCGACGGACCTGCTCGCGCGGTGCGCTGCGCGCAAGCGATCGTATCGGCAACGCGCGAGCTCGGTCTGGAGATCCGGGCGGGGTGCCACACCGGCGAGATCGAACTGGCCGGGTCGAACGTCCGGGGGATCGCGGTCCACATCGGCGCCCGGGTCGCTGCGCTTGCCGGCTCGTGTGAGGTGCTCGTGTCGAGCACCGTGAAGGACCTGGTCGCGGGGTCCGGATTGATCTTCGAGGACGCGGGCGAGCACGAGCTGAAAGGCGTCCCCGACCGCTGGCACTTGTATCGAGTGGTGGGCTGACCCCGCCCTCACTCCTCGCCATCTGAACGATGACGTCCGAGGTGCTCCTCGACGATCGCGTTCGCTCGCGCATGGCTCTGCGGATGCCCGGTCACGGCTTCCAGGAACGGGTCTCGATCGAGGACCAGCAGCTCCGTGGGGGCGGTCGTCGTCACGGTCGCGGTCCGGGGGACGTCTCGGAGGAGGGCGATCTCACCGAGGTGATCGCCCGACGATCGTTCCGCGATCGCTTCGCCGTCCTGCGTCACCCGGACGTCGCCGTGGACGATCATCAGGAAGCGATCGCCGACGTCTCCTTGACGGATCAGCACTTGGCCGGCCGGGACCTCGATGCGCCGGAGGGATGTCAGGATCCGCTCGATCGCCGGCGGCGGCAGCGGCGCGAAGATCGGGATCGTGCGGAGGAAGGCGACCGTGTCGGCGTCGGGAACGGGGGCGTCGCGATCGATCGAGGACAGCGGACGCCAGACGGCGATCGCGACCACGGGAGCGACGAGACCGACGATCAGGAGCGCCGTCCGGACCCCGAACGCCGACACCAGGATCGACGCGCCGGCCGAGCCGACGGCCCACGCGAGCGCCATCATGCCCTCGACGATCCCGAACACGCGGGCGAGGGTGTCGTCCGGCGCCGTCCGCTGCAGCAACGTGTTCCCGGCGACCCACGCCAAGCTCCCCCCGGCGCCCGCGGCCGCGAACAGGATCAGTGCCGGCGGCGGAGAGGCCGTCACGGCGATCATCGCGATCGAGATCCCGAAGGCGAGCACGCCTCCCGCGAGCGCGGGCGTCAGCCGGCGTCGACCCACGAGGCCGACGGCCAGCGCGGATCCGACGAGCCCTCCGAGACCTGACGCGGAGGCCAGGAAGCCGGCCCAGCCTTCCCCCTTCTCGAGGAGCGAGATCGCGACGGCGACGAAGAGGACGTCGAGGGCACCGACGGCCACGAACCACCCCGACAGGACGAGCAGGATGAGGCCAGTGCTTCGATGGCTGAACAGGAACCGGAACCCTCCGACCGAGCCGGAGATGACATCGCCGAAGCCAGGTCGTCGCGTCGCCCGATCAGAAACGTGGGGGACGCCGAGCCGAGCGACGAGCGCCGCGGCCCCGAGCATCACGGCGGCGAAGATCCCGAACACCTGCGCGGGATCCCCGCGCACGAGCACGAGCCCGGCGACGAACGGGCCGACGACGATGCCGAAATTCTCGGAGAAGGTGGAGAACGCGTTCGCCGCCGTGAGCTCCTCGGGGCCGTCCGACACGCTGGGCAGGAGCGCCGCCTGCGTGGGACGCGTCAACATGAAACTCGTGGCGGCGACCGTCGCGACGGCCAGCGTCACGCCGAAGGATGCGTTCGATGCCAGCGCTACGGCTACCGAGGCGAGCGCGACCGAGAGGATCAGGTATCCGGCGAACAAGACCCGGTCCCGTCGGAATCGGTCCCCCGCGTACGCGGCGAAGGGCGCGAGCACGATCGTCGGGATCAGCTGGACCACCGCGACCACACCCGCCGTCGCGGCCCCGCCCAGGTGGTAGGCGTAGACGAGGATCGCGACCCAGGTCGCGTACTCGGTCATGTTGAAACCGAAGAACGCGAGCTGGATCCGAAGCATCCGCCGGTCGCGGACGACGGCGCTCACGACGGCCAGCTGCTCCCGCATCCGTGAAGGATGGCACCCGCGGAACGTGGCCGCTCGCGGCCGCGTTCCGCGGGTGCCTACCGCGTCCTCGTTCGAGCTACGACCGGATCTCCGCGTTCGTCCAGACGTTCGAGTCCCCGGCCGGCTTCTTCGGAGAGTTCCGGCCGTCGGTCCACGTGGGCAGGACGACCTCGTCGGAGACCGCGATCTGGTTGTAGTCCCCGATGAAGCAGCCGCACGTGAAGAACGACTTCCTCGGATCGAACGATGCCGTCGAGATGTCGAAGTTGGCCCACGACTGGCCGCCATCCGTGGACTCTCCCTGGAACGTCGAGATCAGATGATCCTGGGGGTCGAGCCGGGTGTCCTGCCACATCGCGAACCAGTGGCCGTCGGTGTCGACGCCGATCGCGGGGAAGAACTGGTCCCCACGCGCCGCGCTCCCGTTCGGCGCGACGCTGATCGTCCGCGGCGCCGTCCAGCTCGAGCCCCAGTCGTTCGACGTCTGGAGCGAGATGTCGGCGCCGGAGACGGTCCGGTGCACGTCGTTCTGGTACGCGAGCGCGAGGCGGTGCCGCGTCGCGTCGTAGGCGAGCGACGGCGTGTTCGGGAACCGGACGTGGCCCTTGCCCGGCAGGTTGTCGTTCGCGTTCGGGTTGTCGGCGAACCATCCCGGCTGGTCGATCCGGTGGATCGGTCCGAACGACGCGCCCCCGGTGCTCGAGCGCGCGAAGAGCCACGCGTGGTCGATGCTCGTGTTGCAGTCCTCCTGCACGAACGCGACGTCCAATCCTCCGTGATCGTCGACGAGCGGCGTCGAGAACTGGTTCGCGGACGCCCCGACGCCCTTCGACTTGGGGGCGTCCGGCACGATCGCGGTGTGGCCCCAGACCGAGGCCGCCGGGTCCCCGGTCGGGATCGCGTCGGTGTATGCAGCTTGGACCGGGCAGTCATCGCTCCTCGCGTACGAGCCGCCGGTCATGTGGAACTTCGTGTACGTGACGTAGATGCGCCCGAAGTGCGAGCTGGACGGGGTGTTGTCGATCGCCATGAGCTCCTTGTCGTAGAAGACCGACGCGTCGATCGATCCGTCCGACGCGTGGTTCGTGATGACGGTGGCGGGCTCGAGCGAGGAGCTCCACGTCGCTCCGCCGTCGACCGACTTCCACACCTGCACCTCCGATGCGGGCGTGGTCGAGAAGTAACAGAGGGTCGAGAGGTAGAAGGCGTGATCGCGCAGGCTGTACGCGACCGACGGGTCGCTCGCGAAGCACCGGCCGCCGTCGAAGGAGAACTTCGGATCCTTCCACTGGCTCGCCCAGGTCTGGCCGCCGTCGGTCGTGTATCCGATCCAGAACCCGTCGCCGGTGTAGTCGTTCGCCGCCGCGACGGCGTTCATCGGGTCCACGAGGCTCTCCGCGATCGAGGGCTCGTCCTGTGGGAGCGGCGGATC
>Ga0075433_10004195_pt1 | contig 11181 bp, 13 predicted proteins | sample RhiMethybrSRZTD2_FD_75299 | JGI IMG/M metagenome (GOLD analysis project Ga0075433, IMG submission 75299) | Populus rhizosphere microbial communities from Tennessee, USA - Rhizosphere MetaG P. TD hybrid SRZTD2 | ecosystem: Host-associated > Plants > Roots > Rhizosphere > Soil | place: USA... | reverse complement strand
ACACCCGGGCCGGCGTCTGCGCGGCGACGAGCCCCGCCGCGCCTCCGAGCGCGAGCCCCATCAACAGCGCCGACCCCCATCCCCGCCAGGACATGGAAGCAAAGATACCGAATCGCTAGGCGGATGACCACGGGCGTGCGATACTGTCTGCGTTCTCGAAGCGACTCAGTGAGTCCGAACGGCGGTTTCCCCCGGCAAATCCCCCCGTTCTTCCGTGCACGCCGGACAGCCACGCAGCGCGGTTCCTTGCCCGGCGAGAAGCCCGCTCGATCGAGGTCGACGTCCCATGTCGTTTACTGCCCTGAACCTTCACCCCAATCTCCTGCGCGCCGTCGAGGCCCTCGGCTTCACCACGCCCACGCCCATCCAGCGCGATGCGATCCCGCCCGTGCGGGAGGGCCGCGACGTGGTCGCCTGCGCCATGACCGGCAGCGGGAAGACCGCCGCCTTCTTTCTGCCCATCATCGAGCGGCTGATGGCGAAGCCGCGCGGGGTCACCCGCGCGCTGATCATCGCGCCCACGCGTGAGCTGGCCGCCCAGATCGAGGCCGATCTTCGCGACCTCGCCCGCTTCACCCCGGTACGCGGCGCGGCGGTGTTCGGCGGCGTCGGCATGGGCCCGCAGGAGGCCGCGCTCCGGCGGGGCATCGACGTCATCGTCGCCACGCCCGGCCGCCTGCTCGATCACATGCAGTACCCCTACGCGCGCCTGGACGGCATCGAGGTCCTGGTGCTCGACGAGGCCGACCGCATGCTGGACATGGGCTTTCTCCCGGACATCCGCCGCATCCTCGGCCGGCTGCCGCGGCAGCGCCAGACGCTGCTGTTCTCGGCGACGATCCCCGCGCCCATCGCCGCGCTCGCGCGCGAGTTCCAGCGCGACCCCCTCTCGATCAACCAGGAACGGAAGGCCGCGCCGGCAACCGGTATCACACATGCGGTGTACCCGGTGGCGCAGGAGGTCAAGAGTGGTCTCCTCCAGGCCCTGCTGCGGCGCGACGAGATGCGGAGCGTGCTCGTGTTCACGCGGACCAAGCACCGCTGCAACCGCCTGGCCGAGCAGCTCACGCGCGCGGGCATCGCGGCGGAACGCATCCATGGCAACCGCAGCCAGACCCAGCGCACGGTGGCGCTGGAGTCGTTCAAGCGGGGCAAGGTGCGCGTGCTGGTCGCCACCGATATCGCTGCACGCGGGATCGACATCGACGAGCTGTCGCACGTGGTGAACTTCGACGTGCCCAGCGTCGCCGACGACTACATCCACCGGGCCGGCCGCACCGCGCGCGCGGGCGCCGTGGGCGAGGCCATGACGTTCGTGGCGCCGGCCGAGATGGGCGATCTCAAGGCCATCGAGCGGGCGCTCGGGAAGTCCCTTCCGCGGCTGACCGTGGAAGGCTTCGACTACACAAGCCGGCCGGCGGAGAAGCTCGAGGTGCCCCTGGCGCAGCGGATCGCCGCGATCCGGGCCCGCCGGGCCGACGACCGGGCCCGGGCCCGGGTCAACACCGCCCGGCGGACCACGAATCTGGCGGGGCAGAGGACCCGGTAAACCCTCTCGTTTCGTAGCCCGGATTTCCGGATTGGAGGAGAAAATCAGGTAAGTAGCTGAAACATAAGGGCATGAACCGTGGCCCCTGCATTGCAGTTTCATGTATGCGGGAGGGCACAGTGACCATGTCCGGCTCCGAGGTTGCAAAGCGCATTCTGATCGTGGACGACGAGGCGCCCCTGGCGGGGCTGATGGCCGACATACTCTCGGCGGATGGGCACACCGTGGAGATCGCGGTCAACGGCCTGGCCGCGCTGGCCCATGTCGAGCGCAGCGCCTACGACTTGATCCTGAGCGATCTGCGCATGCCGGAGCTGGACGGGCCGGGCCTCTACCGTGAGCTCGAGCGGCGCCGCCCCGAGCTGGCGCGCCGCATCGCGTTCGTGACGGGCAGCGCGCAATCGGCGGGCATGGAGCAGTTCCTGGCGAGGACGGGCGCGCCCATTCTCTACAAGCCGTTCCGGATCCAGGATCTCCAGAAGCTCGTGAAGGACCTGCTCGAGCGCTAGCGCCGCTTGCCGCGCGTAGTACGATGCGGGCATGCGCTGGGCCCGCGTCGGCATCGTGCTGATGCTCCTCGCCGCGCCCGCCGTGGCGCAGGACTCTCCGATCAGCCTCCCGCCCGGCTTTCACCTCGAGACGTTCGCGCGCGACATCCCCGGCGCGCGCTTCATGACCCTGGACCCGAACGGCACCGTGCTCCTCTCCCAGCCGCGGCAGAGCCGCGTGGTCGCTCTCCCCGACGGCAATCGCGACGGCCGCGCCGATCGCATCGTGACGGTGGCCGAGGGGCTGGACCGGCCGCACGGGCTCGCCTTCAAGGACGGGGCGCTCTACGTCGCCGAGACGGGACGGGTGCTGCGCTTCCGCTACGATCCGGCGACGCTCAAGGCCAGCGATCCCAAGCCGGTCGTGTCGAGCATTCCCGCGGGGGGCGGCCACTGGACGCGCACGATCGCCTTCGCTCCCGACGGCCGGCTCTTCGTCTCCGTCGGCTCGTCGTGCAACCTGTGCAAGGAATCGGACGCGCGCCGCGCCGCCATCGTGCGCTACGAAGCCGACGGGTCCGGCGAGCGGCTCTTCGCCACGGGACTCCGCAACGCGGTGGGGATCGCGTTCCTCCCGGGCACGAGCACGCTCTGGGCCACCGTGAACGAGCGCGACTGGAAGGGCGACGATCTCCCGCCGGAATACGTGACCGATGTGAAGGAGGGCGGCTTCTACGGCTGGCCCGCGTGCTTCGTGGCGGGGAAGAAGGTCGTACCCGACGAGCGGGGCGCGGAGGACCGCTGCCAGAAGGTCACGCTCCCCGCCGTCGAGGTCCAGGCCCACTCCGCCCCGCTCGGCATGGCCTTCTACACCGGCCTGCAGTTCCCCGCGGAGTACCGCGGGAGCCTGTTCGTCGCGTACCACGGCTCCTGGAACCGGACGGTGCCGACCGGCTACAAGGTCGTGCGCATCCCGTTCGCGAACGGGCAGCCGTCCGGCACGGTGGTGGACTTCGCGACGGGGTGGCTCGGCGCCAACCGCCAGGTCACGGGCCGGCCCGTGGACGTGCTCGCGGGCCCCGACGGCGCGCTCTACGTGTCCGACGATCACGCCGGCGCGGTGTACCGGGTGACGTACCGGCCCTAGCGGTCGGGAGCGAGCCGCACCACCATCTTGCCGAGGTTGTCGCCGGTGAAGAGCCCCATGAACGCCTTCACCGCGTTGTCTATCCCCTCGACCACGGTGACCTCGTGCTTGATCTTGCCCGCGCGGAGCCAGCCGCCCACCTCCGCGAGGAAGGCCGGGTAGCGGTCGAAGTGGTCGGAGATGATGAAGCCCTGCATGAGCACCCGGCTGCCGACCATGTTCATCATCGAGCGCGGACCCGGCTCGGGGGTCTCGAGGTTGTACTGAGAGATCATCCCGCAGAGAGGGATACGGGCGAATGGGTTCACCAGCCGCAGCACGGCGTCGAGCATCGCGCCGCCCACGTTCTCGAAGTAAACGTCCACGCCCTGGGGACACGCCGTGCGCAGCGCCTCGAAGAGATCGGGCGCCGTCCGGTAGTTGATGGCCGCGTCGGCTCCCAGCTCCTTGGTGAGCCACGCGCACTTCTCGTCGCTGCCCGCGGTCCCCACCACGCGGAGGCCGAGGATCTTGCCCATCTGCACCACGAGCGAGCCCGTGGCGCCCGCCGCGCCCGAGACCACGAGGGTCTCGCTCGCCTTGGGCTTGCCGATCTCCTTGAGGCCGTACCAGCCGGTGAAACCGGGCACGCCGAGCACGCCCAGGTAGGCGGCGAGCGGCAGCGAGCGATCGAGCGCGCTCAGCCCCTCGCCGTCGGACACGAAGTACTCGCGCCAGCCCAGCATGCTCGACACGACGTCGCCCACCTTCAGCGTGGGATGGCTCGACTTCACGACCTGCCCGACCGCGCGCCCGTCGGCGGGCTGTCCGACCTCCCACGGCTTGGCGTAGGAGCGGCGGTCGTTCATCCGGCCGCGCATGTAGGGATCCACGGACATGTAGAGGTTTTTGACCAGCACCTCACCCGGCCCCGGGTCGGCCACCGAGACCTCGACGAGCTTGAAGTCGCTCGGCTTGGGCGCCCCGGACGGCCGGGCGGCGAGGAGGACCTGACGGCTCGCGGTCGGCATGGCCAGCGCGCCTAGACCACCGCGGACATGCCGCCGTCGAAGTTGATGGCGGTTCCCGTGATGTACGAGGCGCGGTCCGAGACGAGGAACGCCACGAGATCGCCGAACTCGGCGGCGTGCGCCACGCGGCCCACCGGGATGCGCTTTGCCAGCTCCGTGTAGTGGCCTTCGAGGTCACCGTCCTTGGCGCGCCGGTCGATCTGCGCGCTCCGCACGAGCCCGATGCAGATCGTGTTCACGAGGATCTTGTCGGCAGCGTACTCGTGGGCCAGCGACTTCGTGAGATTGATGCCCGCGGCGCGCGACACGCTGGTGGGGAGGGAGCGCGGAGCCGGGGTCTTGCCGCCGACCGTCGTCACGTTGACGATGCGGCCGCCCCCTCGCCGCTTCATGATCGGGATGACCTGGCGGCAGAAGCGGATCGCGCCCATGACCTTCAGCTCGAAGTCCTCGTGCCAGACCTCGTCCTCGACCTTCTCGAAGGCGGCCGCCGCCGAGGTCCCTGCGTTGTTGAGGAGGATGTCCACCCCGCCCCACTTGTCGCTGGTGGCGCGCACCACCTGCTCGATGTCCGCCGCCCGGGTAACGTCGGCGGGAATGGCCAGCACGTCGCCGCCGGTCGCCTTGCGGATCCCGTCCGCCGCCGCTTCCAGCACGTCCTTGCGCCGCGCGCAGACGGTCACGCGCGCGCCCTCGCGCGCCAGCCGCTCCGCCGCCGCGCGCCCCAGCCCCTCGCTGCCGCCGCTGATGATCGCGATCTTGCCGCCGAGTCCCAGATCGAGCGCCATGTCGCCTCCCTTGGTGGGTCTACGCGTCGCTGCTGATCATCGGCCCTTGAACACGGGCTGGCGCTTCTCGACGAAGGCCCGCGTGGCCTCGCGCCAGTCCTCGGTCATGCCGCTGCGTGTGTGGCCCCAGGCTTCGAGATCGAGCACGTCCTTGAGGCCGCCGCTCTCCGCGGCGTTGAGGTTGCGCTTCATGTAGCGATAGGCCACCGACGGCCCCTTGGCGAGGCGGGTGGCGAGCGCCATCGTCTCGGCCTCGAGCATGTCGTCGGGCACCACGCGGTTCACCATGCCGAGGGCCAGCGCCTGCTGGGCGTCCACCAGGTCCGCGGTGAGGTAGAGCTCGCGCGCCTTCGCGGTGCCGACGAGCTGGGTGAGGAAGTAGCTGCCGCCGAAATCCCCCGAGTAGCCCACCCGCGCGAACGCGGTGCCGTACTTCGAGCTATCGGAGGCGATGCGCATGTCGCAAGCCAGCGCCAGGGAGAGTCCGGCGCCGGCGGCCGCGCCCCGCACCATGGCGATCGTGGGCTTGGGCATCTCGTGGAGCCAGCGCGACACCTCCATCCGCGCGCGCAGATTCTGGGCCTTGTCCTCCAGGCTCGCGTCGTCACCCTCGCGGCCCTCGGCCATGGCCTTGACGTCGCCGCCCGCGCAGAAGCCGCGGCCGGCGCCTGTCACCACCACCACGCCCACGTCGGGATCGGCAGCCAGGCGCGGCATGGCCTCGAGCAGCGCATCGAGCATGTCGCGGGACATGGCGTTCAGCCGGTCGGGGCGGTTGAGGGTGAGCAGGGCGACTCGGTCCTTGACGGCCTCGAGCAGATCCTGGGTCATCGCGGCTCCTCCGGGACGAGGTGGGTGAGTGCCGCGATCATCGCCGCCCGGGGCGGCCCGCGCAAGAGGTGACCGGCCGCGCAAGGGGGGGACGGCGAGGAGGAGGGTTCTAGTCGGCGAACCAGCCGCTGATCATCCAGCAACCGCCCGCCACGACACCCGCCACCGCCACGGTGGCTGCCGAGAGGTCACCGGACGCTACCATCAACATCGGCACACCCACCAGCGCCAACCCGACCAGGGTCTTCATGGACCGAACCCTCCTGGCCGGGTTGAGAGCAACCGACATACCACCGAGAGGGCAGTCGAAAAATCCACGACTTGCCCGGCAATTCGATGGGGGATGGGAGATGCCCGGGCAAATGGGGAGACTATGCCCGGTCGGGGAAGGGGGACCGCGGTCAGGCGACGGGCTCGCGCTCGTCGACCGGGACCATGAACGCGCCGATCGACTCGAGAGCCTCGTCGTTCTCGGGCCGCCACCGGCGGTGGCCCCGGCGGCGCTCCGACCCAGGATCGAGGTACTCGCGACGGCGCTCGCCACGGCGCCGGTCGATGGTCACCTCGACCTCGTGCTCGTCCGAGAAGTGCTCGAGCAGATACTCACGCAACTCGGGCCGCTTCTTGGAGACGACGAAGAGGTAGCGGGCCATGTCCACCCTCACTGGAGAGAGCAAGTTCCCTGCCCGAGCGCGAGGCCAGAGTTTCCGCTGAGATCCATCCGAGCCTCGCACGGCGTCGCGGAAAGCGTAAGCTTTTCCGACGGAAGCGAGGCGAGGATCAGACCTGGCGATACAGATCCTCGCGCGTCGTCGGGCGGTCGAAGGTCCGGTCCCACTGCTTGCGCATGAGCACTTGATAGAGCCCGATGTGGCCCTCCTGGAAGGCGACCGACGAGCAGGTGAGGTAGAGCCGCCAGATGCGGTAGATCTTCTCGCCGACGATCGCCCGCGCCTCGTCCGCGCGGGCCTCGAGCCGCTCCACCCACTGCTTGCAGGTGCGCGCGTAGTGGAGCCGCAGGCCCTCGACGTCAAGGATCTCCCAGCCCGCCCGCTCCTGCTCGGTCATCGTCTCGGTGAGCCCGGCGAGGTCGCCGTTGGGGAACACATACCTATAGAGGAAGTCGGTCTGGCTGCTCGGCTTCCAGTGGAACTCGTGCGTGATCCCGTGATTGAGGTAGAGGCCGCCGTCGTTGAGCATCTCGCGCACGCGGCCGAAGAAGGCGGAGTAGTTCGGGATGCCTACGTGCTCGATGACGCCGATGGCGGCGATCTTGTCGTAGCGGGCGCCGGCGGGAATGTCGCGGACGTCACGGTACTCCACCCGGCAGCGATCGGCGAGGCCTTCACTGTTGATTCGTCGGGTGGCGAATTCGGCCTGGGCGCGCGAGAGCGTCACGCCGTGGGCGCGCACCCCGTAGTGCTGAGCGGCCCAGATGGTGAGGCTGCCCCACCCGCACCCGATGTCCAGCATCGTCTCTCCGGGCCGGAGGCGCAGCTTGCGGCAGACAAGGTCGAGCTTGTCCGCCTGCGCCTGCTCGAGCTTGCCGTCGGGGTCGCGGTAGTACGCGCAGGTGTACACCATGAGCGGGTCGAGGAACAGGGCGTAGAAGTCGTTCGACATGTCGTAGTGATAGGAGATCGACTGCGCGTCGTGCTCCTTGCTCCGCCGCCGCTTCATGCGCCCGCCTCCTGTTCTTTCATCCCGAAGATGGTGTCGAAGACGACGCGCCGCCGAGCCCGCGCGGAGCCGAGGAGCAGGCGCACCGCCGTGCGCGCAAGCGCCCCGGGCAGGCGGCTCAGCTGTCGCCCGATCCAGGTGGGCTCGCCCACCCCGTAGAGCGCGACGATCTGCCGGGCATAGCCATCCATCGACGCGCGCCCCCGCAGCACACCCTCGGCGGTGGCGGCGGCGAGGATGCCGCTGCGGATCGCGGGCCCGATCCCCTCGCCGGAGAGATCGCGCGCGAGCCCCGCTGCGTCGCCGATCACGCAGAAGCCCGGACCGGCCAGGCGACGCGGCGCCTGGCGCCGCACGACGTAGGCATGGCCCTTGAACGGCTCGAGCGGAAGCCCGACGGGCAGCCGGCCCGCTGCGCGCAGGGCCGCCACGAGGGCGTCACGCCGGCGCGGCAGGCTCCCGTCGGCGCCGCCGGTGATTCCGATGCCCACGTTGATGAAGTCGCCCTTGGGAAAGAACCAGCCGTAGCCGCGGAGATCGGCCTCAACGTAGATGTCGGGCGCGTCCATGAAGGGCGCGAGTCGCGCGCGCCACTCGGGCGCGAGCCGCGTCTCGGACTCCTGCGCCACCACGACCTCCTCGCGCTCCGACACCTCACCGAGATCGCGTGCCACCGGGCAGCGGTGGCCGCCCGCGCCGATCACGAGCGGCGCCTCGAAGGCCCCGCGCTCCGTCTCCACGCGCGCGCCCGCGGGGCCCGCCGTAACCTTGGTCACCCGCGTGCCCCAGCGCACGTCGGCCCCGGCGGCCGCCGCCCGCTCGAGCAGGAAGTGGTCGAACTCGCGGCGGATGATCCCGTAGGAGGCGGGACGCCTCCAGCGCGTGTCGTGGCGAGCGCCCCCGAACTCGAGCGCGCAGGCAGCGAAGCCCTGGATGGTCAGCGGGTACTTCTCGGGGTCGATCTCGAGGTCGGCGAGCGCGGCGGGCGTGACCCAGCCCGCGCAGATCTTCACCCGGGGAAAGACGGCCGCATCGAGGACGAGCGGGCGGAAGCCGGCGCGGGCGAGACGCCACGCGGCCGTGCTGCCGCCGGGTCCGCCGCCCACCACGATGACGTCGGCGGCGGGCACGCTCACGCGCTCCAGAGCGAGCGGAGGATGCGGAGACGCTGGCCGAGCGTGACCTTGATCGCCTCCACCTCGTCGGCCACCCGCATCGCGGCGAAGAGGTCGCCCTCGATGTCGATGGCGCTCGTCGCGTACGCCTCCGCGAAGTGGCCGGGCGAGGGATCCCGCATCAGCTCGGCAAAGGTCTCGGCCTGATGCACGACGACCGTGCAGGCCGGCTCGCCCTGGCCGAGCGGCACCTCGGTACCGTCCCAGAGACGGAAGGCCAGCGGGCTCCTGAGGGAGGCAAACACCTCCTTCAGGATCGACGCGGCGACGGCAGCACTCGGGCGCAGCCGGAGCAGGGCGGACATGAGGGCATTCTCTGGCGGTTTTGTATACGCCGGGGGCCGGCATTGTCAACCGGGGGCCGGCTCGCCGCGTCCCCCGCGGAACGCACGGCGTCAGGCCGACACCGCAGCCGGCCGCCCAGTTTTTAGCCAGGCTGTAAGTAGCTGAAGTACCTGGCCTGCTTGGCTCGATCGCCTTGGCGTCGGTGGCATCGAGGTTGCTCCCTATAGGCGCCGCGCGAGCCCCCCGGCAACGCGCCTGCCTCGCCTCTCACCCGCGGGAGGTTCCCATGCCCATGGCCCTCGACGTACAGCCCGAGCTGGAGACGAGCCGGCCGTATCTCGACGAGCTGCCCAAGGAGGCCCTGCGCCGCACCATCCGCGACTGGCTGGAGTCGCCGGAGCCCCTCGGCGAGGCGGATGCCCTCTTCGACGTACCCGTGATCGTGCGCCGCTGCTTGGGCCGCCACTGGCCCCTCCAATCCCCGGCGGAGCGGGCGTCGTTCGCGGACGTGCTGGCCGGGCGGCTGGCCGACACGCTGCGTGAGACGCTCGGCGCCGCGAGCCGGATCCGCTACACCGCACAGAGCGCGAGCGGCCCGCTCGTGACGGTGCGGGCCGAGGTCGCCCGCGACGGCGGGGCGCCGGCCGCCCTCGAGCTCCGCGTGCACCGCGCGCGCGGCCGCTGGCTGCTGAACGACTTCGTCGTCGACGGGAAGAGCTTCGTGGCCGAGCACCGCGCGCGCCTCGAGCACGCCCTCGCGGGGCCCGCCGAGGCGCGCCTCAGCTCGTGACGTCGATGGCGGCGTGGACGGCGTTGCTGACGACGTCCATGCGCTGGCTGTGCCAGGGGTCGGGCACGCGGCTGTTCGTGAGATAGGCGAAGGAGACGCCCGAGGCCGGGTCGCCCCAGCAGTATGACGACCCCACCCCGCCGTGGCCGAACGTGCGCGGGTGGGCGAGGGAGCCGAGCCCGCGAATGGTCTCGGTGGTGCCGCGGACGTGGGGCCCGAGCCCGCGGTGCATCGGCATGCCCATGTAGTGGTCCACGCGCTCGTCCGTGAAGTTCCGGGTCACGTATTCGACCATTCGAGTGGAGAGAAAACGGGTCCCGTTGAGCGTGCCGCCCTGGACCATCATCTGGTAGAAGGCGGCCATCGCGCGCGCGGTGGCGTAGCCGCCGCCGCCCGGCGTCCCCGCGCGCCGGAAGTCCGCCGAGGCCTCGTCGGGGCGCCGCACCTGGCGCCGCCCGTCCTCGGCCGGCTCGTGCATGTCCACCGAGCGCGCGTGCTCCGCGTCGGGCAGCCCCACGAACAGCTCGCCCGCCAGCCCCAGGGGCTCGGCCACGTGGTCGCGGATGAAGGCGCGATAGTCCATCTTCGTCAGCCGCTCGATGAGCACCGCGGCCACCCAGTGGGCGGCGCGGCCGTGATAGTGCACGCGCGAGCCGGGCGTCCAGTCGAGCGTGAAGCCACAGACGGTGCGCGCGAGGAGGTCGTGGTCCTCCCACGCCGCCTTGGGCACGTCGGCGTCGGGGAATCCGCCCTGATGGGTGAGGAGCTGGATGATGGTGATGCCGCCCTTGCCGTTGGCCTCGAACCCCGGCACGTGCATCGCCACTGGATCGGTGAACCGGAGCGCGCCGCGCTCGGCGAGCCGCCACACCGCGGAGGCGGTGATGACCTTCGTGTTCGAGTAGAGGAGCCAGAGGGTGTCGTCGCGCGCGGGCGTGCGGGGATCGAGGCGCGCCTCGCCGAACGACTTCAGCAGCGCGAGCTTCCCGTGGCGCGCCACTGCGATCTGGGCGCCCGGATAGCGGCCCTCGGTGAGATGGCCGTTGATGAGCTCGGTGAGACGCTCGAGGGCCTGCGGGTCGAGACCGAGCGACGCGGGCGTGGCGGATGCGAGGGGGAAGGTCATGGCCACCTCTCAGGCTTGGGTGAAGGAGCGACGCGGCGAGTTTAGGCGCGCCCTCCCGACGTGTCAACGCCCGTGGCCTTCCGCTATACTGCGGCGCGTGTCCGCCACGTCCGGCCTCCTCGATGGCCTCGTCGTCCTCGACTTCACGCGCGTCCTCGCCGGGCCCTACTGCACGCGCCTTCTCGCCGACCTCGGCGCGCGCGTCCTGAAGATCGAGCGGCCGGGCGAGGGCGACGAGATGCGCCGGGCGCACTTGCAGCTGGAGGAAGGGCGCGACGACCAGAGCACCTACTACACGCGGGTGAACGTGGG
>Ga0075433_10004194_pt1 | contig 11183 bp, 10 predicted proteins | sample RhiMethybrSRZTD2_FD_75299 | JGI IMG/M metagenome (GOLD analysis project Ga0075433, IMG submission 75299) | Populus rhizosphere microbial communities from Tennessee, USA - Rhizosphere MetaG P. TD hybrid SRZTD2 | ecosystem: Host-associated > Plants > Roots > Rhizosphere > Soil | place: USA... | reverse complement strand
CGTCTCGGCATCTCGCCGCAGTGCGGCTTTGCCTCGACCGCGGCCGGCAACCCGCTGAGCCAAGCCGACCAGCGCGCCAAGTTGCGCCTGGTGGTGACGGCCGCGCGCGCCATCTGGAGCTGAGCCGGGGCTTTGTGTGCGCAGCAAAGTGGGCTGCGGGGTGCGGCGTGAGCTCGACCTGAAGTGGGGCAGCACGCTTGAAAATATGCCCCCTCAGGCAGGGCCGCGACTAGGATTAGGCGCTGCGCCGCCCGGCCGGCAACTCCGTCTCCTCGTCGCGGTAGGCGGGCGGCACGTAGACATTCACGGTCTTGAGCGCGGTGCGGCCGGTATTGCGGATCTCATGCCGATCGCCGGCCTCAATAAGCAGGAGGGTTCCGGCTTTGAGCCCTTTCCTGTGGCCATTGATAATGGCGGCGCCTGTCCCTTCCACCACGTAGAGCCATTGGTCAGCCCCTCGGTGGAAGTTATCGGGGCCGCCTTCGCTGGCGCCGGGGGCCAGCACCATGACAGCACCTTGCGCTTTGCCATTGGCGAGGGAGAGCCGGAAGCCTCGCCGGAAACTGAGCTGTTCGCTCTTCATATTTAGGCCTCGCCTCAATAAGAGGATGCAGCGCGGGGGCAGCGTGAACGGAACAAAACCCAACGCTGCCGGTTGGTTCCCGAGCTTCACGATGGAGACCAGCCATGCTTGCGCCCGAATCCGTCATCGCCTGGCTTATTATCGGCGCCATCGCCGGCTGGCTCGCCGGCGTGCTCGTGAAGGGTTACGGCTTCGGTATCGTCGGCAATATCGTCGTCGGCATCCTCGGCGCGGCGATCGCGGGTATTCTCGCGCCGCGCCTCGGGCTCTATACCACCTCGACCGGCGGCAACATCATCGCTGCGACGTTGGGCGCGGTAATCCTTCTCGTCCTGATTGGGCTGGTGCGCCGGACCTAATGCGCGCCGCCGACATCTATCTGTTGCAGTGCGCCGACGGCGAGCTCTACGTGTTCTCGGTGGACCGGACCGGCTGCAATCTACCGCGCAGCCTGTGTCACGCCGGCTGGGTGCTGCGCGCACAATTGAAGCCGGCAGATCTCGTCGAAGCGAAGTATGCAGCCCTCGTGCACAGGACGGCGGAACGAGGGTTCTGCGTGCTGGACGACGTGCCTCGGCACTGGCTCGGCCAAGCCGACGAGCAAATGCCACGAAGCCTCGGCGCGGGGCGCGCTGATCGGGTGATCTCGAACCCTACGCGCGTGGCCCATGCCGCCTTCAGAACGCGTGCGCACGGCCAGGAACGAAGCGCGGGTGCGGGCGTTCCCGCCTTGCCCTCACGCCCCAGGAGTTCTCCCATGGAAAAATTCAGCGAGCTGTTCGAAGAAACGCTCAAGGACATCTACTACGCCGAGAAGGCGATCCTCAAAGCTCTGCCCAAGATGGCCAAGAAGAGCAGCTCCAGCAAACTGGAAGCGGCTTTCACACGGCATCAAAAGGAGACCGAGCGCCAGGTGGAGCGCCTCGATGAAGTTTTCAAGCTGATCGGCAAGCGCGCCAGCGGCAAGGACTGCCCGGCTATCGATGGCATCATCGAGGAGGCCGAAGAGCTCATGAAGGAGGCCAAGGACGACACCATCCGCGACGCGGCGATGGTGGCGGCGGCGCAGGCCGTCGAACACTACGAGATCTCGCGTTACGGCACGCTGATCGCCTGGGCCGACAAGATGCAGATGAGCGATGCCGCCGAACTGTTGCAACAGACGCTGGAAGAAGAAAAGCTTACCGACCAGAAGCTGACCGAACTCGCCGAATCCGAAATCAACGTCGCGGCCGAAGCGACCGAAGACGAAGATGCGGACGAGAAGGCACCAAAGCGGCGCGCCAGCGGCGGACGACGCAAGTAAAGGCGCACGGCACCAGCCGGCATGGCCCCCGCCCCGCAACGCGATTTCGAGGTGATCGTCCTCGGTGGGGGACCGGCCGGCCTCAGCGCCGGGCTGGTCCTCGGTCGGTGTTTGCGCCGAACCCTAATTTGCGACGACGGCCGCTACCGCAACCGGGGTTCGCAGGCGCTGCATTGCTTCATCGGCCATGATGGCGTGGCGCCCGCCGATCTGCGCCAACGCGCCCGGCGCGAACTCGAACGTTACGACAGCGTCAGCATCGTTGCAGGGACGGCGCGCCGCCTGCGCCGAGACGCGGGCCTTTTCACCGTTGAGTTCGCGGATCGCGCGCCGGTATCCGCCAGCGCTGTGTTGGTGGCGACAGGCGTGGTCGACGAACTGCCGCCGCTCGAGGGGATCGAAGCGCTGTTCGGCCGGAGCGTTCACGTCTGCCCCTATTGCGACGGCTGGGAGCATCGCGATGCCCCAGTGGCCGTGTACGGACGGGGTGAAAAGGGTGCCAACTTCGCCAGTTTATTGCGGCAATGGACCAAGGATTTGGTGCTGTGCAGCAACGGCGCCGCGCCGGCGCCAGAGTTGTGCGCCAAGTTGGCGGCGGAGAGGATACTTGTCAACGCCAAGCCCATTCGGCGGCTAAGCGCGGTCGATGGTCGGCTCAGCGCCATCGTTTTTACCGACGGGGAGAAGCTCCGCCGGCAAGCGCTGTTCTTTACCACCGGGCAACACCCGCGCTCGCCTCTGCTGGAGGCACTGGGCTGCAGCTACGAGGAGAAACGCGGCCTCGTCTGTGATCCGGAGGGGAGGACGAGCATTGCCGGGGTCTATGTGGCCGGTGATGTGTCGAGGGACGTCCAGCTTGCCGTGATTGCCGCGGCCGAGGGGGCCCGCGCCGGCCTCGCCATCAACAAGTACTTGCATTTGGCAACAACGGCTTGAGCCAGGAACCATGGCAGTGCCGCAGCTGTTTAAGCTCTATGCCAAAGGAAAAAGAAGAAGCCCGGTCTTGGTCGTTCGGTGAACTCGCGCGCCGGGCGGCGTGTGCGTTAGGCACACCCAAGGCCTTCGTGCTGGCATGCGCCACCATCGTCATCTGGGCCATAGCCGGGCCCGTGTTTGGCTACTCTGATACCTGGCAGCTCATCATCAACACGGGCACCACCATTATCACCTTCTTGATGGTGTTTCTGGTGCAGAACACGCAAAACCATGATGCCCGCGCGCTGCATTTGAAGCTCGATGAGCTGTTGCGAAGCATAAAGCAGGCGCGCAACCGCCTGATCGATCTCGAGAACTGCACGGACGAGGAAATCGACCAACTGGAGAAGCAGTTTCGCCGGTTGAAACGGCGCGAAACCCACCATGCCAGTCAAATTGAGCCATAGCCGCGCGCGGCAAAACAACCCCAGCTCCGCTGCAGGCCGCTGTCGACGCCGTCTCAGAGAATAGGTTTGCCACCGGTCACGGCAATCGTCGCGCCGGAGACGTAGCTCGACAAAGGATCGGCCAGCATCACGAAAGCCGTGGCGAGCTCGGCCGGCTGGGCGGGCCGCTGCATCGGCACCTGCTTGCCAAAATTGACCACCGCCTCCTCGGGCAAGGTCGAGGGGATCAGCGGGGTCCAGATCGGTCCTGGGGCAACGGCGTTGGCGCGGATCCCCTTCGCTGCGAGGAGTTGCGCAAGCCCGGCCGTGAAATTCTGGATTGCGCCCTTGGTGGTGGCGTAGGCCAGCAGCGTCGGATTAGGCGTGTCGGAGTTGATCGAGGCCGTGTTGATGATGGCGCTGCCAGGCCGCATGTGCGGCACCGCCGCTTTGCTGAGGTAGAACATGGCGTGAATGTTGACCTTGAAGGTCAATTCCCATTCGTCATCGGAGATCTCGCCGATGTCCTTGAAACTCGCCTGATGCGCGGCGTTGTTGACGAGGATGTCGAGGCCGCCCAGCTCGCTGACCGCGCGCTCGACAATCCGGCGACAAAGCGCGGGCTCCTGGATGTCGCCGGACATGAGCACGGCCTTGCGCCCGGCGCCCTCGACCTGGTGCTTCGTCTCTTCCGCGTCGGCGTGCTCCGACAAATAAGAGATGAGAAGATCGGCGCCTTCGCGCGCATAGGCAATGGCGACGGCGCGGCCGATGCCGCTGTCGCCACCCGTGATGATGGCCTTCTTGCCCGTGAGCCGACCTGAGCCCTTATAGGTTTTCTCGCCGTGGTCCGGCACGGGCTGCATCTTGGCTGTGGTGCCCGGCATCGATTGCCGCTGTTTCGGGAAGGGTGGTTTGGGGTGGCTGGTCGGCATGGGGAACTCCACGGATACTCGGGTCTAACCGGCCATGGGTTCGATGGTTCCAGAGCGGACCAGAGATGAGCGGGCCTGCGCCTGTTCGTCAGCGCGGACCGAGCGCCAGGACTTAGCGCGAGCGTGTGCCAGGAGCTGGTCGAGCAGGCGGATTGTCGCTCAATGCATTCGCTTGTTGCTAAAAGACTGTTCGTGGCAAATTTTCATAGCGGCGAGCCCTGAGGAGAGGTGAGGTATGACACTGCCGACAGCAACGCTGGACCACGTCGTGATTAACGCGCGTGACGACATGGATCGGGCCGCGGATGTTTACCGGCGGCTAGGCTTTACCCTCACCGAGCGCGGTTATCATTCGCTCGGCTCGATGAATCACCTGGCGATGTTCGGAACCGACTATCTTGAGCTGATCGCGCTCCCGACGGGTGCGACCTCGGGGCGGCTCGATTTGCTTGACTATGCATGCGGTGTGAACGGTTTGGTGTTTGGCACCGAGGATTCTGCCGCGACCTATACCGCGCTCAACGAGGCGGGCGTGCCGATCGATCCACCGGTCGAATTTACGCGACCCGTTAGAGTCGATGGGCGGATGCGCGACGCGCGCTTCCGGACCGTACGCTTGAAGGCCGGCATCGTGCCGTATGGCCGCGTCTACTACTGCCACCATTTCACCCGGGATCTGGTTTGGCGGGATGAGTGGCGCCAACATGACAACGGCGCCGTTGCCGTGGCGCGAGCCACAATCGTCGAAGCGGATCCCGCGAGAGGAGCCCGGCTTTATGCCGACATGTTCGGTGCGCAGGCGGTGCGCCAGATCGAGGGTGGCCGCGCCGTGATCGTCGGCAACTCCCAATTCGACATTCTGACGCAGGCGGTCCTCGGCACGCAGGTTGGCGAAGGGGCCATGCCAGATAGTGCGGGCCGACCGGCCTACATGGCAGGTCTCGCCTTCCGTACTACCTCGCTTGGGCGGGCGGCCGCTGCCCTGCGCCGAGGCTCAATCCCCTTTGTCGAACGAGGCGGCCGTCTCGTCGTCGCGGCGCGCGAGGCGATCAACGCCGTGATCGAGTTCGTCGAGTGACCGGTCGCTGGCTGACGCCACTCTGAGAGCGGGGTCTCGGGAAGCCGCGCTCGTCATTGCAGGCTCCTCTCATCGGGGCGGCGATCGCCGCCGAAGGCCGTCCGCTGAGTCGAGGCGCCGCTGCAAACGGGTCCCCTGTTGGTACAAGGAAGAAGCGTTCACGCCGCGGTCATTCCGTGGGGTATGTGAGGTGCTCCTGCCATGCCAAAGGATTTTGAGATCGCAGCAGCTAGCTGAGCGCCATTGAGGCTAACTGGTCCAGGCGATCTGTTCTGAACTCAGGCGCACCCCTCAATGGAGCCTCTGGCGAGCATTATTCTCGCTGACCCTGTCGCTGCATCTGGAACCGATTTTATGCGTGTACGACCGATTTATCGCGTCAGCCACAAGATCGTAGAGCGTTCGCTGACTTGCAGGGAAGACGATCTGCCAGCCATGGATGGTGCGGTTGTTGCAGGCGAACGTCACGCGCTCGTAGAAGGCTTTTTCGCCTTGCGTGCCGGAGAGCACGAATTCGAACTTACGCTGCGGGACGAAGTCGAACACTGCTCCGGCATAGTGCTGCTCGATGCGGGAGCGGCGATACTGGGCGAGCGTGGTTCCAACACCGTTGTCGGCGGCGAAGATCTGCAGCTTGGCGAGGCCGTCGCGCGAGCCAAGGATGCGTACATTTCCGTCCGACGGCCCGATGTCGTAGGCAAACACGTCGCGCGGGTACTTGAGCGCGAAGCTGAAGCGGACGTTGTTATAGGTCACCCACCCCGAGCCTTTGCCGCGGCCTGCCCGCGTCGCAGCCGCTGCCGTCGGCACGTTCACCTCTTCGGGGGCCGCCCGCTGCGCGCCGGTCAGTGGGCCGCGCCCCATCCCAGCCAGTACACTCGCCCGCGCCTGTTCAGGTTCTCGCGTTACCAGGATCCACCACAGCGCAAACCCGATGGCGGTGGTCAGCGCGAAGGTAGAGGCAGCCGTCGCGGCAAAGGTCCATCGCTGCCGCTGCGCCTCAGCAGCCCGGCACACGAGAGCGCGATCATAGGCTGCCCGCGCATCAGGATCGGCCAGCGTCGCATAGGCTTGGCTCACCTCCTTGAAGCGCTGCTCGCCAGCGTCATTGCGTCTATTGACGTCGGGATGGAAGCGCCTCGCCAAGCTCCGGAACGCGGCCTTAACTTGCTCGCGGCTGGCGTCCTGGGACAGCCCCAGAATGTGGTAGAGTGTACGCATCGACGAATCTCTACGCTACTCAAGCCCGCGTCGTCCGCGACACTCGGACGACCCACGCTCCTCCAGCAACGACGCAGGCGTGCCGATTTGGTGGCAGAAGGGCGAACCGGCGACAGCCTGGTTCTCACTTTCTCGTCTGTGGATCCTCGCCGGGCCGCCGCATTACTGCCGCATCGGTGGACCTGCTGCCAAAAGCAGCACGTGTCAGGGTCTCGTCGCCCGGGGCCCGTTTTAAAACTCGCGGGCGCGCCGGCGCCAAGTCCACCTTGCGTATCTGCGACGCTCGCTTGACCTCGCGCCCGGATTTGGGGAACAGCGGACAACGGCTAGAACTCCGGAGCCGTGCGTGCAGACGGCCCTTGGCTTGGCTGTGTCAAAGCGCAGCTATCGCTATGATTTTTCAAAGTTATTCTTGGTGAATTTGCATGCAGCGGTTTGTTGCGGGCATGGACCGAGAGCAGTCGACATTCTTGCGGGAATGCCTCGGTGATTTCACGACGAGAGCAAGCCAGTTGCGTGATTGATGTCTTTGTCCACGCACGCAATCCAAGTGAACTAGGCTTCGAAGGTGTTGCTCCAGCTGCGACTTGCCAACCGTCCCATCATCCTTCAATTCTTCTGAAGCTCTATATCTACGGGTATATCAATCGAGTGCAGCCGAGCCGGCTTCTGGAGCGCGAAGCGGACCGCAACGGCGAGGTGATGTGGCTGTTGGGCCGGCTATCCGTACTCCGCGGAGGACACTATGGCCGTTTACGATCTTTCGATTACCGATGCGTTGTTGTCGACAACCCGGGCGGTGCGCAAGCGGCTCGACTTCGAGCGGCCGGTCTCAAATGCCATAATTCGCGAGTGTCTACAGCTGGCGGTACAAGCCCCGACCGGCGCCAACCGCCAGGGATGGCGTTGGATTGTGATTACTGATCGTGACAAGCGCAACGCCATGGGTGAGTTTTATCGCAGTGGCGCCGGGACGTATTTGGAGGACGGCCAGCGGAATGCTGAGGCTAGTGGAGCCGCACAAGACAGTCGTGTGTTTTCGTCGGCCCGATATCTTGCCGCGAATATCCAGAAAGCGCCGGTGCTCGTGATCCCCTGCATTGCAGTCGATCAACTACCCGTCGACCCTCCACGTCATGTGTGGGCGGGGCTAATGGGGTCGATCTTGCCCGCGGTATGGAGCTTTCAGCTCGCGCTACGAGCCCGTGGTCTTGGCTCGACTTTTACAACTCTGCATCTGCGCCGTGCTGACGAGACGGCAGAGCTTCTTGGCATCCCCTCCGATATTATGCAGGTCGGCCTTGTGCCCGTTGCCTACACGATCGGCACTGACTTCAAACCCGCGCAACGTCCGCCGATAGACGACATCACGCACTGGGAACAATGGTAAAGGCGGGATCGTTTGTCGGCCTCAATGGCAGAGACCGGAGGTGACGTTGGGTGGCGCCCGGAGCATTGCTGTTGCGGACGACTCGCCACGAACCAAGCATCCGGCGAACACCCTTACCGGCTAGCGACTTCGTCACGGCTAATACCCGCGGCCAAACGCAAGCCGTCCAAGTAGTATTCACGATCTTCGTGGACCCGCCAGTGTTCGGCAGCCGGGATCACTACAAGGGTAATCGCTCGGAGGCGCTTGACGATTTCCTGCGCTTCGTTGCGGCGTCCCAGATGGGCCAAGGAGGATGCCAAAAAACGCAGTGTCGGCGGCCATTCCGAGTTTTCCTGAAGCGCTAGCCCCAATATTTCGACGGCCTTCTCAGTGCGACGCGCAAAAAAATGTCCCATGCCGATGAGAAGATGAGTGCTGCCATGCCTGCTCTCGAGGGGATTGAGGCGAATGGACGTTTTAATGTGCTCAATCGCAAGGTCGTACTGACCAGCCCACAATCGAAGCTGAGCGCTTAAGTGCCAGCCAAGAGCAAAGTTCGGGTTTAGCTGCAAGGAATGATCAACCAGTGCTATGGTCGTTGCAATGTCCTCCCCGAAAAGAGCAAGCGAAATTGCGGCGTTGGCAATGACGAATGGATCGTCACCGGCGACACGCAATGCCCGTCGTGCGAGCTCGATGCCCACTTTTCGGGTCGCCTTCAAATCGTTCGTCCAACCACATGCGTAGATATTGGAATGGCAACGCGTGGCCACCGCAAGCGCCGACCCGTAATTCGGGTCCCGCTCCAGCGCCAGCTCGGCCAGCTCAAGCGCACGCCTGCCCCCTTCTCTACTCACTAAATAAAGAGCAACGCGCGCTTGCAGGAAGAGGTCATAGGCAGTGAGATCATCGGTCGGGCGCTGGACGGAGCGGCGATGTTCCGCCACCTGTAACGTCGGTTCGATCACACCCGCGAGAGACGATGCAACGTTGTCCTGAAGCTGGAAGACGTCCTCGAGCGTTCCATCGAAACGGTCAGCCCAGAGATGGGCTCCTGTCTCGGCGTCGATCAGCTGGGCGGTGACGCGCACACGGTTGCCGGATTTCCGCACGCTACCTTCGGTCACGTATCGCACACCGAGCTCGCGCCCGATCTGCTTCACGTCGACGGCACGACCCTTGTAGGCGAAGCTGGAATGCCGGGCGATGACAAACAGCCAGCGGATGCGCGACAGAGCGGTTAAAATGTCCTCGACCATGCCATCGGCAAAATATTCCTGCTCCGGGTCGCCACTCATGTTGTCGAATGGCAAAACGGCGATCGAAGGCCTGTCGGGGAGTGCTGGAAATTCCGCAGGGGCGCGAGTTGGTGCATCTTTGAGAGGCAATGGGTCCGACGGTACCCGATTGGGCTGGCGGAGAGAGCGTACCAAAGCCTGGGTGCTTGCATCGGGTTCCACATCGAGTTCGCTCTTCAAAAGGGCAACAAGATGCTCGTAGCGCTTGAGCGCGTCTGCCCGGCGCCCGGCTGCTGCCAATGCGCGGATCGCCAGTCGATGCGCGTCCTCGCGCAGGTTATTGATCGCGATCGCCTTGTTGGCGGCCACAAGAGCTTTTTCGGAGAAGCCCGCTTGCAGTTCCAATTCACCTAGCTTGACCATGACATCGAGTGCCAGGCCCTCCAGCCGCGCGCGCTCGGCGCCAAGCCACTCGCTCCAAGCTTGCTCCGGAATGCCGATATCGATGAGGAGGTGGCTCTTGTATAGCGCGACAGCCTCGGTGAGTGCGCTCAGCGTGCCTTGCCCAACCAGCACCTCGAGCTGGGTCGCATCGCAGCTAATGGCGCCCGGCGCAAGTGACACCTCTTCGCCGTCGCTCAGGAGCACATCATGTCCCAGCACCCTGCGCAACCGGGACAGCGCTTGGCGCAAATTCTGCCGTGCCTGGGTTTCGAAATGCGAGCCCCACAGCATCGTCGCCAGTTTTTCCCGATGCTGCGGGATCGGTTGGGTGCAGGCGAGGTAAGCAAGCAGACCAGCGAGCTTCTTGTTCGGAAGATCGATCGCGCCGTCGGGTCCAGTCAACTCGAAGCGACCCAGCAGCGAAAGCCTGAATTTCGGCAGCTGCAAGTCGTTCATGCCCGCGCCCGCGCCGATCGTACGTTACCGCCTTCACACTCAGTGCATCTTGCATTTTTAACGGCGCTTACCACAAGAAGTGTTGTCCAAGATTAAAGAGTGGCACTTTGGCGGTGCTTCCAAAGGCGGCTTATGGCACGCAACGGGCAGTGTTGCATGCCAGTAACATTGGGAAAGCGGACCAGAAGCTTGCGGTGCTGGGAGGTCTGGGGAGGACTGTCGTTGGTCGCCGGGCGCAACGTCTTCGCCAGCTAATATGGGGTGCAACTGCACGGCCAATGCGCGATCATCCACATGGCTCCAGAACTATCGATATTGCCGTCCAAAGATCCGACTGCCGGCGGCGAGCCCGCTCGATGTTCGACTTCACCAAGTTCGATGCTGGTGAAATCGCCGAACAGGTTGTCGTAGGCAATAACGCTCGAAGGCAGCGCCCACGACAACGGCGACCGCAAAGGGAGTGAACCATGATGAGGACCCGATACTGGACCTTGGCGAACGGCCCCGTGCCCAGGTGGCCGCAGGCGGACACGTTCGTGCTGAGGCAGGGCGAGGTCCCGAGGCTCCGTCCGGGACAGGCGCTGACGCAAACCATCTATGTGTCCCTTGATCCCTATCAATGGGGCTACAAGCGGCGGCACACCGAGCCGGCCGGTGCGCCTTGCCATGCGCGCACCGTCTCGCAAGTGATCGAGAGCCGGATGGACGGGTTTGCGGCCGGTGACATCGTGTTCAACACCAACGGTTGGACAGAGTACGCACTGATGGGGGAGGGGGTCTGGCGGCCAGACTACATGGTCCCGCGTAAACTCGACCCGTCGGTGGGGCGTATCTCGCAGGCGGTGGGCGTGCTTGGCATGTTGGGGTTGACCGCCTATGCCGGCATGAACCTGATGGCCTCACCCAGGGCAGGCGAGACGGTAGTCGTCTCGGCGGCCTCTGGCGGCGTCGGCCAAATCGCTGGGCAGCTTGCCAAGCAGCGGGACGCGCGGGTGGTGGGGATCGCAGGACGTAACGCCAAGTGCCAGTTTGTGGTCGAGGAGCTTGGTTTCAACGCCTGCGTCTCCCACCTTTCACCTACCCTGCCGGCGGACCTCGCCGCGGCCTGCCCTTCCGGCGTCGACGTCTATTTCGAGAATGTGGGTGGCAAAGTGCTTGAGGCGGTGCTGCCACTGTTCAACCATGCTGC
>Ga0075433_10004193_pt1 | contig 11189 bp, 10 predicted proteins | sample RhiMethybrSRZTD2_FD_75299 | JGI IMG/M metagenome (GOLD analysis project Ga0075433, IMG submission 75299) | Populus rhizosphere microbial communities from Tennessee, USA - Rhizosphere MetaG P. TD hybrid SRZTD2 | ecosystem: Host-associated > Plants > Roots > Rhizosphere > Soil | place: USA... | reverse complement strand
TGGGCGGACGATGACCTGCGGAGCCTCAACGGACAGATCGAGTTCCTGCTGAGGAAAGCGCTGAGAGACGCGAAGCGGGAGGGCGGAGAGGGAGAGCGGACCGCGCGGAAGCGCGGGAAGCCTCAGGACTCTTCGTAGTCTTCTTCGATGGGCGGCAGCAGCCGCGTCGACGGACGCAGCGCCTCGCGATGATCGAAGAGCGGGAGATCGCGCACGTGCAGCGACAGCGGGCAGCCTGGCCCCTTTTGATCGACGACCACGGTCACCGGGCTGCCCTCGACGCCTTCACGGAATCCGATCCGGCATCCACAGGCAAGGCGCGCGTGCGTGAAGCCTTTCAACATTGCTCAGGGGATCATACTACAAGAGCCCCTTGATCTCCCGCTCGAGCATCTCCTTCGACATCGCGCCGGTGTGCCTCGTGCAGATGGCCCCCTGGCGGTCGAGGATGAACGACGTCGGCAGCGCCCACAGCTCGCCGTTGGCAGCGGCCAGCTCCACGTTCTCGCGGAACACCGGGTAGTTCATCTTGAAGTCGGTCATGAACGTCCGCAGTTCCTGCGGCGACGGATCGTCCTCGCTGAGCACGCCAAGGATCACGAGTCCCTTGTCGCGATAGTGCTCGTAGGCCTCGACGAATTCCGGGATCTCGAGCTTGCAGGGCCCGCACCAGGTCGCCCAGAAATTCAGCAGCACGACCTTGCCTTTGTAGTCGGTCAGCTTGACGTCGGCGCCGTTGACGTCTTTCAACGTGAAGTTCAGATTCGCGGCGGACTTCGCGGGGCACGAGGCGCCGGCCGCCTTCGTCTCCGTGTCGGCCGTCGCGCCAGTAGACGCCGGCCGATCCCCTGGACCGCGAAGGAACGGCACCGCGAAGAGCGCGACCCCGAGGGCCGCAGCCGCAGCCGCGATCCATCGCTTGCGACTGGGAACGGCCCGCTCCGGTTCGGGGACGGGGGCGCCGGCGGAGGACGGCTCGGGTCCGGGGTCCGCGGCCGGCGAAGCGTCGCGGTTCGGCGGAAGCTCGTTGGTCATGGCATCACTCGATGGAACGCCGCACGTAGACGGCGGCGTTCTGCAGGTCGGGCATCCGGCTGCTCGCGATCACGGCGTAGGTGCGCTCGTGCTCGGTCCAGACGATGGCGTGTTCGCCGAGGCGGTTCACGTCGTGATCATGGCTGGCCGTGGGAGTGCGGTCGAAACGGCGATTGAGGACGTAGACGGACAGCGGCTGGCCGCGCCACTTGTACAAAAGGTGGGCGACGCGGCCGCGCGACGAGCCGCAGCGCCGGACGCCGAGCAGCCGAAGCTGCTCGGTCGGCGCGGAGGCGGCGACCTTCAGCGCCCAACCCATCGACTCCTGCCAGTTCCTGCCGACCAGCGTCGCGTCCGGAGCGGCGCCTTCCGAGGGCGGGAACTGAAAACATTTCAGATGGTCCGCGGCGAGCTGGGCCGCGTAGGTCTCGACACTGCTGCCCCAGGCGAAAAACAGGAAGAGCCCGGTGAACAAGACGAGCGAAGCGGCGAGTGAGAGCGGAACCCAGGGGCGCCGCGTCAGGCGGGCGAAGCCGCGGGAAGTGCGGCGCTGGGCGGCACACCGGCGCCGCAGATCGGCGGGGGCGCTGCCGCGAAGTGTCTCCCGGCGCGAGCACAAGAGGTCGTGCGCGACCTGCTCCCCCTCCGCGCGGGCGCGGCAGGGCGGACATGCCTGCAGGTGTGCGTCGACGGCGAGCCGCTCGGCGGGCGGCTGTTCGCGGTCGACGTACTCCGTCAGCTTCGATTCGATGTCGCGGCAGTTCGCCATCAGATCCCGTCCATGATCATGCGACGTCCGACGGCCGCCGTACCGCCGCCCGACTGCCCGCCAGCCGCTCGTACAGCAGCTTCCGTCCCCGTGAAATCCGCGACATCACCGTGCCGATCGGCACGCCGACGATCCGGGCGATCTCCGCATAGGAGAACTCCTCGACGTCCCGGAGCCAGACCGCCTGGCGGAACGCCTCCGGCAGTGCGTCGAGGGCCGCCTGCAGATCGGCGTCGAGGGTGTCGCGCGTCAGCAGCTGTTCGGGACTGTGCTCCTGCGCGATCAGGTCCACCGCCTGCTCCACCGTCTCGCTGTCGACGTCCACCGGACTCCGGACGTCGTGACGGCGGAGGTTCCTGAAGGTGTTGTGGAGGATCGTAAACAGCCATGCCTTGAGATTCGTGCCGCGCTCGAACTGGGCCGACGCGCGGAACGCCTTGAGATACGTCTCCTGGACCAGGTCCTCGGCGTCGGCGCGGTTGCGGGTCAACCGCAGCGCGGTCCCGTACAAGCTGTCGACGTACGCCAGCGCATCTCGCGCAAACTCGTCGTCTTTCGGATCGACGCTGGAGTCGGACGGGGGTGGACGGCGGCGGAGGACCATCGAAGATTCCGGCGCCCCAACCTCCTCGCCCGGAGCTCTCGACGAGGAGCTTCCGGTGCGGCTGTCCCTGGCGGCGGCCACCAGCGGACACAGAAAGAGAACACCGGCGGGGAGCGCCTTTATTCCGACGATTGTACTCAATGGCCGAAAACGATTACGGTCGGCGTTCACGTCCGGGGACACCGGGCGCGTGGAGGCCCGGATTATCAGCCGATTCAAGCGATTGCGAGCGGCACCGGGCTTGCTCACCCGCGGCGCTGAGCGTTTCAACCGGCCCGCTGCAGGTACCCGAATGTCCGCCTTCGAGGACGGGCGGACGAGCGGGGGACGCCGTGATTGCCGCAGCCGTCTTAGCTACAGTAACATCGGCGGCGCCAAGAGAAAGACGCGTACGCAGCCGGGCTGCCTGCCTCCGCTGCTGTTTGTCGAGGTGAATCATGCGTAACCGCAGCGCACGCGGGCTGGCGCCTGCCGATGTGGTTCGGTCTGCCCTTGTGGCCACTCTCCTGCTGCTGACCGCGGGCTTCGTCGCCGACGCGTTCGCGCAAACCCCGTACGTCCCCTATTACGGCAAGAACAAGATCCGGTACAACAATTTCGAGTGGCACATCTACACGACTGATCACTTCGAGATCTACTACTACCCGGAGATCGAGGGCCACGTCGAGCGGATCACGGCCTACGCGGAGAGCGCCTATCAGCAGGTCAGCTCCGATCTGAAGCATGACCTCGCGTTCAAGATCCCGCTGGTCGTGTTCAAGACCCAGAGCGAGTTCCAGCAGCAGAACATCGAGGCGAGCGAGCTGCCGGAAGGCGTCCTGGCGTTTGCCGAGCCTTATCGGGACCGGATGGTGCTGCCGATTGACGAGCCCTCCGATGCGCTCTACCGCCTGATCACCCACGAGCTGACCCACATCTTCGAGTTCGACATCATTCCGCGCTCGCTGCTCCGTCGCGGTCTTCCGCTGTGGGTCGACGAGGGCCTGTCGGACCACATGACGGGCTACTGGAACGCGTTCGACCTCATGACAGTGCGCGACGCGGCGATCTCCGACAACATTCCCCCGATGAGCGATTTCCAGGGGGTGGCGTTCGCCGACGGCCGGCTGCCGTACAACCTCGGACACGCGGCCTTCGAGTTCATCGAGTCGCGCTGGGGCAAGGAAGGGCTCCGGCAGTTCCTGTTCGCGCTGCGCAAAAACGTGATCGGCGGCGGCGAGAGCGCCTACGAGGAAGCCTTCCGGCTGAAGGCCGACGAGTTCGACGAGCAGTTCGACAAGTACCTCAAGGACCGGTTCAAGCCATTCCGCGACAAGGAGCGTCCGCAGGACTACGGCAAGAACCTGGCGCCGAAACGTGAGAAGACCCCTTACGTCGCGGTGGTCTCCATCGAGGCGTCTCCCTCCGGCGATCTCATGGCGGTGGGCGCCTACAACCGGAAGGAGCAGGAGCTCGACATCGTCCTCATGTCGACGAAGGACGGCCGCGTCCAGAGAAACCTGACCTCCGGCTTCAACAAGGACAAGGGATTCGAATACATCCGGACGCCCGGCGGCTTCCGCAACAACGCGGTGCCCTGGATGTCGTGGGCGCCGAACGGGGACCAGATCGCGTACTTCGCGCGCACCGAAAAGGTCTCGACGCTGATCCTCCAGAACGTCGTGACCAGGAGAATCGAAAAGCGCTTCGAGCTGAAGACCGTCGACCTGCCGGAGTCGCCCGATATCAGCCCGGACAGCAAGGAGATCGCCTTCTCGGCCCTGAGCGGCGCCATCGGCGACATCTTCATCCTCAACGTCGAGACCGGCCAGGTCCGGAACCTGACCAACGACCAGTTCGGCGACTTCTCGCCAACCTGGGCCCCGGACGGCAAGTCGATCATTTATCTGGCGCGCGTCAGCGGGAACGACAAGCTGTTCCGGTGGGACCTGGTCAAGAACACGAAGACGCAGATCACCTTCGGGACGCACGACGATGGCGGGGCGCAGTTCGTCGACCCGGACACGATCGTCTTCCCGTCGACCGCGCTGGACCCGAACCAGCCTATCGATGCGGAGGTCGCGCGCAACGGCAACATCTTCAACATCTGGACGCTGAGCCTGAAGACCGGCGAGCTCAAGCAGTACACCGACGCGCTGACCGCCAATGTCTCGCCAATCGTGCTCAAGGATGAGAAAGGGACGACGAAGATCGCGTTCGTCACCTATTACAAAGGTGAGTACGGCATCCACACCCTCAACCGCGACCAGCCGATCAACACGGTCGCGAGCGCCGATTTCGGCTCAATCGGCCCGATCATCGAGTTCCAGCCGCCTCTGACCCACACTCTCATCAAACAGAACGCGCGGAAGAAGGGCACGTTCGAAAAGCTGTTCCTCGAGGGACGGCCACCCGTCAATGTCGGCGTCACCAGCGGCGGCGACCTGTTCGGCGGCACCCAGGTGACCTTCACGGACGTGCTCGGCGACAAGCAGTTCAACCTCTTCGCCGCCTCGGTCTCGCAATACCGGACCATGTCGTTCTCGTATGTGAACCTGTCGCGGCGCTTCCAGTACGCGCTGCAGGCGTATTCACAGACGCAGTTCTATTACGGCTACAACCCGGGCCTGCTGTTCGCGATGGAATACGGCTACATCGATCGCGACCTGGCCCAGGCCACGCAGACCGCGCGCGGCGCGACGGCCTACGGCATCTATCCGTTGAACCGCTACGCCCGGCTCGAGCTCTCCGCCGGCCTGCTGCAGTTCAGTCAGCAGTACAACGAACCGGGACTCCAGCAGCTGGCGGACGCCTACCAGGAGGCCGCCTACGGCCGCACGCTGTTCAACACCGGCACGTTCATGCCGTTCGGTCTGTCGTTCGTGCAGGAAACCACCGTGTTCCGCGAGTACGGCCCGCTGGCCGGCAACACGATCCGCGCCGCGTACGAGTACGCGCCGAGCGCCGGCAGCCTGCTGTCGCGTCAGACCGCCGATCTGGATGCGCGCTACTACATGCGGCTCGGCACGAATGGCGTGCTGGCCTTGCGCGCGCGCGGGTTCAAGAGCTGGGGCGAGTTCCCGGGATACATCTACTTCGGCGGCAACTCGGAGATGCGCGGGTACGACTATCTGGAGTTCCTCGGCAACAAGGCGTTCTTCACGAACGCGGAGCTGAGGTTCCCGTTGATTGAGGCGGCGCTCACCCCGATCGGCGTGATCGGCGGGCTTCGCGGAGTGATGTTCTTCAACTTCGGCGGCTCTGGCTACGAAGGCCTGGCAATGAATGTCTGGACCACGAAAGGGGAGAGCTTCACGCCGCTGCTCGGCTACGAGGCCGATCCATTCTCGATCACGGGGGTGAAGCCGGTGTTCGGCCCACCGATCGAAGTGTCCGGATTCCGGCTGCTCGACAGCCGCGCCTCGTACGGCGTCGGCCTCGAGACGTTTGCGCTCGGCTTCCCGATCCACTTCGACTGGTCCTGGCGGACGCTCTTCAACCGCACGTGGGAGGATCTGCTCTACGCCTATCCTGCCGCGCTCGACGGGGTCGCACGCGGCAGCGACTGGCTGCGCAAGGCGAAGTTCTCGCTCTGGATTGGCTACGACTTTTAGATCCGAGGGGCTTTGCCCCTCGGACTCCCCTACACCGTCGCTCGCGGGGGCCCCGTGCCCCGCTCCGCGCCGGTGGGCGCGCCTGTGGCGCGCCAGGTCGAAAGCGATTGACACTTTTGGCGATGCCTGAAGATGTGCCCCCGTCATTGTGAAGATGTCGTGCGGCTGCTGGTCGATTATCTTGAACGACAGCTCCCGCCGGATGTGCATGCGGAGCTCGAACGTCACCTCTCGGGCTGCCCGCGCTGCCTCGCGCAACTCAAGACCTACGAATCAACCGTGTCGCTGCTGGGAAGCATCAGCGAAGACGAGCTTCCACCGGAATTGCGCTGGACGCTGAAGTCGTTCCTCGAACGCAACTGCCGCAATTGATCGCACGCTTCCCGGCGCGACCCCCGGCCGACTCGATCACCTGATGCAGCCGAAGTCCCCGGCCGAATCGGAGACCGAGATGGTCCAGGTCGTCCTCCCGAACGACGCGAACCCGCTCGGATTCATCCTCGGCGGCACAGTGATGCACCTGATCGACATCGCGGGCGCCATCGCCTCACATCGGCATACCCGCACCTTGCTGGTCACGGCGGCAGTGGACGGCCTGCAGTTTCTGCATCCGATCAAGGTCGGAGACCTGATCATCCTGCGGGCGCGCGTGACAGCCGCATGGAGCACGTCGCTCGAGGTCGAGGTCGAGGTTTTTTCGGAGGAGACGCTGACCGGCGTCCGCCGGATGACGAGCCGCGCCTATCTGACCTTCGTCGCGGTCGACAGGGACGGCCAGCGCGTGACGATTCCGGGAGTGATTCTCGAGACCGAAGAGGATCGTCGACGTGCCGCAGCGGCTGAAAGGCGACGAGTGGAGCGCCTGAAAGCACGAGAGGCGCTCAAAGAGCGCCTCTCGCCGGATCTCTCCAGGTCTTGAGCGGTCGGAAGTTCGCGGCGGACTACGCGAGCCTCCGACGACGGCGAAGGAACGCCGCGGCCGCCCCACTTCCAAGCAGCACCAGGCTGGCGGGCTCAGGCACTGGCTGTGCCGTGAGGACACCGGACTCGCTGCCGCCGCCATCGAATCCCTGCACGTGAATACCGACGCTGAAAGTACCAGTCGAAATGGCTTCCAGCACGTCGGCAAGCGTCGCGCCGCCCTGCAGCGTGTACGACAGCTGAAGCCATTCACCAGGGTTCACGCCGTTCGGCTGCACCGGCGAATCCGAGTCTGCGCAGTACGCCGTTGTGAATCCATAAGGCGCCCCTCCCGGGAGATCGCCTGGCGCGCAGCCCGCGGTAAAGCTGACACCGGTGCTGGATGAAATGAGTCCCGGCGCACCGAGCAACGGAGGAGGATCGTCGAAATAGACGTCGGCAATGGACGATGCCGCAGGCCCGGTATTCGTGAACAGAAAGTCCACCATCGAGCTGTTGTCTGCATTCAAACCGATCGTGACAAGGAGCTGACTCTCGAGAACCCCGCAGTCAATCGCGCTGTTGTTCGTGATACAGCCGAAGGTGAATTCACTTGCGGCCGCGTCCCTGGAGGACAGCGAAAGGGCTGCAGCAGCAAGAAGACAGACGAAAAGACGTTTTTGCAACTGGCGAATCTCCTGAGCCGAGTGGCTTGGACAGCACTGGAGCAAGGCCACTGCCAGATCAGCTTGGCCGGCGACGGTGTCATTTCACGAGGGTTTGGGAGAGTCGCGACGACGGGCGCTCGCGCAGCAACCTCATCGACGCAGACTTTTGTCGTGTGGTCGGTTGAAGCACGGAAAACGTCGAGCCGTGTGCGCCCGACGTGTGCGCCTGCTTCGTCCGCGGGCGGCACTCACGTGCTCTGAACGCACAACGACTCCGGCAATGCTTCCGGAGTCGGACAAAATACCCGCGATTCTGTGACTTTTTGCCGCGTCCCCGTTCGGAAGCTGTCAAAAACCGCATGAAATCCTGGCCGCAGTCTTGCGATAGGTGTTGACGTCGCGCGCTGGGGGCACCAGTTCGCGACAATCGGCACCCTGCGCGCCTGGCGGCGTGATGAGCCCTCACGTCGCCAGGATTTTTTCGCCCGCGCAGCGCCGCGCAGACTCACCCGCCTCCGGAAACCAATCCTTCTGATCGCGATGGGAGACGCCCGTATCCGTGACGGAGCGTCACAGGTCGATGCGCGTCGAGCTGCGGGTGATCGATGTAGGAAGTCGCTCGTGACAATCGCTGATCACGCCGCCGATGAAGGCGGCGTGATCAGCAGGAACGGAACGGGTGATGCGTCGGCGTGCGCGATTACGCGTGCGCCTGTGTCCGCGTGTCGGCGGTCTCCGCCGTTTGCGGCGGCAGGCACCGGAACTTGAAGAACGGCATGTGGCACTGATGCTTCCGCAGGAAGTTCAGGAATGCCTTGTAGTCTTCCGCCGGCATATGGAACAGCTGCAGCAGCAGACGATAGCTGCCACGCGTCTGTGTGAGGCCGCGGGAGATGATCGCGCGCATGTCGTCGCGCGTCATGTCGCGCGCCGTGAAGAGCGGATGCACGGCGGACCAGAAGGACTCGCCTTCCACGACCATCTTGTCGTACAGCTCGTCGGCCCTGGTGCGCACCGGCGGACCATCCGCCGCTGTCGCGGCGGTCCGGCGGCGCGACAGTCCGAGGACCTCGACCGGCAGCTGTGCCTCGTCGATTGCACCCTCACGGCTGCGAACAACGAGACGCTCGATCAGGTTCTTGAGCTCGCGGACGTTGCCCGGCCAGTCGTAGGCGATAAGCGCGGCGCGCGCGGCCGGCGTCAGCTCGGGGACCGCGGTCATGTGCCGCTGCGCGTAGATCCGGAAGAAGTGATCCAGGAACTGCGGGATGTCGTCGCGGCGTTCCCGCAATGGTGGAATCTTGATGTGCAGCACGTTGAGGCGGTAGTACAGGTCCGCTCGGAACTCGCGCTGGGCAATCTGATCGGCGAGGTCGCGGTTCGTCGCCGCGATCACGCGAACATCGGTCGTGGCCTGCACCCGATCGGCGCCGATTCGCCAGATCTCGCCGTTCTCCAGGAACCGCAGCAGCAACGCCTGCATGCGGAGACTCGTCTCCCCGATCTCGTCGAGGAAGATCGTGCCGTTGTTCGCCAGCTCGAGCAGACCCGGCTTGTCCCGATACGCGCCGGTGAAACTCCCGCGCACGTGACCGAACAACTCCGACTCGAGCAGTGAGTCGGGCACCGCGGCGCAGTTGAGTGCCACCAGCTTCACATTTCGCCGGCGGCTCTGCTGGTGAATCATCTTGGCAACGACTTCTTTGCCAACGCCGCTCTCGCCCGTTAAAAGAACCTTGGCATCCGAACGGGCTGCATCACTGATTTCTGATTCCAGGTAACGCGTTACGGGGGACGTTCCTATGAGAATCTCTCCGGACACGACACGCCTCACTCCGGTGCCGTACTATCCTGTGCGGTGCAACACAGGGAGCCCGTACGACCAACCGGGAAAACGGACGAGAGACCGCAGCGACACGCGTCCGTGGGCCCAACCAACAGATTGGATGTTGTGCAAGTAGGGTAACCGGAGTTGCCTGCCGCTTCAAGCTCTTTCTGAGCCAAACCTGCTGCTGGTCCGGCGTCACCGCGAGTAAAGTCCGGCCCGACCGAGACTAGCCCCGCCGGAGGCCCTTCCAACCATGTGGTTCTAAAGGGCTGAGCTCGAGGAACGGCGCTTGCACGATACAGCTGAGATTGCCGGCACCCCGCCTGCCCCCGACATCCGTCGGGCGGTTTCAGCGGGGAGCGTGGGCGCATGCCCACCTATACGTAGCTTTTCAACGATCGGTCGCGCCGCCGGGAAGATCTCGCTGCGGAGATCGTCCTCCGGTCCAAAGCGCACACTCGAGCACTGGAGCCTCGGCGGCGGTGGTCACCCCCGCCGCAGTCGCCTGATGTTCGCTTGGCGGGCCGGACCTCGTTGTCGGACCAAAGGGGCCGTAAACCCCACAGGAGCCAACAAGGGTGTTTTCGACCCCCATCGTGACCGACGACCAGCTCCAGGCGATGTGGCGGGCGTGCACTGACGTCTCGGCACAGCCGGATGCCCGTCAGGCCTGCCGGCGGCTGTCTGAACGGCTGGGCGAGATCCTCCAGGCCCCGGCCGTCATCTTCCGCCGGGACGTCTCCCCATGGAAACTGCTGGGCGGCGGAGCGACCTTGACGACGGCCGGCGCGGGCGCGCCCGACGTGGGCACACTCGACCAGGTCCTTCCCTTCTTCGAGGGCTCCTACAAGACGCTCCGAACCACGGGTGGGGCCCTCTGGACGGCTGTCCCCCTCGACGAGGACCTGCCCTCCCAATCCCTGCTCCTGCTTCCCGGAGACTGGACGACGGGGCGGCAGGCAGAATGGCTGCCCCGCTTCGCCTCGACCGCATCGATTGCCATCAGGCTGGCCGCCGCACGCCACGTGTCCCGGTCGAACGAGCTCCTGGCCGCCACGGCACACGCCTTCGCCCGAAAACTGACGCAGTTGAGCGGTGACCGCACACTGTACCAGTGCATCGTCGACACTGCGGCGCAGATGACCGACGCGCGGCTGGGCGGCCTGTCGATGTATCAGCCGCAGGAAGGGGCGCTGGCTATGGCCGCGACCTATGGCTATCCGCCGGAGTCTGTAGGCCACGTCCGCATCGTCCCGGGCTCGGGCATCATCGGGGGCGTTTTTGCCACCAAAAAGCCGCTTCTGGTGCGGGACAGCGCGCGCGTGCCCGGGCTGACGCCCCGCAGCCGCCGGTATCAGACCGGGTCGTTCATGGCGGTCCCGATCATGGCGAACGACAACGCCCTGGGCGTGGTCACGCTCGCCGACCGGAAGGACGGCCGCCCGTTCACGCGGAACAACCTCACGGCGGTTCGCATCATCTCGACCCTGTCCTCCCTCGCTCTGGTCCGGGAGCAGCTCACCAAGCGAAGCGACGAGCTCGCGAGGGCCGCCGCCATCGACCCGCTCACCGGCATGTTCAACCGGCGATATCTGCATACTCGATTGAACGCCGAGCTCGAACGGAGCCGGAGGACCGGTAGCCAACCCGCCCTGATGATGATGGACATCGACCTCTTCAAACACATCAACGATCAGATGGGCCATCAGGCCGGCGACACGGTCCTCCGGAAGGTCAGCGAAATCGTGCGGCGCTCGATTCGTGCCTCCGACGTGTCGACCCGGTACGGCGG
>Ga0075433_10004191_pt1 | contig 11191 bp, 8 predicted proteins | sample RhiMethybrSRZTD2_FD_75299 | JGI IMG/M metagenome (GOLD analysis project Ga0075433, IMG submission 75299) | Populus rhizosphere microbial communities from Tennessee, USA - Rhizosphere MetaG P. TD hybrid SRZTD2 | ecosystem: Host-associated > Plants > Roots > Rhizosphere > Soil | place: USA... | reverse complement strand
GAAGTGCTTGTCGATGCCAAGCTCGAAAGCGGCGAGGACTTCAGCCGCACGGAGCATTTTGGCTTCCGCAAGGAAGTGAAGCCAAAGATGCTGGGACTGACGCTGGCTGGACCGGCTTCCGGCAACACTCCGGTCGCACTTGGAGAATGGTAATCCATGAGACGGGCGCCACACCAGCTATTCGGGCTCGGCCTGGTCGTGGGACTTGCGGCCTGTCCGGCCGCCGGTGCTGACCTGAGGGACCTCTACTTCGGCGAGGCGCTCTATCACGCCTACCAGGGACAGTACTTCGATGCGCTCGAGCGGCTCGACACCGAGCTCGCCCAGTACCACGGTCTGGACCAGCCTGCTCTCGATACACTCCATTATCACATCAACGATGCCGAATTCTCCGTCGGCGATTTCGAGCTCGATTACCGCATGCACCAGCGAGCTGGGCGGGCCATCAAGGCGGTGCTCGAAGGCGCCGTCGATGAATCCGTGCGCAACGAGGCTGCGTTCAGGCTTGCGCGCATCCAGTTCCAGAAGGATCAGCTCGACGACGCGATGGAGTCGCTGTCGCGGATCAAGGGTGCGGTGCCGGAGGAGATCAGGGACGACATCGAGTTCCTGCGGGCGAACATCGAGATGGCGACAGGCAAGCCGGGCGAGGCCGTCAAAGTGCTCAAGCAGCTGCGGAGCGATACGAGCCTGGGCGGGTTTGCCAGCTACAACCTCGGCATCGCGATGTTGCAGGACGGCCGACCCCAGGAAGCGATCGATCAGCTGGACAAGGCAGGTCGGCTGCCGGCCGGCGATGAGGCCGGTCTCGCGATCCGCGACAAATCCAATCTGGTGCTTGGCACCATGCTGTTCGAGGCGGCCAATTTCGACCGGGCCAAACAGTCACTGGATCGCGTCAGCCTCGAGGGACCGTTCTCGAACCAGGCCCTGCTGCGGGCAGGCTGGGCCGAGGCCACGGCCGAGCAGTATGACCGTGCGCTCGTTCCGTGGAACCTCCTGGCGGAGCGGGAGCCGACGGATGTCGCGGTGCAGGAAGCCATGCTCGCCGTGCCACACGCCTACGCCAGCCTGAAGCTTTACGGCCGCGCCGCAATCATGTACGGGCGCGCCCTCGAGCTGTACAGCAAGCAAATAGAGAAAGTCGACGCATCGATTGGAAGCATCCGGGAGGGCCGGTTTCTCAAAGCCCTGATGCGCGAGGAGACCCGGCAGGACAAGGACTGGGTCATCCGTCTGCGCAGCCTCCCCGATGCGCCGGAAACTTACTACCTGATGGAGCTGATGGCCTCCCACGATTTCCAGACCGCGCTGCAGAACTACCTCGACCTCGAAGATCTCAGGGCGAAGCTCGTGGCCTGGAAGACCAGCATCGATGCATTCGAGGACATCATCCGGCTGCGCGGACAGAATTACGAGCCGCTGCTGCCGGGAGTCGACACCAAATTCCGGGAGCTGGATTCCCGGATCCGACTGCGCCAGGAGCAGCGCAAGCACATTGGCGAGCGCCTGCAGGCGATGCTGACCGCGCCGCGGCCCGAGTATCTGGCGACCGCGGAGGAACAGCTCGCAGGCGAACGGCTCGCTCTGATCGAGAAGCAGCTCGGTAACTCCAACAGTCCCGAAGCTCTCGCGCTCCGGCAGCGCGCGGCCCGCCTGCGCGGAACACTCACGTGGCGGCTGGAAACCGAGTACCACGAAAGGCTGACCGCGGCGTTTGTGCACCTGAACGAATTGAATGTGAATGTCGACGCTCTCACCCGGCAGTACGACTCCTTCGTCAGGACAAGGCAGGCGGCGACACACAGTTACGCCGGTTACGACGCGCAGATCGAGCGCCTCCGCCAGCGCGTCGGCGATTCGCTGCAGCGCGTCGACGTCGTGATCGCCCAGCAGGGACGAATGATCGAGACCGTCGCCATCAACCAGCTCGAGGCCCGCCGGGATCGTCTGGTGGCCCAGCAGACCCAGGCGCGCTATGCCGTCGCCGATAGCTACGACCGGGCCGTGCGCGCCCAGTCCGGCGCGGAGAAACCCTGATGCGTCGCTCGACCCTTTCCATGGTGCTCGCACCGGCCCTCCTGGTCGGCTGCGCCTCCCATCGCAAGGTGGAGACGCTGGCGGAGCTGCGTAACGTGCACCCGGACCTCCAGGAGGTGAAAGTCGAGCAGGGCCTCGATCAGGCCATGGAGGGTTACCGGCGCTTTCTCGAAGAGACGCCCGAAACGGAGATGACGCCGGAAGCGATGCGCCGACTCGCGGACCTGCAGCTCGAGAGGCAGTTCGGCATACGTGCGGGTGACGGCAAGCCGCGTGAGATGGCCGCCCCGGAGTCCGCCAAGACAGGCAAAGACGGGAAGCACCCGACGCCCAATCTGGCCGCAGAGACCGCCGGCGCGACCCCACGCGAATCCGATAAAGACTTCGAAAAGCGCACGACCGCGCAGGGGGAAATCCCGGCCGACAACAGCACCGATGCTTCGGGGACGGGCGTGCTGCCTGCCGGCACGGATCCTGCGGGTCCGCTCGAGGCGATCGCCCTTTATGAAAAGCTCCTCAAGGACTACCCGAGCTACCAGGACAGCGACCAGGTCCTCTATCAAATGTCGCGCGCGTACGACGAGCTGGGCCGCACCGAAGAGGCCATGGCGACGATGGAGCGCCTGATCCGGGCGAATCCGCATTCCGTGCATCTGGACGAAGTGCAGTTCCGGCGCGGCGAGTTCTACTTCACGCGCAGAAAATTTCGCGATGCCGAGAATGCCTACACAGCGGTCATCGGCCTGGGTGTCGGCTCCTCGTACTACGAGCTTGCCCTCTACAAGCTCGGCTGGACGTTCTATAAGCAGGATCTCTACGAGGAGGCCCTTCAGAAGTACGTGGCGCTGCTCGACTTCAAGGTGTCCCTCGATTACGACTTCGATCAGGCGCATGAGGAGGACGAGGAGCGTCGCGTCGCTGACACCTTTCGAGTCGTCAGCCTGAGCTTCAGCAACCTCGGCGGACCGACGGCCGTTCGGGATTTCTTCTCCAACCTGGGGCACCGAACTTACGAGGACCGTGTTTACAGCAATCTCGGCGAGCACTACCTGTCAAAGCTGCGCTATGACGACGCGGCAAAGACGTTCAGCACATTCGTGGAGCTCAACCCGTTTCACCGCTCCGCCCCGCGTTTCAGCATGCGGGTGGTGGAGACCTTCACCCAGGGCGGCTTCCCGAAGCTCGTGCTGGAGTCGAAGCGGGATTTCGCCACCAAGTACGGACTGAAGGCCGAATACTGGCAGCACTTCAAGCCCGAGGAGTCGCCGGAGGTGTTGGCCTACCTGAAGGGGAACCTGAAGGACCTCGCGACGCATTATCACGCCCAGTTTCAGGGCGCGCAGAAAGCCGACGAAAAGGCCGCGAATTATCTCGAAGCCCGCCGGTGGTACGGCGAATACCTCGAGTCCTTCCCAGCCGACCCCGATTCGCCGCCCCTCAGCTACCGGCTCGCGGACCTGCTCCTGGAGAACAAGGATTTCGGCGAGGCGGCCAAACAGTACGAGCACACCGCCTACGGATACGCACCGCATCCGCAGTCGGCTGCCGCGGGCTATGCCGCGGTCTACGCCTACCGCGAGGCGCTCAAGATCGCTGGCCCCGAGCTGAAGGATGCCGTCAAGAAGGATGCGGTCGCCAGCTCGATCAAGTTCGCCGACACCTTCCCGCAGCACGAGCAGGCCGCGGCGGTGCTGGGGGCGGCCGCCGATGACCTCTACGAGATGAAGGACTACGGCCCCGCGGTCGCGACCGCCCAGCGCGTCATTGACAACTATCCCACCGCGGCGGCGGGCATCGGGCGCTCCGCATGGATTGTCGTGGCGCACGGCTCGTTCGAGCTCGCGGATTATCCGCAGGCCGAGCGCGCCTACACCAAGGTGCTGGCGGTCACGCCTGAAAAGGACGAGTCGCGCGCCGGCTTCGTCGACAACCTCGCCGCCTCGATCTACAAGCAGGGCGAGGCCGCGAACCAGGCTCAGGACTATCGCGCAGCGGCCGACCATTTCCTGAGGATTAAGACGGCAGCGCCGACGTCCGGAATTCGTGCGACGGCCGAGTATGAGGCAGGCGCCGCGCTGATCAGGCTGCAGGACTGGACAGCGGCAGCGAGCGTGCTCGAGGAGTTTCGGAGCACCTACCCCAAGCACGAGATGCAGCTCGAGGCCACCAAGCAGATCGCCCACGCCTACCGGGAGAGCGGCCAGCTGTCGCGCGCCGCCGGCGAGTACGAGCGCCTCGCGTCCGAGTCCAAGGATGAGGCAGTGCGCAGGGAGTCGCTGCTCGTCGCGGGAGACCTCTACCAGCAGTCCAACGCTCAGGACCGCGCATTGGCCGTCTACCGGCATTACGTCGACGAGTTTCCCCACCCGGTCGAGGCAGCCCTCGAGGCCCACTTCAAGATCTCCGAGATACACAAGGCGGCTAAGGACATGCCGTCCTACCACAAGGAGCTGACGGAAATCGTGCGCATCGACGCGGGCGCCGGTCCGGAAAGGACCGCCCGGACCCGGACGCTCGCCGGACGCTCGGCGCTGGTCCTCGCGGAACAGGTCTACCAGAAATTCACGACCGTGAAGCTGCAGCAGCCGTTCGAGGAGAGCCTGCAGGAAAAGAAGCAGCGCATGGATGCCACGATCGATGCCATGGACGGGCTGGTGGAGTATGAAATCGGCGAGGTGACAGCGGCCGCCACCTACTACATGGCCGAGACCTATTTCGATTTCAGTCGCTCGCTGGCGGAGTCGGAGCGGCCGGCCGGCCTGGCTCCCGCGGATCAGCAGGCGTACGAGACGGCCCTCGAGGAGGAGGCCTATCCCTTCGAGGAGAAGGCCATCGAGTTTCACAAGAAGAACCTGGAAATCATGCGGGCCGGCAACTTCAACGCCTGGATCGAGAAGAGTCTGGCCAGGCTCGCCGAGATGGTGCCGGGGCGCTATGCGAAAAAGGAGATGAGCAGCGGCTTCCTCGACGCAATCGACAGTTTCGTGTATCGGCACCCCGTGCAGCCGGTCCCTGCCGCGCCGACGGGTGCCCCCGAAACGACGCCTCCAGGCGAACCGGCTCCTGCAACACAGCCGACGGCCCCGGCCGAGGACCACTGAAGTGTGGAGCATGCGAATTCTCTCTGAGGCCCGCTCGATGAAGACGATTGGCCGCGCCATCTGTCGTCGCCTCGCCATTCCGGTGGTGCTCGCGCCGGCTCTCATCGTCGGCTGCGCGTCGAAATCCCACAAGGCGACGACGGAGCCGGTCGCGGCGCCGAGCCCGGCCGTCGTGCCGGCGCAGGTGATGCAGGATCCAGGCGGATTCATGATCACGCAGCCGGTGAACGTCCCGGGCGACGTGCGCACCGACTACGAGAAAGCGGTGCGCATGCTGAAGGAAGAGCGGTATGAGCCGGGCATCGCTTTGCTGCTCAAGGTGACCGAGCGGGCGCCCGACCTGACGGCGGCGCACATCGATCTCGGCATCGCGTACGCGCGCACCGGCGACCTGGACCATGCGGAGGCCAGTCTGCGCAAGGCGCTGGAACTGAACCCGAAACACCCCGACGCCTACAACGAGCTCGGACTGGTGCAGCGGCGCAAGGGGCAGTTCAAGGAGGCTCGCGCCAGCTACGAGGCGGCCCTGGCGAATTTCGCGGACTTTCACTATGCGCAAAGGAACCTCGCCATCCTGTGCGACCTGTATATCGGGGACACGGCCTGTGCCTTGGAGCATTACGAGGCGTACAGCCGGATGGTCCCGGACGACACCGAGGTCGTCAAGTGGATAACCGACCTTCGCAATCGTAAGAACGGAAAGGAGAAACCATGACCCGGAGCTTGATGCTCGTGCTGCTGCTGGCGACGGGTGTGGCGCTTGCGGACGACGCGCCCAAGGCTAAGAGCGCCAACACTGCCGCCGAGGCGCAGAAGAAGGCCAAAGCCAAGGCCCAGGAAAAAGCCAAGGCTGAGGCGGAGGAGAAAGCCAAGGCCGAGGCCCAGGAAAAAGCCAAGGCAGAAACGCAGGAAAAGGCAAAGGAAGAGGTGCAGTCAACAACGGCGAAAGACCCGGGCGCCAAGCAAGACCCGAATGCCAAGGACGACCCGAACCTGGGGATGTCCATTCTGGGCAATCAGGAGGCGCCCAAGGCGCTGGTCATCGTTCCCTGGAAGCAGTCGGAAATGGGCAATGCCCTCGGGATCTCGACGCTGCTCGACGACTCCAGGCAACCCGTCGACAAGGAGGTTTTCATGCGAATGCTGAGTTACTACGACATTCGGTCGGAGACGGCGCCCCACGTCGGTGCGACGGCGGCCGGTCGAGAAACCGCGCCTTCAGAGCAGAAGACGGCGCAGCCCGCCAGTGCGGCGCACAGGAGGAAGCCATGAGTTTTTCGGAACTGCTGGGAAACGTCGGCTTATTCGGAGCCGCGGTCATGATTTGTCTCGCCATCCTGTCCGTCTTTTCAGTGGGGATGATCGTGGACAAGCACCGCCGCTTCCGCACAGCCTCGCGCCAGTCGCAATTGTTCAAGCCCGTGCTCGTGAAGTTCATCCACGGCGGAGAGGTCAAGGAGCTGATCGACGCCATGCCGAAGCACAAGAGCTCCCACGTGGCGCAGGTGGTATCGGCGGGCATCCTCGAGTACGACGGCGTGCGCCAGGCCGGAGGCGACCCCGTCGCCTCGCTCGACCTCGTCACGAGCGCACTCAGGGAATCGATCTCCGAAACTCTGATCCAGATGAAGCGGGGTCTCGGTTTTCTGGCCACGATCGGCTCCATCGCCCCGTTCATCGGCCTCTTCGGCACGGTCGTCGGGATCATCAACGCCTTTAGAGGCATCGCGGCCACGGGGTCCGGCGGGATGGCCGCGGTTTCGGGCGGCATCGCCGAGGCCCTGGTCGCGACGGCCCTTGGTATCTTCGTCGCCATCCCGGCTGTCGTGTCCTTCAACTACTTCACGGGCAGGCTCGAGAATTTCCACGTCGAGATGAACCGGGCGTCGTCCCAGCTCGTGAACTGCCTGTTCAAGACGCCGGCGATGAAGGTACAGAACCTGAAGGTGGCGGAGAAAACCTATGCGACTCGGTGAGCCGGCCAAGATGAATGCGGCCATCAACATCACGCCGCTGGTCGACGTGGTGCTGGTGCTGCTCATCATCTTTATGGTGATGGCTCCGCAGATGCGGACGGGGCCCGACGTCGACCTGCCGAACACGACGAAGCCGGCGGAGCAGGGCGACGAGCGGGGCAAGATCCTGGTCACGATCGACGAGGCCGGCGGGCTGTGGATCGACGATCAGCCGATCTCGGCCGAGCAGTTCGGTGAAGGCCTGCGAGCGGCGGTGGGGGACGAAGCGGACCCCAAGGTCGTGATCAAGGCCGACGCGCGCCTCCATTTCCGCGATGTCCGGCAGGCCATGGTCGCGGTCGAGGCGGCCGGCTTCCACGGCGTGGGGCTGATCGCCAAGCGCGCCGGAGACGAGGCGAAGGGAGACTGAGACCATGCAGTTCAATAGCGATTCCGGATCCAGCCTGCAGTCCGAAATCAACATCACGCCGCTCGTCGACGTGGTGCTCGTGCTGCTGATCATCTTCATGGTCGTCGTTCCCCTTCTCCTGCAGGGCTACGACGTCGACATTCCCCGCACCTCCGCCGAGGTGGCGCCCGCGGAAACCGCGGACTTGCAGGTGGTCCTGAGCATTGAGCCCACGGGCTGCCGCCTGCTCGAGAAGCCGGCAGGAGAGGGTCTCCCGGCCGACTGCCTGGTGACCCTGAACGAGCAGGTAATCCCGGCAACCGATCTGCCCGCGCGCATGACGGAACTCCTGGGCGGCCGGCCGGTGGACCAGCGTGTGCTGTTCCTCGCCGCCGACGACCGGCTGAACTACGAGGGGGTCCTGCGCATCGTCGATCTGGCGAAGTCGGGGGTCGAAGACTTGCAGATCGAATTCCTCTCGGCCGAGTGAGGTGGTCGCTTGGTGACAACCATGGAAGCCGGAAAAAACATGCTTAACACATCTGGAGCTCCGACCTCGCGCAGCATGCTGACGAGCTTCGTGATCCATGTCGTCCTGGTGGGCCTGTTGCTGCTCATTCCGGCGGAGGCGTGGCGGCGCAGCGTGCCGCCCAGGAAACAAGTCGACATCGTCTTCCATAAGGCGCCGGAGATCAAGGTCCCCATGCCCGCCAATCCGTTCTCTCCGCCCAAGGTGGCGGCGGCCGGCAATGCCGGAGCGCCTGCGCCAGCACGCAAGCCGAAGCCGGAAGCCCCGCCGGGCCCGGACAAGCCCGGGAACCCGGAGCTCCCGCCAGGCCCGGGTGAGGGCTACCCCACGCAGCTGCCCACGCCACAGCAGAGAGTAGGCAATGTCGGCATCCTGGCGCTCAAGGACAAGTTCGCGAGCCTGGCCAAGGACAGGATCGCGCCGCGTCTCGGCGCGGATGCCCGCTTCGGAGCCGCCGATGACGTGGGGAAACCGGTATCGTCACGCTCCACGCTGACGAGCACCAATCCGGGCTCGAGCGGGGGCATCAACGTCGCCTCGCTGAGCCGCACCGTGGGAGGCGGAGGCGGCGGAGGCGGTGGCGGCACCGGCGGTGGCGGTGGCGGTGGGCTCCAGGGTCTGGGCGTCGGCAAGGCGACCAGCACGATTGCCTCGATCGGCGGAGGCGACCGGCCGCTGTCTCACGGCGGGCCGGGTCCCTCCCGAACCGACGAAGAAATCCAGATCGTGTTCGATCGCTACAAGGCGCAGTTCTACCGGATGTACAACCGGGCGCTCCGCAATGACCCGACGTTGAAGGGACAGATGGTTCTGCGCCTGACGATCGAGCCCGACGGCAGCGTGTCGATGTGCAAGCTGCAATCGTCCGACATGAAAGCGCCGGAGCTCGCCGAGCAGGTCGTGAACATCACCCTTACGATCAATTTCGGGGCGAAGGAAGGCGTGCAGGCCCTGACGATCTCGTATCCGATCGACTTCCTGCCGGCGGAGTGAGGCCGGCATGGCAAACGGAAGGCACGGCAAGCAGGAGGATTTGAAGAAGCTGCGAGTCTGATTGCAGCGATTCTGAGAAGGGCAAAGCCATCGAAAGATGGCGACGCAAAGTCTCCGGTCTAACGGGCCCCAGGGGCCCCAAGACGGCGGGACCGCCGGAATCCAGTCCACGCTGTGGACGGCCTCGGTCCCTCCCAATGGTGAAACGCTTGGCGGGTGGAGCGAGGGCGAGGATGGCTTCCAGCGAACTTAAGAAGATGAAGGCGGGCGGCAGGTGGATCGGAATCCTGCTGTTCACCTTCGCAGCGTCGATGCTGGCCGCCTCCCCGGCGCAGGCTCAGTCGATTGATTGCGTCGGCGACGCCGGGGGCATCGTCGACGGCTTCGTCAACTACCCCGTCCCTCCCTCCCAGATCAACATCGACGGCCCCTGCACCATCCGGAACTACACCGCCTCCAACCCTCTGACCTCCAACATCAGCTGGTTCGGAAGCCTCCCCGGGAGCACGTTGCTCATCCTCGACAACGTCGTGATGACCGGCAACATGTCGTGCAACCTCTCTGCTCAAGGCAACAAGATCTGGCTCGTCAACGGCACGTCCACCACTCTCAATCCCAATTGCCTGAGCCTCCTGATTCCGGTCGAGAAGATCGATAAGGCAAACCCGCCGGGCCCGCCGTTCGTCACCATCGGCGTCCCCTTCACCTGGACGATGAGGATCCCGATCCTGTTCGACCCGGCGTCCGGGATCGTCATCAACAACCAGGGGTCACCCAACGACCTGCACAGCATCACGGTGGTCGACGACCTCAACGCCACGGGGGTGGCCCTCACCTATGTGAGCCACACCGTCACCTGGCTCGACGACGGCACGCCGGTCCCGCACACGTTTACGAACGTCGGCAACGTCCTGACGTTCGACAACTTCCCCATCGTGACGGCCGGCCGGCAGTTCGAAATCGCGCTCACCGTCGTCCTGAACAGCAGCGCCCCGCCCAACTCCAACGGGACGCAGTTCATCAACACCGCCACGTGGGACTTCGGACGGCTCATCTCCGGCGTGTTCTATGAGCCGCTGCCGGGCGAGAACGGCATCAGTCCGCCGCTGACCATCTCGGCGCCGGATCTTGTCCTCGACAAGACCGGTCCGGCGACGATGAACCTCGGGCAGGACGGCGATTTCACCCTCGACGTCCGAAACATCGGGTCGATCGACGCCTGGGATGTCTCGCTGCGCGACCTGCTCCCGGACAGCCCGACCGGCGGGATGTGCGATCTCCAGCCGCAGATCCTGAGCGCGAGGGTGTTCGCCGCCGACGGCGTGACCGCGGTCCCGGGCAAGGGCCCGCTCGTCGCCGGCACCGACTACACGCTGACCTGGACCGGCCCGCCCGCCTGCCGCCTCGACCTGACGATGCTGACGGCAGCCGCGCGGATTGGCCCGAACGAGCGGCTGATCGTCCGCTACCGGACCCAGCTCGACACCAACACGCAGGACGGCATCGCGCTCACCAACTTCGCGGGAGCCATCCAGTGGTTCAACGGCGCCAGCAGCAACCCCCTGCGCGTCGCCACCAACAAGACTGTGACCAACGGCACCCCCGGCGTCCAGGACCACCAGGACCTTTGGACCGTAACCACGGACCTGCAGGGATTCTTCTTCGACAAGACGGTCGCGGATCTCACGAGCGGTGCCAACCCCGCCACGACGGCGTCGCCGGGCGACACTCTGCGCTACACCCTGACTTTCCGCACGACCGACCAGGCGATTCCCAACTTCAGGATCTTCGACGAGCTGGACGCGCTCAACGCGCCGCCGGCGTTCGCGGCCGGAACGTTGACACTGGTCACTGTCCCGCCCGGCGCCAACACGGCCTCTACCAGCGCCACCGGCGGCGCGAACGGCACCGGCGTCGTCGACATCCGCAATTTGAACCTGCCGGTCAACAGCCAGCTGGTGGTCCAGTTCGACATCACACTCAGGACGCCGCTCCCCAACGGCAAGGTCGTCTCCGACCAGGCGGTGGCCCGCCTCCCCAACAACACGGTCATCGCGCTGAGCGACGACCCGAACGTCAACGGCATCGCCGATCCGCTGGTCGCGGGCGACGAGGACCCGACGCGGGTGACCATCGTCTCGGCGCCTTCGTTCGTGGTCCAGAA
>Ga0075433_10004185_pt1 | contig 11197 bp, 12 predicted proteins | sample RhiMethybrSRZTD2_FD_75299 | JGI IMG/M metagenome (GOLD analysis project Ga0075433, IMG submission 75299) | Populus rhizosphere microbial communities from Tennessee, USA - Rhizosphere MetaG P. TD hybrid SRZTD2 | ecosystem: Host-associated > Plants > Roots > Rhizosphere > Soil | place: USA... | reverse complement strand
CAGGACCGAGCGCGGTGACGGCGCGAAGGCGCCGGGCGGAGGCGTCGACCCGATCGCGGGGTGGAACTGTCCTTCGGCATCGCGCAGCGCGATGTCCGGTTTGTACAGGCCCGCGAAACCCTCACCGGCGTTCGCGGTGAGCGCCCACGTCGCGAAGTCCGCGACCGCGAGGTTCGCGATGGTGCGACCGTCCGCCTCGATCTCGCGTGGGTGCACGATGAGCTCCGCGTAGGGACCGAGCTCGGGTAGGCGGTTCTGCTCCTGCGCGTCGGCGTAACTGACGAAGCGCACGAACAGCCCATCGCGCGAGGTGAAGCGCATGTGCGCGCGTCGCATGCCGCCAGGTTCCTCGCCGGTCGCGCGAAGGAGCTCGATCTCTGCCGCGAGCCACCGCTCGGCCGGGACGCCCTCAGTGTCGGTGTGGTGCACGCGGCTGCGCCCGGCCACGAGCTGCGGGCCCGGTCGAAGCACCACGTGGTCGAGCGGACCGACAGGCGGAAGCTCGCGCTCGCGTGGCTCGTCCTTGTTGAAGAAGGTGACGAAGAGGCCGGGCTCCACCGAACTGAAGCCTACCGAACAGTCTTCGCGGGCAGTATCCGTACAGTAGCCGTGTGACCGCGAAGGACCCCGACGCCTTCATCGCGGAGCTCTGGGAGATCGCGCGCGGGCTGTTCATGCCGGACCACCCGTGGTTCAGGGGCATCGTCGAACACCGCTGGACTCGCGACCAGATCATCCTCGGCGAGATCCAGCACTACCTGCGCGTGCGAACGAACCCGATCTTCTTCGGCTACATCGTTACGAACGTCGCGAGCGAGCGGAACTACGCGCTTATGGACGTCGTGATGGAGAACTTCATGGAGGAGCTGGGCGGCGAGAAAACGCACGTCGACATCATGCTGCAGTTCCTCACGCACGCCGGCATCACGCGCGAACAGGCCGACCGGGCCGACCCCGCGCCGGGCACCCTCGCCGCGATCGAGATGATCCGCTCGGGCTGCCAGAACCGCAGCGCCCTCGAGGGCATCGCGCTCCTCGCGTTCGTCGAGGCGATGCACGGCGGCCCCGACGGCGCCGCGGCGCGGGTGTTCCGCGAGCTCACGACCCACTACGGTTTCCCGCGCGAAGCAGCGGCGACGTACGAGCTGCACGCTGAGCAAGACACCGGGCACGGCGATCGTCAGATCGCCATGGTGCGCGAGCACGCGCGCGACGAGGCGACGCAGGAGAAGTGCCGCCGTGCGGTCCGTCTCGGATGCGAGGCGTTCAACTTCGAATGGGACGGCCACGTCCAGGCGATGACCGGCAAGCGCGATTCGTATTGGAGCGGGAAGTCGCCACTGAACCTGTCGCATCCCGAGGTGCGGCTGCCGCGCGACTGAGCGAGGTCCGCGGAACTCCATCCGGTCGAGCGATGTAGAGATGGCGTGACCGTGCGGAGGGGCGGCCCCTTGTTGGCGGTACTCCTGTCGTTGGCGCTCTCATGCGAGGCGACGACGAATACGGCCCGCACAGCGACGCCGGGGGCATCGCGCGCTGACAGTGCGGCACGCACCAGCGTGCCCACGGTTACGGCTGCGCCGAGCAGCACGCCGACACCCGACGAGGAACGCGAGATCACCGAAGCGCTGGCGACGGCGGGCGCGTGGGTCGGTCGTGTGCTCCCCTCGAAGTTCGATTGGCTCTTCGGGACATCGGCGCCAAGATCCGGAACCTTTCAGGCGACGCTCGACGGCGGTGAAGCTTGGGCCGACGTCCACTTCGTCACCGGTCGCCTTGAGGATCTCACTGCCTGCAGCTCACGCTCCGCCTCCGGGGAGATGACCTTCACCGTGACCGGCGGGACGCCCGGCCGCAGGTCTTAGGGAGCAACACCGTGACCGGAGCACTATCGGGAGCGAGTCCGATGTATTTCGCCGTCAGCGATCGCTACTTCGTCATGACTCCATACGCGCGGCTGCGGGACATCCTCCGGTCGGCGCTCGCGCTCTCGATACCGCCCTGTTAGAAGGGCCACGTCTTCGGCAGCTCAGCGCGAGCCTTCGCGTACTCCGGATCGGCGGCGTATTTCTTCTTGAAGGTCTTCAGCAGGTCGATGAGCTCCTGCTGATCCATCTCGAGCACGTTCGAGACCATACCCGTGGTCTCCTCGAAGCCTGCGCTTCAGTTGCCGCGTCAGCCTTTCATCCGGTTCATCACGTTCCGGTCGTGCGCGTTCACAGGACGACGCTACACCTCACTGAAGCCGACGCGATGCGTGCTCATCGCCTCGACGAACGGCGTCGGCGTCCCGTCCTCCTGCATGCGCACCCGCACGCGGAAGAGCACGCGCCACGTCTCCTTGTCCTTCACCGCGACGAAGATCACGAACGCGTTCTCGATCTCCTCGCCTGGTGCGGCCTCGACGCGCAGGGTCTGCTCTACCATGGCCTGCTCGACGACGACGGCGTTGAGGTCGATCGGGTCGGAGCGGAAACGACTGTGCGGTGCGCGCACTGCGACGAGGCGGACGTGCTCGCTCCCGACGTTCGTCACGCGCCAGCGGATGCGCCATGACCCGTTCACGCGGACCGCGTCGCGCGCCTCGAGGCGCAGGACCGGCTCGCTCACCCGAGGTCCTTGAAGTAGTAGGTCGTCGGCGCGAGCGTCCCGTCGGGCATCGCGGCATAGCGCGGGATCTCACCGGCGCGCGTCCAGCCGAGACGCTCGTACATCCGTGCCGCGTCACTGCCGGTGATCGTGTCGAGGACGAGGAGCGTGCGGCCGCGACGGCGGGCGCTCTCTTCGATCACGGCCATGAGCGCGCGTCCGAAGCCGCGACGTCGCGCGTCACGATGCACGAGCACCTTCGCCACGTCCGCGCGATGGCGCTGGTTGGGGTAGTGCGCGGGACGCAGCTGGGCGGTCCCGACGATGCGCCCGTCGGCCGTGCGCAACGCGAGCACGACGACGCGACCGGCGACGACATCTTGCGCGAGGCCTCCCCACCACGCCAGCGCGTCCTCTCGCGTGAAGGGCAGGACGAAGCCGACGGAGGCGCCGTCCTCGACGGCGTCTTCGAGCAGCGCAGCCAGATCGGGCAGCGCCGCATCGAACGTTCGCTCGTCCAGCTCGTCGATCGTCCAGGCGCTCATCGGAACTGCGGCATGACGTCCTCGGCGAACGCCGCCAGGGCGTCCCAGTCATAGGGCCCGGAGCGCAGTGCGATGTTCAGCTGCTCGGCGCCGGCATCGCGATATGCGGCGACCGTCGCGCCGGACTCACGCGAGGTGCCGCGAAGGAACCCCGTGCGCGTCTCGTTCGCGGGCCACTCTTTTCGGAAACGTTCCTGCCCGAGGCGGGCGCCGGAGTCGTTCGCGCCCATGTAGAAGCCGACGTTCACCGTGCGGGTGATCGTGCGCGGGTCACGACGCGCGCGCTCGCACCAACTGTCGAGGACCGCGCTCTTCGCCCTCCATTCAGCGGCCGAAAGGTAGGGGACGTTCCAGCCGTCGGCGTAGCGCGCCACGGTCCGCAGCGTGCGCTTCTCACCACCTCCGCCGACCCAGATCGGCAGTCGCTTCTGCGCTGGCTTGGGGAAGTTCGGCGCGTGGGTCAGCCCGTAGTGCGCTCCCTTGAAATCCGCCCATTCCTCGTCGAAGAGAAGACGCAGGACCTGGACGTACTCCTCGAGCTGGTCCTCCCGCGTTCCCGCGCTCGGGAACGGGATGCCGTACGCGCGGTACTCGGGCTCGTGCCAGCCGGTGCCGAGCCCGCAGGTGACCCTTCCCTTCGAGAGCAGGTCGATCGCAGTGAGCGCCTTCGCGAGCACGATCGGATGCCGGAACGAGACGGAGAACACGAGGCAGCCGACGCGCACGCGCGTCGTTTCGAGCGCCGCCGCGGTGAGCGTGGCGATCGAGTCGAGGCACGGGAGACCGCCGCCCTGACCCGGCGTCTCCTGGAAGTGATCGGAGACGGAGAACCAGTCGAAACCACGCTCGTCGGCGAAACGCCACAGCTTACGCAGCTCGTCGAGCGGGCCACCGAGGTGACCGACCTGGATGCCGAAGCGCATCAATTCGCCTGATAGCGTGGGCGCATGCCCGTCGCCGTCATCGCCGTCCTCACCGTGTTCATCATTCTGGCGGTCGCCGGACTGGCGTTCGCCGTCGCCGCGCTGCGCGCCGCGAACCGCCCGCGTCCCGCGCTCCCGATCAACTGCGGTGACTGCGAGTTCATGGTGCCGCGCGCGAAGGTCTACAAGCGCGAGACGCTGGAGGACGCCGACGGCATAGTCCACTACCTCTGTGAGAAGCGCTGGATCGAAGTCACCCCGGTGAGCCCGCGCTGCGAGCTCGGCAAGAGCAAGACCCTCACGACGACGATCCCGACCTAGCCGTTAGGCTCGCGACGTGTCGTTCGCGAAGTTCGATGACTACGTGCGCGCGCACGCGCGCGAGTACGTCGACGAGCTCAAGGAGCTGATCCGCCTTCCGACGGTGTCCGCGCAGAAGCGCGCGATCGAGGAGACCGGCGCTGCGGTCCTGTCGCGCGCGAAGCGGGCCGGCATCGCGGCCGAGGCGATACGCGTCCAAGGCGGGCCGCCGACGATCGTGGGCGAGACGGGGAGCGGGTCCCGCGCGCTGCTCGTGTACGACCACTACGACGTGCAGCCGCCCGACCCGGAGAGCGAATGGCAGACGCCGCCGTTCGATCCGACCGAGCGCGACGGGATGCTCTTCGGCCGGGGCGTGTCCGACAACAAGGGCAACCTCATCGCACGCCTTCAGGCCATCGAGGCGTATCGCGCGACGATGGGAGACCTGCCGCTGCGCATCCGCGTGCTGTTCGAAGGCGAGGAGGAGATCGGCTCGGAGCACCTCGCCGACTTCGTGAAGGAGAACGCGACGCGGCTGCGTGCCGACGGGTGCATCTGGGAGGCCGGCTACAAGGACGCGGCGGGACGGCCGACGATCAGCCTGGGCCTCAAGGGCATCGCCTATTTCGAGCTGCGCGTCCGCGGCCCGAAGAAGGACGTGCACTCGTCGCAGGCGACGATCATCCCGAATCCGGCGTGGCGTCTCGTGTGGGCGCTCGCGACGCTGAAGGACGCGAACGACCGCATCACCATCGACGGGCTCTGGGATCACGTGCGACCGGCGAGCGCCGCGGACGTCGCGCTGCTGGAGCAGCTGCCGTACGACGAGGCCGAGGTCAAGCGCATCCACGGCATCAGCGCCTTCGTTCGCGGCCTCACTGGCACGCCGCTCAAGCTCAAGCACTTCTTCGAGCCGACCTGCACCATCTGCGGCCTGACGTCCGGCTACTCGGGACCGGGATCGAAGACGGTGCTCCCCGCGGTCGCGAGCGCGAAGCTCGACTTCCGCCTGGTGCCCGACCTCGAGCCGCAGATTGTTTCGACGCTCCTGCGCGCGCATCTCGACAAGCGCGGTTTCAACGACATCGAGATCGTCCCGTTCCACGGCGAGCGGCCCAGCCGCTGGCCGGCCGACTCCGTGGCCGCGCGCGCCGCCGTCGCGGCGTGCCGCGACACATACGCCACGGATCCCGTGGTCTACCCGCTCATGGTCGGGTCCGGTCCGATGTCCCAGGTCTGTGATCAGCTGCAGATACCGGTCGTCGGGTTCGGAGCCGGCAACGCGTCGTCCGCGAACCACGCGCCGAACGAGAACATCGCCATCGCCGATTACGTCGATCACATCCGCGCGTTCGGGCGCTTCCTGCATCTCTTCGCGGGTCGCCCGCTCGCATGAGGTGACGCGCCGACGAGGCGGGGAGAGCCCGCTTGCGGGCTCGGACCGACGAGGAGGTGTAGTACGGAGTACGCAGCGCGAACGCCGCCTCTTTCTCGCCGTCCTCGGATTCCTGACCTTCGCCTCGGTCTACGCCACGGTCGTCGTCGCGCCGGTCATCACGCAGATCGCCGGCGAGTTCGACATCAGCACCGGTACAGCCGGCCTGCTCGTCGCGGCCTATGGCGCACCCGGCATCGTCGTCTCGCTCATCGTCGGCCCGTTCTCCGACCGCTCCGGACGCAAACGCTTCCTCGTCGCCGGCTCCGCGTGCATGGGCCTCTTCACGCTCCTGTCGGCGCTCGCGACGAGCTTCCTCGTCCTCATCGCGCTGCGCGTGGTCGCCGGCATCGGTGCCGCGATGATCTTTCCCAACACGAGCGCGACCATCGGCGACACGTTCCCGTACCGCGATCGTGGCCGGGCCATGTCGACGGTCATCGGCTTCAACACCATGGCGAGCATCGTCGGTGTGCCGACCGCGGGCATCGTCGCCGAGGCCACGTCGTGGCGGATCTCACTCGCGCTCGTCGGAGCGCTGTGTCTGGTGGCCTCGACCGTCCTTTATCTCCTACTACGAACGACGCACACGGCGACGACCGAGTCGCGTTTCTTCGAGCTCTACAAGAGCATCCTGCGTAGCCGGTCAGCGGTCGCGGCGACGATCTCGTCGTTCCTCGGGTCGCTCTTCTGGTTCACGTGGTCGACCTACATCGTCGTCTTCTTCGAGAGCGTGTACGGCCTGACGCGTGGTACCGCGGCGACGTTCGCCCTCACGCTCGGGCTCGGCGTGTTCATCGGAAGTCAGATCGGCGGGCGCCTGGGCGACCGCATCGGCCACAAGCCCGTCGTCGCCGGCGCGATCGTCATCTCGGCCGTGCTGCTCGTCGCGCTCACGAACACCTCGCTGCCGCTCGTCGCGGGCGCCGCGCTCAACCTGCTGCTCTCGACGGTCATCGGCGCGCGCTTCGCGACGAACCAGACGCTCATGACCGAGCAGATGCCGCGCGCACGCGGCACGCTGCTCGCGCTGTCATCGTCGACGATCGGCCTCGCGATCGTCCTCGCGGCGTCGATCGGTGGGCTGCTCATCGACACCTTCGGCTTCCGCGCGGTCGGGATCTTCTGCGGCGCGGCGGCCCTCGCCTCCGCGACCATCGTCATCGCATTCGTGCGTGAAGAGCCCGTGAACCTGGAGATCGTGGCCGCATAGCGGCTTCTTTCACGCATCGTTGCGAAATCGTTACCCCCGGAGGCTCGAAAGACCGCTGCACGGCACGCGCCCTGCCCGAACTTGCTCGTATCTGAAAGGAGCAGGCCATGGCACGAAGACAGGGTGGCGGTATGACCGTGGCCGAGGCAGGCCGCATGGGCGGACGTCTCGTCAGCGAGAAGTACGGCCCTGAGTTCTACGAGAAGATCGGGAAGAAGGGCGGCTCGAGCACGGCGTCCAAGTACGGCCCGGAGTTCTTCGGTCGCATCGGGAAGAAGGGCGGCAAGGCCGTCACCGCGAAGTACGGTCCTGGCCACTTCGAGAAGATCGGTCGCAAGGGCGGACAGAAGGTCGCGGACCTGATCGAGCGCGCGAAGTCGCTCGAGAATGAGCGGCCCGAGCCGCTACCCCGCGAGAGCAACGAGAAAGAAGAAGAGCGAGAGGAGTCGGCGGCCGGGTCGTAGCCGGGTCGAAGAGTCGAGCGACGAGGGATTCACTCCCGAGGAGCGAGTCCTGCTCGTCGAGTGACAACGAGACGGAAGAATAGACTCGGCCGCCATGGGGAGGGAGCTTCGACAAGGCACGCGCGTCGTTCGTTCGGCGCGATCGCTGCCTGAGGGCGAGGGCGCTCCCGTCGCACCATCACTCGTCCAGAGTGTCGCCTTCGATTACTCGTCCGCCGCGCGTCAGGACGAGGTCTTCGGAAACGAGCGTCCCGGCTACGTCTACGGCCGGTACGGCACGCCTACGACTGCCGCGCTCGAGTCCGCGCTCGCGGAGCTTGACGGGGCCGAGGGCGCGGTGTGCTTCGCGAGCGGCATGGCGGCGATCGCCGCGTTCGTCGACGCCTGCGCGATCGCGAGTGGCGGACGCGTCGTCGCGCAGGAGGACGTCTACGGACAGACGCGCGCGCTCTTCGAACGATGGGTCCGCGAGCGCGGCGCGAAGATCACGTTCGTCGACCCGACCGACCGGCGCGCCGTCGAGAGCGCGCTGCGTGACGCGCCCGCTTCGCTCCTGTACGTCGAGGCGATCGCCAACCCGCTCCTCCGCGTCGTCGACATCACGGCGCTCGCTGACCTCGCGCACAAGAACGGGGCGACGCTCGCCGTCGACGCGACCTTCGCCTCGCCCGTCCTCGTCCAGCCGCGCTCGCTTGGTGCCGATGTCGTCATCCACTCGCTCACGAAATACGTGAATGGTCACGGCGACGTCATGGGCGGCAGCGTCGCCGGCGGCGCCGACGTCGCGAGGGCGATGCGCGACCGCACGATCCTCGACGGCGCGTACCTGCCGCCGCACGAGGCGTGGCTGGTCATCCGTGGCATGCGCACGCTCGATCTGCGCGTGCGGCGCCAGTGCGAGACCGCGCTCCGCATCGCGACGTGGCTCGCTCAGCACAAGAAGGTCGCGCGGGTGCGCTACCCAGGGCTCGCGTCACACCCGCAGCACGCGCTCGCGAAGAAGCAGTTCGGAGGGCTCTTCGGCGGGGTCGTGACCTTCGACCTCGCGAGCGGTTCGCGGGAGTCCGCGTTCCGCTTCCTCGACTCGCTCGAGGTCGCGGCATCCGCGACGACGCTCGGCGATCTCTGGACCGAGTTCCTCTACCCGGCGATCTCCTCGCACCGTCGCGTCGCGCCCGAAGAGCGAGCGCGGCTCGGCATCACCGACGGGACGCTCCGGATGAGCGTCGGTATCGAGGACCCCGAGGACCTCATCGCCGACCTGGAGGGCGCGCTCTCGCGCGCGTAGCCGGGCAGCCGAGACAGCAAAGCGCATGGTGCGGCGCCGGACTTAGCATCGCGCGCGTTCACGTCTTCGCGGGGAGGATCACATGAAGCGCTGGTTCATTCCTCTTGTCGTCGTTCTCACGCTCGTTTCCGCGCAGCCGGTTCTCGCGGCGCAGCCCGAACAGGGCGTCGTGCGGACGCTCGTCGATACGTCCGGCACCACGTGTAACAACCCAGAGGGCATCGCCGCCTCGCCCGACGGCCTCCTGTACGCGGCGGGACTCTCGGGCAACGTCTGCGTGTACACGCTCGACGGGACGCTCACGCGAGTCATCCCGATCGCGTCGGGACACGCGCTGCTGGGCGAGCTGCTCGTGGCGGGACAGGGCCTGTTCATCGCTGACAACAATGGGAACTTCAGCGGCGGGCGGGTCATCCGCGTCGACCCGCGGAGCGGCGCGATCACCGAGCTCGCCTCGGGGTTCGGGGCGCCGAACGCGATCACGCAGGACCATCGCGGCACGCTCTACGTCTCCGACTCGTTCATGGGTGCGATCTTCACGGTCGCTCCGAGCGGCGGCGGCAAGACGCTCTGGAAGCAGGACGAGCTGCTCCGGCCGCACGGCTTCCCGCCCTTCGGCGCGAACGGCGTCGCCTTCGACCGCACCGAGTCGTTCCTCTACGTCGCGAACACCGCGGACGACCGTGTCCTGCGCATCGCCGTCAACGCCGATGGCAGCGCGGGCGCCATCTCGATCTTCGCCGACGGCACGACGATCAACGCGACGACCGGCACCACGCATGCGCTCGACGGCGCCGACGGCATCCAGTTCGACGCGGTCGGCAACCTCTACGTCTGCGCGAACCAGGCGAACGAGATCCAGGTGCTCTCGCCTTCTGGCGCGCTCGCCGCGCGCTTCAGCGGGACGGGCAGCGATGCGATGGACTTCCCGGCGAGCCCGATCTTCCACGAGCGGGGCCTGTACATCGCGAACCTCGCCCTCGGACATCCCGGCGCCGGCAAGATCAGCGTGCTCGGCGTCCCGTTCGGTGGAGCGCCCATCGCGCACTAGCGATGACGCGGCGGGGACGCAGGTCGTCCCCGCCGCACTGACGGGCGAGCGACGCGCGGTCGCCTAATGCGCGCGGCGCAGGTAGTCGAGGATCTCGGCCATGACGCGGCAGTCGACCTCGTTGTAGCGCGCGACCTCGCGCATCGGCTCGGTGTCGCCGAGCGGGACGCCGCGCCGCTTCGCTTCGACCGCGGCGTTCCACGCGCCGGCCATCGCGCCGGCCCCATCCGCGAGGCCCTTGCCCCAGTCGGTCGCGATCATGCCGTTCGCGCGCATCGCGCGCGCGATCGATTTGAGCGAGAAGGAGAACGCGCCGCGAACGACGATCGGCTCGGCGCGCACGATGTCCAGGAGGTCGTACCAGGGCAGCGCGGGCCAGTCGCGGTCCGGGTGGCGCGAGCGAGCGTTGTCGTACGCCTTCTCGAAGTTGCTCTGCTCCGCGATCGACCAGTGGATGAGGCGAGCCTCGCCGAGGGCCGTCGCGCTCGTCGCGCAGAGGCCGCGCAGATACGCGAGCCAGTCGTCGATCATCCGCGCCTCGGCGTCGAGCGAGAGGTCGTCGACGGTGAACTGGCGGAAGCGCCACGCGCCCTCGCGATAGGTGCCGCAGCCGATCTGGAAGATCACCGACTGCCCGCCCTTGCGCGGGAAGGTCGTGAAGTCGTCCGCGAGGTCCTGCAGAAACTCGAAGTCCACGAAAGCCTCGACCGGCGCGCGTCTGCGCCAGTCCCCGTCGCGGAGCCGTACCGGCAACATCGGCGGATCGCCGTTCCGGTTCACCGCGAGCACGGCCTCGAGCACCGCGGACTCCTTCGGACTCAGACCGAGCGTGGCGGCCGAGAGGCGCGGGTCGTCCCAGCGCGTGATGCCCATCGCGTGCGCGCGCGCCCGTTCGCTCATGCCGATGCGTGGCAGTAGCGTGAGCTCGCCGAGCTGCTGCGCGATCTGCGCCTTCGCGTCGTGCCAGCCGGCGTCCTCGGCCTTCATGTTCGGCCAGAGCTCGGGCACCGACGGGAGGGGGAGCACGCGCCACTCCGCGCCCTCGCTGCGCACGCGCCGCACCCACGCGGCCGCGTGCTGCACGAGCTCGCGCAGGTCCATGCCGCGGCCGCGCAGGTAGACGTCATGGCGGACGCGGCCGAGGCGTTCCCAGCACCGCTCGCCACGCTCGTCGCCGCGCCTCCAGGCGCGGCCGACGACGTATGCCGCGGGCGGCGTGTAGCCCTGAAGGCGCCCGAGCGCCTCGTTGTAGATCCACGTCTGCACGAGCGTGTCCAGCTCGCCCGCGGCGGTGGTCAGGTCGCCGCTGCGCAGGAGCTCGAGCGTCTGGAATTTCACCTCGACAACGCGGTAGTGGCGCCCGTGCGAGAGCCCGATGACCGGGAG
>Ga0075433_10004181_pt1 | contig 11205 bp, 12 predicted proteins | sample RhiMethybrSRZTD2_FD_75299 | JGI IMG/M metagenome (GOLD analysis project Ga0075433, IMG submission 75299) | Populus rhizosphere microbial communities from Tennessee, USA - Rhizosphere MetaG P. TD hybrid SRZTD2 | ecosystem: Host-associated > Plants > Roots > Rhizosphere > Soil | place: USA... | reverse complement strand
TTGTCAATGAGTTGACGACTCGCTCGGTGTGACATTTTCTAAAAAATAGAAAGCAGGGAACTGATAAGATCATCATCCTACTCATGAGAGCAGACATGACGGAAATTGTACATTTTTGTCAACATATTGTATTTTGTGTGGCTATGAGAGCTCAATTTAGATCTGAAAATAGGCTCACAAGAAATAGATAGAGAAGCATAAGATCTTAAGTCGTTGATAAATAATGAAAGTCATGTACTCGTATACGTAGTAGGCCCAGAAATTGCTTGATAATGCTATCAATAGAGGATTATAGGGGTTGCTGGAGAGTAGAAAGGCTGTCTAAGTATGGTCGCACCCCCTATTAAGAAGTCAGCAGGGGAGGTTTTTGTTGTCTTGGTTACGGTGGCAAACCAGGAAGAAGCGGTAAGGATTGGCGAAGGAGTCGTGAAGGCAAAGTTGGCCGCCTGTGCGAATGTCGTCCCTGGGATTCAGTCTATATATAGGTGGAAGGGAAAAGTCGTCAAATCACAGGAATTTCTGTTGATATTGAAGTCCAGCAAGGCTCGGTATTCTGAACTGGAAAAAGCGATTAAGGCGATGCATACATATGAAACTCCTGAAATTATTGCGTTGCCGGTTAAGGAAGGCTTAGATCAATACCTTCAGTGGGTGCGGACTGAGACCTGCAGCTAATTGCTATTGTGGGTAAAGGGTATTCATGCATCACCAAAATGAGGGGTTGACCGAAGCGATCTGGATCGGTAGACTCGCGGAAGGTAATCGTCGAAAGCGGAGGAGCCCATCCGGCAAGGGGTGAATGGTTATGGGTCAAGTGAGCGGCACGGAAAATAGTGATACCTATACAGTCGTAATCTTTCGTGGCTCGTCAGCCAAGCCACTTCGGTTTAGCTTTCCTCGCAAGTTAGTCAGTAAGCTATTGATTGTCGGAGCCATTTTTGTCCTAGCCGATATTCTTGTTCTTGGGCACTATGTGATTAGAACCGGCGAAGTCTGGGAACTCTCATCGTTCCGTGCAGAAGCGATGAGTGCACGGGAGCAGACTGGAGCCTTTTCCAGCTCAATCGACGATCTAAAGAAGCGTTTAACGAGCATGAAGGAAGTCAATCAGCGACTTCGTGTCATGTTGGGAATCGATCCTCAGAAAACAGGGGATACAACGAATGGTCGAGGTGGTGTGGATGCTCCCATTCCTGACGGCCATTCTCTCCCTGCCTCTGAGGAAATCCCCATGAGTGAGGCTCAGGCTCAGCTTTCCCGTTCAGCGGAAACCAGCCAGAGTGTGTCGCCTGGCGAAGCGAGCCAATCTGCAGGTTCGAGCGATCTCACCGAACAGGGGAAGATTGCCTCAATCAAGGATGGCATAGATTGGCTGTCGAAAGAAGCTGCGATCCAGGAGCAATCGCTTCAAGAATTGTCCTTGGCTGCCGAACAGAAATCTTCTCGATGGGCTGCAACCCCCTCCATTTGGCCGGTGAAGGGGTGGATAACCTCCGGGTTTGGGCCAAGGGTTTCTCCATTCACTGAAAAGCCCGCTTGGCATGACGGGTTGGACATTGGGGCTGCTGCGAATGCGCCGGTTCAGGCTCCGGCTCAGGGACGTGTCACAGCAGTCGGGTCCGATCCCAAGCTGGGGATTCTTGTGAAGATAGACCACGGATTCGGTATCGAAACACTCTATGGCCACCTTGCTAAGTCATTGGTCAAAGAGGGGCAGCGCGTGAAGCGCGGAGATGTTGTTGCCCTAGTCGGTAGCACAGGGTTAGCGACGGGACCTCATTTGCACTACATGGTGAAGGTTCATGGGCAGGCACTGGATCCGATAAAGTACATCCTCGAATAGCTCGTTAAACTTTCCATTTCGCTCATCGGCCTCGTTTTCAACTGACTCGGTTCATCACGAGGCCACATTCACTGAACTCACCCCTCCTACCAACCGCACCAATCGAATCGACTCAACTCGACACCCATGCTACACTACTGCGCCATCGCACGCGGTAGTGATCATGACGTCGCTTACTCATGACAGACATTGAAATTAACCGATCAATAAAGCCCCGTCCTATTCAGGAAATCGCTGATCAGCTTGGCATTCAGGCCAGTGAGCTATTTCCCTATGGAAAGCTGAAGGCGAAGGTTTCTCTTGACGTCCTTGAGCGGCTTCATGCTGCACCGCTCGGCAGGTATGTCCTCGTGTCTGCCATCAATCCGACCCCACTTGGGGAAGGCAAGACGACAACTTCTATCGGGCTTGCGATGGGCCTGTCCCGCCTCGGCCATCGAACGGCTGTCACGCTTCGGCAACCTTCGTTGGGGCCGGTGTTTGGGATCAAAGGGGGAGGAACAGGGGGAGGGAGGGCGCAAGTCCTTCCAATGGAAGAGATTAACCTCCATCTGACCGGTGATGCTCACGCTGTCTCTGCCAGTCACAACCTCTTGTCAGCATTTGTTGATAATCACCTCTTTCATGGGAATGCACTTCGGATGGATCCGAATCGGATCATCTGGCCCAGGACGTCTGGGGTCAGCGATCGGGCGTTACGGCAGGTTTCGCTGGGAGAGGGGGCTGCAGGTCATACAGGCCAGTTCGTGATCACGGAAGCCTCAGAAGTCATGGCGATGCTCGCTTTGGCATCGAGTCAAGCTGATTTGCGAGAGAGGATCGGGCGGATCATAGTGGGGTTTACAACTGATGGCAAGTCGTTGCGTGCAGAAGAGTTTGGATGTGCCGGGTCCATGGCAGTCTTGCTGAGAGAAGCGTTGTTGCCGAATTTGGTCCAGACACTGGAGGGAACTCCTGCATTCGTTCATACGGGTCCATTCGGCAATATTGCACACGGGAATTGCTCGATTCTTTCCGATGCCATAGCCTTGCGTTGTGCTAACTATGTCGTGACAGAAGCCGGATTCGGGAGCGACCTCGGGGCGGAGAAATTTTTCAATATTAAGTGCCGTCTCTCTGGATTCAAGCCAGCCGCCGCCGTAGTGGTAGCAACGCTTCGCGCACTTAAACTTCACGGTGGAGGAGGAGCGGTCAAGGTTGGAAGCCCGCTTCCGGCAGGGCTTACTGGGCCTAATCAGGAGGCGCTGGTCAAGGGCTTTGCAAACTTGGAACAGCATATTGCGAATGTGAAGGCCCATGGGGTTCCCGTGGTAGTGGCGGTTAATGCATTCATCAATGATCCAGCGGCTGAGTTGGAATGGGTTCGCGAGCGGTCTCGAGAGGTCGGTGCGGTGGATGCTGCGGTCTCAACTCATTGGGCCGATGGCGGCCAAGGGGCAGAAGCGTTGGCGAAGGCGGTGGTTAGAGCCACAGAGGAAACATCTACGTTCAGGCATTTATATGACCTTGCTTGGCCGATCAGGAAGAAAATCGAAACCATTGCCACGCAAATGTATGGGGCCTCTGGCGTGTCGTTCGACGCAGAGGCCGAGCGAGACATCGGGTTGGCACAGGAGCTCGGACTTGACCGGCTGCCTATTTGCATGGCGAAGACGCCGTTATCGTTGACACACGATCCAGCCTTGAAGGGGCGCCCATCCGGGTTTACGTTGCCGATCAAGGAGGTCCGAATGCTTGCTGGGGCTGGGTTTCTCACAGCAGTTTGTTCGGGCATTCAACTCATGCCGGGATTGCCGAAGAAGCCGGCAGGGGAACGGATTGGAATCGATCCAGGCACAGGGGAGATTGTGGGGCTGTCCTAAGACTAGCGCTGCTTAAGATAGCGAAAGAACTCTGAGTCCGGACCCACCACCATAGTGGACTTATCTTTGAACGTTTTCTTGTAGGCTTCCATCGAGCGTGTAAATTCAAAAAAATGAGGATCCTGCCGATACGCGTCGGCATAGACTCGAAAGGCTTTCGCATCCCCCGCGCCACGAAGTTCCTCCGACTCCTTGTACGCCTGAGCCAGAATAATTTCGCGATCCTTTTCCGCCTCTGAGCGGATTTTTTGTGCTTCCTCCGCTCCCTCCGCACGGTATTGCTTCGCCTGTCGCTCCCGCTCAGTCTGCATTCTGGCGAACACAGCCCTCTCATTTTGCTCCGGGAGGTCGGCGCGTTTGATTCTCACATCGTGAATCTCGATTCCATACGCGGACGCTTTTTCATTCGATCGCTGGGTCACGATTTTCATGAGATCGCCACGATGTGACGCGACGATTTCCAAGAGGTCATGACGCCCGAGTTCGACCCGGAGTTCTGAATAGATAATGTCGTTGAGCCGTTGCAGCGCGCCACGTTGGGATTGAAAACTCTGAAAGACCTTGAGGGAGTCGACAATCCTCCATTTGGCATAGTTGTCAAGAAGGAGGGTCTTCTTGTCTTGAGTGATCACATCTTGCGCCGCTGAGTCATAGTCCAGCAGACGCTTATCGAAGTAGATGACCTCTTGAACAAACGGCAGTTTTGCATAGAGCCCAGGCTCAGTGAGATTGCGAACAGGCTTCCCGAGTTGGACCACGATCGCTGTCTGGGTGATGTCCACAATAAAGAGCGGTGAGGCTCCCAGGAAAAACAAGCCGGTGATGACCACCAGCACCGCAATAATGAACCCCTGCTTGGTCATGGATTCTGGCCCTCGGTGGCGGTACTGGGCTTGGGCTTGAGCCGGTCGAGCGGAAGGTACGGCAACATACGATCGGCTGTCTTGCCATCAATGATGATCTTCTCCATATTCGGAAGAATTTCCTCCATCGTTTCGATATAGATCCGCTTGCTGATGATGTCTTTGGCTTGATTGTATTCTTTCAGCGTCGCCAGAAAACGGTTGGCCTCACCTTGAGCACGATCCACCCGCGCCTGAGCGTTACCCTTGGCCTGGTTCACGACCTGAGCGGCTTCGCCTTGGGCTTTGGGGAGGATGTCGTTGCGATAGCTCTGAGACTGATTGATCAGTTTCTCCCGATCCTCCTTCGCATTCGTCACATCCTTGAACGCAGCGGCTACGGCCTCCGGAGGACTGACGTCCTGAAGTTGGATGGCTGCGACCTGGATGCCGCCCTGATACTGGTCGAGAAGGGATTGAAGAAGTACCTGGGAGTCCTGCTGGATCTGGGCCTTGCCGGTTGTCAGCGCCTCGTCGATTTTGCCTTTGCCGACCACCTCACGCATTGAAGCCTCGGCGGCCTTGCCGATCGTCTCACTCACATCTGCGACATTAAAGAGATAATTCGAAGACTCTTTAATCTTGTATTGCACGATAAATTGGACAGCCAGGATGTTCATATCGCCGGTGAGCATCAGGGCTTCTTGCGCCAGCATTTGCTGACGGCCTTGCCGATCGGTGCGGAAGCCGACCTCGATACGGTGGAGTTTCTGGACTTTCGGCTGCAGGACCGATTCGACGAGAGGGATTTTCAAATGGGGGCCAGGGTCTACTGTTCGGACAGGGACACCAAATCGCTTGACGACGCCTTCCTCATCCGGGGCGACGATAAACACGCACTGCCAGGCGAGAAAGATGGCCAGCCCTGCCAACGCGATGTTTCTGAAACCGCTTGAAGGCAAGAGATTCCCGAATGAGGGCATCAAGTTCTTAAATTGCGACTGAGCCTGCTTAAGAGCATCCTCAAGCGGGTCGCTCTTTCTACTCCAAGGATCTTTGGGGTCCCAGACCATACGTGCGTTCGGTTGTAATGGATAGTGAAGGATCTTTGTCCGCGGTACCTTAGCAGACTGCCTGTAGCGACGCAATCACGATAATCGCTTGAGTTGGTCCAACGTACATTCTTGATGCAGGAGATCTGTATTGCTCATGGACGATTATTCAGGCGACCGCCCCGCCGCAGGACGACCCAGCGCCTGCGGTACAGCCGTAGCAATGGTTGCGCGTCGTGATCCGTCGATGATGGAGTTGCATCGGATCAAACTCACGGATATGGCCCGGCGCACCATGGCCCAGCGGCAAATCGAGCATCTGGTTGAAGTCGCAGTCGTAGAGGGTCCCATCCCAACCCACTGAGATCGTGTAGCGGCACATCACGCCGGCCGCAGCATTGGGGTTAAAGGCGTTGGCCAACCGCTCCATATACTGCTCGTAGTTGCCGCTCTCCAGGAGAAACTCAAGAAATCGGCTGATCGGCATGTTGGTGATCGTATAGAGATTGTTGAACTCGATGCCGTGGCGGGACCGGAGTTCCTTTCGAAACTGCGCTTCGATCGCTTCTTGCTTGGGGGGGAGAAAGGCTCCTACCGGATTGCAGACCAGGTTCAAGGCGAGGCCGCTGTGGGGACGGCCATATCCGAGTGCATTCAAACGTTGCAAAGCTTCGACGGATTTCTCAAAGACTCCTTCACCCCGCTGCGCATCGGTCTGGCTGGCGCGGTAATAGGGCAGGGATGCCACGATTTCCACACGATGCAAGGCGAGGAACTCTGCCAGGTCCGCTTGAGATGGAAGGAGCAAGACGGACAAGTTACATCGATCCATCACATGGCGACCCAGTGTCCGGCTCTGCTCGACCAGCCAGCGAAAGTTAGGGTTGAGTTCCGGGGCCCCGCCCGTGATATCGACTGTAGGAATATCGGTCTTCGCAAGGGCCTGAATGCACTGTTCTGCCGTTTCGTAGGACATGCGTTCGGTGCGATCAGGTCCCGCATCGACATGACAATGTCGACAGGTCTGATTGCAGAGTTTGCCGACATTGATCTGAAAGACGGTGATTCCGGTGGCGCAAAGCGGGAGCAATCCGATGCGATCGAGTTGCGTCTCAAAGGGCGGATAGGCCGCTGTTCTTTCAAGCACCTTCAACTGTTCCGTTGGGGAGGCGAGGGGATGATGTTGTCCAAGCAGAGACAGCGTCATAGGACTCTTTTACTGTGATGGTATGAGCGATTTGGAACTCGGTCGACGGAGTAGCTTGTATGGCGAACATTCGCTAGCAGGAGGTTGAAATAATCCGCCAGCCTCTCACACGTGTATGGCCATGCTGCGGGAATGATCCCCTTTGTGCCGGATGTGTGGATCATCGAAATGCTAGCGAGCCGACATCCAGGGCCTCCCCTAGCAGCAGCTCCCCTCGTTGGGAGCGCAAGTGACTGCGTCACCGCTGACGTTCCGGCCCGCCCGGTTGATGATCGCGAAATGAGGGGCATAGCCTTCGGCTTCCAATACTGTGCGCGTCTTGGAACAGATCTCTACCGGTTCACCTCGGCGATACACATGGTGATCGTCATCGGCGGCTTCGACGAACGGTCCGGCTAGCAGAGCGAAATACCCCTGCCATTGGCAGGGCGCATCTGTTGGATAGACTGCAGTCCATCGAGTATCGGATCGATCCAGCCATAGGGGGGTGGGTGACAGAATAAAGTGAGAAACCAAAGGAGCCTGGTTCAAGAGGCACCCGGTGTCCGGCGTGATTGGCTGGGGGATGCCTCGTAGATACGTCGTACCGAGTTCATCGACCACCCGGCTGAACGGACCTCGGAGCGTGGCATAACGAACGGTTGACACAGGTGTGCCGACTGGAAGTTTGTATCCCGTCAACGTGACGGAGAAGAATTGAATGCCGTCGATCACCTGCCAGGGCGAGGACTTGATCAAATGAATACCAAGAAAACCGGCTCCCGCCATCCCCGCAATATAGTTGGTGAGCGTCAGCGCCCCAGACAGGCAGTCGCCCCACTTTTCCGTGTCATGCACCAAGTACTGCGGAACGGGCTGATCGGCTACGATATCGGAGATCGTAAATCGCCCACCCGGTTTGGCGACGCGAAACATTTCCCTGAAGACTTTCCGTTTATCAGGGGCCAGGTTGATCACGCAATTGGAGATGACCAGATCGACGGTGCCGTCAATCACCGGTATCGCGTCCGCCGTGCCTTTCCGAAACTCGACGTTGGAAGCAGGATAGCCAAGATTGGCAGCGACGAGAGGGGCATTCTTCCGCGCTATCGCCAGCATCGGGTCGGTCATGTCGATTCCGATCACGTGACCAGTCGGACCGACGAGACGGGAAGCTTCGAAACAATCGATGCCGCCACCTGAACCGATATCCAGCACCGTTTCTCCCTGGGAGACAGTTTTTAGCCCGGCTGGAGTCCCGCAACCATACGAGATCTTCAGGACTTCTTCAGGGATAAACGTGAGGAGATCGGCCATGTCGTAACTGGTTGGGCAACACATCTGTTCACCTGTCGATGCAGCCCGAGCATAGCGATCGCTGACCTTTTGTGTAATCTCATCTATTGGCATTACGGCCTCACGGTTGAATGAAAATACGCACGACTTTCCATCTATCAACTTTGGTACCGATTCGTCAACTCCATGTTCACCGCGATTTCTCCCGTGCAAGTCAATGGAGGAGTAGAGTGTCCTGTGGCGTCATTCCTTGTTATAGTCCACGTGTGAACTGGTGCCACTCTAGAAAGGAGACCGAAGACATGGATTCGCGCGACTGAGCCCTATCGATTCCGAGCAGCACGACCTGCCTGCATGTACCAGAGCCACCAATAGACGGCGGCGTTGAGGACGACCACCACTGTGCCCAACAGCAATTGAACGTCTCGTGTCAGGTCTACAGGGTAGAGAATCGACAACAGATAGCGTGTCGTGAAATCGTCGTGATAGCCGGCCTCACCACCCTGCGTGCGCAACCAATTCTCCAGCGGTGTGAGCGGACAGATCCACCCGGTAAATTCGACGGCCGCGCCCCACACGACTGCCGGCAGGTGCAGCCGCGCAATCCACCGCCACTTCAGCACAAGCAGACCACCGCACAGGACAAAGACTACGAATGCCAAATGAGCGATCAAGACCAGATTGGCCAGGAGGGCGTACATCATCGCACTCGACTAAAACAACGACGGGGAATCGGTCGGTTTCGGATAGGTCAGCGTTCCCTTTTCAAAGTGAGCAAATGACGTCAGGTGGTGCGGAGCAGCCTTTGTGTCAGACATGATATGCAGGCTGTCCCATCCACGGATCACCAGCGCATCGGCAATCAACGACCGATGGCAGCGCCACGGCACCGCTTCCGCGCACATGATGGCTGTCGGCTGCAATCGGCTCTCGGTCATCAGCATTTCTAAGGCATTCAGGAATTCATCCGTCTGCATATAGTCCGCGTACCCGCGAAAACTGGCATTGCGCCATCCGTCGTTGACAGAATCCTTCTTCGGCTTTCGTAAGCCGCCCAATTCCGGGCTATGGCGATACCGGAGCCCGGCATCGCGCAACGATCGGGCCAGCGTATCTGTATTGAATTGGGGATTGTAGCGGGATCGAGGAACGGTGCGGACATCAACGAGAAGACTGATCTGATGGGCGAGCAACAGGCCCATGAATTCATCGATCGGTCTCGTCGAGTGTCCAAGGGTCCAGACTGTCGGTTGCTCAGGCATGGATCAGTGTGGCACGGCGGGCAGGGAATCGCCAGGGGATCAATCCGGCGGCAATTTTGCTGGATCGACTTCCAGCAGCCGCAGTCGGCCGTTCGTGATGTGTTCGGTCTTGTAGAGGCGATCGCCCATCTGCATAGTCCCGATGAGAAGATTGCCGCTGGCGACAAATGTGAAGTCGCCTCGTGAAGGCGACTTGAAGGTGCCACGGATGACGGCGGTATCGTTGCTGCGGGAGACCGTCGATGTGAGATCCAGCTCGTGGTTGGCTCCATCAAAAAGCTCAATGGTAATTCTGGGATGGGGTCTGGCTCCGGCATCCTTCAATATCTGAAAGAGTGGGAGGTCGAGGGTGATTTCTCGATCGCGGAGCACCCAGGGTCTCCGCGGCATCGGTGGTTGATCGGCGGTGGGGGTAGTCAGGACTGTCTGCCATAAACTTTTCGCTGCCGGGCGCTCCTCGGCCCAGCCAGGAAAAGAACAGACACAACTGAGTAGTCCGACAAGAAGCAGGCGTCTGAATGGGACGCGGTTGAGCCTGTGCCACGCGCATGTCATCAGAGGCTGCTGGCCTGCTGAGCCCATAGCGTCAGTTCTCCTGCATCTTCAAGGACCTCCACCGGGACTTCGTAGTAGGAGTGGAGTATTTGTTTGGCACTGGGTCTGTACGGTTTCATCTTGCGCTCGCGGTATCGCCGCGCCGTGGTTTCATTGGTCTTAAAATAGAGCCGGCCCTTATGGACAATGCCAAAGAACACACTACCACAATATAGCCCGTATCCACCGAACATGGCGCGGTGAGTCAGACTTGGTAGATCGCTGAGTTGATCCAGCACGAAGTCCTTGAATCCGTCATGCCTGGGTGCCACGGGATTGTCACAGAGGTTTACGTGCCGCGACTATTCGGACGGCGATGGGGAAGGTGATTCTATTGCCACGCTGGTAGGGGGTTGCAGCCTGAGTGATGAGGCGTCGCACCTCTTGTATCTGGGCTGCCGAGAGTTTGGCCATCAGATTCTGAACCGGTGCTGCGATTTCCATCAGGCTCGTGTAGTACTCATCGGCTGACGCGTACGACCATTCGGCGAGAAATTCCTGTTCCGCGACGTCGATCAATCCCGCTTGTTGCATCATGCCGGCCAGATCGCCTGGTGTGGCGAGGCGAAAGATGCCGGGAGCGGTCGGGTCCGGCGGCGGCAGTTCGACCACCTTCTTGATCGCTTCCATCGAGAGACCGATCGAGGGATTCTTCTCCGGTGCAGACCAAACTGCAGCTGCAACCCAACCTCCGGGCCTCAACACACGTGCGATCTCAGCGGCGGCCTTCGGGATCTCCGGAAGAAACATCAGGCAGAACCGGCTGGTGACCGCATCGAACGAATTCGCCTCAAACGGAAGGCTCGTCGCGTCGCCCGTACGGAACGTCACATGCTCCAGACCCAGCGCCGTGGCCTTACGTCGCGCGACGGCGAGCATCTCTTCGGCGAGGTCCATTCCGATCATGTGCCCACCCGGTCCAACGGTTTGTGCGCCCAGAAGGGCGGGATAGCCGGTGCCCGACCCCAAATCCAGCACCTGCATGCCAGACCGGAGTCGGGCATCGGCTACGAGCCGGTGATTCAGAAAGGCCATCTGCGCCTCGAAGAATCGATCCCACTTTTCCCAGCCCCCTGCGACGCGGTTCCAGTCTTGCCGTTGACCTTCGATGATCTGCTGTGGGCTCTGCTGGGTCATCTCTGTCCTTTCGATGGGGAACCGTGACACATTGGGACGATCTGTCAGCCGCCGCTGAGCGCGCAGACAATATATACCGTATCCGTCCGGCGAAGGGGCGCAGACAGATCTTGCAGCTGCTCTTCCTCCAC
>Ga0075433_10004177_pt1 | contig 11211 bp, 8 predicted proteins | sample RhiMethybrSRZTD2_FD_75299 | JGI IMG/M metagenome (GOLD analysis project Ga0075433, IMG submission 75299) | Populus rhizosphere microbial communities from Tennessee, USA - Rhizosphere MetaG P. TD hybrid SRZTD2 | ecosystem: Host-associated > Plants > Roots > Rhizosphere > Soil | place: USA... | reverse complement strand
TCCTGGCGTTGATCTGGAACGTCCGAGACGATCGCGATCCGCTGCAGGCCGCGCTCACGTCGCTGATGGAGCCGTACCGGAGCGCCACCCCCGGTCACCGGGGAGAGCGGTGGCGGCTCGCGTTCGAACGCGCGCCGGGGTTCGATCCGCTCGAGCGCTCGACGTTCGCGATGGAGCAGCGCTTGGGCGTCGACGGCCTCGTCGACCGGGTGTCGTCGGTCAGCTTCATCGCGGTGCTGCACGAAGACGAGCGGGCGGTCGTCGAGGAAGGGGTGCGTTCGCTCGTCGAGGGTCGCGACGAGGTCGTCCTCCCCTATCGAACCGACCTCTGGATCACGCGTCGGCGATGATCGCGTACTGCGGGCGGCGGGTCAGCCAGCCCAGCGGCCAGGGCTCGCGGGTGGCACGGGCCCACTCCACGTCGGCGAGACGCTCGATCCTGACGCGGCGCCAGCCGGCGGCCGCGACGGCGTTCACGAAGGGCGCCGACGAGGTCGTCTCGGCGAGCGGCAGACGCCGCACGACGTGCGCGGGATAGGCGGCGTGGTGGTGGTCCGAGTCGCCGCGCAGCCGCCGGATCGCGGCGACGGCGCGGTCCTTGACGGCCACGAAGGGGCCCTCGCCGGCCCACGACCCTTCGAGGAGGACGAGACGTCCCGTCGGCGCGACGGCGCGCCACGCGCGCATCGCGCCGACGGGATCGAGCAGGGTCCACGCGACATGCCGCTCGATCACGGCGTCGAACGGCCCGGCTGGCGGCTCCTCGGCCGCGCCGACGACGAACGAGATCGACAGGTCCCGCTCCTCCGCCTTCCGCCGGGCGGCGGCCAGCATCCGTTCCGAGAGGTCGACCGCGGTCACCTGGTGGCCCAGCTCCGCGGCGAGCAGCGAGACCGAGCCGGTGCCCGCGCCGACGTCCAGGACCCTGGACGGTGGCGCGGGCAGCCACCGCTCGAGGACCGCGCGGAGCGCGGCGGCCTCGACCGGGTCGCTCAGGGAGTGACCGGCGGACCGCTCGTAGTGGCCGGCGTCCGCATCCCACCAGGTGCGGATCTCGTCGTGGAGCTCGCTCGACATCGGTTCAGAACAGCGCCGCGGCGAGCCGCCTGCGGAACTCGGGGACGAGGGGATCCTCGTCCCCGAGGACCGCGAACGCCGTGACCATCGCGTCGCGGGCCGCGTCGCGATCCTCGCCCAGCGCGGCCGTCATGCCGCTCAGCGCGCCCGCCCAGTCGCCGGCGGCGGCCAGCCGCTTCGCGATCGCGAGCGTCCCGTCCCCGGGCTCGCCGGACCAGCGGTGGACGTCGATCCGCGCCCGCAGCCGTTCGGCCTCCGGAGCCGGGAGATGCTTCGCGACCAGCGGCTCGGCTTCGTCGAACGCTTCACGGTCGATCAAGAGCTTCGCCAGGCCGAGCGCCGCCTCGGCGTTGTCCGGGTCCTCGGCGAGCGCCTCGCGGAACCCCCGCTCGGCCGAGTCGACGTCGCCGGACTCCGCCGCCTGCTCCGCCTCCCTGGCACCGAGCTCCGCGTCGGTCGGCAGGATCGAGTCGACGAACCGGTTGATCTCCGACTCCGGGTAGGCGCCGATGAACATCGAGACGGGCTGTCCGTCCCGGAAGGCGACGACGGTCGGGATGCTCTGGGACCGGACGGCCTGGAGCAGCGCGTTGCCGACGCCGGTGTGGTCCACGTCGACCTTCGCGAGCAGGAACGCACCGTCCCGCTCGCCGGCGACCTTCTCGAGCATCGGACCGAGCGTCCGGCAGGGGCCGCACCACTCCGCCCACAGATCGACGACGACCGGGCGCTCGGCCGAGCCTTCGATCACGGTCTGCTCGAAGGTGTCGTCCGTCACTTCGACGACGTGGTCCATGGTCATGCTCATCGTACGAGGAGTCCTTCCGTGATGGTGCCCAGTGGTGCCCGATCCGACGGCCGATGTCCGCGCGACACGGCCGCGCGACACGGCCGATCGTGGCGACATCGCCCACAACGCCGGCCCTGACACGGTTGTTCCCGGCAGGTCGTGGGAACCCTCGGTGTAGACTCGACGGAGTGCGAGGAGGCGGTGCGACGTGTCCACGCAGGTGACCGAGGCGGCCGACGAGGCCCTCGTCCCCTCCGTCGAAGACCTCTTGGCGATGCACCGCACGATGCTCACGGCACGCCTGATCGACGAGGCCGCGCTGCGACAGAACCGGATGGGCCGCGCCCCCTTCGTCGTGCCGGTCTCCGGTCACGAGGGATGCCAGATCGGGACCGCGTGGCCGATGCGACGCGGGATCGACGTGTGGGTGCCGTACTACCGAGACCTGGGCGTCGTGCTCGTCGCCGGCATGACGCCAGAGGAGATCTTCCTCGGCGTGTTCTCGAAGGCCGCCGACCCGACCTCCGGCGGCCGGCAGATGCCGAACCATTGGAGCTCGCGGGAGCTCGCGATCCTGAGCCACTCCTCCCCGATAGCGACGCAGGTCCCGCACGCGGCCGGGGTCGCGTACGCGATGAAGTACCGGAACGAGGACGGGGTCGTCGGCTGCTGGTTCGGCGAGGGTGCCACGAGCGAGGGCGACTGGCACGAGGGCCTGAACTTCGCCGCGATCCACCGGCTCCCCGTCGTCTTCATCTGCGAGAACAACGAGTACGCGATCAGCGTGCCCCAGTCCAAGCAGATGGCCGTGGCGGACGTCGCGAGCCGGGCCGAGGGGTACGGCATGCCCGGCGTCGTCGTCGACGGGAACGACGTCCTCGCGTGCTGCGGCGCGATGAAGGAAGCGCACGACCGAGCCCGGTCGGGCGGCGGCCCGACCCTGATCGAATGCAAGACCTATCGGTTCCTCCCCCACACATCCGACGACGACGACAAGACGTACCGATCCCGCGAGGAGGTCGAGGAGCGTCGGAGCCACGATCCGATCGAGCGGTTCGCGACGCACCTCGTGGACACCGGCGTCGCCGGCCGCGACGCGCTCCAGGCCGTGCACGACGAGGTGAAGGCCGAGGTCGAGACCGCGATCCAGTCGGCCTGGGATGCACCCGACCCCGACCCGTCGACCGCGACGCGACACGTCTTCGCGGAGGACCGGGCGTGACGGAGAAGAACCTGGTCACCGCGATCAGGGACACGCTCCACGACGCGATGGCGGACGACGACCGGATCGTCCTGATGGGCGAGGACGTGGGCGCGCGGGGCGGCGTGTTCAAGATCTCCGAGGGGTTCCTGGACGAGTTCGGGGAGGAGCGCGTCGTCGACACGCCGCTCGCGGAATCGGGGATCGTCGGCGTGGCGATCGGGATGGCACTGCGCGGCCTGCTCCCGATCGCCGAGATCGAGTTCGCCGATTTCATCCATCCGGCCTTCGACCAGATCCTGTCCGAGGCCTCGCGGATGCGGTACCGGACGAACGGAGACTGGGGATGCCCGCTCGTGATCCGGGCGCCGTGCGGCGGCGGGATCCACGGGGCGCTCTACCACTCGCAGTCCATCGAGACGTTCTACGCGCACATCCCCGGCGTCAAGGTCGTCATGCCGTCGACGCCGGCGGACGCGGCCGGGATGCTCCGAGCGGCGATCGCGGATCCCGATCCCGTCCTCTACCTCGAGCACAAGAAGTGCTACCGGCTCGTGAAGGGCGACGTTCCCGACGACTCCTTCACGACGCCGATCGGCCGGGCCGACGTCAAGCGCGAGGGCACCGATCTCACGGTCGTGACCTACGGATACGAGCTCCATCGGTGCCTCGACGCCGCGATGCGTCTGGAGGAGGAGGACGGCGTGCGCGCCGAGGTCGTCGACGTCCGCTCGCTCGCGCCGCTCGATTCCGAGACGATCCTGGCCTCCGTCCGCAAGACCTCCAGAGCGATGGTCGTGTACGAGGACAACCGGACGTACGGCGCCGGGGCGGAGATCGCCGCGACGATCGCGGAGCAGGCGATGTTCGAGCTGGACGCCCCGCTCGTTCGGATCGGCGGTCCGGACATCCCGGCGATGCCCTTCGCGGCCGCGCTCGAGCACTACTACATGGAGCCCGAGCCGGACCACATCTTCACCGCGATGCGGGATCTCGCCCGGTTCTGACCGGGGTTCGAGCGCCGGGACGGATCAGCCCGAAAGACCTAGTCGGCATCCGGCCTGCCCCGGCAAGGAAGCCCCGGTTAGGGCAGTTCAGAGGGTCCGGTTCTTCGCCGATGATCGCATCGACGTGCGCGAACGGATGCGGCCAGCCGGCTCGACCGGGCGGCCGACGGGGCGCCGCGACGTCGTCATCGTCGCGGTGTCCGTGGCCGTCGTGTTCGCGCTGGGCCTGTTCCTCCACCTCTTCGATCGGCTCGAAGCGATCCTGTCACCGGCCAGATGGGATGAGGTGGCCGGGCTCGCCGTCCTCGCCTTCGCGGGTGTGACGGCGATCGCCGTCCGGCAAGCCCGGCGGATGCGACACGAGGTAAGCCTGCGTCGCTCGTCGGACGCTCGGCTCCGCGTGCTGATCGAGGGATCGCCCGCCGTGTCCTACAGCTGGGACCCCAGCTCGAACCAGAACCTCTACGTGAGCCCGCAGATCGAGCGGCTGCTCGGCGTGACGCCGGAGGTCTACGCGGCCGAGTGGGTGAACATGCTGCATCCCGACGACCGCGAGCGGGTGCTCGCCTGGTCGGACGACACGGACCGCAACCGAGAGAGCCTCTCGATCGAGTACCGCTCGTTCGCCGCGGACGGACGGACGGTGTGGATCCGCGACGAGGCGAACTACGTCCAGACGCCGGAGGACGGCCGGCCGACGATCGCGCTCGGGGTGATGTACGACATCACGGCGCAGAAGGAGGCCGACGCGCGGGCGCAGCTGGCGGAGGGGCAGTTCCGGACGCTCGTCGAGCGCGTCCCGGCGATCGCGTACGTATGGAACTCCTCACGCGCGGCGGAGACGCTGCCCGTCACCTACATCAGCCCGCAGATCGAGCACGTCCTCGGCTACCCGGTCCAGGAGTGGCTGGAGGACCCGATGGCGTGGCACCGGCACACGCATCCGGACGACGCCGGCCGCGTCGTCGACGCATGGCGCGACGCCGTCGCGGCCCGAGCGCCGTTCATCGAGGAGTATCGGATGCGCACGGCCGACGGGGCGTGGCGGTGGCTCCGAGACGAGGCCAACCCCGTCGGCGATGACACAGGAGAGCTGATCTACCAAGGGGTGATGCTCGACATCACCGAACGGCACGCCGCCGAGGACCGGCTCCGCGAAGCCGAGGAACGTTGGCGGACGCTGCTGGAGCACCTGCCCGTCGTCGCCTACATGATCGAGTCGACGCCGGACGGCGACGTCGGCGAACGCTGGATCGCGCCGGGCATCGCGGCGCTGCTCGGGGTGACGGCCGACGAGTGGCTCGGCGATATCACGACGTGGAGCCGGATGCTGCACCCCGAGGATCGAGAGGAGGTCACGACCGCCTGGGAGCAGACGGCCGAGCGCGGGGAACCGTTCGACATGGAGTACCGCATGATCCATCGCGACGGCCGCACCGTCTGGATCCACGACCAAGCCTCCTCGGTGATGCGGGAGGGGCGGTTCTACGCCGAAGGCGTCTTCTACGACGTCTCGGATCGGCGAGTGGCCGAGCAGGCCCTCCGACAGGCGGAGGAGCGCCTCCGGAGGCTCGTCGAGCAGCTCCCACAGATCGTCTACGTGGAAGACGCCGCGACCGGCCAAGACCTGTACATCAGCCCGCAACTGACGGAGGTGTACGGATATACGCCCGAGGAGTGGCAGGCGAACCCCGACCTGTGGAAGGAACGCCTCCACCCCGACGACCGGGATTGGGTGATCGCGGCCGACGAGGCCGACGGGGGCGACAGCTGGGCGATCGAATACCGCTCGATCACGCGGGACGGCCGCGTGATCTGGATCCACAACGAGGCCGAGCTCTTCCGCGACGAGCACGGTGAACCGGATTTCTGGCAAGGGGTCGTCTACGACATCACGGAGCGCAAGCGCGCGGATGAGCAGCTCCGGGAGGCGGAGGAACGCTACCGAACCCTCGTGGAGCAGCTCCCGGTGGCGATCTACACCGACGCCGTCGACGACGTGAGCACTGCTCTCTATATCAGCCCCCAGTACGAGCAGCTGACCGGCTACACGCCGGAGCAGCGCCTGATGGATCCGGAGCTCTGGGTGCGGATGCTCCATCCGGACGACCGCGAGCAGGTCCTTGCGGAATCGAAGCGGACGAACGAGACGGGCGATCCCTTCGACGTCGAATACCGGGTCGTCCGAGCCGACGGCAAGATCGCGTGGCTGCACGACCACGCGATCGTGGTCGACGGCTCGGGTGGCCGCCAGATGTGGCACGGCGTCTTGCAGGACATCACCGCCGAGAAGGACGCGGCGGAGCAGCTCAGGGAGGCCGAGGAGCGCTACCGCCAGCTCGTCGAAGAGATCCCTGCGGTCACGTACCTCGACGAGCGCGACGAGGACGACCCGGATCTCTGGCCGACGGTCTACATCAGCCCACAGGTCGCGACCGTGCTCGGGTACACGCAGGACGAGTGGCTCGCCGACCCACACATCTGGGAGCGGATGATCCACCCCGACGACCGGCAGCGCGTCGCCGAGGCGGAGGACCGTCACTACGACGACGGGGAGCCGCTCGACAACGAGCTCCGGGTCTTCGCGAAGGACGGCACGATCCGCTGGCTCCACGACCAGGCGACGATCGTGCTCGACGCCGAGGGCGTCCCCCGGTTCAGTCACGGGTTCCTGCTCGACATCGGCGAGCGCAAGGCCGCCGAGCAGGCGATGCACGAGGCGGAGCGGCGCTACCGGCTCTTGATCGAGACCCTGCCGACCGTCACGTACGTCGACGAGCTCGGCGGATCGCTCTCGACGATCTACGTGAGCCCGCAGGTCTCGTCGGTGTTCGGCTACTCGGTCGAGGAATGGACCGGTCCCGACCGGTTGTGGCGGAGCAGGCTCCACCCCGACGACCGCGAGCGGGTCGTCGCCGCGGTCGAGGCGCACGCGAGTACCCACGAGCCCTTCGACCAGGAGTACCGGTTCCAGCACCGGGACGGGCGATGGATGTGGATCCGCGATCAGGCGGTCGTGGTGCACGACGAGGAGGGCGTCCCGAGGTTCAGCCAGGGCGTGCTCCACGACGTCACGCAGGAGCGCACCGCGGAGGCCCGGCTGCGGGAGGCCGAGGAGCGCTACCGAGGCATCGTCGAGCACGTCCCCGCCGCGATCTACCTCGACGTCCCGGACGGCAGCATGGAGTCGATCTACGTCAGCCCGCAGATCGCCGACATCGCCGGGATCACGCCGCAGCAGTGGCTCGAGGACCCCGAGCTTTGGCTCAAGCTGGTCGATGTGAGCGAGCGCGACGAGGTGCGCGACACCTACACCTTCGCGGCGCAGTCGGGGCTCCCGTGGACCGCCGAATACCGGATGCATCGCCCGGACGGCCGAACGATCTGGGTCCACGACGAGACGACGTTCCTCCACGCGGAGGACGGGTCGCGGCTCTACCTGCAAGGGGTGATCTTCGACATCACGGAGCGGAAGCTCGCCGAGCAGGCGCTGCGCGAGAGCGAGCAACGCGAACGTGAGGCGGCCGAACGCCTCCGGGCGCTCGACGAGATGAAGAACACCTTCCTCGCCGCCGTCTCGCATGAGCTCCGAAGCCCGCTCACCTCGATCCTTGGGCTGTCGCTCACCCTCGAGCGGGCGCCCGACATGCGTGAGGCCGACCGCGGCGACCTGCTGCGGCGGCTCGCACAGAACGCGTCGAAGCTCGACCGGCTGCTGAAGGATCTCCTCGACATCGACCGTTTGAACCGAGGCATCGTGGCGCCCCAGTACCGGGTCACGGATGTGGGCGCGCTCGCCCGGCGCACGATCGAGAGCCTCGACATCCTCACCGGGCGTGAGGTCGTCGCCGAGGCCGACAGCGTCGTGATCGCGGTGGATCCGGCGAAGGTCGAGCGGATCGTCGAGAACCTGCTCATGAACGCCGCCCGGCACACGTCGGCCGACCGCCGGATCTGGCTCCGCGTGGTGCCGGCGGACGGGGGCGCCGAGATCACCGTCGAGGACGACGGACCGGGCGTGAGCCCGGAGCTCCGGTCCGAGATCTTCGAACCGTTCCGTCAGGGGCCCACGGCCTCACCGCACACCCCCGGGACCGGGATCGGTCTGTCGCTCGTGGCGCGGTTCGCCGAGCTCCATGGGGGGCGTGCGTGGGTCGGCGAGCGGGACGGCGGCGGCGCGGCCTTCCACGTGTTCCTCCCCGGCAGGCCTAGCGAGGTCGTGGAGCCGCCGGAGCTCGGCGACGACGACGTGGAGCTCTCCCGGGCTGACGTCGGCTAGGTGCCGGCGTCGGGCGAGGGCGAGCGACCGCACGCGAGCGTGGCGACGACGGCGTCGTACGCGGCGCCGAGTCGCCGCGCCGGGGCGGCCGTCTGATCCGCGTACGTCGAGAACGCATCGTCGTCGCCGATCCCGTCGAAGACGTCCCGGTAATCGTCGCGGGCGTCCTCGAGCTGCTTCGACGTCGACTCGGAGACCACGCTCGATCCTCCGATCGCGCCGATCGTGCTGTCGAGCTTCTCGATGTCGCCGCGGACCTCGCCGACGGTCGACGTGGCGGGTGGCGACTCGAGGAACGCGACCGTGGCGCGGAGGTTCAGGAGATCGCTGCAGATCGATGCGGCGTCGCCGGACGGCGACGTCCGACAGGACGTCGCCGTCACCGCGAGGATCGCCGCGAAGGCGGCGATCCTCGCGGTCGAAGCCATGCGCCGAGCGTACACTCGCGTGAGATGGCCGAACGCGACCACAACCCGAACGGCCGCCGTCTGCACCTCCCGATCGTCGGCGTCACGAACGGTCCCGGCGTGAACGCGCCGGGGACGCGCAAACCACCGTGGCTCAAGGTTCGCCTTGCCGGCGGCCCGAACTACACCGAGCTCAAGGAGCTGATGCGCGAGCGGTCGCTGCACACGGTCTGCGAGGAGGCGATGTGCCCGAACATCGGCGAGTGCTGGGAGGAGCGCGAGGCCACGTTCCTCATCCTCGGATCGAGGTGCACGCGGCGATGCGGCTTCTGCGACGTGATGACTGCCCGGCCCGATCCGGTCGACGAAGACGAGCCCGCGAGGATCGCCGAGGCCGTTCGGCTCATGGGTCTCCGGTACGTCGTCCTCACCGGCGTCGCGCGCGACGACCTTCCGGACGGCGGCGCGCGGATCTGGGCGGCATCGATCCGCTCGGTGAAGCACGCGGTCCCAGGGATCGGGACCGAGGTCCTGCCCTCCGACTTCAAGGGCGGCGAGCGCGACATCGGAACGGTGCTCGACGCGGGGCCGGACGTCTTCGCCCACAACCTCGAGACCGTCCGGCGGCTCCATGACCGGATCCGTCCGGCGTTCGGGTACGAGCGGTCGCTCGACGTGCTCCGGTTCGCGAAGCGCCGCGGCGCCGACCAGATCACGAAGTCGAACCTGATCCTCGGCATGGGTGAACGGCCCGAGGAGGTCGTCGGCGCGATGCGGGATCTGGTCGACGCGGGCGTCGACATCCTGACGATGGGCCAGTACCTCCAGCCGACGCGCTACCACCTGCCGGTCGACCGGTGGGTGACGCCCGAGGAGTTCGCGGAGCACGCTCGGGTCGGCCAGGAGCTCGGCTTGGCACACGTCGAGGCGGGGCCCCTCGTCCGGTCGAGCTACCACGCCGGCAAGCAGCTCCGTCGCGCACGCCAGGCCTCGCCGGCGGTCGCGGGGAGCGGCCGGTAGCCGCCGCGAAGTCACGGCGACCCTAACGGCGGCCGGTCGCCTCTCGGAGCTCGCGGAAACGGCTCGCGAGGTCGTCGAGCTGATGATGTGCGTTCAGGCCGCTCGGGTTCGGAAGGACCCAGACGGGAACGCCCGCCAGATCTTCGGGTTGCTTCCCCAGGACCGCCTCCTTCCGGTCGAACCCGATGCGATACGCGGTGATGCCGAGGATCGCCACCACCTGGGGTCGATGCCCCGCGACCTTCGCCTCGAGCGCGTCACGACCCGTGCGGAGCTCCTGGGGCGCCAGCTCGGCCGCCGACGCCGTCGTGCGCGCCACGAGGTTGGTGATGCCCAGTCCGATGGAAGGGAGGTCTTGATCGTCGAACGGCGACCACTCGTGGTCCGTGAACCCCGACCGATGCAGCGCCTTCCAGAACCGGTTCCCGGGCCGAGCGAAATGATGTCCGACGGCCCCGGAGTACAGCCCCGGGTTGATGCCGACGAACACGACCGTGAGGTCGCGCGCCCAGACGTCGGGGATCGTCCGGCCTCCAGCCTCGACGAGCTGCTCTCGGGTCGGCCGCCACGGGGTCTCGCCCATGGCGAGAGTGTGTCGGACGGGTGGAGGAGCCGGCCTGTAAGCCGGATCCTGTGCGCGGCCCCGAGGGACCGCCGGCGACCATCTCTCTCGCCGGGCGCTCGCGCGCCCGGCGCGTCGCGGTTCGCCCGCGCCGTGCGGCTACCCGGGAGCTCGGGCGGGCCGCCCTCGAACGCTCCCTGCTCGCCTTGCTCCGGACGGGGGTTGCCGAGCCGCGGCGGTCACCCGCCGCGCTGGTGGGCTCTTACCCCACCGTTGCACCCTTACCGCGCCCGAGGGCTCGGCGGTCTGCTCTCTGTTGCCCCTTCGCGAGGTCGCCCCCGCCTGGCTCTCGCCAGCGTCCTGCCCTGTGGAGTCCGGACTTTCCTCGACGAACCCGAAGGCTCGCCGCGGCCGCCCGGCCGGCTCCTCCGATCACGAAGGTACCGCTCAGCGGCCCTGCTCGGCGAGCCACCGATCGACCCCGAGGTTCGCGAGCCGGTCCGCCTCGGTGTTCCGCTCGCGCGGGACGTGCTCGAAACGGATCGAGTCGAAACGTGCGGCGAGCTGGCGCACCCGCCGGTGGAGCGGTTGGAGGTGCGGCGTCTTCACGCGATAGACGCCGGTCAGCTGGTTGATCAGCAGCTGGCTGTCGGAGCGGAGGAGCACGTCCGTTCCGCCGAGCTCCTCTGCCCGTTCCAAGCCCCTGATCGCGGCCGTGTACTCGGCGACGTTGTTCGTCGTCTCGCCCAGGCCTTCCGCGATCTCCGCGACGACCTCTCCCTCGGAGGTCGTGATCTGCGCACCCGCCCCCGCCGGGCCGGGGTTGCCTCGCGCGGCGCCGTCACACGAGACGATGAGCGACATCACA
>Ga0075433_10004175_pt1 | contig 11214 bp, 15 predicted proteins | sample RhiMethybrSRZTD2_FD_75299 | JGI IMG/M metagenome (GOLD analysis project Ga0075433, IMG submission 75299) | Populus rhizosphere microbial communities from Tennessee, USA - Rhizosphere MetaG P. TD hybrid SRZTD2 | ecosystem: Host-associated > Plants > Roots > Rhizosphere > Soil | place: USA... | reverse complement strand
GTAAAAATTGAGGGAGTCGAACATGAGTTCTCCTCCATCAAAGGGGTCGTTGAAGATGCGACCGACGTGATTCTCAACTTGAAACAGGTTCCGTTTAAGCTCCACAGCAGTGAACCGAAAACTCTGCGGATCTCAAAGGACGAGGCCGGCGAAGTCACTGCTGCCGATATCGAAGCGGACGCGGATGTCGAAATCCTCGACCCTTCCGTACACATCGCGACAGTTAGCGAAGGTGGTTCGCTTCGAGTCGAGATGCGGCTTAAGCGCGGACGTGGCTATGTCTCAGCCGATCGAAACTTCGATGAAGATCTCTCGCTCGGCTATATCCCAATCGATTCCGTGCATACGCCTGTCAAGAAAGTTAACTACAACGTTGAAGCGGCACGTCTTGGTCAGAACACTGAGTTCGATAAATTGACAATCGAAGTATGGACTGACGGCTCAGTAAAACCTGAAGACTCGATCGGGCTGGCGGCAAAGTTAATCAAGGACCACATGTCGATCTTCATTAACTTTGAAGAAGACACGGACGATTACGCGTACGCCAAGATGGAACGTCCGCCGTTGCCGCGTAACGATCAGCTCGATCGTTCTGTCGACGAGTTGGAATTATCAGTGCGTTCATACAACTGTTTGAAGAACGCGGATATTCGTACGATCCGTGACCTGGTTCAGCGAACAGAGCGTGAAATGCTCGCCACCAAGAACTTCGGAAAGAAGTCGCTTAACGAAATCAAAGAGATTCTCAATGGGATGGGACTCGACTTCGGAATGGAGTTCGACGAACAGGGTAATCCGATACCGGGCACCGGCGGACGTGACGGAGCCGATCTGTCAGATTTCGAAGGCGACGAGGAACAGTAGTTAGTCATGCGACACTTAAAGGCACATCGTAAACTCGGTCGCACGAGCGAACATCGCAACTCGATGCTTCGAAATCTAGCGACGTCATTGATCAATGCAAAGGACGAGCGGATCGTTACAACTTTGCCGAAGGCCAAAGAACTGCGACCCTTCGTGGAGCGCGCGATCACGCTTTCTCGTCAGGCTCAGGACTTGCCGGAAGGCGGGGAAGCTCGTGCATTGCATCTTCGTCGTCAGGCTGCCGGATTCTTTCACGCGGGTAACATGACGGCCGCAGCACTTTCAGGCAAACGTGGTCAGGCACGACCGGAACGCACGGCGGGTGTGGCAGCTCTCAGGCGACTCTTTGGTGAACTTGGTGAACGATACAAAGATCGTCCAGGTGGTTACACACGGATCTTGAAGCTTGGCCATCGAGATGGTGATCGCGCGGAACTTGCGATCATAGAGCTTGTAGACAACCGGCGTGAATTGGAAGCCAGAGAAGCTGAGAAGAAGCGTAAGGCTGCGGCGACCAAAAAGAAGGGGTCAGGATCGAAAAAGTCGAAATCAGAAAGTAAGACCAGTGTTGAAGCGGAAGCATCCTCGACCTCGGACGAATCGTAGTTTCTATTTTTGAATATTTGGAGCGTCGGGTTAAAACGCTCAAGGGACGGGCCCCAATTGATTTTCGGCACTGCATACCGAGTCTCTTGGGGCTAATCACTTTTTGTCAATTCTGGTAAACGGTCACTTTTAATGTCTTCGAGGAAAGAGCAGCTTAACGATAGCCGCGGCGTTGGACGCGCCAGAGCACGAAACAGCGACGCTGTTAGTGAACAGCCGAGTCCTTCCGTAAACATGGATGAGCTGAAGGAGCTGATTGAGCTGTTACGGGAAAACGGTTTGGCCGAACTTGAACTGGAACGACAGGGGTTTCGCGTTCGCTTGCGCCGGGAAGGAACATTTCCAGTGGCTCAATCGGAGGCTTCCATGGGACAAGCCGCACCGGTTCAACCTGTGAAACCAGCGCCCGCTGCGGTTGCGGCTGCCCCACCGATGCACCCGGGGGCCCGGGCAGAAACGGCAGCATCCGAGGATCAGGATTTACACATTATTCCTTCACCGATAGTTGGCACGTTTTATCGCTCACCTTCGCCCAATGCAGACGCATTTGTGAAGATTGGAAGTAACGTCGAACCGGAAACGGTCGTCTGCATCATCGAAGCAATGAAGTTGATGAATGAGATTCAGGCTGAGATTAGTGGCGAGGTAGTAAAAGTATACGTAGAGAATGGCCAACCCGTGGAGTACGGTCAGCCTCTCTTCGGGATTAAGAGTTAGCAGTTGTTCGTCCAACACTACCGTTCATGGAGAAAGGCCGATGCCATTGAGCGACAGTTGTTGGACGTTGACGTATTAGAACTCTGATGGCGACGGGCACCCGAAAATTCAAAAAGATTCTTATCGCTAATCGCGGTGAGATCGCGTGTCGAATCATTTGGACATGCAAGGAGATGGGGATTAAGACTGTCGCCGTTCACAGCGATGTAGACCGCGATTCTCTTCACGTTCGTTTTGCTGACGAAGCTGCTTGTATTGGCCCGGCCCCTTCCGCTCAGAGTTATCTAAACATCCCAGCAATTATTAGTACCGCGGAAATCTTCAACGTTGACGCGATTCATCCAGGCTATGGTTTCCTGGCAGAGTCAGCCTATTTCGCTGAAATCTGTGAGGCTTGCAACATCAAGTTTATTGGGCCACAGGCGCGCATTATTCGTTTGATGGGTGACAAGATCGAAGCCCGTCGTGCTATGGCCGAAGCGGGCCTTCCTGTGTTGCCGGGAAGTCCTGACGCAATTGAGTCCGAGGCAGAAGCGCTGAAGCTCGCGCGTGAGATCGGATTTCCGGTGATCGTAAAAGCGTCAGCCGGCGGCGGTGGTCGGGGAATGCGTATTGTTCGTAGTGAAGCGGAACTGGGTCAGGCGTTGGAGACCGCCTCAACCGAAGCTGCAGCTGCCTTCAAGGACGGTACGGTCTACATCGAACGGTACATTGATCGACCTCGTCACATCGAGATTCAAATACTTGCGGACGAACACGGCGAATGTATTCATCTGGGCGAACGTGAGTGTTCAATTCAGCGCCGGCATCAGAAGCTGATGGAAGAAGCGCCGTCTCCAGTTCTAACTCCTGAGTTGCGAGATGAGATGGGCCAGGCGGCTGTTGCCGCCTGTAAGAAACTAGGTTACTCGAGTGCTGGAACTGTTGAGTTCTTATTGGATCCGAGTGGTCGTTTCTACTTCATGGAGATGAATACTCGAATTCAGGTCGAGCATCCAGTGACGGAGATGGTGACTCTTGCTGACATCGTTCGTAATCAAATCAGAATCGCCGAGGGTGAGACTTTGGGTTACACCCAGGACGACTTATTGATTGTGGGACACGCGATCGAATGTCGAATTAATGCCGAGAACCCTGAGACATTTGCGCCGTCACCGGGCGTCATTTCCGCATTCAACTTGCCGGGAGGGCCAGGTGTACGAGTCGATACGTTTGTCTACTCTGGTTATCGCGTGTCGCCGTTCTACGACTCGATGATTGCGAAAGTAATCGTTCATGCCCGCACTCGTGAACTTGCGATTGCTCGAATGAAGCGAGCTTTGGAGGCGATGGTCATCGAGGGAATCAAGACGACCATCCCACTTCATCTGAAGATCATGGACGATCCGCGGTTTCGCGCAGGCGAGATTTCGACGAACTTTATGGAGTATTTTCTGGCTAAAAATGGCCGGAAGAACGGAGGCGAAGCGGCGGCCCGGGCGTGACCTTAAGCTGCATGTACGACAGGCGGACAGCAAGTGGTAGAGGTGCTCTGCGGTTGCCGTTTACGGCTCGCTTCCCTATAATAAGCGACTTTTCTAAGGCGACTGGTCGCGTCTGAGAGGTTAAATGATATGTCACACGCAGTAATAAAAACCGGCGGAAAGCAATTCCTGGTCGAAGAAGGGCAGACGATTCGCGTCCCATCTATATCCGCGGACACGGGCAGCTCGGTAGAACTTGAAGCCTTACTGACGACAGCCTCAGAAGCGTCAAAGATTTCCGCGACTGTGGTGGATCACGGCCGTGATCAAAAGATCGTGGTTTTTAAGAAGAAGAGGCGAAAACAGTACAAGCGAACTAAGGGACATCGCCAGGGTTATACGACACTCAAAATTGATTTGATTGGTAAATAATTAGTTTTCAGACCGAGTAGCGTGGTACGGAGTTTCTGTCATGGCACATAAAAAAGGAGTTGGCTCATCAAGAAATGGCCGCGATTCTCAATCTCAACGGTTGGGACTTAAGAAATTTGGGGGTGAACGCGTCCTGGGTGGCAACATTATTGCCCGTCAACGCGGTACGCGGTGGAAACCAGGGAATAACGTGGGCCGTGGTAAAGACGATACCTTGTTCGCGCTCATTGATGGCGTTGTGAAATTTGAGGACAAAGGTCGGGCCGGAAAATTTATTAGCGTTTATCCTTCGGAGCAAACTGCTGCGTAGAAACTCGACCTTAGAAATGCACGACGCCTGAGTCAGCACGTAATCGTGCGCCCTGGGCGTCGTTTTGATTTTAATGTTTATTGATCGGGCAAAGATTCACGTTCAAGGGGGAAATGGCGGTAACGGAGTGACTGCCTTTCGACGTGAAAAGTTTGTTCCGCGAGGCGGCCCTTCAGGTGGCGATGGCGGCCGAGGTGGCGACGTATTCATTGTAGCTAACGGTTCGCTGAATACGCTTCTGCACCTTCGTTATAACCCGCGACACATTGCCGGGCGCGGTCTGCATGGTGAAGGTTCTAATCGATCTGGACACGATGGGTCCGATTGGATTGTCAATGTTCCAGTGGGAACACAGATCTTTGACTCGGAGACAGGCGACTTACTCGCGGACCTTTCTCATGATGGCGATCGTTGGTTAGCTGCACGCGGAGGCCGTGGCGGTTTTGGAAATTCTCACTTTGCCACGTCGACAAATCGCGCACCCCGATACCATCAGGAAGGCAGCCAGGGTGAAGAGCGAGATTTACAGCTCGAACTGAAACTGCTTGCCGATGTTGGCTTGGTCGGATTTCCAAATGCCGGCAAATCAACGTTCATAGCGACCGTTTCTGCCGCCCGTCCAAAAATTGCTGATTATCCGTTCACTACGCTGGAGCCTAATCTCGGTGTCGTGGACATCGGCGATTTTCGCACCTTCGTAATAGCCGATATTCCCGGATTGATCGAGGGAGCACACGCGGGCGCAGGCCTGGGAGATCGGTTTCTAAGGCATATCGAGCGTACTAAACTCCTCCTGCATCTCGTCGACGTTTCGTCAATATCCGGACGCGATACCGTGACTGATTATTTAACCGTCAACCGAGAATTGGCTGCTTACAATTCGAACCTGGCTGGACGAGCGCAGTTTGTGGTTGCCTCAAAGATTGATGCGCTGGATGAGCCGGCAAGACTGGACGCGTTACAGACTCGCGCCCTGAAGGATGGCAGGCCGTTCTATGCAGTCTCATCAGTCACGGGTCAAGGTGTTCGTGAACTGATACACGCGGTTGTTGTAAAGCTGGATGAGTTAAAGGCAACCGAGAACAACGAAACGGTCGAACTAGTGTTGTAACTGTGATGCGCGCGAAAAGCCGTCTCGCCCTGTATGGCGGAACATTCGATCCGGTTCATTTGGGCCATCTGGAAGTCGCGCGTGCTGTCGCCCAGTTCTTTGAGATTGAAAAGGTACTTTTTATACCGGCTCAAGTTGCGCCGCATAAGTTAGGCCGGCCCGTTACTGCGCCTCTACATCGCTACGCAATGTTGGCGCTGGCAACGCAGGATGATCCGCAGTTAGCCGTTTCGACGTTCGAAATTGAGGCCCCGGATCGTCGCTACACTGTGGACACGCTTGCCCACTTCATCAACGTTTGGGGTGAAACAAGCGATCTGTTTTTCATCATGGGCGCAGATTCATGGACGGAGATCACGACGTGGCGAGAATGGAGTCGAGTGTTAACGATGGTCAATCACATCGTCGTGACTCGACCCGGATATGAGCTGGATGGCCCGAAAGAAATGGCAGCACACATTGTCGATCTTCGGGTCGCCAATGCGGCGAAGCCGCCTGGTATTGGGAACGATACCAGGATCTATTTGACAGACATCGTCATGCGAGATGTGTCGGCGACGCAGATTCGCTCGCTTGCTGTTCAGAGGCGATTTCGAGATTTGACACAGTTCGTGCCTGTGTCCGTCGCAAATTACATAGAGAAATACGCAATTTATCAGGAACCGAATGAAGCCCAATTCAACCGCTAAGGAACAATCTTTGAACCCACGGCCCGTTACCCGCGCGCAGGCTCAATCAACTGTGGCTGCGGATCAACTGGACGAACGCGTAGTGCTGGCGTTACACGCCGCTGCCGAGAAGAAGGCGATCGATCCAACGGTCCTTGATTTACGAGAGATCGCAAGCTTCACTGACTTTTTTTTCATCACGAGCGGAGCAAACGAGCGCCAGGTTCAGGCTATATCAGACGAAGTTTACGAGACACTGAAAAAGGCGGGTTCAACCGCCGCTCGAGTGGAAGGTTATAAAACGGCGGAGTGGATTCTGCTCGATTACGGTGATTTCGTGGTCCACGTATTTGAGCAGAAGGCGAGGACTTTCTACGACCTCGAACGTCTGTGGCGTGAATCGAAGCGAGTTGAGCTACCAGCAGGATTATTTCCTGACACCAGTTCTTTGAGAAGAGAATCGTGATTCAACTTTTTGCTCGCTCAAAAGGTATGCGCGAGGCAGTGAGTCTCGCAGAGCGAGTAAGTACAACTGCTTCGACAATTTTGATCACGGGAGAATCCGGCGCCGGCAAGGACGCCCTGGCTTTATTTATTCATGCCAATTCGAGTCGAGCAAATCAACCATTTGTGAAGATCGACTGCACAACGCTGCCTGCGCCCCTGCTGGAGGCAGAGCTCTTTGGATACGAACGAGGCGCTTTTACTGGTGCAAACGAATCCAAACCTGGCCGGCTTGAAGCAGCCAACAAAGGAACAATCGTTCTCGATGAGATTGCGCATCTCTCAATTGATGCACAGGCGAAGTTGCTGAGAGTGATCGAAGAAAGAGAATTTGAACGACTCGGGGGTCGCAACACCATCAAATTGGACGCGCGCATTTTGGCGTTGACCAATGTAAACCTCGATGACGCCGCCAGACGGCGTGCGTTCAGAGTCGATCTTTTCTTTCGATTAAACGTTATCCAGATACACGTTCCGCCGTTACGTGAGCGGGAGGCTGATCTTTCTCAATTAGTCAGGTACTTCATTCGTCTTTACGCTCGTAAGCACGGTCGAAATGTCCGTGGCATAACCGCTGCGGCACTTGAAACTCTCGCGAATTACGATTTTCCTGGGAACGCTCGAGAGCTTTCCAACATCATTGAACGTGCCGTCATCGTTTCTAAACCTGGGAAGATCGACGTTGACGACTTGCCGAGTAGCGTCACTGCGGCTGCAAAAACGAAGCGGCAACGAGAGCGACCACGCAGTCTCGCTGAATTGGAGGCTGATTACATTCGCGAGATCCTGACAGTCACCGACGGAAACAAGACCGAGTGCGCCAGGATTCTCGGAATCAGCCGAAAAAATCTGTACGAGAAGATCGCGCGGTACGGACTTAGGCAGTAAGCAACCCGATGCGGTTTCGAATTATTTGGCCTGGTAAGACGCGTGATGCGAGGCTTCGTGCTCTCATTGACGATTATTTTGGACGACTTTCCCATTTCGTCCGATGCGAACTCACGGAATTGAGGGAATCGGGCAGGGCAGACAAAACGGGCATCGATAAGGACACCCGTAGCATCTCAGACGCTCTGCGTCCTGGCGCCGTTACGGTTCTGTTGGATCCCGAGGGCGCAGAATGGAGTTCGCTGCAACTGGCCGATCAGGTTCGAACCTGGGAGGGCAGTGGGATCAAGGAGGTAGCGTTTGTTATTGGTGGGCCGCATGGGCTGTCGCGGGATTTCGTCACACGCGTGGACAAGCGTTGGTCGTTATCACGTTTGACTCTGACCCACGAAATGGCGCGTGTTCTGTTACTTGAGCAACTGTACCGCGCTTACACAATTGTTCACGGTTTACCGTATCAGAAGTAACGAACTCCAACATTACAAGTGGGGGGTGGAGGATCAAAATTAATAATGGATAAGAGGCGAACCAAAGTTTTCCGCGATAAATTATTGGGCCGACGTGAAGGTCTGGTGGGTCAGGTGCAGGCGGCAGAGTTATACAGCCGCGAGAGGGATGCTGAAGCCACGCAGGATCCGGCAGACATGGCGGCCAATGCTTATACCAAAGAATTGCTGGTTTCAATGTCCGACAACGATCGTCAGTTGCTTAATCTCATCGATGAAGCCCTCGAGCGAATTGAGACGACTGGATATGGCAAGTGTGTCCATTGTGGAGAAGCATTGCCGGAAAAACGTTTGGAGGCAGTGCCGTGGGCTCGTCACTGTGTACGTTGTCAGGACTTGCAGGAACGAGGACTATTAGGCGACGACGAGGACTAACACGCGGTAGAGTGGGTTTTTATTCCGGCCTCCTGGGTATTCAGGAGGCCGGATTCATTTATCAGTTGGTCATTTGCGCATATCCGACGAACTTAGTTTGTCGCGCGTGGGTTGAAGCTGTCTAATAGAATGTGAGAGCGTGTAGCGCTGCGCGCGACAAACTAAAAGTTCGTCGGACATCGGCAAATGACCAACTGATAAGTGGAAAATCAGAAATGACAAATGCACCGTTCCTCACTAACGTTGCCGATCAGCTTTACGATGGTTTGCTAACCCTAATCTATCCACAAGCGTGTTCAATTTGTGGACGCAGTGTCGAGCGCCGCGAATTGATCCCAGCATGCATTGATTGTTGGAAGAGTACTCGCATTTTTACTGGCACCGAACCATGCTGTTGGAAATGCGGGGTTGTAACACACGGGATGCGAGTCAATGATGCGACTTTGGTTCGTTGCCGTCGCTGTGACGGCCAACAGTTTGAGGTAGCACGAGCTTGCGGTCTTTATGAAGGCGCCCTCCGTGAATCCATTCTCCTGCTGAAGCGTCGGCCGTTCCTTAATCAGCATCTTGTGAGACTCCTCGTTGCCGTTGCCAGGCGGCCTCCACTGGATACGGCAACACGAATTATTCCGGTTCCGTTGCATGCTGAGCGAGAACGACAACGCGGTTTCAATCAGGCGCTTCTTATGGCACAGGCAATTACTTCGCAGTTAGGAATCATGATCGACGAGAACAGCGTGGTGAGGTTAACGGCTGCGAACAAATATCGAGCCGGATTGGATGCCAAAGGCAGGTTGGATACCGTGGTAGATGCTTTTGAAGTTCGAAGGCCAACACTCGTCCGGGGTGAAACCATCTTATTGGTTGATGATGTGTTCACGACCGGGGCGACCGCTTCGAGTTGTGCGGAGGCCATATTAAGGGCTGGAGCTCAGGCGGTTTACGTGCTGACTGCCGCTCGTCCTGCATGGTAGGGGCCGCCAAAGTTAAGCCAAATGAAACATATTTTTGACACTCTCTTTGAGGCTCGCGTAATATCAGGCTCAGTATGAATGGCAGGGTTTTAGTCCTGAATACTTCGTTCGAGCCTATTAATGTGTGCACCGAACGGCGCGCAGTTGTGATGATTTTCAAAGGCGTGGCCCGGGTGGAAGAGCACAATGGTCACATTTTGCATTCCCAGAAGCTTTCAATACATGCGCCGTCGGTCATTCGGCTCACCGAATACATTCATATCCCATTTGAGAGACGGTCCTTGTCCCGCAAAAACATTTTGCTGCGGGATCACTCGACTTGTCAGTACTGTGGCCGGCAATATCCTCCTTCAGAGCTAACCCTGGATCATGTGCTCCCGCGCTCGCGTGGTGGTGAGTCTGCGTGGGATAATTTGGTTGCGTGCTGCAAGCGTTGTAACCACAAGAAAGGCAACCGAACTCCTGAGGAATCGGGAATGCATCTTTTGCGGAGGCCTCGTGGATTTTCATTACACGTGAACCGGCAGATCATGAGGTATCTGGGTCGTGCTGACGAAACGTGGAGGAAGTATCTGTTCTACGAATCGGACAATGGCGAGTAAGCCGTCGATCAAATCAACCCGACTTTCCGAAAGAGAGAAATATGAGTCAAATGATATTTGCGATCGGAGGCTTAGGCACTCCGGAAATTCTTGTAATAGCGGTAGTGATCTTCTTGCTTTTTGGAGCAACCAGGTTGCCGCAGCTGGCAAAGGCGTTGGGTCAGAGCAAACGGGCATTCAAGGAAGGTCTGGACGAAGGCGAGAAGGAACCTCGCAAGGACCTGAAAGAATAGTTGCGTCAGCCATTAGTGCGTGTGAGTCTTTCGACCCAGGACCAGGGTTGCCTTAACTGAGAGCGCAAACTCCGCTTCATGACGTTCTTCGTTGATTAGCCGCGACAACTCTTGCATTAGGTCATTTCTCGCCTTATCCGGCACTGTCGCCAGCCATCCCTGCATGAGAAACTCAGAGACGAGGGGCGAGTTCAGGAACTGTTCGCCCGTGTCGAAATCAAACTCCTCGATTCTTGTCCAGGATTCAATTTCAGTAAGACCTTCATCCTCGGCCATTTTCTCGATCTCTGTTACGGCAGGTAACTCCATAATCAGATGTTCGACATCTGATTCATGATCAATCAAACCTGAGTTATGCATTGCTTCCCAGTAGATTGAGAAAAATTCGCCGAAGCTCGAGGCACTGGGTAAAGTTAAGGCGACGTGTGCTCCGGGTGCTGCAACTCTGACCATCTCCGAAAACATTTTTGTTATGCGATCTTGCGGAACTAATGAGGCATTGCCGATGACAACATCGAAGTTATTGTCGGCTAAGTCCAATTTGTCTAACTTGGCCTGTCGAAATTGTGCCGAATCACTGGTCGCAGTTGCTTTGGCTCGAGCCAGTTCCAGGCACTCCGGGTTTTCATCAAGGCAAAGAAACTCGATCCCTTTGCTCGAACGTTCGTGCAGCGCTATCGCATGACCGCCCGTGCCAACCCCAATGTAAAGCACCTTTCCTTCGTTTGGGATCACGACGTGCTCGTCGATCAGTTCAGCAAATCGCTCACCCCAATCCGGAGCGATGAAGAGGTCATGCAGGAACGCTAATTCTTTTTCCGTTTTTGTAGTGGTCATTTATCTGAAGTCTTACCCTCAGGTTCAAAATATCTTCGACCTCGTAGTTTTTCAGGCAAACATTCCATCTCTTGCTCTGCTGCAGGGTCATTATGGATGTAGCGATAGTCTTTTCCGTATCCGA
>Ga0075433_10004172_pt1 | contig 11218 bp, 11 predicted proteins | sample RhiMethybrSRZTD2_FD_75299 | JGI IMG/M metagenome (GOLD analysis project Ga0075433, IMG submission 75299) | Populus rhizosphere microbial communities from Tennessee, USA - Rhizosphere MetaG P. TD hybrid SRZTD2 | ecosystem: Host-associated > Plants > Roots > Rhizosphere > Soil | place: USA... | reverse complement strand
ATCGATCGCGCGAGCGCATGTCTCGATCCCGATCCGGAAGACGGATCAGGGTCTCGAGGTCGCGATGGCGGTCCCGCAGGACGACGCCGCCGTCCAGCAGATGAAGGACGCGGCCGGCGTTCCGGTGATCCGCATGCTCGCGCCACCGTCGGACATCCGGCGCGCGATCGACAAGTCGTACCGCGCGCTCGCGGGCGTCGGACGGCACGTCGACGCGTTCCTCGCCGCGGAGGCGATCACCGCACGGACCGTCGACACGTCCGACGCCGCCGCCGACGCTCCGGTCGTCCAGGTCGTGAACCTGATCATCACGCAGGGCGCACGCGACCGAGCGTCCGACATCCACATCGAGCCGCAGGAGTCGCACGTCCGGGTCCGTTACCGGATCGACGGCGCGCTCCACGACGTGCTGGCGCTGCCCGCAGGCATGGGCCCGTCGGTGATCAGCCGCATCAAGGTTCTCGCGGGGATGGACATCGTCGAGCGTCGGAAGCCGCAAGACGGCCAGATCGCGATGGAGGTCGAGGGCCGTCCGCTCGACATCCGGGTCGCCACCTCGGCGACGATCTGGGGCGAGAAGGGCGTGATGCGCCTCCTCGACAAGAACCGCTCGCTCTTCCGCCTGGGCGACTTGGGGATGCCGGACGAAGCGCACGACCGGTTCTCGCAGCTGATCCACGCGCCGTTCGGCATGGTCATCTGCGCGGGACCGACCGGGAGCGGCAAGACCACGACGCTTTACGCGGCACTGACCGAGATCAACAACAGCGAGAGCAACATCATGACGGTCGAGGACCCCGTCGAGTACGTCCTCCCGTCGATCAACCAGATCCAGATCCAAGAAGCGGCCGGAGTGACCTTCTCCGGCGGCTTGAAGGGCATCCTTCGACAGGATCCCGACATCATCCTCGTCGGGGAGATGCGCGACGTGGAGACCGCGCGCATCGGCATCCAGTCGGCGCTGACGGGGCACCTCGTGCTCACGTCTCTGCACGGGACCGACGCGGCGGGCGCGCTCGAGCGCTTCCTCGACCTCGGCATCGAGCCGTTCCTCGTCGCGTCGTCGGTGATCGGCGTCGTCGGCCAGCGGCTCGTGCGCAGGACCTGCCGTTACTGCAGCGTCCCGTACGAGCCGCTCCCTGAGGAGATCGACTTCTACCGGCGGATGGGCGGGCCGGAGAAGACCGAGTGGTGGCACGGCGAGGGCTGCAACTTCTGCTTCCGGACCGGCTTCGAGGACCGGATCGGCGTCTACGAGCTTCTGATCGTCACCGAGGAGCTCCGGCAGCTGATCGCGCGCAAGGCGAGGCACGACGAGATCCAGCAGCTCGCGGTGAGCCAGGGGATGCGAACGCTCCGGGACGGCGGGATCCGCTTGGTCGCAGAGGATGTCACGACCATCTCCGAGATCCTCCGGAACATCTACGTGGTCTGAGGGCGCGATGGGCAAGTTCAAGTACACGGCGACGACGGAGGACGGGCGACCGACCCGGGGAACCGCGACGGCCACGTCGATCAAGACCGCCATGTCCGGCCTCGTGGAGCAGGGCCTCGACGTCAAACAGCTTCGCGAGAAGCGCAATGTCCTCCAGTTCGAGATCACGAAGAAGAAGCTGAAACAAGACGAGCTGATGCACTTCTCTCGACAGCTCTCGGCGTTCGTTCGAGCCGGCATCCCGCTGATCGAGGCGCTCGAGGTGATCGAGGAGGAGACGGACGACAAGGTCCTCCGTGAGGTTCTTATCGGCGTGCGCGATTCACTGATCACGGGAGAGACGTTCTCGGACGCCCTGCGTCCCTACGAGAGCCTCTTCCCGAAGTTCTACGTCGACATGGTGCGGGCGGCCGAACTGACCGGGAGCCTCGATGACGTCCTCGCCGAGCTCGCCGGCTACATCAAGCGCGACCTTGAGGCGCGCAACAAGATCAAGAGCGCGCTCGTCTATCCCATGATCATCCTGGTGATGGCGATCGTCACGGTCATCGTGCTCGCGACGTTCGTGCTCCCACGCTTCAAGACGTTCTTCGAAGAGTTCAACGCGACGCTGCCGCTACCTACCCGGATGTTGATCGGCTTCACGAATTTCATCACACATTACTGGCTGTTCATCATCGTCGGTCTCGCTCTCCTCGTCGCGATCCCGATGGCACTCGTACGAACGCGGCGCGGTCGGCGCTCAAAGGACAACCTGGTACTGCGCCTGCCGGTCGTTGGTCAGATAGTTCTCTTCGCGATCATCGAGCGATTCTGTCGACTGCTCGCCACGATGATGCGAGCCGGCGTTCCCCTGCCCGAAGCGATGGGCGTGCTCGGCGACTCCACCAAGAACGTCATCTTCAAAGAGGGTCTGGACAACGTGCACGGAGCGATGATGCGCGGCGAAGGCCTCGCCCGTCCGATGGCCGACACACACCTCTTCCCGGGCGCGGTCATCCAGATGGTGAAGGTTGGCGAGAACACTGGCACGTTGAACGAGCAGTTGAACGTTGGGTCGGACTACTACGGTCAAGAGCTCGAGTACAAGGTTCAGCGCCTCACGGCGCTCTTCGAGCCTGCAGTCATCGTCTTCATGGGCGTAGCCGTTGGCTTCGTCGCCGTCGCACTGATCTCGGCGATGTACGGCATCTACAAGCAGGTGCAGGTGTGACGGGCTCGTTGGTATCTGCGTCTGCGTGGGTGACGGAAGGAGGGGTGTCTCACGTACGCGTCTCGCGCTGTAGACGGATCCGTTCGTAGGGCATCATAGAGAGGAGGGGAACATGCATCGGATGATCGAGCGAGCTCGAACCGAAGAGGGATTCACCCTCATCGAGCTCATGATCGTCATCGTGATCTTGGGCGTCTTGGCCGGGATCGTGATCTTCGCGGTGGGCGGCGTGACCGACAAAGGCGACGTCGCTGCGTGCAAGAGCGACGTGAAGACCTTGAGCGTGGCAGTCGAGGCGTACAAGGCGAAGAACGGCGGTTACCCGCCGAACCTCGACCCGTCGCTCACGACTGACCCGAACAAGTTCATGCGTCCGCAAACGAGCCTGACGGGGAACACCCTGGATCAGACGAGTTACACGATCACCTATACCCCAGCCACTGGGGCTCTCGCGGTGACGGCGAAGGCTGGCGCTCCCGCCAACCTCGCGACCGACTGCACGTAAAGGCAGTCAACGAGCGGAGGGGCCGGTCTCGACCGGCCCCTTCTTCGTGCTCGTCAGACTTCGATCGTAGATGTCGCTGGCTTGGCTACTTCTTTCGGATACAGGCTGCGTCCGAGGGCATCCTCATAGGTAACGAAACCGCGAGTGACGAGATCTGAGAGCGCCATCTCAAGGGTCCGCATCCCGTCATTCTGGCCCGTGATAAGCACGTTGCGAAGCTGGTTGCTCTTTCCGTCTCGGATCAGGCTGCGTGTCGCGTGCGTCGCGACAAGTACCTCGAAGGCGGCGATCTGTCCCCCGCCGATCCTCGGCAGCAGTTGCTGATACACGATGCCGGTCAGGGAGTTCGCGAGCTGCACTCTGATCTGCGCCTGACGAGCGGTGGGGAACACGTCGACCAGTCGGTCCACCGCTTGGCTGGTGTCGTTCGTGTGCAGAGTGCCGAGGACTAAGTGACCTGTCTCGGCCATCGTCAGAGTCGTCTGGATCGTGTCGAGGTCGCGCATCTCTCCGACAAGCAGTACGTCGGGGTCGGCGCGAAGCGCAGCGCGGATCCCGCGAACGAACGAGCTTGTGTCCAATCCAACTTCGCGCTGTTCGATGGCTGCCATGTTGTGTTGGTGCACATACTCGATCGGATCCTCGATCGTGATGATGTGGCATCGGCGCTGTTGATTGATGCGATCCACCATCGAAGCGAGCGTGGTGGATTTTCCTGCGCCCGTCGGGCCCGTCGCGATCACCAGCCCTCGCGGCACACGCACCCAAGATTCGATGATGGGCGGAAGCCCGAGTTCGTCGATCGACGGGATCCGGAATGGGATAAGTCGCAGAGACAAACCCATCATGCCTCGCTGAACGAACGCGTTGCACCGGAATCGAGCCCGATCTTCCCAGCCGAACGAGAAGTCGGCATCCTTCTCCCGGATGAACTCCTCGGCGACCTCCGGCGGAAGGACGGTCGTCACGATCCGTTCCGTGTCTTCCGCCTCGAGTGGTGGAGATCCCTCGGCCGGCTGCATCATGCCGTCGACTCGGAGCATCGGCGGAAGGCCGACGGTGAACAGCAAGTCGGTACCCTTGGCCTCCCAGAGTTGCCAGAGGAAAGGCTCGATCTCGGCGGGTGTGATCTCGGCCATCGCGCGGAGTATGCCAGTCGTGGTCGTATCCAGCTACGACCGAAGGTCTCGGGGACCTCTCAGCATGACCCGCCGTGTCCGCAGTACGTCCATGAGAGGACGTTCGCCGTGACGGGGCTCTGGGTGTCATGGAACAGCACGGTCGCCTGCACCGCCGGTGACGAGCTGCCCCCGGCGAACGTGGTGAACGTGACCGTTCGCTCCGGCTGGAACTGATCCTGCGACCATGTGCAAACGACGTTCGCGACGGTGGCATCGCTCGTGGTCGCCGTCGTCGTCAGCAGGGTCCGGACGATCTGGCTCGTCGTCGCCGGGACAGCCGCCTGGCAACGGGGATCCGCGTACCCGCCGACCGTCGTGTTCTTGAGAGCGAGCTGGATCGCCGCGTCGGTGGCCCCATCGGCAGCGTAGACGGTTGATCGTTGCTCTCGGAGGCGCTCGGTCGACAAGACGCTCGCCCCGGCCAGGGAGAGCATCGCTCCGATCACGAGACCGAAGAAGGCTAGGAACGCCAGGGCCAGGACCAAGGCCTGTCCCTGCTCGTCACGGACGTCCATCAGATCTTCCTCTTCATGATCTGAACTTTCTCGGCCGCTTGGCCGTCCGACGACGAGGCGACGATCGTGATGCGCTGAAGCCCTGCGTCGCCTCCCGCCGCACATGTGGGCTGGAAGTGCGAGGTGAGGGTGTACGTCCCGGTCGCGGCGGGAGCCGCACCGTCCCAATTCTCGACGCTCGTGATGGTGACGGTATAGCCCGCCGGGACCACGAGCGACGTCAACGCCGGCGCATAATCCGACACTGCGGCGCAGGTGTGGTACGGGGTCTTGACGCTGTCCTTCACCCACTCCGCGGCGGACCTCGCCACCGCATCAGCCGTCGCTTCGGTTCGTTGAAGGTCCGAGACCCTGACCGACGTCATCAACCCGCCCAGGATCGCCGTGAACACGATCCCGACGATGACGATCGTGACGAGGATCTCCGCGAGGCTGAAGCCTTCGTCTCGATGTACGGGCGCGCGCATCGCTCGCTCAGCCGACCGTGACCGCGGATGAAACCTTGATGTTCTGTGCCACGATCGCTTTCGCGGTCAGCGAGGCACTGCCCGTGGCAAGGGTCACCTGCACCGAGTTCGGGACGTAGACGACCCCGCCCAACACGTTCGTCGTGCCGCTGCCCGAGTTCCCGGCGATCTTGAACTCGTTCGTATCCGAGCGGGCTTGGAAGAACAAGACGTTCTTGTACACACCCGTGTTCGAGGCCGGCAGGTTGACGCTCGATGAGCCTGCGAACGTGACCGATCCGGCCGCGATGTACAGGAGCACGCCCTGACCCGCTGTGCAGGTCGGGCACGTCAGTGCCGTCGTCCCTGTGATCGACATGCCGTTCTGTAGGTAGTAGATGCCCGGTTGGAAAGTGGTGTTCGTCGTGCGCGAGAGCGTTGACGCGTACACACCCGGCGAACAAACACCACTACCGTTGCAGCTGCCCGTGCCGAGAGTTGCCGGATCTGGGGCGGGGAGCGACCGAAGCGGATCCGGGATGCTGGTCGAGTAGCTCGTCCATGGCTGGCTCCCGCTCGCCCACGTGCATGCCGTGCAGGCCACCGTCGTGTGGTTGCAGCCGGAACAGGCGCCAGGGTTCAAGATCTTGAAGTCTCCGCCGTTGATGATCGAAAGCTTCAACGCGCCCTTCGTCCCGGTGAGCCTGACCGCCGACGAGATCGGGGAATTGACCAGGAGAGGTCCCTTGATCGTCAACAAGCCGGGGCCGCCCGTGTTCACGGCCGCTCCGTACACATTGACGGTCTTGTTATTCGTCATCTCGATCCCGAGAGCCAGATGCGCATACGCGGAGTCAGGGATCAGGGCTCTCTCGGCGTCGCTGAGGCGCCAATCTGGAGAGTTGTCGACGCTGCTGTTGACGTTGATCTGACCAGACGCGACGAGTTCGGTCCCGGTCGTGCTGTCGTAGATGTGAACCTTGAGCTTGGCGGCGCCTCCAGTACTCGCGGCGCGGAGCTCAACGGTAGGGTTCAAGCCGCCCGGAGGGTTGACCGCCGGGAGATTCACTTTCGCGATCTTGTTCTGGGTACTCGTCGAGATCCAGGTGGCATCCGAGTGGTCGTTCAGCTTGTCGAAGAGCGACGGCGGGGACACAGGGGTCGAGGTCCAACCGGTCGTCGTCACGTCGGCGCTGGGCAACGCGATCGTGTTGGGGTCCGTGAAGCAGTCCGTGATCGGGTCGGTACCACCGTCCGGACAGCTTCCCTGGATCCAGATCGGACTCGAGGTTCCGGTCGACAACAGAACGACATCGCCGATGGGTGAGCTCCCCGACCCGGCCGTCGTGGGGTTGAAGTTGCGACGTGAGCCGAAGAGCGTATACGTGCAGTCGAGCGTGCAATCAGCCGCTTTCGTGAACGTCATCGTGACTGAGACGGGAATCGTTGGCCGGGACGGGTCATAGGCGACGGAGACGCTTGGGCTGGTCACGCCGGCGAAGTGGGCGATCACGATAGGTGACCCCCCGGCGAACGTTCGTGTCACCTGCGTTTCCCCGTTCGAAGCAGTTCCGCACTGGTAAACCGCCGTCGGATTGCCTGTCGCCGCATAGGTGAATGTGACGATCGTGGTGAAGGCGCCCGAACAGCTGCCACCCGATCCGACCGTGACACCAGCGGCACTCTGCACGTCATTCGCGAGATAGGACGAAGTGATCTGCACATCGTGGTTTTCGGACATCCGCTGGTTCGTAGCGTCAGTGCTGCGCAGGCTCACGACGAGAGCACTCCCCATCGCCCCGATCAACAGACTGATGATGACCATGCCGATCATCAGTTCGACGAGCGTGAAGCCTCTCTCCTCGCGCATCCGCGCAGGCCAACGCATCTCAGCATCGTCGGGAAGATGGGGGAGAGTGTCAAGGTCGGGAACCGCCTTACGGTGTAGGCCGAATGGCTGATTCGAGGCGAGGACTCAGCTCTCGCCCCGGCGGTGCCACTCCGCCAGCAACTGCGCCTCCCGATCCGGACTCAGGCCGGCCTTCATCGGCCAGGTCTGCTCCCGCTCCCTATCCCAAGCGAGCGTGTCGGAGACCGTTGCCTCGACCGAACGCGTCTTGAGGCCGGCAGCGACCGCCCGGCTGGTATCGAAGGAGTTGTAACCGGCGAGCTCCGGGATCCAGAGCGGCAGCTCGTCCCAGGGCAGCACCTTCTCCTCCTCGAGGAACGACCGGGTCACCCACGTGAGCTTCGCGTCCGAGGCGCTCATGTCGCGGCACGCCGTGAGGAGTCGCTCGAAGGGGACGGGCGGGGCGACGACCGAGTACGTCCCGCCGATCGCCCGCTCGACGAGCAGCAGGACGAACGCCGCCAGGTCGCGAGCATCGATCAACTGGAAGTCGTAGTCGGGCGGCCCCGGCGCGAGGACCTCTTCCCCGAGGGCGACCCGGCGCACCCAGTACGTGAACCGGTCGGTGGGGTCGTGCGGCCCGGCGATCAAGCCGGGCCGCACGACCGTCGCGCGGTCGCCGAACGCGCGGCGGACGACCCCCTCGCACGCCACCTTGAGCGGCCCGTACGTCTCGTCGGTGATCTCCTCCGTGTCCGGGAACGGCGGCTGGTGGATGTCGTCGTCCTCCGTGGCCCCGGGTCGCACGTCGTCCCGATGTGCGGACAGCGACGAGATGAAGACGTACCGGCCGGCGCCGGCGAAGGCCGTCGTCGAAGCGAGCAGCTCACGCGGCACGTAGCCGCAGAGGTCGATCACGGCATCGAACGACCGGTCCGCCAGCGCCGAGAACCCGTCCGCTCGATCCGCGTGGACGTGCTCCGCTTCCGGCCACGCATCCTCCCCGGTCCCTCGGTGGAAGACCGTCACGTGGTGTCCGTGCTCCAGCGCAAGGCCGGTCAGGGCCCGGCCCGAGAAGCGCGTCCCGCCGATCGTGAGGATCCGCACGAGACCGCACCCTAACCACCGGATCGGGGTTGACAGCGGCGGCGTTATGACGTCATAGTGACGTCATAACGCCGCCACCCGAGGCGGCACGGCGACACAGGAGGGACGCCATGAACGGGACGACCATCAACCACGAGTGCGGACGGATCCACGCCGAAGACCTCCTCCGGGAGGCCGAGCGCGACCGCCGGAGCCGGAAGACGCCTCGAACCCGGCGCCCCGAGCGCCACGAGCGCGAGGCCCGCTGATGGACCTCGGACCGCACCTGGACGCGATCCTCGGCGACCTCGAGGCGCTCGCGGGTGGCGACGAGGCGACCGCCGCGAACCTGGAGCGGCTGAGCAGGCCGCTCGAAGCGTCGATCCAGATCCGCCTCCTCGATGTCCTCGGCGAGGCGTCGCTCGAGCTGGGCGAGCAAGTCGCGGCCGGCCACGTGGAGGTCCGCGTGGCCGGACGCGACGCCCGCCTCGTCTACGTCGGCGCTCCGGAGACCGTGGAGGCGCCGAGCGAACCGGCGGAGGACGAGGGCGAGCCGACGCGACTCACGCTTCGCATGTCCGACTCGCTGAAGACCGCGGTCGAGGCGGCGGCCACCGCGGACGGCGTTTCGGTGAACGCCTGGCTCGTCCGAGCCGTGAAGCGATCGCTCGACCGCCCACCGGAGCGGATGCGAGCGAGCGGCAACCGGATCAAGGGCTACGCCCGGAGCTGACCTCACGGCCAAGAACACGGAAGGAGCAACGAGATGGATCACCGATTCGAGACCTCGCATCCCCTGACCGTCGACCTGCAGATCCCCGCCGGGACGATCGCCGTGCGCGTGCAGGACGCCCCGATCACGACCGTGCAGGTCGAAGGCTCCCGAGCCGACGGCGTCGACGTGACGTTCGACGAGCGGCCCAGCGGCGACCGCCTCTCGGTCGCGTACCACGGGAAGAAGTGGTTCACGCTGTTCTCCTCCGGACGCGACCTCGACGTCACGATCACCGTTCCGACGGGCACGTCGCTCGACGTCTCGACGGGCGCCGCCGACCTCGAGGTCAGCGGCACCGTCGCCGCGCTCTCCTACCGGAGCGGCTCCGGCGACCTGCGGTTCGACGACGTCACCCGCGACGTGGTCGCGAAGACCGCCAGCGGCGACGTGAACGGCGAGGAGATCGAGGGGGGTCTTCGCTTCCACGGCGCCTCCGGCGACCTGTCGGTCGGCCGCGTCGGCGGGACGAGCGCCTGCCGATCGGCCTCCGGGGACCTCGCGATCGGCCGCATCGAGGGCGACACGAGCCTCGCGACGGCCTCCGGCGATGTCACCGTCAGCGTCGTCGCGGACGGCAAGACGACGATCCGGACGGTATCCGGCGACGTCGAGGCCGGGATCATCGAGGGCGCGGACGTGTACCTGGATCTGTCGTCGACCTCGGGCGACGTGACGTGCGATCTCGAGCCGTCGTCGGGCCCGAGTACCGACGACGTCCGACTCGTCCTCGAGGCGTCATCCGTCTCGGGCGACGTCCGCGTCCGCAAGGTCGCCGCGACGCTCAAGCGGTGACGGCGATGCGCGCACTCCTCCGCGATCGCACCTTCCGTCGTCTGGTCGTCGGACAGACGCTCTCGGCGTTCGGCGACTACGCGATGTTCCTGGCGCTCGCGATCTGGGTGCGCGACCTGACGGGATCGAACGCCGCGGCAGGACTGACGTTCCTCCCGTTCATCGTGCCCTCCCTCTTCGGCCCTGCGCTCGGGGTGTTCGTGGACCGCTACCCGCGGCGCACGATCATGATCTGGACCGACCTCGCCGCGGCGGCCGTCGTGCTGTCGCTCCTGGCCGTGCACGGCCGCGAGGACCTCTGGATCATCTACGCGGTCGCGTTCCTGCTCGGGACGTGCCTCGTCGTCTACCAGGCCGCGCGGTCGGGACTGCTCGTCGGGATGCTGCCGGAAGACCAGCTGGGGGACGCGAACGGGCTGCTGCGGTCGACCGACCAGGCGAGCCGGCTCGTGGCGCCGCTCGCCGGCGCGGCGCTCTACGCGGTCTCGGGCGGTGCCTCGGTCGCGATCCTCGACGCGGCGACGTTCGTCGTGTCGGCAGCCTTCCTGCTGTCGATCCGCACGCGCGACCTCGACCGCGTGACCGGGGGGCGGTTCTGGCCGGATCTCCGCGACGGCCTTCGTCACATCTTCGGGACGAAGGACCTCCGTCGTCTCACCGTCGGCACGGCGCTCGTCACCCTCGTCGTCGGGATGACAGAGGTCGCGATCTTCGCGCTGATCGACGGGGGCCTCCACCGGCAACCGTCGTTCCTCGGACTGATCTCGTCCGTGCAGGGCGTCGGGTCGATCGCGGCGGGGCTCACTGTGGGGATCGCCCTGCGCCGGATCGGCGAGCTCCGGACGGTGGCGGTGGCGTCGTTCGTCGCGGCCGCGGCGATGCTGGCGTTCGGGTCGGCGGAGTTGGTCCTCGTGTTCGTCGCGGCGGTCGCGCTCGGCGCCGCGATCGTGCTCTTCAACGTGGGGTACGTGACGCTCCTGCAGCGGCGCTCGGCGCTCGAGATGCAGGGGCGCGTGATGAGCGCCGCCGAGGCGGTCGTGACGATCCCCTACCTGCTGTCTTTCGTGATCGGTGCTGTGATCGTCTCGCTCGTCTCGTTCCGGACGATCTACTTGATCGAGGCGGCGGGGCTCACGCTCGCCGGCATCTACTTCTGGCGACCGCCCGGCGTCGATCCGCCCGACCCGGCCGCGCCGACGGAGCCTCAGGCCGCCGTCTCGAGCGCCGGGTCGTAGTCCCCGCTGCGAGCCAGCCCGTTCATCTTCGCGCGGTGCACGAGGGCCGCCTGACCGTCCGCGACCTTCGCCGGGTCGCCGGCCCACGCCACGAGCGCCGGATGCTGCAGCGCGCGTCCGTAGCTGAACGAGAGCTGCCAGGGGAACCCACCGATCCGGTTCATCTCGTTCAGCCGGCTCGTCGCC
>Ga0075433_10004170_pt1 | contig 11220 bp, 11 predicted proteins | sample RhiMethybrSRZTD2_FD_75299 | JGI IMG/M metagenome (GOLD analysis project Ga0075433, IMG submission 75299) | Populus rhizosphere microbial communities from Tennessee, USA - Rhizosphere MetaG P. TD hybrid SRZTD2 | ecosystem: Host-associated > Plants > Roots > Rhizosphere > Soil | place: USA... | reverse complement strand
TGCGGGCGTGTCGAGGCGAGCCGTGATGGCAGCGTCGGCTCATCGGCCGGGTGCTGCGGCGCGATCGCGCCGCTGGAAGGTCGTGCTCATGTTCGGGCCTGAACTTGATTGGGCAGGTGCCCGTCCCCGGATCATACCCCGGGCCACGGCGACCTAGCCGTCGACGACGAGCAGCTCGCGTGATGCCTCGTTCAGGACATCCGCTCCGGACTCCCCGCAGACGACGATGTCCTCGATGCGGACGCCGAACCGGCCCTCGAGGTAGATCCCGGGCTCGATGCTGAACGCCATGCCTGGCGCGAGCACATCCGGGCTGTCCGCAACGAGATACGGGTCCTCGTGGCCGTCCATGCCGATGCCGTGGCCCAGGCGGTGGATGAACGCGTCGCCATAGCCGCCCTCGCGGATCACCCGGCGAGCGACCTCGTCGAGGTGTGCGCACGGGGCACCCGGGGCCACCGCGCCCGTCGCGTCCGCGTTCGCCCGGAGGACGTGCTCATGGACGATTCGGAACTCGCCGTCCGGCCCTCTCGCAGTGTCGCCGCCGGTGACCCAGATCGTCCTGGTCATGTCCGAGGCGTAGCCGTCGAGCGTGCCGCCGATGTCGAGGACGATCGGCTCGCCCGCCTGGATGACACGCTCGCTCGCGTGGTGGTGCGGCGACGCGGCGTTCGGGCCTGAGGCAACGATGGCGAACGCCGCGAACTGGTGGCCCTCCTCGACGAGCAGCTCGCCGATCTCGTGGCTGACATCGGCCTCCGTCCGGCCGATGAGCCGGCCATGGGCGATTCGATCGAGGGCGCGGTCGGCGGCGTGGGCGGCGGCTCGCAGCTTCTCGATCTCGTGCGGCGCCTTGACGATGCGCAGGTCCCGGGTCACCTCGGTCGCCAGCCCGAATTCCCGTCCCGGAAGCGCGCGCTGGAGTGCAAGCAGATGCAGGGCCCACAGGTTCGGGTCGACGAGCAGACGGCCAGGTTGCGTGGCTCCATCCGGCTCCCCGATCCGTGCAGCGACGGCGTCGTAGGGATCGTCGGTCTCGTCCCAGGGCTCGATGTCAACGAGCCCGGCCGCGCCGGCAGGACTCGCCGCGGCGGCCATCGACTCCAGCCGGGGCACCACGATCGCCGCGTCGCCGGTCGCGGGCAGGACGAGCATCGTCAGCCGCTCCATCGGGTGGGCGAGGTGGCCCGTGAGATAGCGCAGGTCGGACCCGACGCCAACGAGCAGGGCCGCCGCGCCGCGGCTGGCGAGGCCCGCGCGCGCCGCGGCGAGCCGGGCGGCGTGGGTCTCCGCCGCCGTCGCGAGCCCGGGGCCTGCCTCGACCATCATCCGGCCAGCCACTGGCCGAGCAGGCGCGGGCCATCCTCGAAGAGGGCCCGATACGTGAAGACGCGCTCCGCGCCCGCCTTGATCGCCGCCTTTCGGAGGGCTGCGTCGTCGTGCTGCCCCACCGCGACGACCTTCCCGTGCATCTCATCTGCCAGCAGGATCGCCTCGACCCCGTCGTAGGCGCGAGCCGTCAGGTCGATGAGGACAGGCGTGCCGCGCGGTGCATCGGTGAGCAGGTCCTGGAGGCCCTCCAATCCGCGAACGATCATCGGCAAGCCACCCGCGACTCGTACGGCCCCGGCAAGCCGCGTCGACCAGATCAGGTCGTCGGCGAGGATCGCGACAATTCGAACGGCCGTGGAGGCGTCAGCCAAGGCCAGCGGCGAGGTGGCGGAACACGTCGCGCGCCGAGACGACACCGGTCGCCTGGCCCCCGCGGTCGACGATCGGCACGTGGCGGAAGCCACCGACCGCCATCTTGTTGATCGCCACCGCGACCGGATCGCCGCTGCGCAGGATCACCGGGTCGTGGGTCATGACCTCGCCGATGGTCGTGCCGGCGGAGGGCTGTCCGGCAACCTTCAGGATCGCGTCACGGTCGGTGAAGATCCCGACGAGCTCGCCGTGGTCCGTCACGAGAAGGCAGTCGATGCCCTCGGCCTGCATTCGTGCGATCGCGTCATCCACCGGCGCGGCCGCGTCGATCAGCTTCGGCGCCGGCGCCCCGAGCTCGTCGAGGTGCATGCCCAGGAGACGGCCATGGAACGTCGTCGCCGGCTGGGCGCGGTCGACATTCGTGAGGTCGGCGCCGCAATTGGCACAACTGTCATCGCCGGGAAAATTGCCGAAGCCACAGACCGGGCAGCGCACTGGCGTTCTCCTCGCCCTACTCGACCGTCCAGGTTTCGCCGGTGTTGAGCAGCTTCTTCAGGTCACCGGCACCGCGCGCGGCCGTCGCCTGCGCGAGCTGGTCGTTGAGCATCTGGTCGTGGGTCGGCCGGGCGATCCGGCGGATCACGCCGACCGGCACCGGGAAGTCGGGCCAGTAGATGTGGCTGAGCATGAACGAGATCAGCGCGTCGGTCTCGTCGTGCACCAGCAGGTCGGCCTCGGTGATGCCGTTCTCGCCGATCGTCACGACCTCGGGCAGGTGGCCGTTGAGCCGCAGGCCCTTGTTGCGGTCCTTGCCGAAGATCATCGGCTTGCCGTGCTCGAGCGTCAGCGTCCGGTCCTCGCGGACCTCGCGATCGGTGAACTCACGGTGGGCGCCGTCGTTGAAGATGTTGCAGTTCTGCAGGACCTCCACGAACGCGGCGCCTCGATGTCGCCCCGCCGCGTTGAGTGTCTGCTGCATGTGCTCGGTGAAGGTGTCGACGGATCGCGCGATGAACGTCGCCTCGGCCGCGAGGGCGATGGCGAGCGGGCTGATCGGGAAGTCGACGGTGCCGTAGGGCGACGACTTGGTGACCTTGCCCAGCTCGGAGGTCGGGCTCGCCTGGCCCTTGGTCAACCCGTAGATCCGGTTGTTGAACATCACGATCCGGACATCGACGTTGCGGCGCAGCGAGTGGATCAGGTGGTTGCCGCCGATCGACAGCGCGTCGCCATCGCCGGTGATCACCCAGACCATGAGGTCGGGCCGAGCCGCCTTCAGGCCCGTGGCGATCGCCGGGGCGCGGCCGTGGATCGTGTGGAAGCCGTACGTGTTCATGTAGTACGGCAGCCGCCCGGAGCAGCCGATGCCCGAGATGAAGACGATGTTCTCCTTCGGGTAGCCGAAGTCGGGCATCACCTTCTGGGTCTGGGCGAGGATCGAGTAGTCGCCGCAACCGGGGCACCAGCGGACCTCCTGGTCGGACACGAAGTCCTTCCGGGTCAGGACGGGGAGCTCGGCGGTGGCGGCGCCCTTGCCGTTGCCGGCGCGGTTGATCGTCTCGGTCATGCGCCGTCTCCTGCGGTGGTCGCCGGAGCGCCAGCCTTCGCCTTCGGTGCCGGCGTGCGAACCTCGACCCGCTGCGCCAGCTGGCCGCCGCCGGCCAGCAGTCGCTCGGCCTCGGCCTCGAGCTCGGCGATCCGGAACGGCTTGCCCCGGACCCGGTTGTAGCCGACGGCGTCGATCAGGAACCGCGCCCGAATCAGCATTGACAGCTGGCCGAGGTTGACCTCGGGGATCAGCACTCGCTTGTACGCCTTCAGGACGTCGCCCGTGTTCGCGGGGAACGGGTTCAGGTAGCGCAGGTGGGCGTGGGCGATCGATGCGCCTGTGCCCTGCAGCCGTTCGACCGCGCTGCGAATGGCGCCGTATGTCGAACCCCAGCCGAGGACGAGCAGGTCGCCCTCCGCCGGACCGAACACGTCCAGTGGCGGGATGTCCACGGCGATGCCGGCGATCTTGGCCTGGCGGAGGAGCTGCATCCGATGGTGGTTCTCCGGGTCGTAGCTCACGTTGCCCGAGATGTCCGCCTTCTCGAGGCCGCCGATGCGGTGCTCGAGGCCCGGCGTTCCGGGAACCGCCCAGGGCCGGGCGAGCGTGGTCTCGTCGCGCTCATACGGCCAGAAGCCCTCGCGCTCGGTCCGGTTGGGCACGGCGATCGACGGCAGGTCGGCAACGTCCGGGATATGCCACGGCTCCGCGCCTGTGGCGAGGAACGCGTCCGACATGTACACGACCGGCGTCATGTACTTGAGGGCGAGGCGCCAGGCCTCGATTGAGAACTGGAAGCACTCGCCCGGTGTCGCGGGCGCGACGACGACGACCGGCGAATCCGAGTTCCGGCCATACAGGACCTGCAATAGGTCGGCCTGCTCGGTCTTGGTGGGCATCCCGGTCGACGGGCCGGAACGCTGCACGTCGACGACCACCAGCGGCAGCTCGACCATCACGGCCAGCCCGAGGGCTTCCGACTTCAGGGCGATGCCCGGGCCGGATGAGGCGGTCATGCCCATCGCCCCGCCGTAGCTCGCGCCGATGGCGGCACCGATCGCGGCGATCTCGTCTTCGGCCTGGAACGTCTTGACCCCGAAGTTCTTGTAGCCGGCGAGCTGGTGCAGGATGTCCGATGCGGGCGTGATCGGGTACGAGCCGTAGAACAGGTCACGACCGGCCAGCTTCGACGCCGCCACGAAGCCGAGCGCCGTCGCCTCGTTGCCGGTGATGTTCCGGTAGTGCCCGGGCGACAGCTTCGCGGGCGGGACGATGTACCGCTCGTGGAAGATCTCGGTCGTCTCGCCGAAGGCGTATCCGGCCTTGAGCGCCCGCTTGTTCCCCTCGGCGATCTCGGGCCGCTTCGAGAACTTGTCGTCGATCCAGGCGATCGTGCCCGCCATGTCGCGCTCGTACAGCCAGAACATGAGCCCGAGCGCGAAGAAGTTCTTGGTCAGGTCGACCTGCTTGTTGGTCAGCCCCAGTCCCTCGAGCGCGCGGCTGTTCAGGGTCGAGATCGGGACGTTGAAGACGTTCCACTGCTTGAGCGAGCCGTCGTTCAGGGGATTGGCGGCGTAGCCGACCTTCTGCAGGTTCTGGGAGGTGAAGGCGTCCTCGTTGACGATGAGCGCGCCGCCCGCGGGCAGCTCGCCGAGGTTCGCCTTGAGCGCCGCCGGGTTCATCGCGACGAGCACGTCCGGCGCATCACCGGGGGTGTGGATCTCCGTGCTCGAGAAGCTCAGCTGGAAGCCGGACACGCCTGGCAGGCTGCCCGCCGGCGCCCGGATCTCGGCCGGGAAGTCGGGGTAGGTGCTGATGTCGTTGCCGAACGCCGCCGCGGTTCGGGTGAACTGCGATCCGGTCAGCTGCATGCCGTCGCCGGAGTCGCCGGCGAAGCGGATCGTGACCCGTTCGAGGTGTCGCTCTTCCGGCTGCGCCTGGCGCGGTGGCGCCTCGGTCGTCACGCGGTCAAGCCCCCTCGGTTGCGACCATGCGCTGGTGCGGTCGCGGCGGCAGGTTGAGGAGCTCTTCGGGGAAGGCCTCGGCGAGGTACTTGAGGACGTCCACGGGCCGGACGACGCCGACGAGCAGGTTTTCGTCGTCGACGAGCGGCACGTTCCTGAACTTGCCGGTCTGCATCAGCTCCACGGCGCGCCGCACGGGCTGGTCCAGGTGGAGCGTGTTCGGGTGGTCGACCATCAACGCCTCGACCGGCTGCGACAGGTCGGTGTCCGGGCCAACGAGCCGCGCGAAGATGTCGCGCTCGGTGAGGACCCCAAGCAGGCGGCCGCCTGCGTCGGTCACGAACACCGAATCGGCGGTGCCCGTCTGCCGGATCAGCGCCAGGCAATCCCCGAGTGAGGTGCCCGGTCGCACGGTCAGCGGGTCGCGCCGGCTCAGGAGCTTCAGCTTCTCGTCGATGAGCCCCGGCACGCGCGAGACCACGGCGCGCTCGGTCAGTTCGGTCACGAGGAAAGTGTAGTCAATTCGAATTTCGTGACCCCGGATGGAATTCCGGATGCGCGCCTCGGGGCCACGTTCGGCCGGCGGTCAGCTCCCGCGGACGACGGCCAGCGCCGCTCGAATGCCCTCGTTCACGAAGGACACGTCGGCGCCGATGCCGACGAAGGTGTAACCGAGGTCGAGGTGCGGCCGGAAGGTCGCGTGGTCGTACAGGAGGATGCCCGGAGCCTTGCCATGGCGGTGGCAGGCATCGACGACCTTGCGCAGCGCGGCCTGGTAGGTCGGGTTCGAGAACTGGCCGGGTATCCCGAGAGAGTGCGACAGGTCCGCGGGACCCACGAACAGGCAATCGACGCCATCGATGGCCGCGATGTCCTCCGCGGCCTCCAGGGCGAGGGGTGATTCGATCTGGATGATCCCGGTGATGTCGTCGTTGAGGGCAGCCACGCCGGCGTGATTCACCGTGCCCAGGCGGGCGCCCCTCGTGAGCAGCGCCACGCCACGCTGCCCGGCCGGCGGGTAGCGCAGGAATGTCATCGCCTCGGTGACCTGGTCGACCGTGTCGAGCCTGGGCACGACGATGCCCGCCGCACCGAGGTCGAGGGCGCGCCCGATCCGGAGGCGCTCGCCCGAAGGCGGGCGAACCAGCGGCGCCGCCCCGCCGACCTCGATCGCGTAGAGATGGGCCAGCAGGGTCGTCTCGGTCTCGGCCCCGTGTTCGAGGTCGACCACGATCCAGTCGAGCCCGGCCCGGCCGAGAAGCTCCGCGGAAGACGGCGAGTCGAGGCTCGCCCAGGCGCCGATGAGGGTCTCGCCGCCGAGGACGCGCTGCCGGAAGCTGCTGGTCACCTCCCTATGATGCCCCGCGTGACCCACCCCCTGTGGCCCCTTCTCGACCTGCGCCTGTCGACCGGCGACCTCGTCCTGCGGTTGCCGCGCGAGGAGGAGCTGCCCGCGTTCTCCGCGGTCGTTGCCGAGGGCATCCATCCGCCCGGCGAGATGCCCTTCGGGATCCCGTGGACGGACGAGCCATCGCCCCAGCGGGAGCGCGATTCGTATCGCTGGTGGATGAGCGCGCGGGCCGACATCAGCCCGGAGAGCTGGACGCTGACCTTCGGCGTCTGGATCGCGGGCGAGCCAGCCGGATTCCAGGACCTCATCGGCCGCGAGTTCCTGAAGCTGCGCACGGTGCGAACCGGCTCATGGCTCGGCAGTCGGTTTCAGGGTCGCGGCGTCGGCAAGCTGATGCGCCAGGCCGTCCTTGCCCTCGCGTTCGATCATCTCGGCGCGGAGATCGCCGAGAGCGAGGCGTTCATCGACAACGCCGCCTCGAACCGGGTCAGCCTCGGCGTGGGCTACCAGCCGAACGGTTTCGGGCGGCTCGCCCCACATGGCACGCCGCGCGAGACGCAGCGCTTCCGGATGACGCTCCAGGACTGGCGGGCGAGACCTCGGCCCGAGATGACCGTCGAAGGCCTCGCGGCCTGCCTGGACCTGCTCGGCCTGCCGGCGGCCTAGCGCCGGCGGCACCGACGCAGATCTCCGCTCGGCCGCAACTCGGGCGGACGGCGCGGGGCCCGCTTCGAGCACCCGCGCCGTTCCAGGCCGCCCTGGGCCTCGAGCCCACTACTCAGCGGAGCGCGTCGCACACCGCCTGCCTGACCTCGTCGCCTGCCTTCGGCGTCGCGCTGATCGGGCCGGTTGCGAAATCGAGCTCGTCGCGACCGACATGGGTGACGACACGCGCCCCGTCGATGACCGCGTAGTCGAACACGCCCGTGCGGGTGAGCCCGACCGGCTCCCCGTTCGCGTCGAGCCAGAAGGTCAGGTTGAAGTTGCCGCCGCGCACAAGCGAGCGTGTCGTGTCGGCGGACGAATAGAAGTGACCGATGTACTGGACGTGGCGGACCTCGCGGTCCGGCCAGACCGTGACCTCGCGCTGGACCGTGAAATCGACGAGCAGGACGAAGTCTCCGCAGTCGCCGGCGTTGTCGCCGAATGCCTGGTAGTCGGCAATCGCATCGGCGAGGGTGTACGTGAACGACGTTTCGAAGCGCTCCGGTCCGGCGGCCGAAGCTGTTGCCGGCACGGCGAATGCTGCAACGGCCAGCGCCGTCAGGCAGGCGAGTCGAAGGCGAGACATCGAGACCTCCAGTTGGGATTGGGCTGAGCGACCTGGGTGTTCGCGAACGCTTCGCACGCTAGGTCCCGTTTCGACCGGTGAAATCACGGAAAACCGTGAATCTGTGGGGCCCTGCGCTACCCGTGGATGGGCCTCTCGTTGGCATCGCGCCTTGCCTCTTCGAGCGGGATTCCTGCATCGAAGCCCGTAATCGCCACGATCGTCTCGCCCCGCGCCCGCCGGGCGACCGACGCGAGGAAGCGGTCGACGGCGGCCGCCGTCACGAGGTCGTCGGGATCAGCGTTGAGGCTGAGATCGCGCGCTCCGGTCGCCCAGGCCAACAGGGTCGCCGCCTCGACCGGCGATGCCGAGACCCCAACGGCGGCGAGGGCACGCCATGCCCACAGCAGCTGCTCCCCGACGGTGGTCGGCGTCGTGGGCGGCGAGCCAGTCGTCGCCATCCGGACGACCGACGCCACATCTCGATCGTGATCCCGGGCGGATCCCATCGCTGCCTCGCGCGCTGCCGAGCTGGTGGACGCGGAAACCCTAGGTCGAGACAGTGGGCGCTGAAATCACGGAGAACCGTGAAACCCAGCCGCTACTCCGCCGCTCCCAGCACGTGTGCGAGCTGCGTCCGAGTCCGAACGTCGGCCTTCTGGAAGATGTGCCGCAGGTGCGTCTCGATCGTGTTCGGGCTCAAGAACAGCTGCTCGGCGATCTGCTTGTTCGTGAATCCCTGTGCGACGAGTCGGGCGACGACACGCTCCTGCGGCGTCAGCTCGTTGGTCGCGAGCTGATCACGTCGGACGGTCTCGCCGGTCGCCGCGAGCTCCGCCCGAGCCCGATCCCCCCAGCCGTTTGCGCCGACGCTGTCGAATCCTTCGACTGCGGAACGAAGCGCAATCCGTGCGGCTCCTCGCTTGCGCTCACGGCGCAGCGCCTCGCCCAGGAGCAGCTCGGTGCGGGCCTGCTCATAGCGATTGTCCACGTTGGCAAACAACTCGACCGTGGCGGCAAGACCGTCCGTCGAATCGTCGACAAGCGCCCGCATGCGCCGTGCGAACGCGATGGGGAGTGCTCGCTCGCTGCGTTCGGCCGCATCCTCGAACCAGGGAACGAACGACATCGCTTCTGCGCCGCGTCCCGCCCGGACGAGCGCTTCGACGAGCGTCGGAACGATCGGCCGCGTGGCGATGGCGTTGCCCGCCATTCGCTCGCGTTCTCCCTCGTAGCGTTCGAGGAGTGACTCGGCTGCGGCGGCGGCGTGGCCGAGGCTGAGCTCGAGGATGCCGGTCGCCGCACCTGTCCGAATCGTTTCCCCGAGCAATTCCCCGATCTCGAGGCTCCGGCGGACGTGATCGCGACAGCGCGCCTCGAGACCCAGCGACCCGGCAATCCACGCCGCGACGCCGTGGGCATACAGCTCCTCGCGAGGTTGGCGGAGCGCGTACAGCAGGTCGAGTCCCTCGGTGATCGCATCGAGGCCAGACTGGAGCCGGCCGCGGCGGGACTCCGAAAGCGCCAGGAACTCGAGGCTCTGGGTCAGCACATTGAGCGCGCTCCGTGATCGCGCGAGGGCAACGGCCTGGCTCGCCACCGCCGATGCCTCTGCGTCGTCGCCTGCGCTGAAAAGGCCCTCCGCCGCGAGCCGGAGCCGCTCCGGGTCGTCCGGGGTCGCGAGCTCGCCGACGCGGCGCCACAGCGCCGTCGCCCTGAGATCGCCACGGTAGCCGAGCGTGTCGGCGTACCGAAGCGTGACGAGCTGCTCGGTTCTCCCGCCGCGAGGCCACGCAAGCTCCCATGCGGATCGGGCGATCGACTCGGCGCGGCGAAAGTCTCGATACACGCCAACGTCGGCGGCCTCCGCGAGCATGAGCGCCGCGCGCTCAGGATCGAATGCGGCGGCGCGGCTCGCTGCATCGACCAGCGTGTCGACGGCGGTGGGGTCACCGAGCCGTGTGCGCACTCGCCCGATGAGATGCGCGATCTCCGAAGCCTCGAGCTCGTCCGAGGTCAGCGCCCCGGCAGAACCTGCGAGCTCTTCGGCCACGCCGGCACGACCGCCCGCCTCCGCCGCTCGCGCTGCGCCCAGCAACCGCCGGGACCGATCGCCGGGACTGGTGCTCATTCGCGCCGCTTGTTCAAATGCCGACTGTGCCGCACCCGGGCTGGCGTCGAGCGCGCGCTGCCCGATGTCCTCGAGTGCCGACGCAATCGACTCGTCCGGCTCGACGCTGGCGAGCGCGCGATGCCACGTGCGTCGATCTTTCGTCGCAGGCCCTTCGAGCGCGTCGGCGAGTGCGCCGTGCGCGCTTCGCCGCATCGCCGGCGCGGCATCCGCGTACGCGATCGCGCGCACGAGCGGGTGTCGGAACTCGAGCCGATCGCCACGCATGCGGAGGATGCCGGCGGATTCGGCTGCCTCGAGGTCGGCTGGCTGAACGCCCAGCGCTCGGCACGCACGAACGACCGTATCGACCCGGCCCTCGTCATCGGCAGCGGCCACCACAACGGCCTGTCGGGCTGGGTCCTGAAGCGCCTCGATACGACGCCCGAACGCTCGCGACAGCAGCGCGCTCGTTCGCGGCAGGTCGACCTCAAGCCCGGCGACACCGGCCGACTCGGCCGCGAACATGCGCGGCAGCTCGACGAGCGCGAGCGGGTTGCCTCGCGCAATGTCAAGGATCCGGCGCTGGGCGTCTCCATGAACGTCAGGGGCCGCAGCCTTCAGCAATGCAATCGCGTCGGCATCGCGCAGCGGGTGGACCGTGAGCGCCGGCAGCCCCTCGATGTCGAACATCGAGGGCTCCTCGGTGCGCACCCCGAGCAAGACGGCGATCGGCTCGTTCCGCAGCCGCCGGAACGCGAAACCAAGCGCTTCCGCCGACGCGCGATCGAGGAATTGCGCGTCGTCGACGATGATCAGGAGCGGCCCTTCCCCGGCCGCATTCGCAACAAGCCCGAGGACCGCGGCATAGGTCGCGAAGGCGTCACCAGGCTCCGCTGGCCCGAGGGCGAGCGCGCTCTGGAGTGCGGCGACCTGTGGCGCGGGGAGTTCGTCGATATCGCCGAGGAGCGGCCCGAGCATGGCGTGGAGTCCCGCGAAGGGCAGCTCTCGCTCGGACTGCACGCCGGTGACCATGAGTGCCCGGAAACCCGAGGCGTGCTCCAGCGCCGCGCCGAGCAGGATCGTCTTGCCCACGCCTGGCTCGCCCTGGAGGACGAGCACGCCGGGGCGTCCTGCTCGGGCACCCTCGAGCACCGTCTCGATCCGATGCAGGTCGTCGTCGCGGCCGATCAACATCGGGCGGATCGTACGGCTGCTAGCCTCCCGCGATGCCTCGGACCGTGGCCATTGGCATCGCGTTCACAGTCGTGT
>Ga0075433_10004168_pt1 | contig 11222 bp, 7 predicted proteins | sample RhiMethybrSRZTD2_FD_75299 | JGI IMG/M metagenome (GOLD analysis project Ga0075433, IMG submission 75299) | Populus rhizosphere microbial communities from Tennessee, USA - Rhizosphere MetaG P. TD hybrid SRZTD2 | ecosystem: Host-associated > Plants > Roots > Rhizosphere > Soil | place: USA... | reverse complement strand
AACGCGCTGCTCATGGAGGCGATACCCGCGGGGAGGTGATCATCGCGGTTTTGCTCTGTCCCCGTGCTCGGTGAGCTGGGCCAGTTGCGCGGCGTACCGATCCGCCGCCGCGGAGTTGCCGGCCGCTTTGGCCGAACGCATCGCGCCGGCGACGGCACGGTAGCGGTGCGGTTCGGTGAGCAGGGTGGCCTCGAACTCCTTGTAGGCCGTTCGCGCGTCGCCGGTCGCGAGCAGCATCTCGCCTAACAACTCGCGCGCCGGGAGGATAGGCCCGGGCGTGATTGCGTTCTTCTCCGTAGTTGCCTCGAGGTCGGCCGTCGCGCGCATTTCCGTGAGCGCCTCGGCCCGCGCGCCGCGGGCGAACGCGAGCCACGCCGCGACACCACGGCGCTGAATGTCCACCTGCTGGCTCCAGTACGTCTCCTTGCGCTGGGTGAGGGCGTCCCGAAGCTGCGCGAGCTGCCTGACGGCTTCGGCGCTCAGCAACGTGTCTCCCATCCGTGTCGCACCGACGCCGCGCGCAAACCAGGTGACCGCGTCCGCGAATGGGAAGGCGGTCTGGTGCACCTCGAGCTTCGTCGCAGCGCTCCAGTCACCGCGCTCGAGGACGTAGCGCGCGGGAATCGCAGCGACCGCGAAGTATGCCGCAGCGGGTGGCGCGCCCGTCGTCGGGCCGCTCGGATCGTAGCGCGCCGCCAACGCCGGAAGCGCCGCCAACACTCGTGCTGCGGCACTGTCCTGACCGGTCTGGAGGTACGCGTACATGAGGTAGTCGTTGGCGTGCAGCGCCTCGCCCACGGACCCCTCGGTGCTCGCAGCTTGAGCGGACCGGATGTTCGTCGCGATCGACTCCTGCCACTCGCCCACGCGGGTGTACGTGTGTGACGGCATATGCAGGGCATGTGCAGACGCCGGGGCGATCGTCGCGTAACGGTTTGCCGCGGGTAGACCCTTCGAGGCGAGCGCGGGGACGTCGTACGTGTGAATCAGGTAGTGCGCGATGCCCGGGTGGTCGGGCAATCGGGGCGCCAGCGGTTCCAGGATCGCCGCTGCCTTCTTCTGACTCTCGTAGGTCTTGTCGTTAGGGTCGGCCGAGAAGGCGAGGGCGGCCGCGTAGAAGATCGATGCCTCCTCGTCGTTCGGATACCGGCGGGCCACGTCGGCCATCGCATCACGGTAGGCGAGAACGCGCGTCCGCTGATCAGTGGTCGAGTAGTTGTCGTAAAGCTTGGCGACAGCCGCGAGGAACGCTCGCTCGCGCTCCGTACCGCGCTCGACCGCTCGGCCGCGCTGAACTGCCTGCAGTCCGCGCTCGAGCTGTGCGTTAGGCTTGATGCCCGCGGCGAATGGGTTACCCCAGGCGCTCAGCGCGAGGCCCCAGTAGGCGGCGACGCATGCCGAGTCGGCGGCGAGCACCTCGTTGAACGACTGCACGGCGCCTGTGAACCCGAACGAGTGGAGCAGGGCGATGCCCTTCTCGAAGGTCGGCCGCGTGGCGGGTGGGCAGGACGTCTCGAAATGCACCGTCCCGAGATGCCCGGTGTCGTGGCCCGGAGTCTGGGCAGCGAGCGTTGGCGCCAGGAGCGCAAGGCCTGCCAGGAGGGAGCGAGACATGAACCATCTCCGCGAGTCGTTATCTCTTGCCGCCAAAGATAGCCGGTGTCCGCCCGCGTCAGCGGGCGGTCTGTGTATTCTGCGTCTCCTTGCTTCAAAATCTTACCTAACGCGATGCCTCGCGCTGAAGTGCTGAGGGTTGCCGCCGACAACCAATGCATTGGGACCGAAGCTGGACGCGCGGCGTGTGGGCCATCATCATGCAGAGACCATGACTCCACCGACCTCAGCCACAGATCCAATCACCGACCCGCACGCTACCGAACGCGCGCGGCGCTGGCGTCTCGTGCTCGGCAGCGCCGCCGAGCAGTCGACGGGCGCGTCGCTCAGCGGCGCCGACGCGGGAATGGATCGCGCGCTCGAGGCGCTGTATGGCGCCTCCGGCGGTGGCGGTGGCGGTGGCATGCCCGGCACCGCCGGGTCCGACCGGCGCGGCGGCCTCGGAAGCTCGGCGCCGTCCGTCGCGCGATGGCTGGGGGACATCCGGTCATACTTCCCGTCGTCCGTAGTTCGCGTTATGCAGAAGGACGCGCTCGAGCGGCTCGACCTCCAGCGCATGCTGCTCGAGCCCGAGATGCTCGAGGCCGTCGAGCCCGACGTCCACCTCGTGTCGACGCTCATCGCGCTCAAGAACGTCATTCCGAACAAGACGCGCGATACAGCGCGTCTCGTCGTGCGGCGCGTCGTCGAGGAACTGCAGCGCCGGCTGGCCAACGCGACCCGCCAGGCCATCATCGGCGCGCTCAATCGTGCCGCGCGCAACAACCGTCCGCGGTATTCGGAGATCGACTGGCATCGCACGATTCGCGCGAACCTCAAACACTACCAGCCCGAGTACCGGACAATCATCCCCGAGAGGCGCATTGGGTATGGTCGCAAGCGGAGCTCCCTCAGGGACATCATCCTGTGCGTGGACCAGAGCGGCTCGATGGCCGCGTCCGTGGTGTACTCGAGCATGTTCGGTGCTGTGCTTGCGTCGCTACCAGCCGTGTCGACGCGATTCGTGGTCTTCGACACGGCCGTCGTGGATCTCACCGACACGATGGACGATCCAGTCGAGCTGCTGTTCGGCACCCAGCTCGGTGGCGGTACCGACATAAACCGCGCGCTCGGGTACTGTGAGTCGCTCGTCAGGCGGCCCGGCGAGACCGTCCTCGTGCTGATCAGCGACCTGTTCGAGGGCGGGCAGCGCGACGAGATGCTCAAGCGTGCGGCGTCGCTCGCGGCGTCGGGCATACGCATGGTCGCGCTGCTCGCGCTCGCGGACTCGGGAGCGCCAGCGTTCGACCATGCCAATGCCGCCGCCTTCGCGGCGCTCGGCATCCCGGCATTCGCCTGCACGCCGGATCTCTTCCCCGATCTCATGGCGGCGGCAATCGGCCGTCACGATCTCGGTCAGTGGGCGTCGAGTCACGGCATCGCGACCGGCGGAGGCGCGGCTCAATGACTTGGACCGCCGAGACCGTGATCGCGTTGGCGCCGGACCCGGCATCGGCGAAGGCGGGGCGCGACCTCGCCGTACGCCGAAAGTGGACGACGTTAGGCGTCGGCGAAGCTGAGGAGGGCGCATCGGTGCTCTGGGGCGCATGCCAGGGAAGTGGCAAGGATCCATACCTGACGCGCGTCGATACGAGTGAGCCGGCGTTCAAGTGCACGTGTCCGAGCCGGAAGTTCCCCTGCAAGCACGCGTTGGGACTGTTCCTGATGTTCGTTCAGTCACCTCGCGACTTCACGGCGGGCACGCCACCGGATTGGGTGGCCGAGTGGATGGAGAGCCGCGCGGCGCGAGCAGCCAAGCGTGCGGAGCGCGAGACACGCGCGGAGTCCGCCGGAGAGGCAGCGCCGGATCCGGCTCAGGCCGAGAAAGCGGCGAAGCAGGCAGCCGCCCGGGTCGCCGAGCGAGAGCGACGTGTTGCCGCGGGCGTTGCGGAGCTCGGTCTCTGGCTGCGCGACCTCGTTCGGCAGGGACTGAGCACGGCGGCAACTCGGCCGGCATCGAGCTGGGAAACCATGGCGGCGCGACTGGTCGATGCCCAGGCGCCCGGTGCGGCACGACTCGTCAGGCAGATGGCCACGATCCCGGCCAGCGGCGATGGGTGGCCGGAGCGCCTGCTGGATCGCATGGCTCGGCTGCACCTGCTGCTCGAGGGTTACAGCCGGATTGATTCGCTGCCGCCAGACCTCGCCGCCGACGTCCGCACCGGTCTCGGATGGACCACGGCACAGGAGTCGTTGCTCGAGCTGGAAGGGGTGCGCGATCAGTGGGCGGTCGTCGGTCGCAGAATCACGGAGGACGATCGGCTTCGCGTGCAGCGGACGTGGCTCTGGGGGAGGGAGACGCGTCGTGGCGCGCTGGTGCTGCACTTCGCGCCTGCGGGCGCCGTGCGGAGCGAGGGCAAGCCAATAGATCCGACATTCGTGCCGGGCACGGCGTTCGACGGCACACTCGTGTTCTTCCCGAGCGCAGCCCCGCTGCGTGCAATGGTGAAGGAACGCACTGGCGCCGTAGACTGGCCCGCGGATCTCGGCTACGCTGGCGTCGCTGATGCCCTCGCGACAATTGCCGACACGGATGCACAGATGCCGTGGATCGAAACCCATCCCGTGCTCCTGCGCGATGCCACTCCGACGACGTTGACGCCGCCGCTCGTGCGAGACGCAACCGGCCGCTCGATGCCGCTTTCCATTCGCTTCCAGGACCGCTGGCGATTGCTCGCGGTGAGTGGTGGGGCATCCGTGTCACTGTTCGGAGAGTGGGATGGCGAAGCACTCACGCCGCTTACGGTGTGGGGTGAGACTGGTGCCATCTCGCTGCGATGACGATCACGGCTCCTGATCTTGCGATCTGGCCGGCAGCCGTGAACACGGCCTTGCTGGGTACCGACCGTGCGCGGCTGCCCGCACGGTCGTCCGGCGCCGCGTTAGGTGCCGTGCACGACGCTCTGGTGCGCGCCGAGTCGGACGCCGCATCGAACCTGTTGCGCGTAGCGGCCGCGGCGGGCGCCTACCAGCGCTGCGGCCGAACGCCAGGTCGTACTCAGGAAGCGCCGCCGTCGCCGTGCCCACGGGATGATCGACCCGCGTGCACGCCGGCCGCCGCGGCCCTGTTGCGTCGGATGCTGCAAGGTGAGCACCAGAGCCTGCTGCGGACGTGGCTCACGCTCGCCACTCGCCACGATGTGAGAGCTCCAGCCGACGCGCTTCCTGCCATGCTCGACCTCGCCCGCCAGGATCCGAAGCTGCGGCCGCTGGTGCGAGCGACCGGCGGTACCCGCGCCACGTGGCTCGCCGCGCTCAACGAGGACTGGGCCTTTGCCGTCTCGGGCGACGGCCCCGAAGTGCTGGCCGCTGTGTGGGAGACGGGCAACGCTATGGCGCGCATGGAAGCGTTGCAACGGCTTCGACAGCTCGATCCGGACCGAGGCCGCGCGCTGCTCGAGACGTCCTGGGCACAGGAGGATCCGTCGGAGCGCGCCGGCTTTGTCGCCATCATCGGAATGGGGCTGAGCCTGGCTGACGAGCCCTTCCTCGAACGTACGCTGGACGACCGCCGGAAGGAGGTGCGACAGCAGGCGGCCGCGTTGCTTGCCCGGTTGCGAGCGTCCGCGCTGGTGAGCAGGATGGTCCAGCGAGCAAGGCGGTTCGTGGCGTTAGGCAGGTCTTCGATTCTTCAGAGGCCGCGACTCGACGTCGTGCCGCCTGATGATGCCGACGCGTCCATGATCCGTGATGGGGTCAATCCCAAGCCGCCCGCCGGCACCGGGGTTGGTGAGAAAGCGTGGTGGCTCGCTCAGATCGTCGGTTCGGTCCCGCCGTCGATGTGGACCGAAGCCTGGTCGATCGAAGCCGAGAAGCTGATTCGCGCAGCCGACGGCCACGAGTGGCGAGAGCCGCTGGTAGCCGGCTGGCTCACCGCCACGGAGCGCTTCCGCGATGCGACGTGGGCCAGAGCGCTGTGGGAGAACGAGCCCGTCGCCCGTATCGAGCCGAAATGGGGCGCCCCACCGCTCGAGCACGTGTTCACGCGGGCGGCTCCTGCCGAGCACGTCGACGCCGAGCTGCGCCGGGAGATCGGCGCGGATCAGGCCGCGCTCCGTGGCGCCCACCGCGTCCTCATCGCCATCCTCGGCTGGCCTAACGAGTGGAGCGACGCCCTGGCTCGGGCGGTTGCAAAGCGACTCGAGGAATACGCGGGCAATGACCGCGTGCCGTTCACAGGCGAGTTCGGTCTGCGGGCGCTGCTCGAACGAAGCGCGCACGCCGTGCCGATGTCCGCGGCGGATGCATTTCTCGATGGATGGCCCGAGCAGTCCGAGGTCTGGTCCACGTGGGCCTCTGCCGTCGATTCACTCGTGTCGGTACTTCGATTCCGCGTCGATCTTCACCTCGCATTCAACGAGGCATCTTCCGCATGACCACGTCCTCCGCGCCAAGCGCGGTGTCCGGGAACGGTGTCGCGATTCTCCGGGCGCACGCAGAGCAGCAATTCGCTACCGAGCTCCAGGAGCTCGTCCGCACAGACACGCGGCCGCGGCCGCCAAGCTGGCGGTTGTCGCCCTGGGCCGTCGCGACCTACCTGTTAGGCGGTCGCACGGAAAGTGGCGCCGAGATCACCCCCAAGTACATCGGCAACCGGCGCCTCATCGAGATCGCGATCGCTACGCTCGCGACCGACCGCGCTCTCTTGCTGCTCGGCGTCCCCGGTACGGCGAAGACCTGGGTGGCCGAGCATCTCGCCGCGGCGATCTCTGGCGACTCGACGCTCCTCGTCCAGGGCACGGCTGGAACTAGCGAGGAGGCTGTCCGCTACGGATGGAACTACGCTCGCCTGCTCGCCGATGGTCCGTCGCTCGCGGCGCTGGTCCCGAGCCCGATCATGCGCGCGATGGCGGAAGGGCGAATCGCGCGCGTCGAGGAGCTCACACGCATTCCGGCGGACGTACAGGACGCCCTGATCACGATTCTCTCCGAGAAGACACTGCCGATCGCGGAGCTGGGCCAGGAGGTCCAGGCGGTGAAGGGCTTCAACCTCGTCGCCACCGCCAACGACCGCGACAAGGGAGTGAACGAGCTGTCGAGCGCGCTCAAGCGCCGCTTCAACGTCGTGGTGCTCCCGGTTCCCGCCACGGTCGACGAAGAAGTCGACATCGTCACGCGGCGCGTCGATGCGTTAGGCCGGGCGCTCGAGTTGCCGGCCGAGACACCAGCGGCCGAGGAGATCCGGCGGGTGGTGATGATCTTCCGGGAGCTGCGCGGCGGAGTCACGGAGGATGGCAAGACGAAGGTGAAGTCGCCGAGCGGCACTTTGAGTACCGCGGAGGCGATCTCCGTGATCAACGGCGGGCTGGCGCTCGCGGCCCACTTCGGCGATGGGCAGCTTCGATCCGCCGACCTCGCGGCCGGTTTGCTGGGTGCAGTCGTGAAGGATCCGGTGCAGGACCGGATCGTGTGGCTCGAGTACCTCGAGGCGGTCGTGAAGGAGCGGGATGGGTGGAAGGACCTCTATCGCGCGTGTCGCGCCGTGAGTTAGCGGAGAGGGCTGGCCATCCGGCGGCGGCGTGGCCAGTTCCAAGTCATAAGTGGTCAGTCCTCAGGCATCAGGCATCAGGCTCCGTTTCCTCGAGTTGGGGAGCGCGAAGGGCGGCACGGCGCTCCGGCGCGCCATCTCGGGTCAACCACTGGAGGAAACGGGACCTGATGCCTGATGACTCACGACTGAGTACCGATCACTTGGAACTGGTAGTTGGACTGAGAACCCCACTCGGCCACTAGTTGCATGGTACACGTCTTCGGCATTCGACATCATGGCCCGGGCTCGGCGCGAAGCCTCGAGCGCGCGCTCGAGCGTGTCGCGCCCGACATCGTCCTCATCGAGGGCCCGCCGGAAGCGGATGACCTCATCGCGTTCGCCGCCGACGAAGCGATGCGCCCGCCGGTGGCGCTCCTGATCTACCGCCCCGACGCGCCGAGGCGTGCGGTGTACTACCCCTTCGCGGAGTTCTCTCCGGAATGGCGCGCCATGCGATTCGCGTTGCGCCGCGCCATCCCCGCGCGCTTCATCGACCTGCCGCAGGCACATCAACTGGTGGATGAGGCGGCCGACCCAGCCGCCATCGAGCCGATCGCCATCGAGCCGACCGACACCGCGCCGCCGACCTCGCAGCCTAACGAGGAAACACCGGATGCGACGGCCCGATCCGAGCCGTTGCGCCGCGACCCGCTCGGCTGGTTGGCCACCGCGGCCGGCTACGACGACGGCGAGCGATTCTGGGAACAGCTCGTCGAGCACCGCCGAGGCGATGACGAACAGCTGTTCGCGTCCGTGGCCTCGGTGATGACCGAGCTTCGGACCGACCATGTCAAAGATCAGGTCGAAACCGATCGGCGGCACGAGGAGCAGCGCGAAGCGCACATGCGACGGTCCATTCGCAGCGCACAGCGCGACGGCTTCAAGGAGATCGCGGTGGTCTGCGGCGCCTGGCACGCGCCGGCGCTGAGCGACATGCCGGCCGCCTCGCACGACACGGCACTCCTCAAGGGCCTCCCGAAAGCGAAGGTCGAGGCGACGTGGGTGCCCTGGACCAACAGCAGGCTCTGCGCGGCGAGCGGCTACGGCGCCGGCATCGCATCACCGGGCTGGTACCATCACCTCTGGACCACGCCCGATCGCGTCACGGAACGTTGGCTCGCGCGCGTCGCCGCGCTCCTTCGCGAGGAGGACCTCGACGCGTCGTCGGCGCAGATCATCGACACCGCTCGGCTCGCGGAAACGCTCGCGGCGCTGCGCGGCCGCTCGCTGGCCGGACTGTCCGAGCTCATGGAGGCGACGCGCTCGGTGCTGTGCGGTGGGTCGGACGCGCCGCTCGCCCTCATCGGCCGCAAGCTCGTGGTCGGCGAGGCGCTCGGTCAGGTTCCCGAGGCGGCGCCGATGGTCCCGCTACACCAGGACCTCGTGCGGCAGCAGAAGCGACTTCGCCTTCCGGCCGAAGCCGTGGAGCGCATGCTCGACCTGGACCTTCGGAAGGACACCGACCTCGCCCGGAGCCACCTGCTGCATCGCCTAACGCTGCTCGACGTTCCGTGGGGTCGCGCGCAGCGGGCGACCGGGCAGCGGGGAACATTCCACGAGATCTGGATGCTCCAGTGGCGACCCGAGCTCGCCGTGTCGCTGATCGAGGCTGCGGCCTGGGGGAACACCGTCGCCACGGCGGCCGCCGCACGGGCGTCCGACGCCGCTGCGCGCGCGACCGAGCTCACCGCGCTCACAGGCCTACTCGAGCAGGTCATCCTTGCGGATCTGGGGGACAGCGTCGGTCCGATCATGGACCGGCTACAGGAGGAGTCGGCGCGCGCGCCCGACATCGGCCACCTGATGGCCGGACTGCCGCCGCTCGCGCGCGTGCTGCGCTACAGTGACGTCAGACGCTCGGACCTCGGCCTCGTGGGCAATGTCGTGGATGGCTTCGTCGTGCGCATCTGCGTCGGGCTGCCAGTCGCGTGCAGCTCGCTCGACGACGATGCCGCCACGACGATGCGCGAGCGGATCGATGCCGTGCATGGCGCAATCAGCGTTCTCGATCGCGAGGAGCACGCGGCCGCGTGGCGGGAGGCCCTTCGCAGGCTCGCTGACTCGGACCGAGCGCATGGCCTGGTATCAGGCCGAAGCGCTCGGCTCCTTCTCGATGTCGGTGCGCTCGACGCGGCGGATGCGGCACGATACCTGTGGCGAACGCTCTCGGTCGCGGAGGATCCGACGCGAGCCGCTGCGTGGATCGAAGGCTTTCTGGCCGGCAGCGGTCAGCTCCTGCTCCACGACGACACGCTCTGGCGTCTCGTGGACGACTGGCTCGCGCACCTGCGCGAGGAGTCGTTCGTCGCGCTGCTGCCGCTCCTGCGCCGGGCCTTCTCGGCCTTTACCGCACCGGAGCGCCGCCAGCTTGGCCAGCGTGCAAAGCAACCCGCCAGCGCCGGGCGCCTAACGTCGACTGGCGCCGACGAGTTCGATCACGCGAGAGCCGAAGCGGCGCTACGCACCGTACTCACGCTGCTCGGCGTCACTGCGCCGCCGTCGCAGGCATCGACGCTGGAAGACCCAGCGCACCATTGAGCCAGCGGACGAGTGGCAGCAGTCCCTCGAACTCCTTCGCGAGGATCGCGGGAAGCTTCGGGTTCGTCACCGTGGCATCGTCGATCTCGCGCCCGCTCACGAACGATTGATAGCGAAGCCATTTTGCGGCGGGATGATCCTCCGAAAACCCGCGCGGCATCTTCTTGAGCGCGGCTTCGTCATCGAGGCCACCGTAGCGCTTCGTCAGGCCGCGGGCGATCCGATCGAAGCCGGTGGGGTCTTCGGCAATTGCGTCGCGCAGCTTGTTGAGCGATGGTCGCGGTGGCATCCAGAGCCCGCCACCCACGAACGACTTGCCTGGCTGAAGGTGGAAGTAGAACCCGGCGCTTCCGGAGTCGGCCTCGCTGCCGACACGCGACGACGCGCGCCGGTGGTTGAACCAGCATGCCGCGTGGGTCTTGTACGGCGACTTGTCCTTCGAGAAGCGGATGTCGCGGTTGATGCGGAACATGGACCGCTTCGGGTCGCCGCCGATCTCGGGCGCGAACTTGCCGAACCGCTCGTTCATTTCGCCGATGAGGTCGCGCATTGGCTCGCGCACCTCGGTGTCGTACTCCTCGCGGTGGGCTTCGAACCACTCCTTGTTGTTGTTCTTCGCGAGTCCGCGAAGAAACCGCAGCGCCGCCGGTGTGAACGCCATCGTTTCTCTGCCCGTGGTCCTTGTTCATAAGAGTATCGACATCGGCCGCACGCGGTGAAGTGGCTATGCAATCCGAGCACCCCTTCGTCGTAGATGCCGGACCCGAGAGGGCCCGCCCCACAGACGAAGAGGGGAACGGATGCAGCCGATCCCGCGGATCCTCCGGATCGCTCCTCAGCCCTGAAAGCTCCACTCGCAACGAGCCGGGTCTGTAAACGGAAAGACCTCGGGGATGCAGGAGCTTCCCGATCCGAGGCCGTCAACAAAAAAGAGGATGAGAGACCGGACGTGCCATCGGAGGCGTCGCTGCCAGCGGAGCAAATCCGCGAACATCGGCGTAATCGATGTTCGAAATCCGCGTTAGGTCTTGCAGTTGCAGTTACCGGCCCCGTGATCCGACTCGAAGATTTGTCAGGTCACCAACGGCGTGACGAAGCCCGTTACGATCAGCGCACCAGCCCACAATCGGTCGACATTGAACCACGCCTTGCCAAGCAACCGAAGCCCCAGGCGCTCATACACGATGACCGCCACGAAGCCCGTGACCAGCAGGTAGCCAGCCGTATGAATCAACGCGACAGCCAGGCCAGCTGCCGGAACAGGAGGAATCACCGACGCCAACTCGGCCGAGTGGGCCATGTGGCCGGCATGATCGCCCGCGGCGACGGTTGCAGGCCTCACGACGCGCATCAGAAACGGCACCACCATGAGCCCCGCGCCGTGCGCCGAAGCCATGAGGAACGACCACACGCCCACCTCGCGACTCCCGACTGCCATCCCGCCGTACCGCGGGTGACTCGTCCGCACAAGCTTCCAAACGCCAAGCGCGAGCAGCACGCC
>Ga0075433_10004164_pt1 | contig 11227 bp, 6 predicted proteins | sample RhiMethybrSRZTD2_FD_75299 | JGI IMG/M metagenome (GOLD analysis project Ga0075433, IMG submission 75299) | Populus rhizosphere microbial communities from Tennessee, USA - Rhizosphere MetaG P. TD hybrid SRZTD2 | ecosystem: Host-associated > Plants > Roots > Rhizosphere > Soil | place: USA... | reverse complement strand
CGTAGCACTGTTCATCGTCGTCGCATACACAGTCCAAGGTTCTCCGATTCTTCCGTCCGCGGCGCCCGCGGTCCGAGCGGCGAGTGATGCGGCTCCCTTCCCCGACCTGATTCCACTACCGGCCGGCTTTGGCCCAGAGGGGATCGCCGTCGGGACAGGCTCGACGTTCTATGCGGGTTCGCTCACCGCACCGACGCTCGGCCAAATTCTTGTCGGCAACCTGCGAACTGGAGAGTTTGCCCAACTTGTGGCGCCGACCGGAAGACCCGCAGTCGGCTTGAAGTATGACGCGCGCAGCCATCTTCTCTTTGTAGCTGGCGGTCCGAGTGGCCGAGGAACGGTGTATGACGCGGCGTCTGGAGAACAGGTCGCGTCCTACCAATTCCAACTGCCGTCACCACCCGCCCCGTCACCCCAAACAACAGGGATTAACGACGTCATCGTGACCCGGGATGCGGCCTACTTCACGGATGCGATCGTCGCTTCGCTCTACCGCGTGGGCATCGGGCCTCATGCCGAGCTGTCGGCAGGCTTCGAGCCGATTGCGCTTCCGGCGAACTTTGGCGCGACGGGCGGTTGCATAGGCCCGCCGCCCGTGCCCGCGATTAGAAGCAACGGGATCGCCGCCGATCCGAGCGGAAAGCATTTGATCGTGGTCCACACCAGCGAAGGCCAACTCTATCGAATCGATACGGCGACATACACGGTGGTTCCGATCGATCTCGCAGGAGGCAACGTGTGCAGTGGCGACGGTCTGCTGCTCGACGGGAACACGCTGTACGTGGCGCAGAACTTCAAAAATCAAATCGCCGTGGTGGAGCTGTCACCGGACCATTTCTCCGGTGCGGTGACGCGCACCATCACCGAGCCGTTCGCCTCGAACCCGGCGACGAAGGTGCCGACCACGATCGCTGAGTTCGGCAATTCGCTATACGCGGTCACTGCCGGCTTCGCTCCGCCGGCGCCGGATTTCGTGGTGCGCCTGGCGAAGTAACGGCTCGTCACGCTGAGTCTCGACGATCCGACCAACGCGGACGGTTAGTCCCGCTCGAGGCTCTTACGTGAAGACCGGCGTTCGAGTTGTAAGCGATTCGAGTGCTGTCTGCGGACCAGAGTGGAAAACGCTCGATCGCATTATCGTTCGTGAAGCGGGCTGTCCTCGCCGAGTCGACCAGCCAGATGTCGACGTTGTTCTGGACGGACCGCTCGACGGCGGCGCGGGTGCCGTCGGAACTCAGCTCCACGTTCATCAGGCCGGCACGGTCAGGCTCGCCCATGGTGCCGAGCGCCTACGGGGATCGGCTTGCATGCTGGCGTGATGGAACCGCCGAAATCACCGCGCGCCTCCGCGACCTCGACGACGACCTCGCTGGTGTAAACGTCCCGGAGATCGTCGTGCGGACCGACGACCAGGCGGTCAGCCTCGGGTGCAGTACCGCGGCGATCGCGAAGGCTAACGGTGGATTAGGGCGATGACCAACGCTTAGCGACTTTTCGCCACAGGCGGGCGCGGCTGCGTGGCGTAGTGCTAGCATTCCGGTCCTAGATCATCGATGGCTGACAGGCGACGGAACCGCGAAGATCCGGCGGCGGTTGCGAGGTTCGGGTGGCGATACCACCATCTCGGCATCCCACACTTCTCGCCGCGAGACGGCGAGCTGCACCTGACGAAGCTCGGTGTTCATGTCTGCGGCTTTGAGACCAGTCCATACGGCGTCGAATGGATGCGCTTCGACATGCACTGCCAAGTGCCAGAGATCGTGAAGACCGTCCCGCACCTGGCGTTTGTCGTCGACAACTTGGACGCCGCACTCCAAGGAAAGCAGATCCTCATTCCGCCGAACTCGCCGTCACCCGGGGTGCGGGTCGCGTTCATCCTGGATGATGGGGCGCCGATCGAACTCCTGGAATTTGCTCCAGATTCCGACTAGCCGAGCGATCAAAATGCCGCAGGATTTCGATTCCGATCCGGCACCGCTCTCGAAGCGGCAGCGGCGATCGTGCGAAGAGGATCTCGTCTGTCGAGTTGACGCAGCAGACGTTCCGGCGCGACGCAGCGTCACTCGATGCGGATGATGCCGCGGCGGATCGCCTTGGCCACGGCGGCGGTGCGGTCGTGCACGTCCAGCTTCGTGTAGATGTTCTTCACGTGCATGCCGGTGGTATCGGTGCTGATGCCGAGCGCCGCGGCGATCTCCTTGTTGCGCATGCCCTCGGCCACGAGTTCCAGCACCTGCCGCTCGCGCAGGCTCAGGGCCGGGTGGCGCGCCCGCTCGTCGAGCGCCTGCTGGATGTCAGGCGCGACGACGCGGCGGCCGGCGTGCACTTCGCGAATCACGTGGATGAGATCGTCGGAGATCGTATCTTTCAGCACATAGCCCATCGCACCGGCCTCGAACGCGCGATGGATGTCTTCGTCGCCGCGGTACATCGTCAACGCGATGATGCGCGCGCAGTCATCAAGTTGCCGGATGCGGCGGATCGCTTCGGGACCGCTCGTGACCGGGAGTTGAAGGTCCATGAGCGTGACGTCGGGCCGGCTCGCCAGGAACTGGGCGACGGCCTGGTCGCCGTTGCTCGCCTCGGCGACGACCTCCATGTCAGGCTGGACGCCAACGATCTTCGCGACGCCCTCGCGCATCAGGCGATGATCGTCCACGCACAGCACGCGAATGGTTCGGCTCGTCATGCCCATTCGTTCGTCATCCCCGCCACGGCGTGCACCGTGGTCCCGGAGCCCGGCGCGCTCTCGATCCGCAGGCCGCCGCCAACGTGCTCGGCGCGCTCGCGCATCGTGACGAGGCCGAAGTGCTCGCTGTCACGCGATGCGCTCGTTTGCGCCTCGGCGTTGAAGCCGCAGCCGTCGTCGGCTATCGTGAGCGCGACCTGGCGTTCATCGTACGAGACTTTGATGTCGATGCGCGTCGGGCGCCCATGCCGGATGGCGTTGGCTACCGCTTCCTGTGCGATGCGGAATAGCTGCAAGTCCACATCCGGCGATGCGTTGTCCGGCCGCCGGCCTGTGACTGCGACCGTCGGACGGACACCAGAGCGCGTTTCCGTGTCGTCGGCGAGTTGCAACAGCGACTCGGCCAGTCGCGGCGTGCCCATTGGGTGGCGCCGCAACTCGAGGATCGACTCGCGCGCATCGCGCACCGACCGATCCACCTGCCGGCGGAGGCGGCGCAACTCCGACGGCACGTTGTCTTCGTGTAACGGGACGCGCGTCGCCAGTGCCTCGAGTTCCGGACCGAGCGCGGCCAGACTCTGGAGCAGCGTGTCGTGTATCTCGCGGCCCACACGCGCGCGCTCGGCGATCACCAGCGCATAACGGGCTCTGACTGCCCGTACGCGCAACCTCGCCACCGCCACGATTCCGCTCACCAGGACTGCGCCTCCGGCGATGAGAAACGATGGACTCACATAGAGGGGCGGATCGACCGTGAACGCCCACAGTGACGGCTCGGTCCACTCTCCACCCTCCGTGGTGCTGACACGAAATCGATAATCTCCGGCCCGCAGGTTGCCGTAGGTGGCGCGCCGGCCGTCTGCGTCGTACACCCAGTCCGCATCGACGCCATCGAGCAAGTGACGGAAGCGTAGCTTCGACGTTGTCGAGAGGCTCAGGGCGGCGTACTCGAACTGCACGGTGCTGCCGTTTGCGAGGCGCTGGACTGCGGCCGGGTTGACACGCTCGCCGTCGACGATGAGGGCCTCCAGGCTCGCTGGCGATGAACGGCGGGCTTCGCGGAGCTGCCGCGGATCGATGATGGTCATCCCAGGACTGTTGACGACCCAGATTCGCCCGGCCATGTCACGCACGCCGGCGGCCCCGTTTTGCCACATCTGCGTGCCGGGCTGCAGTCCATCGCTCTCGTCGTAGAGCGTGTAGGCGAGACGATGGCGCGGATCTTTCTCGATCGTGTCCATCTCACCCGCATGGAAGCGCATCAGCGCCGCTCCTGAGTGCACGCCCAGCCACACGTAGCCGAGCGCATCCTCGACCAGTATCGGGACGACGCCAGTGATGGGTGCATGCGCCGTGGTGACGGACGTGAAGCGGCCATGCTGGTAGCGGCTCACGCCGCCCGACGTCGCAAACCAGACGGCATCGTCGTTGCCCTGGACGATCTGCCACACCAGTCCGGGTGCCACGCCATCCCGTTCCGTGAACGCTTGTACGCTGCCATGGTCGTGCAGCGCGACGCCGCCACTGCTGAAGCCAACCCACACACGGTCCTGTCGATCGGCGAGCACGCTGCTGCACTGTCCGCCGGATTCTCCGGCCTGGCGATGAGAGATGAGAGTGGTCCCATTCCACGACAGCAGGCCGCTCGACGCCGTGCAGAGCCAGAGCGCATCGGCCGTTGTGGTGAGTCCATTCACTCTGCTCGCCTGGACGTCCGGGATGCGCTCCTTGTGGAGACGGCCCATGACATGGCGGCCGACGAACTCGTCGGTCGCGACCCACATGGTTCCCGAGCGATCGGCATGGAGCGCGCGCGTCTGAGTGACGGCGAACGTTTGCCGTCCGCTGCTGGTCAGTCGGTTCAAAGCCTGAGTCGTGGCGATCCAGATGCTGCCGTCAGCGGCGACCGCTGCCGTTCGCACGCCATCCTTGTTGAGACCGTCGAGCGGACCAGCGGATTGGAACGTGTGCTCGGACAGGCGCAGCAGGCCGCCGCGCATCCCGACCCAGATGTTGTCGTCGCGATCGCGATAAAGCGCCCGTGGCGATCCCCGCATGCGATGCTCGTATTCGACCGGCTCGAGCAAGGGATGTGAAGCGGTCGGATTGGCAAGGCGAAACAGGCCGCCGCTGAACGAGGCGACCAGGAACCCTCCATGGTGATCTGGAATGATGCGATAGCCTGGCAGCGGGAGATGGATGCGTGGGTCGAGGCGCACGGGACTCGGCGCGCCGAGCTTCTTGACAATCGTTGCGCGGTCCGTGACCCAGAGGTTGCCCGCGTCATCTTCGACAAGGCCTTCGACATGCGTCGCGGTTGTGTCGACGAGGCGCAGCTGTGTGCCGTCGTGACGATACAAGCCGCGAGCAGACCCAACCCACACGCGCCCCGCGCGGTCCTCGTACACGCTGGACGCTTGTTCGCCGTTGTAGCCGTCGGCCTCCGTCATGCGCGACCAACGGTTACCGGCGTATCGAAACAATCCGTGACCGGTTGCTGCCCATACCGTCCCGCGCCGATCTTCGAGGAGCGCGTTGACGCCGGACGGTGCACCGTCGGTGGGGGAGTAGCGCGTGATGCCGTCACGATCGATGCGAGCCACGCCTTCGCTGCCTGCGAAGGCGACCCAGACACCCCCTTGCGAGGAACCAGCAAGCGCGGCAACTGCATGGGCCGGCAGCGCGCTGCTGCCGCTTCGTGCCCAGGGCAGGAATCGCGTACCGTCGAATCGGACAGGACCATCCGGGGTACCGAGCCAGAGATAGCCCTCGCGGTCCTGGGCGATCGCGAACACGTCGCCAGACTGCTCGGTGGACCATGCCGCGAGCGCGTACCGGACCTCCGCCGGAGCGTCCGCGCCGGCGATGACGATCGCCGGCCCGCATGCACAGAGAACCACCGACAACACGCCGATCCGTCGAGCGATGGTCAGCGGCATGAAATGGGTGTTGCAGTCTACCTCACGGACGCTGGCCAGGGCGTGCCCTGATACTGCTTCGTCACTGGTCCGAGCCCCCTATATGTGAACTTCTGAATGCGCTTTCCATCGTAGGTTTCGGTCGTATAGATGTTGCCCTGCGAATCGGTGGCGATGTTGTGCACGCCATGCCACTGGCCTGGTTGGCGGCCGCCCTCGCCGAACGCCGTCAACACCTCGAGCGTGTCTCGTCGCAGGATGTGAATGAGCGAGTTCTCGCCGTCAGCGACGTAGAGGAACGTCTGCTGCGGATCGCTCGAAAACGCCATGTCCCACACGGAGCCCGCATTCATGGTGTTGGGGAGAATGAGTTTTTCCTTCACGAACTTTCCGTCCTTCGTGAACACCTGCAGACGATCGCCCTGCCGATCGCACACATACACCAGGTCGTCCTTCGAGATGACGACGCAGTGCACGGGGTTGCGGAACTGCTGCTGCGGAGGCGCATTTGGATCGTGAGCCGCACCGCGATCGGCAGGCTGCGCGGCGTTTGCATTGCCGCGGTGCGGGTTGAGCGGTCCCACTACTGGAGTATCGTCCGGCTTGTTGCCGTATGCGCCCCACACGCGTTTGAATTTACCGGTATCTGCATCGAGCACGACGACGCGGTGATTGACGTATCCGTCGGACACGAAAGCCTCATTGGTCTTCGGGTCGACGACGACCTTTGTCGGGTGGCCGAAGCTCTCCATGTCCAGGCTGTTGGGATCGTTGATTGGGCGAGCGGCTCCAGCACGAAGGCGCGCGCCTTTCTTGCCGACCTGCATGACGAACTTGCCGTCCATCGTGTACTTCAGAATCTGTGAATCGCCTCCGCCCCCTCCGGCGAGCCAGACGTTGTTCCTGTGATCGATGTGGATGCCGTGCTCCTGATCCATCCACGGATCGTTCGGCCCGGGTCCCCAGTGGCGGAGGAGGTTGCCTTTCTGATCGAACTCCAGCACGAGCGGCGCCGTCGCACAGCACACCTCGCTGAAGGGCGGTTTCATTTCAAGGCCTTTGATCGTGTTGGGGTTATCGCCTCGATGAATCATCCAGACGTGGTCCTGTGAATCGACCCACACGCCCACTGAAGCGCCGAGGACCCAATGATTCGGAAGCGGTTTCGGCCAGAAGGGGTCGACCTCGAACATCGGAGCCTGCACGCCGCTGCGAGTCTGGGCGGCCACCTCAGAGCGGAGCAGACGCGGAGTGAATCCGAGTCCAACGCTCAACGCGAACAACCCTGCACCAATCGCGACGTGGCGTTTCCGGTGTGACGGTGTCATCCGTGACTCCTCGTGTGAAGACAAGTGCGTCCCGCTGTCGATCCTCAGGCGCAGCGGAGCATATCGCGCGCGCCGTCAAAGTCAGACACACCTGATCGCGTGTATTGACTAGCCGTTTCAGGGGCCCCAGAATCCGCCCGCCAAAAACTGTTAGTCGGTTCTCGCGCCACTCTGGGCGAAGGCGAAGGAGAAGTGTATGCGTTCCCTGAAGGGAATCTTGTTCGCGATCGTGTGTCTCGTGCTCTTCCCGGCGGCGGCATACGCGCAGGCATCCATTGCGGGTGTCGCGAGAGATTCGTCTGGTGCCGTTCTGCCCGGCGTAACGGTCGAGGCGGCCAGCCCGGCGTTGATTGAGAAGGTCCGGTCGGTAACAACCGACGGGACCGGCCAGTTCAAGATCGTCGATCTTCGTCCCGGCACCTACAGCGTGACGTTCATGCTGCCCGGTTTCAACACGTTCAAGCGAGACGGTATCGAGCTGGCGGGAACGTTCACCGCTACCGTGAATGCCGACATGCGCGTGGGCGCTCTGGAGGAGACAGTAACGGTGACCGGGGAGGCGTCGGTCGTTGACGTCCAGAGCGTCACGCAACAGGTCACGCTCGGGAAAGACGTCCTCGACGCCATTCCGGCAGGGAGAAACCAGCACAATTTCGCCAACCTGATCCCCGGGATGAACGGGCCACTCGACTACGGCGGCACGAACAACCTGAATCTGAACACGATCACCGTCCATGGCAGCCGAGCGGACGACCAGCGCGTGATGGTGGACGGGATGTCGATCAGCGCCACCTCCGGCAACGGGCAGTTGAGCAACTTCATTCCCGACATGACGTCCACGCAGGAAGTGGCGGTCAGCTACTCGGCAGGCACGGCCGAGCAGGCGTTCGGCGGCGTCCAGATGAACCTGATTCCGCGCGAGGGAGGAAACCGGTTCAAAGGATCCTTCTTCGCGACCGGTGCCAATGAGTCCTGGCAGTCAAACAACTACACGAAGGAATTGGAGAGTGCCGGCCTGCGGACGCCCAATGGCCTCAAGGTGGTCTACGACGTCAATCCGGGAGCCGGCGGACCGATCGTCAAGGACAAGTTGTGGTTCTATTCTGCCGGGCGCTGGCAGACGTCGCAGACATACATCGCCGGCCTCTACGAGAACCAGAACGCAGGCGACCCGACCAAATGGACGTACGAGCCGGATCTCAGCCGACGGGCCTTTACGCCGCTGATCCAGCAAAGTTTCAACACTCGCGTGACGTGGCAGGTCAGTCCGCGGAACAAGGTCGCGTTCTTCGGCGAGCATCAATATCGAGTCTGGGAGCAGCTCACGCCCACCATCTCGTACGAATCGGCCACGAAGTACGACTTCCCCGAAAACGAATTCTTCACTGGCAGCTATACGTCGCCGATCAGCAACAAGTGGCTGTTGGATGTGAAGGTGTCCGACATCGTTCAGGGCTGGAAGGATCGCTACCCCTCAGGCGGAGATCAGCTGGCGTTCACCGAGCCGCTTCCGGACGTGTTCAAGACGCTGATTGCCGTGACCGAACAGGGGGGACTCATTCCGGGCCTGCTGTATCGGGGTGCCGGTCAGACGGGCCTTGGCCCGTTCATCCGCGTGAAGGGGTATATCGCGTCCGCCCAGGCCTCGGTCTCCTACGTCACCGGCGCTCACGCGCTCAAAACGGGATTCCTCGATACATTCGGTACACGCCGCGAGGACTACAACAACATTCCAGCAAACGTGCGCTACCGATTCAATAACGGCGTTCCGAACCTCATTACCGAGATCGCCACGCCCTACGGCTTTCGGAGCAATCTGGGAGGGGAGCTCGGAGTGTACGCGCAGGACAAATGGACGCTCGACCGGCTCACCCTCAATATGGGCGTCCGCTTCGACTATCTGAACATCAACTTCCCCGAGCAGAGTCTCGAGCCTGGCGGGCTCGTGCCCAATCGAGACATCACGTTTCCGAAGAACGACTATCTGGGCTGGAAGGATATTTCTCCACGGCTCGGAGCCGTCTACGATCTGTTCGGCACGGGGCGGACGGCTCTCAAGGTCAACCTCAGTCGATACGTCCTCGCCCAACGTTTGACCAGCAACTACACGAACCTGGGCAATCCGGTGAATGCGATGGCCAACTCGGTGACGCGCTCCTGGAACGATGGCGCGGGGTTGGGCATCAACGGCGACTACATCCCGCAGTGCGATCTGGTGAATCCGCTGGCGAATGGCGAATGCGGTACCATCAGCGACCTGAGATTCGGCCAACCGATTCCCAGCACCGTCTCCGATCCCGCGATGTTACATGGCTGGGGCAAGCGTCCCGACCAGTGGGAGTGGGAAGTCGGCGTCCAGCACGAGCTGATGCCGCGAGTTGGCCTGGACGTCGGTTACTTCCACCGCACGTATGGCAACTTCACGGTGACCGACAACACGCTGACCGGTGTCGCTGATTACACCCAGTTCAGCATCACTGCGCCGACCGATTCGCGATTGCCTGATGGCGGCGGGTACACAGTTGGCGGTCTGTATAACCTCAATCCGAACAAAGTCGGTCAGGTCAACAACCTCTTCACGTTGGCCGGCAATTACGGGAATTACAAAGAGACGTGGAATGGCGTGGACGTCAACCTCAGTCTGCGGCTGGGCAAGGGAGCGATCCTGCAGGGCGGAACGAGCACGGGCCGCACCTCGCTGGACGTCTGCGATCTCCGGGCACAGCTGCCCGAGCTGACAGTGACAGCTCCCTACGTCGTCGGCCCGACGTCCCCCGACTGCAATATTCCGGGGCAGTTCCAAACACAGGTGAAATTTCTCGGCACGTATGCGGTGCCGAAGGTGGATGTCCAGGTCGCCGCGACGTACCGAAGCCTGCCGGGCGTGAACATCGTGTCGAACTACGTCGCCACCAACGCGGACGTCATACCGTCTCTCGGCCGTCCGCTCTCGGGAGGCGCTGCCAACGTGACAGTGAATCTTGTCGAGCCCGGCACGTTGTTCACCGAGCAAACCAACCTGCTCGATCTTCGCTTCTCGAAGCTGTTCCGGTTCGGCGGCTATCGGACATCGGTGAATCTCGATCTGGCCAATGCCTTCAACTCGAGCGGGATCACATCGGTCAACAACAACTACGCGGCCTGGCAGGTCCCGACGGGCATTCATCAGGCCCGCATTGTAAAAATAAGTGCGCAGTTCGACTTCTGACACGCACGAAGGCCACGAAGAACGCGAAGGTCACGAAGAAATCGAACTCCTGAGGGTTATTCTCAGTGCCTCGGAGCCTCGCCCCTCTACTGGCGCTCGGGGCGCCCTGAGCAAAGTCGAAGGGCGGTATGTCGTGACCCGTTAACACCAGCGAATTGCGTATAGGCGCCACCCAACGAGTCGTAGCGGAGGTTTGATAAATGTCACCTGCAAGTCGTCGCGCGTTTCTCGGCACGCTCGGGGCAGCAACGGTTGTTCTCCCGGAGCTGTCCTTTGCGGCAGGCCAGGCGGCCGCTTCCTACGATCTGTTGATCAAGGGCGGCCGCGTCATCGATCCCTCGCAGAAGCTGAATGGCGAGCTCGACGTCGCGATCGCTGGCGGCAAGATCGCCGCCGTCGCGGCGAACATCCCCGCCAACCGGGCGCGCGAAGTCTTTGACGCGAAGGGCAAGCTGGTGACGCCAGGACTGATCAATGTGCACGCGCACCTGTACCGGTACGGGAACACCATTACGGTGGATCCGGACGGTGTCGGATTTCCAGCGGGGGTCACAACGGCCATTGACGCGGGATCTGCTGGCGCGAACACCTTCCTCGGATTTCGAAAGTACGTCATCGACCCGCAGCCGCTTCGCATCTACGCGATGTTGAACGTCGCGATCATCGGGAATTACGGCAACGAGCTGTACCTCAACATGTCGCTGATCAATCCTGCGGCGGCCGGTCGCATCATCAACCAGCATCGCGATCGGATCCTCGCGCTCAAAGTGCGTATCAACGGCAAGCACGACGAGCTCGCCCACGACCTGGAAGTGTTGAAGCGGGCGCGCGAAGCCGCCGACGCCGCCGGTCTTCCGATCATGATGCATTGGACGACCGAGCGGGATCTGCTGGCGCTTCTGAAACGTGGTGACATTCTCACCCATCCCTTCAACATTCCGAACGGGAACCAGGACAACCTGTTTGGCGGCAAGCCGGGCGCAGTGCTGCCTCAGATTCTGGAGCTCAAGGACCGCGGCATCTTTACGGACGGTCAGGCCGGCACTTCGCACCATCTCTGGGAAAACTCCGAGAAAGCGTTCAG
>Ga0075433_10004162_pt1 | contig 11230 bp, 13 predicted proteins | sample RhiMethybrSRZTD2_FD_75299 | JGI IMG/M metagenome (GOLD analysis project Ga0075433, IMG submission 75299) | Populus rhizosphere microbial communities from Tennessee, USA - Rhizosphere MetaG P. TD hybrid SRZTD2 | ecosystem: Host-associated > Plants > Roots > Rhizosphere > Soil | place: USA... | reverse complement strand
GCCCCGCACCTCGCGGCGTACCGCGAGCGGCGCGAGAAGGAAGGGCTCGTCGCGGGCCCGCCCGAGGTGGAGATCTACCGATCGCTCACCGAGTAGAGGCTCGGCCGGCGAGCCAGGCGGCGATCGCCCGGCCCTCGCTGTTCGCCGCGCTCCGGACGCGAAACTTCTGTCTGTACTGGGTCGGGCTGGTGTTCTACGTCCTCGGCCATCGGGCGGAGTACGTCACCTTTGCCTGGATGACGTGGGAGCTGACCCAGAGCCCGCTCTACCTCGGCTACCTCGGTCTGGCCCAGGGCGCACCGCTGGTCGTCTTCCAGCTTCTCGCCGGAGTCCTGGCCGACCGCACCAGCCGCATGCGCCTGCTCCTCGGCACCACCATCATGACCTCGGCGACGCTGATCGTCGCTTTCGGGCTGACGGCGCTGGGCCTCGTCCGCGTTCCGCACCTGCTCGTGCTGGCGGCGCTCAGCAGCACCTTCCGTGCGTTCGACGAGCCGAGCCGCATGTCGCTGGTACCTCAGCTGATCGACCGCGCACGGCTCCCGAACGCGATCGCGCTCGGCTCGATCCCCTGGCAGACCGGGCGGATGATCGGGCCGTCGATCACCGGGATCCTGATCGCGGCGTTCGGCGGAACAACCGGCTTCGGCCTGGCCGCGGGAGCCTCGTGCGCGGCGCTGGCGCTCTACAGCCGCATCCGCGTCGCCGAGGACATCAAGCCGAGCGATGGACGCGACATGCTTTCGCAGCTTATCGAGGGCCTGCGCTACGTCGGTAACAACTTCGTCTTCGCCAGCCTGATCAGCCTGGCTCTCTTCAACGCGCTCTTCGGGCTGTCCTACATCACGCTCCTGCCCGTCTACGCCGATCAGTATTTTGGCACCGGCTCGACCGGATACGGACTCCTGAGCGCTGCGCACGGCGCCGGTTCGATGATCGGCACGCTCATCATCGCCACCGCCGCGCTACGGGTCGTGCCCCCGGGGCTGGTGATGCTGACCGCCGCGGCGTGCATGGGGCTCGCGCTGATGATGTTCTCGCGGTCTCCCGGGATGGGCTTCGCGATCCCCATGCTGGGGCTCGTCGGGTTCTGCAGCACCTTCTATTTGACGCACGTCACCACGATCATCCAGCAGCAGGTGCCCGATCACCTCCGGGGCCGCGTGCTGAGCCTCTATTCTCTCTGCTGGAACCTGCTGCCGCTCGGCGGTTTGCTGGCCGGCGCGCTGGCCGCTGCCGTCGACGCGCGCTTCGCCATCCTGATCGGCGGCGTCATGGTCGCCACCAACGCGCTCCTGCTCCTGACCTCGCGCCGGCTACGCGCGATCGGCTGACGCCCGCGCTACACCGGCAGCTGCTCGGCGTCGGCAGCCGGCAGCATCTCGAAGGCGTTCAGCAGGCCGGTGATCATCCCATAGTGGCCGACAATGCCGGTCAGCTCGACGATCCAGGGCACGCCGTAGCGGTCCTTGAGCGCGTCGAAGACGGCCTGATCCACCCGATTGGTCCGGAGCAGCTGGCGCACGTAGGTCACGATCGCGCGCTCGTCGGGCGCGAGCCCGCCGGCGTCCTTCCGGTCGCGGACCACCGCGATGGCTTCCTCGCGCGTCCCCGCCTTGCGGGCCAGCGTCACGTGGGCGGCCCAGACGAACTTGCAGTCCTTCTCGCGCGCGGTGGCGCAGATGGCCAGCTCACCTTCCTTCGGCTTCACCGACGACTGGAAGCGGAGAAAGTTGCTGGTGTTGAGCACCCGGTTACACATTTCGGGGCTGTACATCATGATGCTGAACGGGCCGCGCACGCTGCCGCGCCCCTCCGCGACGGCGTCGAAGATCGGCTGATGCTCTGCTGCGACCTGCTCCTTGGTGGTGATGGGCGTGACGCGCGGCATGGTGACTCCTCCTCTTTCGTTCGGCATTTACTCGATGAGCTGATCGGCGCGTTGCAGCAGCGGCGGTGGGATCGTGAGGTTGAGCAATCGAGCGGTCTTCAGATTGATCACGAGCTCGAACTTCGTCGGCTGCTCGACCGGCAGGTCGGCCGGCTTGGCGCCTTTCACGATTCGGTCGACCAGCCTCGCCGCCTGGCGGCCCAGCTCGCCGTCGGTGGCGCCGTAGCTGGCGAGCCCGCCTCGTTCTGTGAAGAATCTCGCCTGGAACATAGTCGGGATGGAGCTCGTGACGGCCGTCGCCATGATGAACCCGGGGATGTTCAAGGACAGGACCCGTGGCGCGAAGATCCCGTCGACCTCGCCCTTGCGCAGCCCGCTGATGACCACTCTCGCTTCGTCCTGGCTCCGGACCGGCCGTTCCACGAGCGTGAGGCCGAGACCTCGCGCTGCAGCTCGGTACGGCTCCAGCTGCTCGCCGGCCAGCCTGTTGGTGGCGTCGTACACGAGCAGCACGCGCTTGAGGCCCGGAACCAGCTCCCGGAAGATCTCCAGCCGCTTGGGCGCCAGCTCGATGTCGAGCGAGGCGATACCCGTGAGGTTGCCGCCGGGGCGGGCGAGGCTCTGCACCAGCCCGAGCTCCACGGGATCCCCCCCGCCGATGAAGACGATCGGAATCCGGTCAGTCGCCATCTGCGCGGCCTTCGCCGTGTTGCCGCCTTCGGTCGTGACGATGACATCTGCTCCCCGCCGGACCAGCTCCCGCGCCGCCGTGAGCAGCTCGCCGCTCTCGCCCTGCGTGAAGCGAATGCCGATGGTGAAGTCCCGGTCCTCGCGGTACCCGAGAGCCACCAGGCCGTCGCGCAAGCCGATGATGGCCGGCGTCGGCCCCCAGGACTCGGTCAGGGCGCCGATCTGAATCGGGCGGGGTGGCCGCTGAGCCGCGCCCGGGTCGCCGCTCAGTCCGACGCCCACCAGGACGATTCCCAGCGCCAGGCGACGGAGGCGGGGACGCATTATCGCGCGCCCGGCCCCGGAGACGGCTCAGCGAGCAATGCTTGAAAAAGCGCGCGCGCGGGCGCGCCTGCCCATTCGCGCGGCCCGACGGCCAGCGCGACGGCGCGACCATCCCGGCCGACGACAAAGGTCGTCGGCAGGCCCACCAGGCCGTACATCGCGTTGATCTTGCCGTCGCGATCGAGAACGAGCGGGAAGGTCAGGCCGAGCTCGCGGGCGTAGCGCAGGACCACGGCCCTCTCCTCGCGGGCATTGATACCGACGACGACGAGCCCTTGCGGCGCGAGCTGGCGGTGAAGCCGCTCCAGCACGGGCATCTCGGGGCGACACTCCGCACACCAGCTCGCCCAGAAGTTCACGAGGACCACCTTGCCGCGAAGGTCCTCCATCGAGACTCGCCGTGTATCGACGGTGCTCCCGCTGAACTGCGGCGGCTCTGTCGCTGAGGCGTAGCCGACGAGCTCGAGCGGTTTGAGAAGCGGCGCCACCGGCGATTCGGCCCGCGCGAGAGCGCATGGGGCCGCCACCAGCAGCGCCAGTGCGAGCCGCCCGGCGATCACGGCTTCTCGATGATCGCCCGGATATCGCGCAGGAGTGTGTCGCTGTACACCACGGTCGTGCCCGGATTCTCGACGACCCACTTCTTCCGGAGCGTTCCCTGAGGGTCGATCAGGAAGAACGTCCGGATCGCGGTCATCGTGCGCTCGTTGAGGATCCCGTAGGCGCGGATGGTCTTCCGGTCGGGAAAGTCGCTGAGCAGCGGATAGGGCAGCTTGAGCGACTCGGCGAAGGTCTGCTGCGAGAACGTCGTGTTCGCGCTGACGGCGAGAATCTGAATGTTCAGGGCCTCGAAACGCTTGTAGTCAGCCTTCCTGGCCGACAGATTCGCGGCTCAGGCGGGCGCGAAATCCGAGCCATAAAACTCGAGGAAGACCCACTTCTTCCCCTTGAAGTCGGAGAGCGCGACGTCGAGCCCGGTGGTGCTCGGCAGCTTGAAGTCGGGCGCCGGCGATCCTTCCTGCGCGTTCGCGCTCGGGCTCGGCCCGGCGACGACCAGACAGATGGCCAGGGCCACGCCGCCCAGCGCCGCGTTGAATGCTCGCCTTCCTCGATTCACCATTGCGCCGCCTCCTTGCGCGCCGCCGCTCGGCGCCACCGCATTCTTGTTCAACCCATGACGGTTCGCAACATGCGTCGCCGGAGGCTTGACGCCGCGGGCGGCGGCGGCGCAGTATCCCCTCGGTGAACGCCCAGGGCTCCGGTGCCTACACCGACTTCAACACCCTCCTCGAACAGCATGCCCGCCGGCGACCCGACAAGACCTTCATCGAGATTCCCGACGAGGGCTCACGCATTACCTTCGGCGCCTTCGAGGCGTTGACCCGGCGCTTCGCCAATCTCCTGGCGAGCCAAGGCATCCGCGCGGGCGACCGGATCTCGCTGCTCGCCGACAACGGGATCGAGGGGCTAGTCGTGTTCTGGGGCGCCCTCCGCGCCGGTGTCATCGTGAACCCGATCAACGTCGAGATCCGCGAGAAGCACGTGAGCCAGATCCTGCACGACGTTGCGCCCGGGGCCGTGTTCTGGAGTCGTGATCTGGCCGTCGATCCGCGGGCGCTCGCGACCGGCGGCGCCCCGTGGATCCCGTTCGGCCGCTGGAACGCGCCCGACTCGCCGGCCGACGACCTCTTCAGGCGCCTCGCGATTTCGTCCGAGGCGCTGGTGGCGGCGCGCCCCGCGCGCACGGATTGGTCGCTGATCAACTACACCTCGGGTACCACCGACGCGCCGAAGGGCGCCATCTGGACCCACGAGGCCTATTACGCGATGTGCGAGTCGCCGGTCGACCGGCTCGAAATCGGCGAGGGCGACACGATCCTCGATTACCGCCACTTCAGCTGGTCTTCGCCGCAGATCCTGTCGGTCGGGCCGAGCCTCCTGACCGGCGCCACCCTGGTGCTCGCACGGAAGTTCTCGCAGGCGCGGTTCTTCGACTGGCTGCGCGACCATCGCGTGACCGTGGCCGTCGGCATCCCGACCGTCATCAACATGCTCCTGGCGCGGCCGATTGCGGTGACGAAGGCCGACCTGCCTGCGCTCCGCTTCATGACCTCGAGCACCGCGCCCCTCTCGGTGGAGAAACATCAGGAGTTCGAGAAGACCTACGGCATCCCGATCGTGCAGCTCGCCGGCGGGACCGAGACCGGCTTCATGTGCGGCAACGCGCCCGGTCAGCGCAAGCTCGGCTCGATCGGGCGGCCGACCCTCAACATTCGCCTGCGCATCCTCGACGAGGCCGGACGGGAGCTGCCGCCGGGCCACGAGGGCGAGATGGTCGTCAGCGGCCGCCAGCTCGCGTCGGCCTACTGGCAGGGGCCGGAGCAGCTCGTGTCGATTCCCCAGGACGGCTTCCGCAACGGCGATCTCGCCCGCCGCGACGAGGACGGCTTCGTCTACATCACCGGGCGCAAGAAGGACATCATCATCAAGGGCGGCGTCAACATCGCCTCGCTGGAGATCACGAGCTGCCTGCTCGAACACCCCGACGTCGCCGACGCCGCCACCCTCGGCGTCCGCGACGACATCTACGGTGAGGTGCCGGTAGGCTTCGCGGCGCCCCGGCCCGGGCGGAGCCCCGCAGAAGTCTCGCTGCTCGAGCACTGCCGCGCCAGGCTCGTGGCGTTCAAGGTGCCGGCGGCCATCGTGGTCGTCGACACGGTGCCGAAGAACGCCAATGGCAAGATCGACCGCGAGGCGCTCGCGGCGATCTGGCAGCGGCACGGCGCGCGCTGATGCCCACGCCGCGGTTCGGACTGAGCCTGCCCAATCGGGGCGTGCTCTTCGGCGCGACCAGCGTCGACGAGCTGCTGGCGCTCTCCGAAACGGCCGAGGCCTCCGGCGCGTTCGACTCGATCTGGGTGGGCGACAGCCTCTTCGCCAAGCCCCGGCTCGAGTCGCTCGTGCTGCTCTCCGCCATCGCCGCGCGCACGCGGCGCGTCCGGCTCGGCACCTGCTGTCTCTCGACTTTCCCGCTCCGCGACCCGATCTTCCTGGCCGCCCAGTGGGCCGCGCTCGATCAGGTCTCGAATGGCCGGATGATTCTCGGCGCGTGCGTCGGCGGAAGCTTGCCGCGAGAGAAAGCCGAGGCGGAGTTCGCCGCCTTCAAGGTGAAGCTGGTCGACCGTGGCCCACGCCTCGAGGAGGGTATCGCGATCTTGCGACGGCTGTGGGCCGAGGACCACGTGAGCCACGACGGCCGCTTCTATCAGTTCAACGATCTGACGCTCGAGCCGAAGCCCATCCAGAAGCCGTGCCCGATCTGGATCGCGACCAACCCCAAGCCCGAGCTGACCACGCCGCGTGTCGCCGATCGAGCCCTGCGGCGTGTCGGTCTCCTCGCCGACGGCTGGATGACCGACAACACGCCGGTCGCCAGATTCCGCGAGCGCTGGGAGCTGATCCGTCAGGTCGCACGTGAGGCGAATCGCCCGACCGGGCGGATGGAGGCCTCGCTACACCTGATGGTCAACATCAACGACGATCGGCGGGCGGCTTTCGAGGAGGCCGTCCGGTTCCTGCACACCTACTACACCCCGGCGATGACGCGCGAGTACATCGAGGGCTGGCTCGCCTACGGGCCACCCTCGGCCGTCGTCGAGAAGATCGGCGCCTACGTGGCGGCCGGCTGCACGACACCGATCATTCGGTTCGCGTCGTGGGACCAGAAGGGTCAGCTGGCCCGCGCGCTCGCCGACGTGCTGCCGGCCCCACGCCTCAGCTAGGGATACACGCGGTCGCCGTGATCTCGATCACGAGCTCGGGCGAGTTCAGCGAGGCGACCGTCACGGTGGTGCGCGCCGGCTTGTTGCTCGGAAAGTACTTCGCGTACTCTTCGTTGTAGGCGGCGAGATCGTCCCGCCGGGTCAAGTACGTCGTCACCGTCATCACGTTCTCGAGCGAGGTGCCGGCGGCGGCCAGGATCGTCTTGATGCGCTCCAGGATGTTGCGGGTCTGCTCACGGATGTCCTTGCCCACCTCACCGCTCACCGGATGGCGGCCGGTCTGGCCGGAGACGAAGACCAGGTTGCCGAATTTCGTGGCGAGCGACAGGTTGGGATTGGCGGCGGCCGCCTGGACCTGGACGATCTCTTTCTTTGGCATGTCTTCTCCTCAATGATCAGGCGGCGGGCCATCCCTGCCGCACCCTCGGAAACACCTCTTCGGCGAGCATGTGGAGCTCGTCGAGCACGAGGCTCTGCGGCATCCCGGGCCATTGCACGCTCATGATCAGGTGATTGATGCCGGTCGCGCGGTTGAGCGCCAGCATCTGCTCGGCCACCTCGTCGGGTGAGCCCAGCAGAAAGCGGTCGCGAATCAGCTCGTCGAAGCCGACACCGAAATTGTTGTCGCCCTCGGGCATCGCCTTGTCCTGGCCCCACTGGTGATACGCCGCGTACTTGGCGGCGAGGTACGGCGCGCTGAGGCGGATGGCCTCGCTCCGCGATTTCGCCACGAACATCTCGCGGCGCGCCGGGAATTCCGCTGGCAACGGCTTGCCGAGCTCGTCGAGCGCCTTCCGGTAGACGCCCACTTGCCGCACGATCGTGTCGATGCGGTTGTGCGGGTTGACGTACCAGCAATCACCGAGCCGGGCGGCGCGGCGGATCGCGGGATCGGCGTTGGCCCCGATCCAGATGGGCGGATGCGGCTTCTGCACGGGCTTGGGCGAGGCCGAGGCGCCCAGGAGGGTGAAGTGCGAGCCGACCATGTCCACGGTGTCCTCGGTCCAGAGTCGACGGACCGCCTCCAGATTTTCCTCGAAGCGCTTCACGCGCTCCTTCTGGGTCGTGCCGAACGCCAGGAACTCGACCTCGCGGTAGCCCAGCGCGACGCCGAAGATGACCTTGCCTCCGCTCATGACGTCGACCGTCGCGATCTGCTCGGCGACATCCAGCGGCTTGTGGAGCGACAGCAAGATCAACCCGAAGTTGATGCGCAGGCTCGGCGCCTCGGCCATGACCCGGGACAGAAACGGCAGCTGCTGCAGGCTCTGGAGCGGCGCGCTGCTGTAGTGCATGCCCTTGGTGATGGAGTCGAAGCCGAGCGCATCGGCCAGACGAGCCTGCTCGAGCTGCTCCTGGAAGCGCGCCTGCATGTCATCGCCCTGCGGGAACTGAGCCCGCAGCATCAGGCCGAACTGCATCATGCGCGGACCGGCTCCGGCTCCCAGCCCCACGGGTGCGGGCCCCACTCCGGCTCGAACACGCGGCCGCGCTTCACGGTCAGCACCGGCACCACCGCCTTGTCGATCTTCATCGAATCGCGCAGCGTGTCGTAGACCACCCACTTGCCCTCGCGGATCTCCAGCACCGAGATGTCGGCCTGGCGCCCCACGGCGAGGCTGCCGAGCCGGGCGTCCTCGCCGATCGCCCGCGCCGGGTTGATCGTCGACGCCGCGACGACCTGATCGAGTGTGAAGCCCATGCCGAGGAAGCGGGCCATGATCTCGACCATGCTGTGCACCGTGTTGAGCCGCCCGGGAATGGTGAGATCGGTGCTGATGCAGTGCGGGATGAGCCCCTGATCGAGCACCTTGCGGCCCACGTTGAAGCCGAAGTTCATGCGACCGTGCGCGGTGTCGAGCCAGACGCCCCGCCCGGCCAGCTCCTTGGCCTCCGGCACCAGCCGGCCGTCAGCGTCGAGGACGCCGCCGGGATTGGCGGTGAAGAGGTGCGTCACGATATCGCCGGGCTCCAGAATCGGCAGAAGCTGGCGGATCACGTTGGCGTCGTAGCGCTTGGTAGTGTCGCCGATGTGGACCATGAGCGGCAGCCCGCTCTCACGCGCTGCGCGCTTGGCCAGCCGTGGCATCTCCATCCCGAAGATCTCGAGCGCCGGTGAGACCATGCGCGCCTTGATCCCCTTGATGAGCCCCTTGTGCTCCCCGGCCACCTTCAAGGCTCCGTCGAGGTCGATGCTGCTCTCGGCGACGATGTCGGGATTGGTGGCAAGCCCGGTCTGGCAGATGTGCAGAAGCGGGATCACCTCGGTCTCGCATTTCGGCAAGATGTGCCGCGGAAACGCGCTGAAGGTCGCGCAGCCCGAGCTGCCGGCGTCGACCACGGTCGTGACGCCCGCGTGCACGCCCGCGATGTCCGGATGGACACCGTTGGCGGCGACGCCGTCGAACACGTGCGTGTGCAGGTCGATGAGGCCGGGCGTTACGGTCTTCCCCGTGACGTGAATCACGCGCCGGGCTTCGGAAGCTGCGATGTTCGCGGCGACCCGCGCGATCTTCCCGCTCTCCACCGCCACGTCGAGCGCGCCGCGCAGGTTCTGCGCCGGGTCGATCACGTTGCCGCCCTTCAGCAGTAGGTCGTACATGGCGAGCCTCCTTCGGTCGTCCTGCCGATGGCGGGAGAGTACACGGGTCTGCGCGACCGCGCTAGCCGGTCGGTCCGTGCAGTCGCCGCCACGCCGCGGCGCGGCCGCCGGTCGTCCACTCGGTTCCGGCGTTCGGCAGATACTCGACGACGGATTCCTGCGAGGCGTCGGGGCGCGGGTCGGGCTGATAGATGACGACGTAGCGCTCACGAAGGTCGCGCAGCATCTTGCGGCGCGCCCGCAGGGCGCGCATCAGATTCACATCGCACCAGACAGCCACCGTGACCATCACGATGCCCATCAGCGGCAGCCCCTCGGGCCTGCGGATGTGGGCGACCAGATGGGCCACGGCCACGGCGTTCACCACCAGGGCGATGATGCCGCCGGCAAGCTTTACCCGAGGGAGGTAGGCGCGAAGCTCGGAGCACTCCCCTTCCGACAAAGCTCGCTGGTGGAGACGAAACGTTCCCTCGTCGGTCTCGACCGCCTTGACGTACTGAGCCGCCAGCCGCGCCTGATCCGGCGCTCCCGCTGTCCGGCCCCGCTGCACGACGATCCACGACTTCTGCGGACGTCCGTTGACCGACCATACGAGGCCCGACTGCTTGAGGACTTCCAGCACGACGTCGGGGCTCTCCCCGACCTGCCGGCGGAGCTGCGCAAGCTCCGGCGGCGCGGCGACGAGATCCGCAACCGCTCCCTCGCAGACGAGAACCTCCGAGTCACGGTATTGCCGCTTCAGGAGGGCGGCAAGCTTGAAGTAGTCGTTCGACATCACGATGCAGAGCGGAACGCCGAGGAAGATACCGAGGATCACGAGGATCAGCAGAGCGTTCGCGGCGAGCGGCGCATGGGACGCCGGCGAGATCCCGAGACCGGCCGCACAGGCGACGAGGATTATGGGAACGGCCAGGAGCCACGCCGAAGCCTTCGCGAGGTTCGAGCGCCGGCTCACCTGGATTCTGCGAAACTCCGCGACGGTCAGCGGGCGAGAGCGGGCGACGCGCAGTCCGGCGCACCACTCGTGCGCGGGGTCGGGCATGGACGCGCGGGCGAGCTACCCGACGGGCTGCTGGGCGCCGCGAGGTGGCCCCTTGATCTCCTCGAGCGACTTCGCGAAAGCGAGCAGCTCGGCGTCCGGCTTGTCGAGGTCGATGACCTCGCCGAGCGGCTGGCGCACTTTGTACGGAGTCGTGTAATAGAGCTCGATCCGGTTGTCCTCCGGATCGAAGAAGTAGACGCTGCAGGCGATCCCGTGGGTGACCGTGCGGTCGATCTTCATGCCTTCCTGCTGCAGGCGGTGGTAGAAGGCGCGCACGTCGTCAAGCGTCTTCACCTTGAACGAGACCTGCTGCACGTTGTGCGTCTTCTGCCCGGGCTCCCGCGCCTGCACCAGCGCCAGCTCGTGATGCTCGGCATCGGGCGCCGCGCTCAGAAAGCAGATACCACGCTCCAGGTTCTCGTCGCTGATCGTCAGGCCAAGGACCCGTGCGTAGAAGCTACGCATTTTCGGCAGGTCGTTGCAGAAGAGCCCGACGTGGCCCAACCCGCTGATCTCCGGCATGTCTCACCCCTCAGGTCCGCTTGTAGAACCTGGCCGCATTGTCCCACAGAAGCTTCTTCTTCGTGTCGGGCTTGAGGCTCGACCATTTCAGGACGTTGTCCACCGAGTTGGGGAACTGGCACTCCGAGTGCGGATAGTCCGAGGCGTACATGAGGACATCGTCGCCCAGCACGCTCCTCACGTAGTTGAACATTTCTTCGCCCTCGTGGTTCTCGACACTGCAGAAGAACCTCCCGCTGGTCATGTACTCGCTGGGAGCGTGCTTGAGCGGCGCGGTGCCGCCGACGTACACGGCCTGCTCGTCCATGCGCTTGGCCCAGAACGGAAGCCAGCCGAAGCCGCATTCGAGGATGCCCATGCGCAGGCTCGGGTAGCGG
>Ga0075433_10004160_pt1 | contig 11232 bp, 8 predicted proteins | sample RhiMethybrSRZTD2_FD_75299 | JGI IMG/M metagenome (GOLD analysis project Ga0075433, IMG submission 75299) | Populus rhizosphere microbial communities from Tennessee, USA - Rhizosphere MetaG P. TD hybrid SRZTD2 | ecosystem: Host-associated > Plants > Roots > Rhizosphere > Soil | place: USA... | reverse complement strand
GACTCGACGCTCACCACCTACCGCTTCGACGCCGAGACCGGCGCCCTCGCCCCGCGGCAGGTGGTGACCACGGTGCCCCCGTCTCACACCGGGGACAACACCACCTCCGAGATCGCGGTGGCGGCGGCGGGCCGCTTCGTCTACGCGTCGAACCGCGGCCACGACAGCGTCACGATCTTCCGGGTGGACGAGGCGACCGGCGACCTGGCGCCCGTGGGCTGGGAGCCGACGCAGGGGCGGACGCCGCGCTTCATCACCCTGGACCCGACCGGCGCGCTCCTCTACGCCGCGAACCAGGACAGCGACACCATCGTGGAGTTCCGGGTGGACCCGCGGGCGGGCACGCTGGCCCCCACCGGCCAGGTCGTGCGGGTGGGCAGCCCCAGCAGCATCGTGTTCCGCTAGGACGCGCTCAGCGGGAGCCCGCGGCGGGCGCCGCGGCGTCCAGCGGGCGCAACACCGCCTCCACCTCCGCCGGGGAGACGCCCAGCAGCAGGGCCTCGCGCATCGCGGTGGCCGCCTCCGCGGCGCGGCCCTGGCGCGCGTAGAGGCGGCCCAGCTCCCGGTGCGCCTCGGCCAGGCGCGGGGCGAGACGGATGGCCTCGCGCAGCTCCTGCTCCGACTCCGCGTCGCGCCCCTGCATCAAGAGCGCGGCGCCCAGGCGATGGTGGGGCGAGCCGCGATCGGGCCAGAGCGGGATCGCCCGCCGCGCCCACGCCTCCGCTTCCGCGAACCGCCCCGCGTTGAAGTGCTCGGAGGAGAGGTTCAGCACGCAGAGCCGGCAGCCCGGATCGGCCGCCTCCGAGACCTGCCAGAACGTGAAGCCGTCGCGCCAGCTCCCCGCGTGCGTGCGCGCCACCGTCGCCCAGGCCACGAGGACGAGCGCGAGCGCGGCCAGGAGCGCGGCAGCCGGCGCGCGTCGCCCGGCTCTCTCCGTCGCGCGCACCGCCACCGCGGCGGCCCCGCCCAGCAGCAGCGCCAGCGCCACCGCCGGCAGGTAGGCGTAACGCTCGGCCACGAGCTGCGAGCCGGAGTGCGCGAGGCCGCTCACCGGCAGCAGCAGCGCGGCGTACGCGGCCCACGCGGCGAGGCCGGCCGGCCAGCGCCGCCGCAGCAGGACGAGGCCAGCGGTGACGACCACGACCGCGAGGGCGGGCGTGAGGAACCGGAGCGCGAGCGGGTCCACCCGCGGCGGCAGCTCGTGGAACGGGGCGAGCCCCGAGGGCCACACCGTGGTCGCCACGAAGTACCACAGGCTGTACGCGGCCATCGCCAGCCGCGCGCCGAGGCCGTACTGCTCGAAGGGCGAGAAGCGCGCCCCGGCCGAGCGCGCGAGCGCCGCCACCAGCGCGCCGGCCACGGTCAGCACCAGGAACGGCAGCTTCTCCCGCAGCCGCCGCGCCCACCCGATGGGCCGGCGCAGCGGATAGGCGTCCAGCACCAGCATCACCGCGGGCAGCGTGACCGCGATCTCCTTCGAGAGGAGCGCGGCGGCCATGGCCAGCAGGGCCAGGATGCCCCACGGGCGCCAGCGAAGCGGGCCCGCCCCCTCGATCGCGCGGAGGTAGGCGAGCACCGCCAGCAGCACGAAGGCGGCGCAGAGCAGGTCGCTGCGGTCCGTGATCCAGGCCACGCTCTCGGCGCGCAGCGGGTGCACGCCGAACGTGAGCCCGGCCACCGCCGCGCCGATCGCGAGGGGCGCGGCGCCCGCCCGCGCGCCGTCGCGCGCGAGGGCGAGGGCGATGAGCCGCCACGCGAGCCACGTCACCAGCGCGGCGTCGAGCGCGTGGAGCAGGAGGCTCCCGAGGTGGTAGGCCCACGGGTTCATGCCCGCCGCCACGTAGGTGGCTCCGAACGTGAGCCAGGTGAGCGGCATGTAGTGGCCCATGCGGGTGGTGGTGACCATCCAGCCGAGCTGGGCCGGGCCGAGCCCCCGGAAGGCGGGGTTGCGGGTGAGCAGGGTGTCGTCGTCCCACGACAGGAACTGTCCCCGCAGGACGGGGAGGAACACGAGGGCGGCGGCCAGCGCGACGGCGAGCGCGATCGCGAGTCGCGGCGCGAGCGGATCGGGGCGAGCCGCCCCGTCGCTCATCGGGGACACGGCGGCTCTAGGCGACGCCCTCCACCATGATCATGCTGGTCCGCCCCGCGCGGAGGCGCTGGGCCCTGGGCGCGCGATACTCCTCCGAGTCGTACCAGCGCTTGGCGTCGGCCAGGCTCGGGAACTCGATCACCACGAGGCGGGTGGGCTTCCACTCGCCCTCCACCGTCTGGCACGCGCCGCCGCGGACCACGAAGCGCCCGCCGTACCGGGCGAGGGTGGCCGGCACCTGCTTGCGGTACTCCTCCATCGCGGCCTGATCGGTGGTGGTCACCTCCGCGATCACGTAGGCGGGCATGGGGCGCCTCCTAGCGCGCGGCCTGGGCCGCGGCGGTGAGCCGGTCCATGAACTCCTTGCCGACCTGCTGCTCCACGCTCGCGTAGACCGGCTTCATGAGGGCCTGGAACGCGCTCAGGTCCTTCACCTCGTTCACTTTGGTGCCCGCCTTCTTCATGACCTCGAAGTCCTGCTTCTCCTTCTCGACCTCGAGGCGCCGGTGCGCCGCGCACGCCTGTTGCATCGACTCGCCCATGATCTTCTGCAGCTCGGGCGACAGCGACGCGTAGCGCTTCATGTTCATGAAGTACGCGATGGGCGGGTAGGAGTGGCGGGTCAGCGAGTAGTACTTGGTCACCTCCTGGAACTTGTCGGAGGTCATGGTGAACGACGGCAGCTCCATGCCGTCGATGGTGCCCTGCTTCATGGCCAGGTACACCTCGACGTAGGGCATCGGCACCGGGTTGGCCCCCAGCGCCTTCATGAACGCCACGTAGGTCGGCGACTCCTGCACCCTCACCGTGAGCCCGCGCATGTCCTCGGGAGTGACGATGGGCCGCTTGTTGACCATCATGTTGCGGAAGCCCCACCCGCCCCCGAAGCAGAAGCCCTTCACCCCCTTGGACTCCATGCGCTTGAGCAGCTCCTGGCCGATCGGCCCGTCCATCACCTTCCACACCTGCTCGCGCGAGGTCCAGAAGAAGGGCAGGTCGAGCGCCTGGTACGCGGTCTCGAACATGCCGCCGATGGGCGCGGAGCCGATGGGCACGATGTCGATGGTGCCGAGCTGCGCGCCTTCCAGATGCGCGGCCTCGCCCTTGGCCAGCCCGTTGCTGATCACCACGTCGAGCTTGATGCGGCCGCCGCTTTTCTGATCGAGGGTCTTGGCCAGATCGTAGAGCGCGTCGTTCACCGGGTTGCCGGGACCGACGCCGCTGCCCGCCTTGAGCTGGAGCGGGGTCTGGGCCGTGGCGGCCGCCGGCCCGACTAGGATCAGGAGCAGCGCGAGCACGATCTTCATGGGCACACCTCCTTGGTCGCGGAAGCGCGAGGATAGCACGCGCCCGGCGCTACCGGGGCGTGAGGGTGACCGGATACTCGGCCCGATCGACCTGGCCCGCGAGCACGATCTCGGCCTTGACCGGCGGGCTCTGCGGCGACAGCTCGAAGCGCCAGGCCCCGCCCGGCCCTTCGGTGATGCTCGGGCTCCAGTAGCCGATCGCCTGGCCGTCGGCGCCGAGCAGGCGCACGTAGCGCACCCGATCGCCGTCGCGGCTGGTGGCGAGGGTCAGGCTCCGGCGCCCGCGCGCGACGACGGTCACCGCGAGGTCCCCCCGCTCCACGTGCTGCCCCACCGTGAGGTCGTCGAGGGTGAGCGTCTCGAGCGTGCGGGGCAGATCGAGCGTGAGCGTGCCCTTCACCGCCTTCACGTCCTCCGGGCGGGCCTTGCTCTCGAGGTAGAGGCCGAGCGGCGCGGAGAGGCGACCGTCCTTCGGGGAGCCGGTGAAGCGCACCGCCTGCTCCCAGCGCGATCGCGACGGGCCCGGGCTCGCGGCATCGGGCGCGGGCGGGGTCAGCGCGGTGCCGTCGGCCAGATCGATACGAGTGAAGCGGAGGCGGCCACTGGTGAAGCCGCGCTCGAAGTTGGGCACCACCGGGCTCTTCAGGGTGAGGTCCAGACGGAGCCCGAACATCGACTGGACGCGGTCGAGGCTCAGCTCGAAGGGCTCAAGAGGCCCCGCCCCGCGGGGGCGCGGGAACTCCCGCTGAAGGTCGCGCAGGCCGTAGGGACGGAACGGCGGCGTCCGGTCGAGCGCGGCGCCGGCCGCCTTCCCCGCCGGCACGAACTCGCTGAGGGTGAACGGCAGGTCCATCGTCTCCTCGTCGGCCGCGAACACGATCTCCAGACGGTTGATCTCACCCGAGTACTGCCGCTGTCCCGAGACGCCCTCGCCGAACATGAACTCGGAGGAGAACGCCCCCGGCGAGGCGAGCGGCTGGCCCTTGGCGTTGAGCGCGCGGAAGAGGAGGAGCCGGCTCCGAGCGCCGGTGACCTGATACGAGACGCGGCCGGGCTCGAGCGCGGTGACCGTGAAGATCGCGCCGTCGCGCTCCGCGACCGCGCCCGGCTTCGGGCTGGCCAGCGTGACCACCTCGGTCCGCGTGGGCAGCCGGAGCTGCACGTGGCCGGTCACGCGCTGGAGCGTCCGGGGATCGGCTCCCGCGATCAGGCGCACCGTCTTGCGCGCGCGCAGGCGCTTGCTCCCGATGGACTGGAAGGGCGCCGGGCGGTCGTTCCGCTCGCGCCCGCACGCCTCGGGGCGCAGCAGCTCCTGGCCGCCCGCGCCCTTCACGCTGTCCACGAAGAGCCGCACGCGGTCCTCGCTGCCGCCCACGTTGGGCAGGTCGCCCGCGAAGCCCTCCACCACGATCTCGAGCCCGGTGGGCAGACCGGGAGGGAGACCGGAGGGAAGACCCGCGTCGGGCCCCGATCCCTGACGCAGCTCGCCCACGCGCACCCCGAACGGGCCCTGCACCTGGTCCACCTCCTCCGCGAACTGGGCCTGCGGATCGTAGGCGGGCAGCGCGCCCGGGGTGACCGCGGCGACGAACGCCACCGGCTCGGTGTCGATGCGCTCGGCGGGCGGGTCCGGGCCTCCGGGAGGGCTCACCCGGATGCCGAAGCCGCCCAGGGCCAGCGTCACCAGCTCGTTGACCGCGCGCTGCGCGTTGGTGGCCAGCGTGCGGTCGACGGTGAACTCGAGCGTGCTGCGCGCGCCGTCGCCGCGCACGCGGAGGCTGTCGTAGAGAGCCGCCACCGTCGGCACCGAGTCCTTCCAGCGGGCCCGCGAGGCGGCGAGGGCCCCCTCCCACTCGCGGATCTTCTCCGCCCCGCGCGCGGGGTCCCTGGCGTCGAGCACCAGGCGCAGCACGCCCTGGGGCGGCACCGTCTTCACACCCACTCCCACGTAGGCCCGTCCGAACGGCTCGGTCTGGACGGCCAGCGCCTTCGCCCCGCCCCGGGCGAACGACTGCGTCGCGCCGCTCTCGAGCCGCTCCAGGCCGGGGAGGCCCACGCCGGCCACGTCCCCCCGGGACAGCCCGCGCCACCAGGCGAGCCGCTCGTCGGCGCCGCCGCCCGCCGGCGCCCCCGTGAGCCGGGCCACCAGCGCCGCGTGCGAGCCCGGGTCGCTGAACGCGATCCACTCCCGCGCCGCCGTCACCGCCCAGGTCGCGCCGGGCTGGCAGGTGGCGGCGTCGAGCCGGGCCACCGTGAAGGACGCGGGGGTCGCGCCGGGCCGCGGGGCGGCCCCGAGCTCGCGCGTGAGGTAGCCGTTGAGCGCGGCGGGGTTGAAGCGGCCGACCACGATCATGGCGTGGCGGGCGGTGGCGCCGTCGGCGGGATAGAGCGCGAAGAGCGCCGCGTCCACGTCGTGCCGCGGGTCCACGCCGCCGGCGCGGAGATGATCGAGGAGCGAGCGGTCCGCCGCCGTCGGCGGGGGCGCCGCGACCGGCGTGGCCGGCGGGACGCCGAGGAGCCACTTCTCGATGAAGACCGCCTGCTTGACGTTGACCGCGGCCAGCACCAGCAGGTCGTCGGCGACGAGGGCCCGCTCCGCGATCGCGGTCACCTCGGAGGGGCGCAGGAGCGGGCGCGCCACGAAGAAGTACAGGGCGGCGGCCAGCACCACCAGGGCCGCGACCAGCGCGGCCAGCGCCTTCTTCATGCCGCGATGGTACGGGGCCCGCGCGCGGGGGCCCTAGGGATTTGTTGCCCGCGCCGCGGGCGCCGCGCCTAGCCGCGCTTGCGTCGGGCCACCCCGGTGCGCACCGCGGCGTCGGCCACCGCGGCGGCCACCGCCGGGACCACCCGTGGGTCGAACATCGACGGAGTGATGTACTCATCGCACAGCTCGGTGTCGGTGACGATGTTGGCCAGGGCGTGCGCGGCGGCCAGCTTCATCTCGTCGTTCACCCGGCGCGCCCGCACGTCGAACAGGCCCTTGAAGAAGCCGGGGAAGCCGCACGAGTTGTTGATCTGGTTCGGATAGTCCGACCGCCCGGTGGCCATCACCCGCACGTGCTTGCCCGCCTCCTCCGGCATGATCTCCGGGGTGGGGTTGGCCATCGCGAACATGATCGCGTCGCGGTGCATGGCGCCCAGGTCGTCGACCTTCACGACACCGGGCCCGCTCAGCCCGATGAACACGTCGGCGCCCACCATCGCGTCGCGTACCGTCCCGCGGATGTTTTCCGCGTTGGTGTGCTCGGCGAACCACGTCTTCATCGAGTTCATGTTCTCGGTCCGGCCCCGGTACAGCGCGCCGGCCCGATCGCAGGCGATGATGTTGCGCGCGCCCTCCAGCATCAGGAGCTTGGCGGTGGCGATCGCGCTGGCTCCCGCCCCCGTGAAGACGATCTTCACGTCGTTGAGCTTCTTGTTGACGATCTTCAGCGCGTTCAGCAGGGCGGCCAGCGTGACCACCGCGGTGCCGTGCTGGTCGTCGTGGAAGACCGGGATGTCCAGGTCGCGCTGCAGCCGCTCCTCGATCTCGAAGCAGCGGGGGGCCGCGATGTCCTCCAGGTTGATCCCCCCGAACACCGGGGAGATCGCCTTCACGGTGCGCACGATCTCGTCCACGTCCTTGGTGGCGAGCGCGATCGGGAACGCGTCCACTCCCGCGAAGGACTTGAAGATGAGGCACTTGCCCTCCATGACCGGCAGCGCGCCCTCCGGCCCGATGTCGCCCAGCCCCAGCACCGCGGAGCCGTCGGTGACCACCGCCACCGTGTGCTGCTTGATGGTGAGGTTGTAGACCTTCTCGGGGTCGTCGTGGATGGCCATGCACACCCGCGCCACGCCCGGGGTGTAGGCCATCGAGAGATCGTCGCGGGTCTTGACCGTCACCCGGCCGTTGACCTCGATCTTGCCGCCCAGGTGCATGAGGAAGGTGCGGTCGGAGACGTTCACCACCGTGACGTCGGGCACCTGGCGCAGGCGCTCGACCACCGCCTCGCCGTGGGCCTGGTCGGAGGCCTTGAAGGTGACGTCGCGGGTCATCTCCCGGGGAGTCACCTCCACCACGTCGACGGCCCCGATGTCGCCGCCGGCCTCGCCGATGGCGGAGGCGATACGGCCGAGCATGCCGGGCTTGTTGGCGAGACGGATACGAACGGTCAGGCTGTTGCTGGCGACGGGCGTGTTTGCGCTCATGACGGCCTCCTTGCCGGGTTGATTCCGGGGCGGCTCAGGATATTCCGGTCCACGCCGGCGGCGCAAGGGACAGCGCGAGGGCCGGCCAGCGCGCCGCGGGCCCCGGCCTCGGCTATCCGCGCCGATGCGCTGGAGCTAGACTGCGGTATGAAGACGCGACGAGCCCTCAAGGAGATGACCCGCCTCGCGGATCGCCACCGCGTGCAGAAGGGCCACAAGTGGAGCCTCGAGGACGCGGACCCGGCCGACACCGGCGGGGTGCCCTCCAAGGGCCACGGCGAGAAGCTGCTGGAGAAGAGCATCGACCTCCTCCGCGAGATGCAGGAGATGCTGTACGCGCAGGACCGCTGGGCGGTGCTGCTGATCCTGCAGGGCATGGACGCGGGGGGCAAGGACAGCACGATCAAGCACGTGATGTCGGGGGTCAATCCCCAGGGCTGCGAGGTGCACTCGTTCAAGGCCCCGAGCCACGAGGAGCTCGACCACGACTTCCTCTGGCGCGCCCACCGGGTCTGCCCGGAGCGGGGACGGATCGGCATCTTCAACCGCTCCTACTACGAGGAGGTGCTGGTGGTCCGGGTGCACCCGGAGCTGCTCGAAGCCCAGCGTCTGCCCGACGCGGTGACGGACAAGCACGTCTGGGACGACCGCTACGAGGACATCAATGCCTTCGAGCGCTACCTCACGCGCAACGGCACCGTGATCCGCAAGTTCTTCCTGCACCTCTCCAAGGAGGAGCAGCGGCAGCGCTTCCTCGCCCGGCTCGAGGATCCGGCGAAGAACTGGAAGTTCTCGGAGAACGACGTGAAGGAGCGGGAGTCCTGGTCCGACTACCAGGACGCCTACGAGGCCGCCCTGCAGGCCACCGCCACCAAGCACGCGCCCTGGTACGTGGTGCCCGCGGACCACAAGTGGTACGCGCACCTCGTGGTGGCCTCCGCCATCATCGAAGCGCTGGGGGACCTGGACCTCGCGTTCCCCGAGACGGCGAAGGGCAAGCGCAAGGAGCTGCGGAAGGTCCGCGACGCACTGCTCGCGGAGAAGGACTGACCCGCCCCGCGCGGCTCAGATCTTCAGGAAGGCCTGCACCACGCGCGCGGTCGCCTCCGGCTGCTCGAGCTGCGGGGCGTGGCCCGCGCCCGCCACCACCTCGAGCCGCGTGTCGGTGAGCCGGTCCGCGAAGTCCTTCGCGTACGCCCGCGGCACCAGCCGGTCCGCCTCGCCCCACACCAGCAGGGTCGGCGCGTCGACGCGGTGGATGCGCTTCTTGAGCCCCTTGTCGGGGATCGGCCAGATGAACTTGCCGGTCGCCCCCATCGCCCAGGTGAGCCGGGTCCGGGCGAGCGCGCCCTCCTCGGGATCGGCGGGCATGGAGAAGAGCGCCTTCGCGGCGGCGGACTCCGGCTGCTGGAACACGTAGCCGGGCATCTCCTGGGGGGACAGCAGCATCCAGTTGATGACCGGCGCGTCGTCCCGCCAGAGGCCGATGGGATCGATGAGCACGAGCCGCTTCACCCGCCGCGGCGCCTGCGCGGCCACCTCGCACGCCACCATCGCGCCGAAGGAGTGCCCGACCACCATCGCGTCCCGCACCGCGAGCTGCTCCAGCAGCTCGTCGTAGCAGAGCACGAGGTCCCAGAGGTGATCGACGTGCTGGATCGCCTCCGGCGCGTCCGGCGAGGTGCCGGGGTGCTCGGGGGCGTACACCGTGAACTGCCGCGCGAGCGCGTCGAGGAACGGGCCCCAGGTGAGACCCCAGGGGCCGTGGAAGTACACCAGTGCCGGGCCCGCGCCACTGGCGTGCACGCGGATCGGGACGCGGTCGTGCCAGACGGTGAGGGTGCGGGTGCCTTCGGCGGCCTTCCCCTCGTCCTTGCGCCCCTCACCCTGCCCTCTCCCCTGGGGGGAGAGGGTGGATCCCTTGGAGGGGGTGGACGGAGATGGCGGGGTCATCGGGCGGCGCCGACGGTCTGGCGGGCACCCCGCAGGCTCTTCGGCCACCAGTGGTTCTCCCAGCCCTTGTCGTCCCAGATCTCACGCAGGCCCGGCAGCACCTCGCGCGCGATCAGCTCGGTGTTCTTGAGCGTGAGCTCGTGCGGCATCGAGCCGATCTGGATCAGCAGCATCAGGTTGCCCACGTGCAGGCGCTTGATGACCTCCTCCACGAGCCGCTCGCGCACGGTCGTCGGGCTGCCCGCGATCACGTAGCCCTTGTTCACGAAGTCCTTGTAGCGGAGCGTCTTGGGATCCTCCGCGCGCCGCACCGGGTTGCGGTTGGCCGCCAGCAGGCTGCGGTAGTCCTGGTTGCCCGGGGGCGCGAACCACTGCGGCGGCACGTGCAGGCACTTGTGGTAGAAGTACTCGACGTGCTTGGCGTAGTCCGCCTCCGCCTGCGCGTCGGTCTCGGACACCGCGACGAGCTGCAGGAACCCCGCGCGGTACGGGTTGCGCTCGAGCCCCTTCTTGTCCACCACGTCCCAGTAGCCGTCCATCATGGTCGACGCCGCGCGCGCGCCCGCGTAGGAGAGGAAGCAGTAGCAGACGTTGTGCTCGGTGGCGAAGTCGAACGTGCTGATGGACCCCGAGCCCGGCACCCACACCGGCGGGTGCGGGTCCTGGACCGGCCGCGGCCAGAGGTTCACCTGACCGAGCTGGAAGTACTTCCCGTTCCACGCGAAGATCTCCTTCGCCTGCCACGCCTTCAGCACGAGGTCGAACGCCTCCCGGTAGCGCTCGCGGTGCTCCATCGGGGTGATGCCGTAGGCGAGGTTGACGTCCATCGGGCTGCCGAGCGGCAGGCCGGCCACCAGGCGCCCGCCGCTGATGCAGTCGATCATGCCGTATTCCTCCGCCACCCGGACCGGCGGCGAGGTGGTGGGCAGGGTCATGCCCATCTGGACGATCGCCACGTCGAGGCCGTTGGTCTGCTTGGCCAGGACGCTGCCCATCAAGTTGGGGCTCGGCATGAAGCCGTAGGCGTTCTGATGGTGCTCGTTGGTGCACACCCCGTCGAAGCCCATCCGCGCGGCGTGGAGCAGCTCGTCGAGCGTCCAGTTGTAGTACTGCCCGACCCGGCGGGCGTCGGCCAGCTCGCCCCACGGCGGGGTGACCCACACGCTCGGGTAGCGGCGCTCGAAGTCGGCGGGCAGCTCGCGGTGCGGCATCAGGTGGAACGCGCTGATCTTCATGCCGGGGCTCTCCCTTCCTGGACGGGGATGCCCGCAGCATAAGCGACGCGGCCCCCCCGCTCAAGTTGCGGGAAAACCTGCCGTCGTCGGCTAAACTGCTGACGGAGAGGCGCTTCCCACCTTGGAGACCCCCGCTCCTCCGCCCACGGTGCTCGAGCTGCTGTCGTCGCTGGTGACGGCATGGCGGAATCTCGCGTCCTACCCCCCAGGGCACCCGGCCCGGGCCTCCGCGCTCGCCACCGCCCACGCCCGCCTCGGGGCCCACCTCGCGCACTCGAGCCCGCTGGTGCTCGGGATCACCCGCGATGCGCTGGTGAGCGGCGAGAAGAAGGTCGAGGCCACCCACGTGCGCGCCTTCGCCCGGGCGCTCTATCGCCGGAACGGCGGCGTGCTGCGCATCGGGGAGGACGTCGAGCCGCGGGAGCTGGAGGCGTTCCTCGCGCTTCTGGGC
>Ga0075433_10004159_pt1 | contig 11232 bp, 10 predicted proteins | sample RhiMethybrSRZTD2_FD_75299 | JGI IMG/M metagenome (GOLD analysis project Ga0075433, IMG submission 75299) | Populus rhizosphere microbial communities from Tennessee, USA - Rhizosphere MetaG P. TD hybrid SRZTD2 | ecosystem: Host-associated > Plants > Roots > Rhizosphere > Soil | place: USA... | reverse complement strand
GCATTCTCGAATTTCGCATTGGGCAGCCGCTTGAGCACTGCGCTGTACGCGCCGTGATTGACCACGCCGTCGATGGAATTGATGTGCGAGACCTTGCCGCCCTTCAAACCGGCGACGCCGATGCGCGCGCGCTCCATGCCGCATTCGAGCAGCGCCTCGGCCATCGGCTCGGACCACTCGCGGCTCGTCTGCCACGGCTCCGGCGCCCAGGTATTGCGCGAGCTGCGGTCGGCGATGACGATCGGCGCACGTCCGCCGGTCGGCATGATCACCGACGAGCAGCGGAGCTGCGTCAGGTAGCGCGCGTCGACGCCGTCGCCGAGCGGGACGAAGATGCAGTCGAAGCCCGCCTTCTTGCCGGCGTCTTGCACAGCTTTCCATCTGCGGTCGCGCTCCGCGAGCGAGTAATCGGCCCAGACGTAAACGGTGGCGCCCGCGCGCGCCGGTGGTTTGTAAGCCATGGCGTTCTCCTATTGGATCGAGATCAAGCTCGGCGTGCGCTTGACGAGCTGCTCCGCGCCGGTTTTCGTGATGACGATGCAGCCGCCCCAGCTGTATTGGATTTTCTCGTCGGCGGACATCGCGATCGGCTTCCAGATGAAAACATTTCCTTCGTGCACGACGACATCGCGCGTCTTCTCACCGCGGTCCTGCGGCGTCAGCAGAGGGCCGTCGTCGCCGTAGCCGCGTCCGTGCATGAGCGTGAGCGTCTTCATGCCGCGCTTTTCGCCGAAGCCGTTGACGGCGTCGACGAATTCGCCGAAAACGATGCCCGGCTTCAGGACCTCGAGCCCGGTGTAGAAGAGATCGCGCTGGAGATCGACGACACGCTGCCACGCATCCGGCACGGGTCCGAGAAGAAATCCCTGCTGCTCCTGCGCGATGAGCCCGCCCCAGAGCGCGTCGGTCTCGTTGTGGATGCGGTAATTGGGCTGCAGCACGCGCCCGAGCGGCGGATCTTCGAAGCGCGGCAACCGGATCTCGTCCCTCGGACCTGTATAGAGCGCAAGCGGATAGTAGCCGCTGCCGAGCTCGAGCATGCGATGCATCACGCGCGTGTAAAGGTGCGAGTCCGTAACGCCCGGGCGGGCGACCCGTCCCATCTCCTCGATGCCCGCGGCGGCGATCGCGGCGCCGCGGCGCAGGCACTCGACCTCCTCCGGGCTCTTCATGTAGCGCGCGTAGGCGACGACTTCATTATCGTTCTCGAGTTTCGCGTTCGGCATGCGGCGCATCAGCTCGGCGTAGGATGTATGATTGACCACGCCGGCATAGGCGCGGCCGTGGACCATCTTGCCGCGCTCCAGACCGGTGACGCCGATGCGCGCGCGCTCCATGCCGCATTCGGCGAGCGCCTGCGCCATCGCCGCGCCCCACGAGTCGGCGACCGGCCGCGGCTCGGGAATCCAGTCGTTGCCGGGCAGATCGCTGATCACGATCGGCGTGCGGCCGTCGGTCGGCAGAACTACCGCGGAGTTGTCGAGGAGCGTAAGGTAGCGGCCGTCGGAGCGCATGCCGCGCGCCTGCTCCAGCGAGAGATGCTGATTGCGGCCGTCGACACACAGCGGCACGAGAATACAGTCGAAGCCCGCCGCGGCGGCGTTCTTTCTTACCGAGGCCCAGCGGCGGTCGCGCTCCGCGAGCGTAAAGCCTTTCCAGGTGGTATCGGCGGGAGCTTCCATGGAGTCCTCCAATTTAAGAGAGATTGTTCGCCACGCTCAGAATGACACGTTGACCTCTTGTCATCCTGAATCCTTCGACAGGCTCAGGACAGGCTCCGTGAAGGATGTCTCCGGTTTATTGCACGCTCATCAATTCAGTCGCGGCTTCACTTCGTTTAACAACAATCGCGTCTGCACTTCAATGTCGGGCGCGACGAAGCGCGCGACGACGCCGGTCAGTCCCGCGGCGACATATTTTTGCAATTTCTCAGCGCACTCGAGCGGGGTGCCGAAGAACGGGCTAAGGTGTTTCAGCTGCGAGCGCGGCTGGCGGTAGTAGCTCTCGGCTAGACGCCAGCCCTCTTCCTCGGCCTTTCCCGCCGCGGGATGAAGATGAAAAGTCGCGAAGAGAGTCGACGGAAAATTTTTAAGCTCGCGCCCCAGCTCGCGCGCGCAGCGCTCGATCTTCCCCCGCCGGGCGGTGAAGATCTCCGGCGTCGGCGCGACGGTGAACCAGCCGTCGCCCAGGCGGGCGACGCGCCTGAGCGCGTTTTCGTTGTCGCCCGCGGCGCACCATATCGGGATCGCTTTCCGCACCGGCCGCGGCTGGATGCCGATTTCCTTAAAGCAATAGTACTTGCCTTCGTATGACCAACTCTCTTCCGACCAGAGCCGCCGCATGATCTCAATCGCCTCGTCGAGCCGCCCGGCTCTTTCGCGAAACGGCACGCCGCACGCCTCGAACTCCTGTTCCGCGAATTTATACTGCGGCCCTGCGCTGACGCCGAGGAGGATACGGCCCGAGGAGATCACGTCGAGCGTCGCTAAGGAGTGCGCCAGCAGCACGGGGTTTCTAAGGCCTATGATGAGCGGCACCGTGCCGATCTTTATTTTCTTCGTCTTGGCCGCGAGCGCGGCCATGACGGTGAGACAATCGGCGTGCGCGCGGTCCATTTGCGCGATGCGCGGGCTGTCGCCGACCCAGAGATGATCGAAACCGGCCGCTTCGGCCCGCTCGGCGGCGCGCCAGAATTCGTCCAGCTCCGACGCTTCGCGCTCGGCGCGGATCCAATGGCGCGTATGGAGCAGCAGGCCGAATTCAACCGCAGTCATCAACGATAGGCGACGCGAATGCTCATGACCTGCGGGATACCGGCGATGATGCGCTTGAACGATTCGCCCGCGTCTTCGGTCATCCAGACGCTGCCGTCGTTCATGCCGAAGAGAAAGCGATCGGGATCCTCGGCGTCGCCGGCGACGGCGCGCGGCGCGGCCGTAAAGTGCTCCGGCAGTCCGCCCGAGAGCCGCCTCCAGGAATCGCCGCGATCGTCGCTGCGGTAAAAGCCGGTGTCGGCGCCTTCCGGCCGGCGCCAGAACGGCGGCGGCACCGCGGCCGCCGCGGTGAAAAATATTTTCGGCCGCGAGGGGTGAAACGCCGCTTGCGCCATGTAACGGCGGTCGAGACCGGCGTCGCATTTTACGAAGCTGTCGCCGCCGTTCGTGCTCTTATAAAAGAGCTTGCCCGAGGTGGCGGTCACGATCGACGGATCGTCGGGCATGATGGCGACCGAGTGCGAGTCGAACTCGGTGCCGTCTTTGATGTTCTCCCACGTCGCGCCGCCGTCGCGGCTGCGGATGAGCCAGCCCTCTTCGATGGCGCCGAAGATGAACTTCGGATCGTCGGCGCACAACGCCAGTCCTTTGACGTGGCTCACGTGCGGCGGCTGGGGAAACGTCCAGTCGATGGTTTCAGCCAGGTTTCGCAGCGCCTCGCAATCTTTCCAGCTATCGCCGCCGTCGCTGCTTTTGAATATCGAAGACGGCCCCGTGCCTAGGACCAGCTCTCCGGTTCTCGGATGCTGCGCAAGCGACCAGGCTTCCTTGTATGTGACGCCTTCGTTGATCTCGCGCCATTTCTCGCCGCCGTTTTCGCTCACGAAAACGCCGCCGCGGCCGGTCGCCGCATACATTCGGCGCGAGTCACGGCAGTCGATGACAACCGGCGATCGGATCGCGCCTTTCCCCTGCAATGCCACGGGCCGAGGTTGATAGCCGCCGTTCTCGCGCTCGGCTCGATACAATCCGTCTTCCGTGCCTATATAAAGGATGCGCTCGTCGCTCATAATCGCTCCTGTCGCGCCGCGCGGCTTCGCGCTCCGTCGCCGGCCTTGACGATCCCTTGCTCCGCCAGCTCGCGCACTTCGTCGGCATCGTAGCCGAGTTCGGCCAGGATCATCGCTGTCTGCTCGCCGACGAGCGGCGGCGGCTTCGCCGGATCGGCGGTGAGTTTGCCGTAGCTCACCGGCGGTCCGACAAATTTCCATTTGCCCGCCTTGGGGTGCTCGACCTCTTCGATCAGATTTAAATGCTTCACCTGCGGATCGTCCAGGACTTCCGCGATATTGTAGAGCGGCGCCGCCGGCACATCGCGCTTTTCCATCCGCGCGAGCCACTCCGCGCGCGGGAGCGTCGCAAAGGTCGGCTTCAGCGTCGCTTCGAGCGCGGCGTAGTTTTGCTTGCGCGCCTCGCGGGTCTTGAACCTTTCGTCCGCGGCGAGCTCGGTGCGGCCCGCGGCTTCGAGGAAGGCCTGCCAGAATTTCTCCGGAACGGAGCAATGGACCGCGAGCGGCAGCCCGTCGCTCGCGACGAAGGCGAACGCGTGCGCGTTCTTCACCCGCGCGGCGCGATCCGGGATGTTTCCCGTGCGCAAATATCCCGCGGCCGTCTCGCCGATGAAAGAGAGCGTCGCCTGGAGCAGCGAGGTCTCGACCTTGGAGCCCTGGCCAGTCTTCTGCCGCGCGAGCAGCGCGCCGAGGATGCCGTAGCACGCCGACATGCCGGTCGTGTAGTCGGAAAGCGCGATGCCCATGACCGACGGCTTATCGGGATCGGTGAGCACGCTCAAAAGACCGCTCATCGCCTGCCCGAGCGTGTCGAAGCCCGGCTTGTCCGCATATGGGCCGTTCTTCCCAAAGGCGGAGATCGAGCAATACACCAGCCGGCGATTCGCGCCGCGGAGCGCGTCGTATCCGAGTCCCAAGCGCTCCGCGGCGCCGGGTCGAAAATTCTCCACGAAAACGTCGGCTTCTTTAACGAGGTCGATGCAGATCTCTTTTCCCTGGTCGCTCTTGAGATCGAGCGCGAGGCTCTCTTTGTTGCGGTTGAGGTGCGCGAAGTTGGGGCTATAGAAATCGTCGGCGGCGAAATAGCGGTAGGGGTCGCCTTCCGGCGGCGATTCGATCTTGATCACCCGCGCGCCGAGCTCGGCCAAGAGCGCCGTGGCATAAGGTCCGGTAACGAACGTGGCGCATTCGATGACGGTGATGTCGGCCAGCGCGTTGACGGGCATGAAAAAATTTCCTGTCGTAATCTTCCACGCCGCCCCGGGCCTGTCAACCGTCGTTGACAACTTGCCGCGCCTGGTGATAGTCGGCTTCCAGGAGGACGCCGCCATGGGCTTTGCAAAAATACGCCACGTCGCGATTTATACGGAAAATTACGACAAGACCGCCCGGTTTTACCGCGATATCTTCGGCATGAAGAAGATCACCTCCGGCATGACCGACGAGAAGGGGGAGTACAATCCCGAGCGCGGCCACCTGAGCGACGGCGTCATGGGCCTCGCGTTGCTGCAGCGCCATGCGGGCATCCGCTCAGGCCTCGACCATTTCGGCTTCGAGGTCGAGTCCGGTCAAACCGTGATGGACCGGCTGAAAAAGAATTATCCCGAAGTGAGAGTCACGAGCAGCCTGGAGCACGTCCCCTTCGCCGTCATGCGCATCCAGGACCCGTCGGGCACGCACATGGACGTCTCGCAGCAGGGCGTCGCCAAAGTGCGCGAAGGGTATCTGGAAAGCGGCTGGGAGCAGCCGCGCCATCTCCACCACGTCGCGATCCGAACGGCCAAACCCGCTTATCTGGCGGAATTCTATCAGAACGTGTTCGAGCTTCGTCCGGTCGAGAGCGGCGGCGACAACGGCCAGCTCTGTCTCAGCGACGGCAAAGTCTCCATCGTCATCATCCCGACGGAAAACAAATCGTATCGGTCGATGACCGAAGGGCTCGACCACATCGGCTTCAAAGTGGACGCTTTAAGGAAAGCCGACGAAGATCTGCAGGAGCTCGCGCGCAGCCATCCGGAATCCAAGCCGAAGCAGATCGATCTCGGCCGCTTCGGCCCGGTCACGCTCCGCGAAATCGACGCATGCTCGCTCGGCCAGCGCTCGCTCGCCGACCCCGACGGCGTCCTGATGGATCTCGTCGAATAATGCGGTCGCTCCGCATTTTTCTCTGCATTGTCGCAAGCCTCTCGTCGTTCGCGGCGTTTCCGCCCGCCGCTCACGCGCAAGATAAGAAGATCACCATCGGCCTCACCACACGGACCGGCAGCAACTCGCTGCCGTTCGTCATTGCCGAAGAGAAAGGCCTCTTCAAGGCTGAGGGCGTCAACGCGATCGTCGTCGTCATGCAAAACCAGGTCGTGGTCACTGGCGTCGCGAGCAAAAACGTCGACTACGGCGGAACCTTTTCCAATTTCATCGGCGCCGCGCTCGCCGGTCTGCCGGTGAAAATCGTGATGTCGGTCATGGACGGCTCCGATCACGTTCTGGTCACGGCGGCGCCGATCAAGCGCGTCGAGGATCTCAAAGGCAAGGTGATCGGCATCAGCAGCTTCGGCGGCACGCCCCACAGCGAAGTGATCACGATCCTCAAAAAGCATGGAATGAGCGAGAAAGACGTCACCTTTCTCCAGATCGGCGGCAGCTCCGCGCGCTACCAGGCGATGGAGGCGGGGAACATCCAGGCCGCGATGCTCGTGCCGCCGTTCAACAAGATCGGGCGGGAGAGAGGCTTCAACGAGATCGTCTCGTTCAACGACGTGCTGAAGATTCCGCTCGGCGGGCTTTCGACGCACGTCGATAAAATGAAAGATTCGCCGGCCGAGATCGTGAAGATGATCCGCGCGCTCATCAAGAGCGTCGATTACATTCACAACCGCAAGCCCGATATTCTAGCGCTGATGGAAAAGAGCTGGGGCGTCAAGGAGGCGGACGTGCGCGAAGCGATGTACCGCGACCTCGTCGGGCTATACAGCCGGAACGGCGTCGCCCCGGACGACGTCATGAAAAACGTCATCCAGCTCGTCCAGGAAGGACGGAAGAGCAAGACCGCCGCTGCGATCTCCGACGTAGCCGATTGGTCGTTCGCAAAGAAGGCGAGCGAAGAGCTGAAGCGATAATCTCAGGAACCGAGTCCTTTAAAGAACCCTTCCTTCTCCAATTCGTCCATAACGGAGTTATCGACAAACTCCTCCGGCTTGCGGCCGCGGAGCTCGGGGCTCGTTTCAGCGTAGAAATCAATCGTATCTTTGATGCCTTGCATATCGACGCGCGGCGGAAAAGAAAACCGTGGCGCGAAATAATTATAGGTATCGTTGAGAAGCTCGCGGTCGTCGAGACGCATGCGCTGCGCGAAGATTTTGATCGTCCGCGTCCGGTCGCTCTTTACGATCCGCACCGCCTCGCAGTATGCCTTGACGAAGCGCTTCACGATATCGCGGTTATCCTTTAAGTAACTGCGACGAACATAGAGCGTGGACTGCGAGAAGCTCGCGCGCATCTCCCCCATGTCGCCGAGAATGCGGTAACCCGCCTTGACCGCCATCGTCAGATGCGGCGGCGAGAGAATCGTCGCGTCGACACTCCCGACCGTGAGCGACAACAGGCGCGTCGGCGCGTCGGCGCCGATGATGACGGAAACCTCCTGCTGCTTGATGCCCCACTCCTTTAGCGCGAGCTGAAGCGCGATGTCGTTCGAGCCGCCGAAGTTCAAGATACCGATCTTCTTCCCGCGCAGATCCTTCGGCGAGCGGATCTCGGGCTTGACGACGAATGCGTAGGGAAATTTATTGTACGACGCCGCCAAGATCGTAATGTCCGAGCCGCGCGCGTACGCCTGCAGCGGCGCGGTGCCCGAGCCGGTGGCGAACTGCGTGCTGCCGCCTAAAAGCGCCGCCACCGAGCGCGCCCCGCCGGTGATCATCACGAGATCGACGTTGAGCCCGTATTTATCGAACAGCTTTAGATCCTTCGCCACCCACGTCGCGCTTTGAAAGCCGGAGACGCCGCCGAAATCCGCGACAATTTTATCGGCGGCAATAACGTCGCGACTGAAGATTGCCCCTAAAAATAAAATTAGGAAGCGAAAAACCTTAGTCATCAGCTTTTTCCATTTTATCTGCCGCAGGCCGATCAAAACGCCCCAGAGGCGAGGCGTGCGACGAGCCGGCGAGCGCGGGCGTACTTTTTTCAGTACGTCGAGCGAGACGGATCAAGCGCAACGAAGCCTATGGTCGTTTTGGACGGCCTGTTACGCTTTCCAGCCCTTCACGGAGATGTCGATTCCATTGCCTTCCGGGTCGTGCAGACGGTATTCCGCAAAGGGAATCCGGTCCGGCCGCTTCGCGCCGCGCTTGACGCCCGCGCCTTCGGCGCGATCGCGGATCTCGTCGATGTCTTGAATATGGAAGCCGAAATGATTGTAGCCGTTCTTCTCCTCGCCGGCCCGCTGATAAAGCAGGGCGACGTTGAAATAGCCGTCCGAGACGAAGATCGACGACCGGTCCGAGTAGGCGACTTCCTTCATGTCGAAGACGTTCTGATAGAATTCCGACAGCCGCTTGGGATCGGCCGTGTAGAGCGCGATATGTTTGATCGGAAACGGGCTTTTCTCCGCCGCCGGGCCAAAGCCTTGCCGGCTCAGGTCGATCAAGTTGCCGTCGGGGTCGGCGATGCGGCATTCGCTGTAAGGCGCCGCTTCGTTCTCCTGACGCGCGGCTTTTTCTTTCACGCCGTCGAGATCCTCGACACGGAAGCCGCTCGCGTCGAGACCGTTACGGCGCTCGCCGTTGCCTTTCAGCAGACCGAGCGTGAAAACGCCATCGGATAGGCGGATCAGCGCGTCGTCCTCCGAAACGGTTTTCACCTCGAAGACGCGCCGGTAAAAATCGGCCAGCCGGCGCGGCTCCTTCGCCTTGATCGTCAAGCAGCGTAGTTGAGACATAGGGCCTCCTCTTTTTTCCCGTTACGTTCTTACCTTGGCGCGACCAGGATTTCCTCGCGGGGGAAATGGTCCATAATCTCGGCGCCGTCTTTAGTCACGACTAACATATTTTCCAGCCGGACCCCTCCCACACGCGTCTCCCCTTCGCGCGACTCGACAGCGATCGTCATTCCCTCTTCGAACACCTGCGGATGTTTGAACGACCAGAGCCGGTTGATGATCGGCATGTCATAGCCCGTACTCGTGCCGAGGCCGATGCCGTGGCCGATCTCGCTCGCGAGCACCTCCACCTCTTCTTTATAGCCCCAGCTGCTGGCAGGCGGGAAGTGGCGCGCGGCGTCCGCCGTCGTCCTCCCTGGCTTGATCTCGTCGATAATCGCGTCGATGCGATCGCGCAGCCGCTTGTACCAATCCTTTTCCTTGCTGCTCGGCTCGCGCCCGACGATGAACGTCCGATAGGTGCAGCTGCCGTAACCCATGTAGGTTGCGCCGCAGTACGAGCCGTAGACGAGGTCGCCGACCTGGATGACCCGGCTCGATTGGTGAAAGCCGCGATCGAAGGTGGTCGGACCCGTGCGCCAGCCGCCGGGCACCGCGCTCTCCATGCCGAATTCGTAGCCCGCCGCCGAGCCGATCGTCGCCAGATCGGAATCCCTGATCCCGGGCTTGAGCCGCTCCCAGATGCGGAACCAGACGCCGTCGACCATCGCCGCAATCATCTTCAGGCAGCTGATCTCGTCGCGGTTCTTGATCGCGCGCGCCTCGAGCATCATCGCGCGGCTATCGACAATGTTTTTGATGCCGGCGTTGACGAGCGCCTCGCGCGCCATGCCGTCGCATCCGCCGAGCCCCAGCTTCTCGCCGAGAAGACCGCGCGATTCCAACTCTCGCTTGATGTCGGCGGCGAAATCGCGCGACTCTTCCTGGCAGGCCGCGAGGCCGGGCGCGCCGGTGAGCCAGGAGCGTGCCGGCCGCCACTCTTTGATCCACGGCGCCTGGTCCGGCATCTGATGGTAATAGCCGTTGTGCTCGTACATCACCGGCTCGTGCTCGGCGAAAAAAAGCACGTAGCGGCACATGGGATAGTTGAAGCCGCGGAGGCCCGTGAGATAGCGAATGTTCTGAGTGTTGGCTTCGAGCAGGACGGGAACGCCGTTCCGGCGCATGATCTCGCGCGCCCGCTCGACGCGATGGTTGCGCATACGCGCGGGATCGATCCGCTCCTGCCAATCCGCGGTTTCAGGACCGAATGTGAGCTTCGATGCGAGCTTCGGCATGGCGCCACCTCCGAATCTCAACCGAATCTATCTTGAACCGCCGACGCGTAGCAATACCCGCGCGACTCAATACTTGACAGCGGCGACAAGCATACCGTATGTCTCGTGAATAGCGTCGTGTCGGAGGTGCACCATGGCCGAGCAGGCAAAAATCGTCACCGGTCTGGGTAAGGCCGAGCTCCATCGCATTCTCGTCCGCGGCCGCGATCTCACTGAAGATCTCCTCGGCAAGATTACTTTCAGCGAGATGGCGTACCTGATGCTCGCCGGCCGCATGCCGACGGCGGCGCAGACGCGCATGGTCGACGCACTGCTTACGATTCTGGTCGAGCACGGCATGGTCTCGAGCGTTATCTCGGCACGCCTCACCTATCACACGGCGCCGGAATCGATCCAGGCGGCGGTCGCCGCGTCGATTCTGGGCGCCGGCAGCGTCCACCTGGGCTCGTCGGAATGGTGCGCTCGCATGCTGCAGGACGCCCTGCCCACGGGGATTCACAACGCCGATCTCGATGCGATCGCCGCGGGCGTCGCCAAGGACTATGACGAGCGCAGGCAGCGGATCCCGGGCATCGGCCATCGCACGCACGCCGAAGGCGATCCGCGCGCCGATAAGCTGTTCGAGATCGCGCGCGAAACCGAAGTTTACGGCCGCTACTGCGAGCTGCTGCAGAAGATCGCAAAAGCCGCCGAAGAGCGCCGCGGGCGCCGCCTGCCGGTGAACGTCACCGGCGCGATTGCCGCGATCGCCTCGGACCTGGGGTTGCCGTGGCAGATGTCGAAGGCGTTCGCCATCGTCGGCCGGACACTCGGCGCCATGGCGCACATCGGCGAAGAGATCCGCAATCCGATGGCGCCGCAGATCGACGCGGCGATCAAGGCGGCTTTGGTCTACGAGATCGATGAGAAGGAGAAAAAATGAAGCTCGGGCGCGTTTTCGGCCTGGCCGCGGCCATCGCATTATTTCAAATCGCGTCGCCGCGCGCCGAGGCGCAACCATTAAAGAAGCTCAACCTTTCCTACACGGCGACGAGCCCTTACCAGGCGGTCGTCGTCATCGCCCAGCAGGCGGGCCTTTTCCGTAAGTACGGACTCGATGTGACGCTCATCTTCATGGCCGGCGGGTCGCTCGGCATTCAAGCGATGGTGAGCGGCGACGTGCCGATCACGCAAGCCGACGGCTCCGCCTCGGTCGGCGCAAGCGTCGCGGGCGTCGACGTCGTCATGTTCGG
>Ga0075433_10004157_pt1 | contig 11234 bp, 9 predicted proteins | sample RhiMethybrSRZTD2_FD_75299 | JGI IMG/M metagenome (GOLD analysis project Ga0075433, IMG submission 75299) | Populus rhizosphere microbial communities from Tennessee, USA - Rhizosphere MetaG P. TD hybrid SRZTD2 | ecosystem: Host-associated > Plants > Roots > Rhizosphere > Soil | place: USA... | reverse complement strand
AGCCGAAGAGTCTCTATCAGCCCGCCAGGACCAATCGTGGAATGTCTGAGGTCACGCACCATGTCTCGTAGAGCGGAGTCCGCCGTTTCGACCGCCTGGAGAAGGTCGGGGACATCCGCCTCAAGGTCCAGCAAGCGCCCCGACGCGAAATCATTCTTTACGACCTGGCCCATTAGGTGAATCTTGTAGAGGGGTGGAAGCACTTCGTCATGTATCTCGGCCGCTAGCGCAAGCCTTTCCTCACGTCTTTCATCGACAATTCTGTTGGCCGCCACAGAGAGTGCTCGATCCTTCTGGAGCAAGGCGAGGTTCGCCTCGCCCAGGAGTTTCCAATGAACAAACATCTGACGCGCGAGTAGGAGCGGTATGGCAAAGGCAACAAGACCGGCGTTTCCGGCTGCGACGTAGACAGTCGCCATGAGGACGGCCAAAAGGCCGAAACATGCGTATCCGCCTATGAACACCTCCGGGTGGGTTCCTCCGTACACATTTCTAATGAGCCGAGTGGGCGGAAGATCCGTGAGTAAGTGCGTACCTGCAATAACGAGCGTGAAATTGACTAACATGTCAGCGACTAGTGCCGCGAGTGCCACGGCGATCACTTGTGGCCAATCCAGAACATCTACGCCGAACAAACGGAAGACCCAGGATGCAGTCATGACGCTCGCGGTCACATTGCATCTGTTGTAAAGACCGCGAAGTGGACTGATCTCGCGTCGAAACTCGCGAATGTCCAGTGTGCCAATGAGGCTCAGGCTCCCGGCAACAAATGGTGGGAAGACCAAGGCCGCGGCCAGGAGAACCGGGAAGGACATCATCAGCTCCACCGACCCCCAGATCGGAACTGGCAGAAGGTCAGCAAGAGCAACAACGAGTAGCCAGGGAAGAAGGTCTCCGAGATCAGCTGCGAAGGTCTCCCAATTCGCGCTGATCTCCGATACGAGGATCGTGAGGACAACAATGGACACCGAGACTTCCAAGATTCGTAAGCGGAGAGGCTCTCTACGTGCAGGACGACGGATTTGACCCGTCCCTGTGGCGGTCGTAGCCGACATGAGACCTCCCTCCCCGATCCCGTGCAATCTTTGAAGGGTTTGGGGCCGGTGCGCAACAGCGACAAAATCGAAGTGTCACCGGGGCCGCTTCCGGCCCGGGGGTCTGACGGCTTGGGCCGCAAGGTGAGGGGTAGCATCGAGGCCGATGGGGACCCGAATCCTTCTTGTAGAAGACGAGGCCACGATCTCCGAGCCCCTCGCGGAGAGCCTTGGGCGAGAGGGGTTCGAGGCCGAGGTAGCGCCCACGCTTGCCGGGGCGCGGGAGGCGTTCCGGCGCCAGCCTCCCGATCTCGTCCTGCTGGACGTCATGCTTCCGGATGGTGACGGACGGGACCTCGCGCGCGAGATCAGGAAGGATTCGGACGTCCCGATCGTGATGCTGACCGCCAGGGGCGAAGAGATAGACCGTGTCCTCGGCCTCGAGCTCGGCGCCGACGACTACGTGGTCAAGCCCTTCTCCTCCCGGGAGCTGACCGCTCGCATCCGGGCGATCATGCGGCGCGGCCGAGCGCCAGAACGGGACGGCCCGATCGAGAACGGGGCATTGCGGCTCGATCCCGGGTCGCGGACCGTCACCAAGGAGGGCGAGGAGATCGAGCTCGCTGCACGCGAGTTCGATCTCCTCCACCTGCTGATGGCGAATCCGGGCGAGGTCCTGCGCCGCGAGCGCATCATGGACGAGGTCTGGGACCCGCACTGGTTCGGCCCCACCAAGACCCTGGACGTCCACATCTCCTGGCTCCGCAAGAAGATCGAGGACGATCCCTCCAACCCCGAATACATCACGACGATCCGCGGCGTCGGCTTTCGGTTCAGGCCCGTCGAATCACCCGAGGCCGAGACCGCCGGCTCGTAGGAGGCGACCACGAAGGTCCGCACGCGCCTCGTCCTGGCCTTCGCCTACATCCTGGTGGTGCTGCTGATCGCGCTCGGGATCCCCCTCACGGTCAACCTGCAGCGGCGAGCCGCGACCGAGGTGAAGAACCAGGCCCTGATCCAGGCGCAGGGCGTCGCCTCGCAGATCGGCCGGGACAACATCGGCCATCGGAAACTGCTGGGGGCTCTCGTGGACGAGGCGGCGGGGCAGCTCGGCGGCCGCGTGATCGTGGTGGACGCCGACGGGACGCTCGTCGCGGACTCCGCCGGCCCCTCGAACCTGGACCAGAACTACCGGACGAGCGGCCGACCGGAGATCGGGCACGCGCTGCAGGGAACCCCGTTCTCCGAGGTCCGCGACAGCGTCGACCTCGGCCACGACATCATCGCCACCGCGGTTCCGGTCCAGAGCGAGGGGCAGCTGCTCGGCGCGGTTCGGATCACGCGGAGCGTGCAGCAGGTCAACGACACGGTCCGCAACATCACGCTCGGGCTCGCCGCGATCGGGGTCGCCGCGCTCGTCGCGGGCCTGCTCCTCGCGTTCTGGCTGGCCGGCTCGCTGTCCCGGCCCCTCTCTCGGCTGGCGAGCGCCGCGAAACGGCTGGGCGGGGGCGACCTCTCGTCGCGTGCGGGCGACGTGAGCGGTAGCGGGGACGAGGTCGAGGAGCTCGGGGAGTCGTTCGACGAGATGGCCGACCGGCTCGAACGCACGGTGCAGGCGCAGCGGGAGTTCGTCGCGAACGCCTCCCATCAGCTTCGGACGCCGCTAACGGCCATGAAGCTCCGGCTCGAGGGCGCGATCGCGGACACGTCGGACCAGGAGCTCCGGGAACGGCTCGAGGCCGCCGACCACGAGGTCGACCGCCTGTCGGACATCGTCGACCGGTTGCTGGTCATGGCCCGCGAGATCGAGGAGGGGGCGGCCTCGTCCGTGGACGTGGGCGACGCCGTCACACGCGCGGTGGCCCGGTGGAACGAGCGGGCGGCGGAGCGCCGATCGACCCTGGTCGGGCGCGGGGAGCCGGGTTCGGCCCGCGTTGACGCGACCGACCTGGACCAGATCCTCGACAACCTCCTGGACAACGCGACGACCTACGCGCCAGGCGCCGTCACGGTCGAATCGGGGCGCTCGAACGGCCGGCTGTTCGTCGCCGTTGAGGACCGGGGGAACGGCATCCACCCGACGGATCTGCCGCGCGTCACCGAACGCTTCTACCGCGGTCGCGAGGTGCCCTCGGGCGGCTCGGGGCTCGGCCTGGCCATCGCGCGTCAGCTCGCCGAGAAGTGGGGCGGGGCGTTGAACGTCGAGAGCACCGTCGGCGAGGGCACGCGCATCGAGGTCCAGCTGGACGCCGCGCCTGACTTAACCCGCCCTTATCAGAGCCCGGCGTAGCCTCGAAGCATGAACCGGAGCCTCTTGCGCGCCATCGCGCTCGGCATCGGAGGGCTGGTTGTGGCCCTGGTGCTCACGCTTGGTGCGTTCGCGATCGCCGGGCAGGACATCTCGCAGCCGGCCGGCGTCCCGATGTTCACGGCGCCCTCGGCCTCGCCATCCCCGGGCCACGACGGTGATGATCACCGCTCTCCTGACCCGAAGGCGAGCAAGAGCCCCTCCAGCGGCGACGACCACGGTGGAGGCGTCCAGCCGTCCCCGGGGGGCGGCGCCGACGACCACGGCGGTGGCTCGGGTTCGGGAGGGTCCGATGACGGTTCGAGTGTGTCGTCCGGATCTGGATCCGGCGGCGACCCCGGGTCCGACGCTTCTGGTTCGGATTCGGGATCGGGCTCCGACTCGGGTTCCGACGATTCCGGCGGGCACGGGGACGACTGAATCCGCCCATCCTTGCCCCGCTCTTAACCCATCTATTGCGGATCGGTAACTGAAGGTTCCCTAGCCTGGATGCCGATAACCCGAACGAAAGGAGGATGCGATGCGCAAAGCAATTCGAGTGGCGGCGACGATCGCTGCGTTCGCGCTCACGGCATGGATCGGCGTGGTGGCGCTCGCGCAGAGCTCGCCCACCCAGGCGCCGACGACCTCGACCAGCGTCGGAGACGGCGACCAGTTCAAGGGCCCGTGCGACGAGGCCGAGCACGCCAACGACCCCGAATGCGTGGGTGTCACCCTGGTGCCCGAGGACAACGGGGCCAACGACGACGCCGACGATCAGGGCGAGAACGAGAACGCTGACGACCACGGCGACGAGAACGACGATCAGGGTGAGGACGAGCAGGGCGACGACAACGGCGTCGACCTCAACGACGATCAGGGCGACGACAACGACGACCAGGGTGAGGACGAGGGCAACGACGACCAGGGTGAGAACGACGATCACCAGGGCGATAACGACGACCAGGGCGAGGACGACAACTCGGGCCCGAGCGAGAACTCCGGACCCAGTGACAACTCCGGCCCGGGCGGCGGCGGCGACCAGGGTGAGAACGACTAGCCGTCAGCGCTGAACGAAGGACTCCAGGGGCGGCGGCCGCGCCGAAGGCGCGGGCGCCGCTCGTTTGTCCGGCCCATCGCTAGGCTGGCTCGATGTCCAAGATCCTCGTCGGCACCGCCAGCTGGACCGACCCGACGCTCGTCAAGGACGGGCACTTCTACCCGCCCGGGACCAAGAGCGCCGAGGAGCGACTCCGTTTCTACGCATCGCAGTTCCCGATCGTGGAGGTGGATTCGACCTACTACTTCCCGCCGAGCGAGAAGAACGCGGTGCTCTGGATCGACCGAACGCCTAAGGACTTCACGTTCAACATCAAGGCCTACTCGCTGCTGACCAACCACCCGACCAAGCGCGAGTCCCTCTACAAGGACCTGCTCGAGGGACTGCCGGACGAGGTCGCGGAGAAGAAGAACCTGTACCGAGAGAACCTCCCCGACGAGACCGTCGAGGAGGTCTGGCAGCGGTTCCACGACGCGCTCATGCCCCTGCATTCGTCCGGAAAGCTCGGCGCCGTCCTCTTCCAGTTCCCGCAGTGGTTCGTGATCGGTCGCAGGAACAAGGACTACATCCTGGAGTGCGCCGAGCGGCTGAAGGATTTCCGCATCGCCGTCGAGTTCCGGCACAAGACCTGGCTCGAGGAACGCAACGCCGAGGAGACCCTGTCGTTCCTCGAAGAGCACGACCTCCCGCTGGTGTGCGTCGACATGCCCCAGGGGTTCGACTCGAGCGTGCCGGCCGTCGCGGCCGCGACCGCCGATGACCTCGCCCTCGTTCGCTTCCACGGCCGCGACAAGGACGTCTGGGGCAAGAAGAACGTCAGCGCCTCCGAGCGCTTCCGATACGAGTACTCCGAGGCGGAGCTGAAGGAGTGGGTCCCGAAGATCCGCGACGTCTCCGACCAGGCCCGCGAGACGCACGTCCTGATGAACAACTGCTACCGGGACTTCGCGGTCAACAACGCGCGGCAGCTCGCCGACCTGCTGGAGGAGTGACCCGGACTAGAGTCCGGCCCGACCCCGCGGGCACGCCCGCGTGGAAGGGAGGGTAGGCCGGGCCGGACGCTACTCCCCCCGGAACCGTCGCTCCGGAGACCCACATCGACTGTAGCAGCGCCTGCGAACCCGCCCTATCGCCCGTTCGGGCCACGACGAGTGAACAATCCCTGTGGAAAACTCGGGCGCTACTCGACGATCAGGACCCCGTTCGACGAGGGATGCAGGTCGTCCTGGAAGTAGTACTCGCCGGGCTCGAGCGGACCCACGCGGTACGTCGTCTCGCCGACACCCACGACGAACTCGGCCTCGAACAGCGGCCGTCCGATGTCCTGCGCCGGCGCCGTTCCGGTGACGATGCACTCCCGGAGGTACGGCGTCAGCTCGTAGATCGACACGTTCCGAAGGACATCGACATCGCCGTTGTGCAATCGGATCGTGAGCGGCTCGCCGGCCGGGGCGATCAGGCAGCGGGTGTCGAACCGGATGTCTCGGCCATCCAAACGAAGGTCGGAGCCGTTGTGGGCGGTGTTCGGGCCGTCGGCCCGAGCCGACGCGCAGAGCTGATCCCACGCATTGGGTTGGTTCGGCGACCCCATCGGGCCGCTGACGCCGGTCACCTCGTTGCTCCATCCGATGAGGGTGTTCGCGCACGCGACGAGGGCGTCGATGCGCCAGCCGCCCTGCCCGTCGTCCCTGAAGGTCGCCATGGCCACGACGTCGCCGTTGCGCACGACGCGGACGATGGGGTCCTTCGCGTCCGGGTACCCGGCCGGCTCCACCGCGTCGTCGTATTCGAGCCCCGACAGGTGCTGCCGCGCGACCTCGACGGGATCGCCGGTGAAGGCCGTCGCATCCTTGGTCGCCGGGCTCGACATCGGGCAGTTCATACCGATGGGGATGTACGAACCGGCCGGATCCACGACACGGAGGTCGGCCATCGGAGCGGTGTCGATCCCGTTCTTGGAGGCGACCACGCACGACACGTGGGCATCACCGGGTGGCACTGCCACGACGAGCTCTCTGCGCTCGCCCGGGTCGGCCTCGCCCTGCCCGACGACGTACATCGTGGACTCGCTGCCCCCCACGGTGAACGAGATCCGCTCGTCCACCAGGTTCGTGACCGCCACGTGGACGCCGTCGGACTGAGCATCGACGGCCAGAGAGCTCGGGGCGATCGACCCCGTCCCGGTCGCCTCGCAGGTGAACTCGGCGACCGTGGCAGGGCCGGTCGACGTCCCTGCGGATGTCCCGGTGGGCGAGCCGGCCACGGTCACGTCACCCTCGTTCGTGCGGAACGCGGTATACGCCGCGACGGTTCCCGCGATCGCGACCAGCAGGGCGACCGCACCAGCCGTGATGCGACGGTTCCGCTCGTGGCGGCGGCGGGCACGCTCGAGACGCTCGAAGGCGTCGGGCGCGACCTCGACCCGGTCGCCGATCCGTTCCAGTCGGGATCGAAGATCACTCATCGCGTTCCTCCAGGTGGGTTCGGAGCGCCGAGCGTGCCTGCGAGGCGAGCGAACGCACCGTGACGTCTTTGACGCCGAGGATGCGGCCGGCCTCCTCCGAGCCGTAGCCGAGCACCTCGGTCAGGACGATCGCGGCGCGCTGGCGGTCGGTGAGCTGCGCGAGCGCTCGGGCGAGCGCGTCGCGCTCGTCGGCCGCGGCGAAGGCGTCGCCTGCTTCGCCGGCGCCCACGAGGCGCTGGGCGGCCCTCGTCGCCCGGCGGAGGCGGCTGCGGAACCGATTCATCGCCGTCCGGTACAGGTAGCCGGTCGGCTCCTGCATCGCGCCGACCCGGTCCCACCGCTCCCACACCGCGATGAACGCGTCCTGCATGAGCTCCTCGGCCTCCTGCGCGTCGCCCGTCACCAGGTACAGGGCCCGCTGAAGCCGTTCGTGCTCGGCCTGGAAGAAGGCCTCGAAACCGGCCGGTCCGGCCGGCTCCGGTGTCGGGCGTCGCTCCGTCACGGCGCTCGCGGGTTCCTGCATCCGGTCCATGAACGCCTCCGACGCCCCAACCGTTCAGATGGTGCCCGAGTTTTTCAGGGAGAGGGCGAGGCCGAGAGAGACGACGTCGGCGTTGGGGTGGGAGTCGGCGTGAGCACCAGTTCGCCGAACTCCACCGGGACGTTCACGCGCCGAACCTGCAGCGACCCGGACTGCGGCGACTGGTCGATCACGTCGTAGGCGATCAGCCGCGGTTCGGGACCCTCGGAGAAGTACAGGACCTCGGCCGAGAACGGGACGTCGAGGCCTCGGAAGATCCCCGCGCCGGACCCCCCCGTCGTCCCGATCCGCAGGTACAGCGTCCCGTTGCGGATGGTGGCCGTCGTCTCGTGGAAGTGGCCCGAGATCACGAGCGGCACCCGGCCGGCCACGTCCTCGGCCATCCGGTCGTCGTGGACCGCCACGATCTCGACCGGATCCGGCGAGGCCTCGACGTCCTGCACGATCTGGGGACCGACCGAGCGCGCGAGGGCCGCGAAGTCCTCGGCGTCCACCGGCGCCCCACGCGCCGGCGTGAAGGCCGGGTGGCCGAGCCCGTACACGGTCAGGCCGTCGATCGTCTTGGCGCGACCGTCCAGGACGATCGCGTTCGGCTCCTTGGCCACCGCCGCCTGCAGAGCGATCGAGTCGTGGCTGCCGCGCACGAACACGTACGGCCGCCCGAACGCCGGGATGTCGTTGGTGATCAGGTTCTCGATCGGCGTCCCGAACGACGTGAGGTCGCCGGTGTCGATCACGAAGTCGACGTCGAACCCGCGCGCCACCTCCTGCGCGAACTCCATGCCGAGCGGCGAGGCGTGGATATCGGAGATGTGCAGGACACGGATCGCGTCGCTCGCGAGCGGCGTCGGCTGCAACGTGGTGTACGCGCGCACGGTTCCGTCCACGATCTGTTCGAGCCCGGCACGCAGGTCCTCGATCTTGCCGGTGGCCTCACGCACCGGCCCGATGAGCTGCGGGGCGAGCACGAGCGATCCCGAGTACGTCGGCTCGGAGAAGGCCTCGGGCGTGAACGTCGCGAGCAGGAAGACCTCGCACAGCGCTACGCCCAGCAGCGCGGCCAGGCCTCCCGCCGCGACCAGCCGCCAGCGCCTGCGGTAGACGATGGCGGCGAGCGCCACACCGCCGAGGGTCGCGACGAGCAGGATGCGCCAGGCCATCGTTCGAACGCTGTCGTGGGCGTCGAGCTCGACGTCGTTGACGAGACCGTCGATCCCCTCCTGATCCACGACGTCGGTCAGGCGCCGGACGCCGACGTCCCGGAGCGTCGCCGACACGTGCAGCGGTGACAGATGCGTGTCGGCGGTCAGCGCGCCGAACGGCGGCAGGCCGAGCTCGGTCTCCCCCTTGCCGAAACCGACGTCGAGCTCGACCCGGAACGGACCGATCGGGACCGTGTCGCGCCCGAACAGCGCCATGCCGAGCCACGCACCTCCGAGCCCGACGAGACCGGCGAGCAGGACGGGTCCGACCCGGCGCGGCCACGACCGGCCCGGCTCGCGTTCTCGATCCTCGAGCTCGTGATCGAGGTCGTCGGGCTCGTCCGCGGGGTCGTCGTGATCGGTCGCGGGTCGCTCCTGATCCACGTCCCTCACTGTGGCAGACGTCCTTCTTCTTCGGGCCTTCACAGGTGCCTGGGGTACCCTCGGATGATGTTCGGCCGCAGCTTCCGCATCGCCACGATCCGTGGCGTCCCCATCAACGTGGACTCGTCCTGGATCTGGATCGCCGGGCTGCTGATCGTCACGTTCTGGGCGCAGCTGGACGGGGAGTTCCCCGACCTCGCGTCGGGCGAGGCGTTCGCATACGCGGTGTTCGCGGCGCTGATCTTCTTCGGCTCGGTGTTCCTGCACGAAACCGCACACGCGGTCACGGCTCGGGCGGCCGGGATCGAGGTCCACGGGATCACGCTGGTGTTCTTCGGCGGGTTCACCGCGGCCCGTTCCGACGAGAAGGGCCCGGGGCCGGCGTTCGCGATCGCCGCGCTCGGTCCCGGAACGAGCCTCGCGCTGGCCGGGGTCTTCTGGCTGCTCGCGCGCGCGACCGACGGCGGGTCCGGGCCGCTGCCGGGGCTGTTCGACTACGTGGCGCTGGTCAACCTGTTCATGGCGGTCTTCAATGCGCTCCCCGGGCTCCCGCTGGACGGCGGGCGCATGCTGCAGGCGGCGCTGTGGCGGATCACCGGCAAGCCGCAGACGGCGACCCGCGTGGCCGCTCGGGCGGGCCTGGTGGTGGGCGGCATCGTCGTCGCGGTCGCGATCTACTTCCTCGCGCGCCAGGACCTGTTCCGGGCGATCTGGGGCTTCGTCATCGGGATGTTCATCTTCCGCGGGGCACAAGCCTCCGAGGAGCGCATCGGCCTGGACGAGCGCCTCGCGAACGCGACCGTCGCCGACGCGATGGAGCCGCCGCCGGCGGCGGTGCCGGCGGACATGACGCTGTCGGAGGTGCTCGACCGATTCCTGCGAGGACACGAGGAGGAGGCGTTCCCCGTTCTCGACGGCGGTTGGGTGATCGGGATGATCTCGTTCACCTCGGCGCGGGAGCTGGGGGCTCGGGATCCGCTGCGGCCAGCTCGCGATGCCGTGATACCCCTCCAACAGGTGTTGGTCGTCAGCCCGGACGAGAGCCTCGCCGAGGTTGCGGCGCGGCTCGGAACCGAACGTGCGGCCCTGGTGCTCCGGGGGCGGCAGCTGGTCGGTTCGATCAGCGGCAGCGGCCTGTACCGGTGGGCCGCTCGCGCTCGCTGAGAACCCGGCCCCGACCGGGGTGTCCGAGCACGGGGGTAGCATCGCGACGATGGCCCCCCCGAGAACGACCGAACCCTTCGAACCCGATCCCGGACAGCGCAGGGTCCTCGACCACGCCGAGGGTCCGATGCTCGTTTCGGGCGGGTTCGGCACGGGCAAGAGCGCGGTGCTGCGCGAGCGCTTCGCGCGTCTGGTCGAGGCGGGCGCGGACCCCGAGCGCGTCGTCCTGGTCGTCGGGTCCCGCCGTGCCCGGGACGAGGCACGGACCGCGCTGCTCGAGCGGCTGAGCGTCGCGCTCCCGCGCCTGACGGTCGTGACGCTGCAGGGGCTCGCGTTCCACGTGGTCGGCGAACGGTTCGAGACGCTCGGCTACGACGCGCCTCCGCGCGTGCTGTCGGCGTCCGAACAGCTCGAGCGCGTCCGCGAGCTGCTCGAGGATCAGGAGCCCGAGTCCTGGCCGGCGTACGGCGGGCTGCTCGGCCTGCGCGGGTTCGCCGACGAGCTCCGGCAGTTCGTGATCCGGGCGCAGGAGGCCCTGCTGCCGCCCCAGGAGATCGAGCGCCGGGCTCGCGAGCGTGGCCTGACCGGCTGGGGCGAGCTCGCCGCGTTCCTGCGCGAGTACCTCTCGGTGCTGGACGGATCGAAGGAGGTCGATTTCGCCGGGCTGGTCGAGCAGGCGGCACGCGCCGCAGGCTCGGGGGAGCCGTCGTTCGACCACGTCATGGTCGACGACTACCAGGACGCGACGTTCGGCGCCGAGCGGCTCTTGTCAGAGCTCCGGGCGGCAAGCCTCGTGGTCGCCGGCAACCTCGGCGCCCACCTGTTCTCGTTCCAGGGGACCACCGACGAGCCTCTGCGCCGTTTCGCCCAGACGTTCCCCGGCGCCACCGACGCGGAGCTGACGACCGCGCATCGCCCGGCGCCGAACATGATCGAGGCCTGGCGCGCCCCGCACGTGTCCGAACAGCACGCGGCCGTCGCCCGCGAGGTCCGGCGCGTCCACGTCGAGGACGGCGTCGCCTGGCGCGACATCGCGATCGTGATGCGCCGGCACGGGGCGCACGAGGCCGGGATGCTGCGCGCGCTCGACGACGCCCG
>Ga0075433_10004145_pt1 | contig 11249 bp, 10 predicted proteins | sample RhiMethybrSRZTD2_FD_75299 | JGI IMG/M metagenome (GOLD analysis project Ga0075433, IMG submission 75299) | Populus rhizosphere microbial communities from Tennessee, USA - Rhizosphere MetaG P. TD hybrid SRZTD2 | ecosystem: Host-associated > Plants > Roots > Rhizosphere > Soil | place: USA... | reverse complement strand
ACGATCGGCGCCATGGTGATCGTCTCGCCGCGCGATAGATCGCCCATCTTGGTGCGCCAGACCTGAGTCCCACTGGCTGCGTCGACGGCAACCGTATGTCCGTCGAGCAAGTTGTAGAAAATTTTTCCGTCGGCGTAGGCGGCACCACGATTCACCACATCGCAGCACGCTCGACCGATAGCCTGTTGTGAGTTGTCTGGCCGGAATTTCCATTTGAGCGGCTGTCCGGTCGTCGCCAGATCGATCGCGTACGACACGTTGGGATACGGCGTCACCACGTACATGGTGTTGCCGACTACGAGTGGTTGTCCCTCGTGGCCACGCAACACACCGGTCGAGAACGCCCACGCAACTTTGAGGTTGCGGACGTTTTGCGGAGTGATCGATGCCAGATCGCTGTACCGCGAGCTGGCATAATCGCCGGCAGGCATCTGCCATTCGCCGGGCGGGCCTGCGTGTGCTACGGCGATGCGCGCACCTGTCACCGACGCAGTGCCAACGGTTGCAGCGGAGGTCACGCGCGGCTCAGAATCGCTCGTCGAATCCGCCGTCTTGTCCTTTCCGGCATTGGTGCAGGCGCACAAAACAGCGAGTGGAACGGCCAGCCGCTTTATTGTTCTCACGATCGCTACTTCCGAATCAGGTAATCCTGCGCCGCAATTATCTGCCAGCGTCCGTTCTTGCGCTGCCAAGTATCGGTGAACTGATACCGACGATCGAACGAACCGCTCTTTCCCTTTCCGCGCAGATGCAGCACTCCGGTGATCACGTGCACGTCGCCGAAGTCGTGCAGCTTCATCCCTTCGTTGCGCGCCCATTCGACGTGATCCGAGCCTGTAACGCTCCTGATGACATCACCGCGAGTCATCACTGACGCATCCTCGGTGTAAACGAAGCCCGGCGCCAGCAGCTGCTCGAAGGTCGCGGCATCGCGCTTGACGACCGCCGTCGTCCACTGATCTTCCAGCTTCATCGGGACGAGATTCGTCGGTGTCGGCCGCGAAACCTGCCGCGGATTTTGAGTCGGCTCTGGCGGTGGTGGCGCACCTCGGCTCGCCTGCGCCGCAAGTACAGCAGGGCCGCCAATCAAAACCAGGAAACCAATCGAGGCCACTTTCATTGTATCTCCTACACGATGAAGGGGATGAACCGCTTGCACTCGGACATGTAAGAGCGGTAAGGCTCACCTATCGCTTCCAATAAAGCGCGCTCTTCAACGGCAACTCGGTAGGCATAGGCAGTCATCGTCACCAGCGTGAGCAGCAGGAAGCCCAACACACTACCCAATGCGAGTCCGACTCCACTTAACATCATTATTCCGCCTGTATATGATGGATGTCGGACCAATCGGTAGGGGCCAGTCCTGATCACCGGCTGATTCGCGCGAGCTCGTACGTCTCCAGTGAAGTAGTCACCGAGCGTGCGCCAGCAATAACGACGCAGCAGACTGCCTAGCAGAATCAGCGTTACGCCTACCGCAAAAACAGGCCGTATCACACCGGCCGGAAATGCCCAGATGTTGAAGAAGGCGAGCAGGACCGCTGCCAACAACGCAATCCATTGCCCAGTCAGCAACAGTCGCAGCGAGCCGCTGTCAGGTGATGCGGCGTTACGTGAGCCTTCAACACCTTGCCGTACGATTCTCCACTCGGGGGCAAATGCCCAGATATACACAGCCCAAAACACGAGTGCGTACGGCCACACAAACGGTAGCGGTCGCAATGTCAGTGACTCCGATCGTTCTTAAATAGCACCATAATTGCCCTCCGGCAAATCATGGCATCTGCACTCCACAGCTCGCGGGATAAACGCGAACCAATCCGCATTACCCGGGCGTTACAGCACCGCAATTATCGTCTCTTCTTCGGCGGACAAACTGTCTCGCTGGTCGGGACCTGGATCACCCGCATTGCAACGAGCTGGCTGGTCTATCGGCTGAGCGGTTCGGTTTTCCTGCTCGGTGTAGTCGGATTCTTTGGACAAATCCCAACTCTTCTGCTCGCGCCGTTCGCAGGTGTACTGGTAGATCGCTGGAATCGCCACCGCATCCTCGTAATCACACAGGTGCTGTCGATGCTCCAATCAGTCGGCCTCGCGGTCCTCACCTTCGCCGGCATCATCACTGTAGTCGATGTCCTCCTGCTCCAGCTCGCGCAGGGAATCATCAACGCCTTCGATACGCCAGCACGCCAGGCCTTCGTGGTCGAAATGGTCAACGACCGCAGCGATTTGCCCAACGCAATCGCGCTCAACTCCACGATGGTGAACGCGAGTCGCATCATCGGACCGTCGATTGGCGGAGTACTGATCGCCGCCGTTGGCGAGGGATGGTGCTTTACCGCGGATGCAGTTTCCTACCTGGCAGTCATTGCATCACTGGTTGCAATGCGTCTCGACAAACGTGACGCCGCTCCAAAAGAGACTCGCGTCTGGGAAGATCTGCGTGCCGGCTTCGCCTATGTCGCGCGCTTCGTGCCGGCGCGCGATTCGCTTTTGTTGCTTGCCCTCGTAGCCACGATGGGCATGCCCTACGCCGTCCTCATGCCCGCAATCGCCTCGAACGTTTTGCACGGTGGTCCGCACACACTAGGGTACCTGATGACCGCTTCAGGTACAGGTGCACTCGGCGGCGCCTTGTATCTCGCCTCCCGACGATCGGTGCTCGGGCTCGGCCGCGCCATAGTCATCGCCACTATCACCTTTGGTGGTGCGCTCGTCGCGTTCTCGTTCTCACACTACCTCTGGCTGTCGCTGCTGGTGCTGCCATTCGTTGGGGGTGGGATGATGGTGGAGATGGCATCTACCAACACCATCCTGCAGACAATCGTTGACGATTCCCTGCGTGGCCGCGTGATGGCGTTCTATACGATGGCGTTCCTCGGGACGGCACCACTTGGCAGTTTGCTGGCAGGCTTCAGCGCGGATCACATCGGCCCGATGAAAACAATTCTGTTTGGCGGTATCAGCTGCATTGTCGGCGGTGCCATCTTCGCGCTGAGGCTGCCGAAGTTGCGCGCACATGTCCGGCCGATTTACATCGAGCGCGGCATCATCGTCGTCACCGAGGTTGAAGCTGGTACCAAGTCGCTCTGAAGAATTTCTTTTGCGGAAACCGTAGATTACTTGCGCCACTGCGTCAGCCAGGCATTTCCGAGGAAATAATTGCCGCAAACACCGTTACCGCCCGTGCAGCCGGTCGCGCCCGTCGCGACAGCACGCGGAACCCCGAGCCCCAGCGCCGTTTACGAAGGCTTCCGCGCACAGCGCCGAGAGTTGAGTAATCAGCTCAACGACCTCGAGGACACGCGCCGAGGCATCACCTCGCAACTCGAGGAGTTGGATCCCGCGAATACGGATCGTAAGCCTCTCGAGAATCGACTGAACGACATCGATACACGCATCAAAGCGGTCGACCAGATGCTGGCGGGAAACGCGGCTCAACTCGCGCAGGCTGCCGCGGTTCCAGGAGCGGTTGTCGAACAGCCGCCGCCCGCCCCACGGCAAGGGCCGCCTGAAGAAGCCTGGGTGCTGGGCGGAATCTTTCTGATCGTCGCCGTATTCCCGCTTTCGGTCGCCTTTGCGCGTCGAATCTGGCGTCGCAGCGCGGCGGCGGTGACCTCACTCCCCCGCGACATTGCCGATCGCCTGCAGCGCATGGAGCAGGCGATCGAAGCGACGGCCGTCGAAGTCGAGCGAATCGGTGAAGGTCAGCGTTTCATCACGCGACTCTTCACCGAGGGCGAGAAGGTCAAGGCAATTGGCGCAAAATCAGCCGAGCGGAATTCTTGATTTGTTCTGAGTGAGCCAACGATCGAGTGTTAAAAGCTCGGGATTGAGACTCTTGGTTTCGCTGATGTTTCGTATGTCGCAGCAATCCTGCTCGAAATCACTGTAGTACTGAAACATGTTGCCGAGATCGTCCGCGCCGGGAAAGCCAAGCGCGCGGTAGTCAGCTGGTGCGATTTGGTTGTAAACCACCTCGCGGCCCAACGCCTTGCTGAAGGATTTCGCGAGCTGCGCACCTGTCTGGTGACCGCCCGCAATACCAACCGTCTTGCCGATCATCTCATCGCCCCTCTCGAAGATCGCGTAAGCAACTTTCCCAATGTCTTCGGCAGCGATGCCGGCGAGTTTCTTGTTCCCCATTGGCAGCGTTATGGCGAGCTTGCCGTCGGCACCTTTCTTCGGCCCCATGCCGAAATGGATGAAGTTGTCCCAGTAAAATGAGGCGAGCAGAAACGTCGTCGGCACGCCGAGCTCCTTGAAAGCTTCGTCGGCTTCGCCTTTCGCATCGAAGTGCGGGACCTTGTATTTGCCCATCAGCGTCGGCATCCGATCGTCGGAGAGCGGCACTGATTTGCGGGTGTCCTCGAGGGTGGACCAAATGACGTGGTGCACCGCCGCGTCTTTCGCGGCCTGTGCCATGTTTCGCGCCTGGGATATTTCCTTCTCCGGTTTCATGTGCGCCCAGAAAAAAGTCACGCAGAACGCGCCGTGCGCGCCCTCGAACGCGTTGCGTAGACTCTTTACGTCGTCGACGTCGGCGGTGACAACCTCCGCACCAGCGTCGGCCAGCGCTTTTGCCTTGTCCGAGTTGGGGTCGCGGGTGAGCGCGCGCACGGCGAACTGTGAGTTTTTGTCCTCCAGAATTGCGCGCGCGAGCCCGCCGCCCTGTGCGCCGGTTGCTCCCACTACGGCGATGATCTTTTTGTCCTTGTTGCGTTCATCGATCTTTGTGCGGCTTGATCTGCGGGGCGTTTTTCTATGAGCCATCAGCGTCTCCGATAAAGTCAGATCCAGTACTTCGAAAAAATCGACACGGCATATCCTGACACCGCCGGCAGATTCCGCAAGACTTGTTTGGAAACCGGCGCTGTCCCACGCCGTATAAAATGCAGCTCAGCCGTCCACGAGGGGTTTTGTGCGCGCCGTTCCCGGGAGTCGCCTCACGCTTCGTTCACTATTGGTCTTTGCCGTGTTGGGGAAATGTTGTATCGCGGCAAGCTAGTGCGCAGCTACCAAGCGATTCGGCACTGCGAGAGAAGCGGAATCGGTGACGGTATCGGCTACCAGTTTCCCTGCTCACCCATCACGTCTATAGCGCGCACCAAACGATCGGCGGCGTGGCGCCAATTGGTTTGCACTGCCCGCTGAGCGGCGACTGCGTTGCCGCTGCGGATGGCGTCGATGATCGCGTCATGTTCACCACCCGCCGTCGGCACGGTATCCGTGAGTAGCGCGATGTACATCCGGATGTAACGCTCGGCCTGCGGCTTCACCGCCTCATGCAGCGTGCGGAGTCGGGAGCCGGCCCCGGCCTCGACATAGCGGCGATGGAATCGCTCGTCGAGCTCATAGAGCTTGCCGGGTTGAGCGGATTTGGCGGATGCAGCACGACGAAATTCAGCATTCACCGACGCGAGATCCTTTGCCAGCCGATCCCGCTCCTCGTCGGTCAGGCGAGCGGCACTACGGGCGGCAAGGCCTTCCAGCTCGCCAACGATCTCGAGCAGCTCGCCGACATCTTCCCTCGTAAGCGGCGCCACGGTCATCCGCGCCTGGTGAGTCGCTGACGCAATGACGTAGCCCTCGCGCTCCAGTCTCTGAAACGCAGCACGCACCGGCGTCCGACTTACGCCAAAGCGCTCCGCGACCTCCGTTTCGACGATGCGGGCGCCCGGCGCCAGCTGACCGCGCACGATCAAATTTCGCAACGCTTCATAAAGCCGATTAGCCCGCTCGGCGGCGCCGGCGGGTCGTCGTCCCTGTTCAAGGGCCCGCGTGGTAGCAGCAGATCGTTTCGGCATTACGCCCCAATATATCGGTGAACGGGGCTCGGGGCTGCTGGTTAGCGCCGCCGGCAGCACGCTGGTACTTCCTCTTTTGCAGTCACGGCTCTATCCTTGCCGACCAGAAATGTATACAATTTCGCATCCAAACTGGAGGCTCGGATGGCGCTTTTCACCAGGAAGGACCTCGGATCCCTGCTCGCCGAGGCGGGGGCCGGAACACTGAAACGTGAGCTCGGCCCATTGGCGCTCGTGACGCTGGGCATCGGCGCTGTCATTGGCGCCGGCATCTTCGTTCTCACCGGAGCCGTCGCGTCACGCAATGCCGGACCTGCTCTGACGCTGTCGATGGTGATGGCCGGCGTGGCCTGCGCTTTTGCCGGCCTCTGTTACGCCGAGCTCGCCAGCATGATCCCGATCGCGGGCAGCGCTTATACGTATGCGTACGCGACGATGGGCGAGCTGTTCGCCTGGATCATCGGCTGGGACCTGATCCTCGAGTACTCGCTCAGCTCCTCGTCGGTCGCTGTTGGGTGGTCGGCGTACGCACTGGCGCTGTTCCAGGAGTTGGGCATCAGTCTGCCCGCCCGCTGGACAGGGCCGCCCGGTAGTGAGGTGATGCTGCCCGGCGGCGGATCCGTCACAGCCATCTTCAATGTCCCGGCTGTCGTCATCTGCCTTCTGCTCACGGGTCTGCTGATAGTTGGCATCCGTGAGTCAGCGCGATTCAACACTGCGATCGTTGTGCTCAAGGTTACAGTGCTGGCGATCTTCGTCGCTGTCGGCGCGCGTTATGTAAACACCGCCAACTGGCACCCGTTCATACCACCCAACGCGGGTGAGTTCGGATCATTCGGCTGGAGCGGCGTTCTTCGCGGTGCCGGTTTGATCTTCTTCGCGTACATCGGATTCGATGCGGTATCGACGACGTCACAGGAAGCGAAAAACCCGGGACGCAGCATCCCCATCGGCATCCTCGGCTCGCTCGCGATCTGTACCGTCATCTATATCGCCGTCGGTCTGGTGATGACGGGAATCGTTCCTTATCCACAGCTCGACGTAGCATCTCCAATCGCGCTCGCGGTTCAGAAGACCGGTGTCGCTTGGCTGCCGCCGGTCATCAACATTGGCGCAATCTGCGGCATCTCGAGCGTGATCCTCGTCAATCTCCTTGGGCAGTCCAGAATCTTTTATTCGATGAGCCGCGATGGCTTGTTGCCGCCAGTATTCTCCCGGCTTCACCCGCGTTTCCGAACGCCGCACATCACGACTGCCGTCACGGGTTTCGTTGTCGCGATCGCGGCCGGCCTGTTTCCAATCGGAGTTCTTGGCCAACTGGTCAGCATGGGAACCTTGCTTGCCTTCGCCATCGTCTGCATCGGTGTTCTCATTCTTCGTCGCACGGAGCCGGACGTGCCACGGCCGTTCAGAACGCCGGGGATGCCCTGGGTGCCAGTGGCTGGAGCTCTGATCTGTTTCTATCTCATGGCGGGACTACCGTTGGCAACATGGATCCGCCTCGTCGTCTGGCTGGTTGTTGGTCTCACGATCTACTTCGCTTACGGAAGATTTCGCGCTGAATCGCTTCGCACCCGAAGCGTCGACAACACACGGCGTATTGAAACCGCCTCAGCGTAGAGTTCGAGCGAAGACCTTGTCCCACGTAGGTAGCGACGGCTTGGGCTTGAGATCGGCATCGACGAGCCCAAGCGTCGCGAACAATGGCAGGATCGCTGGTACAGGCTTGGGAAAGCTTCCCACATCGAGATCGGTGAACGAGAGCTGAAAGACACCGATGGCGTTGGCGTTGTCGAGCAATTCCGATTGACGCGCGATGTAACGCGCCTGCATCTCCGTCGAGGTAGAGAAAACACCACGCACCGACGCAGACGGCCATCCGCCCTCGACCACCATCTGCGGCAACGCCCGTGTTCCACGGAGTCGCGTGTAGTAGTCGAGCGGGATCTCGCGTGGATCCTTGAAGCCACCCAGGTATGGATAGGATGAAAGAGCAAGGACATTGTTGAACGGGAAGTCCCGCAGATCCTGAGCGATGCCGACGAAACCGCCGCCTGCCTGCCGACTCAATCTTCCCCAAGCGGTTTCGACCTGGATGCTCGCGTACAACGGCAGCGCAGAAGCACTACGGGTGCGACGCACCTCAGCTGCCGCATCGTTGGTCATGCGAACGACCGCTTCATACACGGGACGCGGCGCGGCCATACGAATGAGATTCGTTTCTGCCGCGAGTCCCAGATAATCCGGTCGCAGCATCTCGACAACCCCACGCACGTAGTTGCGATACAGTCTCTGCACTTCCGGCTCGGTAATGCTCCGATGTGCAGCGACGAGCGCTGACGCTTCACTCTCCCGCGCCAGACCATTGGTGACGTCGATCGTCACCACCAGCTTGAGTCGCTTCGAGCGGTAATATTTCTCCAGATCGACACCGTCCTTACGGAGCGCGTCCTCCGGAGACATACCCGCCAGTAGCAGCGCCCAAGGTACATCGACGTGCATGATTGCAGCGTCCGCGCGCTTCGTCCACATGTCGAGCGACTTCAGCGCGAGCTTGATGTCAGGGCGCGGTGGGACTACCGAGAACCCCATCAAGTAGGAGCGCGTCGGTTTCGATACGACATCGACGGCGCGCGGCGCGGGTGCACACGTCGCGAGTAGTACAATGCATGTGAGCGGCGCGAGACGCGATTTCATCGTTTCCTCCAAAGAGCTGTCCGACGATGGGCGGGCGCGACCGCGCGTTCTACGATTGCCAGCACACCGTCCACAACCAACGCGAGAAGCGCCGCTGGCAATGCTCCTGACAGAATCATTCTCGTATCCGCCAACGCCAGACCTGCAACGATAGGCTCGCCTAATCCGCCCGCACCGATGAACGCGGCAAGCGTCGCGGCACCCACAGTAATGACAGCGGCCGTACGGACGCCGGCCATTATCACCGGCGCTGCCAGCGGCAGTCGCACCCACATCAATCGTTGCATCGGCGTCGTACCAAGAGCTTCGGCAGCCGCGACCGCATCAGGGTCGGCGTCACGTACGCCGGAGTAGGTGCCGCGCGCGATTGGATACAGCGCATACAACCAGAGCGCGACGAGCGCCGGCACCACACCCACGCCGAGCAGCGGGATCATGAATGCAAGCAGTGCAATGCTTGGGATCGTCTGCAGTACTCCCAACCCTCCGATCACGGGCTCCGCAACTGCTCGACCTCGCTCCAGCAACAGGCCAAGTGGAATCGCAATGAGAACCGCTGCCAGAAGTGCAATTGCAACTAGCTCGAGATGTCGGACGGTCAGGGTAGCGAGTGTCGCACGACGGCCCCACAGGTAACTCGCAAATCCAGCAGCGCTCTCGCTGCTGGTTTCGCGCTGTCCGTATCGAGCCGTACCCGCGCTGACGAGTCCGAGTGCTGTCAGCTCGTCCGCCGCCACCGTTTTTACGTCTGCGCCATCTACTTCGACCCTCCGGTTGAGGCGGCGCATCGTCATCTCATCGAGCTTGTCGCTGAGTAGTGTGAGTGTCGCAATTGCTCCCGGCTGTCGCCGGGCAAAATCCGATCTCACCAGCGCTGCGGCCTCATACGGCGGGAAGAAATGACGGTCGTCGACGAGGGTAATCAGATCGTACTTGGCCAGCAAACCGTCGGTCGAGTAGCCATCGATCACATCGACCGCGCCTGCCGCCAACGCCTGATACTTCACCGCTGGCGCGAGTGGTCTCACACCTCTCGGGTGGATACCGTAAACCCGGGACAAACCGACCAGTCCGTCCGATCTGCCAATGAAATCAGCGGTGAAACCCGCCGTTAGATGCGGGCTCTCCCGCGCCAGATCGCTCAGCGTTCTCAAGTTGTAGCGATCAGCGGTTTTGCGGGTGACGGCAATCGCGTAAGTATTCTGAAAACCCAGTGGCGGTAACCAGCGCAGGCCATAACGCTGTTCGAATTCGCGCGCGACGTGAGAGAAAACTGCGCGTGCGTCGGCAGCAACGGAGTCCGACAACGAATCGTGCAGCACCGCAACCAGTCCGGTACCGGTGTACTCCGGATAAACGTCGATCGCTCCGGATCGCAGCGCCCTGAATGCGATTTCCGTCGCACCCAGACCCGGCTTCCTCTCGACCGTATAGCCGCGCGACTCCAGCAGCTGCGCGAACATCTCGCATAGCAGATACGATTCGCCGAACGGCTTGGACGCGACAACGATCGGCCTATTCGTCGTGGCTTGCCCCGTCAGCTGCTTTGGCCTGGCACCAACCAACGCCAATACAGCAGGCAAAGATACGATTAGTCGCGCAGCTCGTCTCACGCCAGCAGCCCCTCGAGAGATGCGCGCGCCTGCTCTATCAGTCGCGCCACGTATTCCGTTGCCGGCGCTGATACCAGCCGCCGCATTGGACCACGCTGCTCGATCTTTCCGCTGCGCATCACCACGACATCGTCAGCCAGACGCGCCGCCTCGGCGAGATCGTGCGTCACCAGTAGCGTTGTCACGTTCAGTTGGCGACGAAGCTGATCGAACGACGTTTGCAGATCTGCCCGCGAAATTGCGTCAAGCGCGCCGAACGGCTCATCGAGCAGGATCACGTCCGGCTTAGCGGCGACGCTGCGCGCCAGGGCGACCCGCTGTCGCTGACCGCCGGACAATTCGTGAGGAAAGCGCGATCCAAATTGATCCGCCGGCAGACCGACGAGCTCCAGCGCATCGCCGGCCTTCGCATCTGCATCAGTGGCGCTGAGCAGCGTCGGTACCAGCGCCACATTTCTCAGCACTCGCCAGTGCGGAATCAATCCGCCGTGCTGCTGTACGTAGCCGATACCGCGACGCAATGGAATCACATCCTGCCCACGCACATCGCGATCACCAACCAGCACTTCGCCGCGCTCCGGCTCCGTCAGCCGATTGAAACAGCGCAGAAGCGTGGTCTTGCCCGAGCCACTTTCTCCAACGAGCGCGGTGGCGCTACCGGCAGCGACGTCGATGCTCACGTCGTCCAGCGCGACAACATTGCCAAAGCGTTGGAATACGTTACGCGCGACCAGAGAACTCGGCATTCCTAACAGTGCGGAAGCCGGGTGCGATGCGCTACGTGGCCGTTTGAGATCGAGCGCGGATCTCGGGCGTCCGGCGGCCCATCGCATCAATGATGATCAGGAACACCAGCGCCAGAGTCATGAACATCAATTGCGGTACCAGCAACAGTCCATGTACTCCGCGCCATGCAACCAAGCCACAGACAACCACGAAAACGGCGGTGCGCACCCAGCTCTCTCGCACGAATCGCCGCACTAGATAATAGATCAGGCCGGCCGCGAGGCCAGCGACCGTTCCGGCAAACACTACCGTTAGCGTACCAGGTACGGTGAATACCGTTATTGTCCGATGCTCGCGATGCGCAATCACTCGCATCAGCAGGCGTCCGCCGACTCCCAGCACAAAC
>Ga0075433_10004141_pt1 | contig 11253 bp, 8 predicted proteins | sample RhiMethybrSRZTD2_FD_75299 | JGI IMG/M metagenome (GOLD analysis project Ga0075433, IMG submission 75299) | Populus rhizosphere microbial communities from Tennessee, USA - Rhizosphere MetaG P. TD hybrid SRZTD2 | ecosystem: Host-associated > Plants > Roots > Rhizosphere > Soil | place: USA... | reverse complement strand
TCGCACGCCGAACCGCGACATCCGGACTGCGAAGTTCCCATGGCCGAAGTAGTCGTGGAGGAGCATGTCGCGAGAATGAGACTGGGCCGCCCGGGACAGGTTGGCATCGACGCTCAGCCTGGGCAGAAGGTGAACGGTTCGCACCGAGTTGACGGCGGCGATCAGCGCCGCGTTACGCGTGGCTGACGCAAGAGTTCGCTCTGCTAGTGGCCGCGCAGACGCCTGCGGCGCCACCACGGCCACGAACAGGACGACGATGAGAACGGATAGTGCCCCCCGACAACGCATCCGAAGCGCGGTGTTTTATCAGGCCGCCCAGACGACATCTCGAGCGAAATGTCACGAGCGGGACGAATCGTGCGCGTCGAGCGAGGAAATCGTTTCGAGCCCTAGCCCGCCGACCCCCAGGGCTAGACTCGACGGCACACGGGGCGTGGCGCAGCCTGGTAGCGCATCCGCTTTGGGAGCGGAAGGTCGCCGGTTCAAATCCGGCCGCCCCGACTAGAAGCCTGCGACCCGCCGTCGTACCCTCTCCTCATGCCTGTTTGCGCGCAGTGCGGGCAGGACAACCCCGACGTTGCCAAGTTCTGTCTTGCGTGCGGATCGCCGCTTGCGGCAGTCGAGCCCGCTGTTATTGCCGAGGAGCGGAAGTTGATCACGGCGATCTTCGTCGACCTCGTCGGCTCGACCTCGCGCTCGGAGCAGCTCGACCCTGAGGACGTCAAGGCTCTCGTCGCGCCGTATCACGCGCGCGTGCGGGCCGACCTCGAGCACCACGGAGGGACGTTCGAGAAGTTCAGCGGCGACGCGGTACTGGCGCTGTTCGGCACGCCGAAGGCGCACGAGGACGATCCTGAGCGGGCCGTGCGAGCCGCGCTAGCCGTCCAGAGCTCGATCGTCGACCTGAATCGCGAGGACGAGTGGCTCGACCTCCACATCCGCATCGGCATCCACACGGGTGAGGCGCTCGTCATGCTCGGCGCGCGGCCGGGCGAGGGGGAGTGGTCGGCAGCCGGCGACGTCCTCAACACGGCCGCAAGGATCCAGTCGGCCGCCCCGACGGACGGCATCCTCGTCGGCAAGGAGACGTACCTCGCCGCCGGCAAGTCCTTCGAGTTCCGCGAGGCAGAGCCGTTGCAGGCGAAGGGTAAGCAGGAGCCGGTCCCGGTTTGGGAAGTGGTCGGGCTGCGTGACACGTCACCGGTCGACGAGCGAGACCAAGCGATGCTGGTCGGACGTCAAGCCGAGCTCGAGGAGCTGGCCGGCTTCTGCGACGGCGCCCTGGAGGAGCGCTACGTCGGCATCGCCACCATCGTCGGTCCTCCGGGAATCGGCAAGAGCCGCCTGCTCCGCGAGCTCGTGCGCCGCGTGGAGTCGAGGTGCGTCGTTCACTCCGGCCGGTGCCTCCCGTACGGGGAGGGCATCACCTACTGGCCGGTCATGGAGATCTTCAAGTCTGCCGCCGGGATCCTCCAGAGCGACGACCGCGAGACGACTGCCGCGAAGCTCGACGCGCTCCTCGAGACGCTCGACACGGATGACGTCGACGAGGTGAGGACGATCGCCTCGGCGCTCTCGAACCTGTTCGGGATTCCGACGACGCCACGCGGAACGTACTCGACGAGCGCGATATCGCAGGCCGAGCTGCACTGGGGCATCCGCCGTGCCCTCCAGCTGCTCTCGAGAGCACAGCCGACCGCGATCGTCGTCGAGGACCTCCACTGGGCCGAGCAGACCCTGCTCGAGCTGATCGCGTACATCGCGGCGGACGAAGCCGACGCTCAGCTCGTCCTCGTCTGCACCGCCCGACCGGACCTCGAGGAGGTGGCACCGGGGTTCCTGAACGCGGACGGCCGCAGGCGGACTGTCGAGCTCAGCACGCTCGACCATGAGCAGTCGGCCGCCCTCCTGACGGACCTGGTCGGCGAACCGGCCCTCGCGGAGACGCCGTTCGCAACCGCGCTCATCTCCAACGCCGGCGGCAACCCGCTCTTCCTCGAGGAGACGGTGCGGATGCTGCGCGAGCGCGACCTGCTCGACCCCGAGCGGTGGGCGAGCGACGAGATGCGCGACCTGCCCGTGCCCACCAGCGTCCAGGGCCTGATCAGCTCCCGACTCGACCGGCTCGCCGGCGCCGAGAAGGAGCTGGCCCATCACGCCTCCGTAGTCGGAGCCGTTTTCTGGGCGGGTGCGGTCGCGTACCTCGGTTCGGGCGAAGGGCGGGAGCCACACGATCCACGGCAGGGCCTCGCGGAGCTCGAGCGGCGCGATTTCGTCGCATCCCGGGCTCCCTCGACGGTCGCGGACGACGACGAGTACGCGTTCAAGCACATCCTGATGCGCGACGTCGCCTACGGCCAGATCCCGAAAGGACGGCGTGTCGAGCTCCACGTGCGCTTCTCCGACTGGGTCTCGTCCCTTCCGAGCACGGCGGACGAGTTCGTCGAGATCGTGGCGTGGCACCTCGAGCAGGCGTGCCTGCTGGCGCGCGAGGTTGCTCGAAGTCCGATCGAGCCACCGATCCGCGAGGCCGCTTCCGCGCTCGCCGACGCCGCGCACCGTGCGGAGCGGCGCGAGAGCCTTCGCGAGGCGCATCGCTACTACACGCGCGCTCTGGACGTCCTCGACGACCGGCACGACGCCCTGCGGGTCGAGTTACGCCTGCGGCGCGCGGATATGGCGATGATGCTCGGGCAGCTCAAGGAGGCCTCCGACGAGCTGCTCGAGGTGGTGGAGAACGCCCCGCGGCTCGGCCGAACGGACGTCGAGTCCGAGGCGCTGCTGCTGCTCGGTGACATCGACCAGCGGCAGGGGCGCACCTCCCAGGCGCACCAGCGGCTCACCGAGGCGCAGACGCTGGCAAGCCTGACCGAAGAAGGATCTCTCCAGATCAAGGTCGCGTTCGTGTTCGCCACCTTTTTGGGCGACATCGAGGGTCGGCACGACGAAGCGATCGAGAGCCTCCGGGCCGCCGTTGCCACCGCGCGGGAGATCGACGACCGGGCGCTCGTGGCCGAGGGCCACCTTCGAATCGCAGCTCTGCTCATGAGCCATGATCTCGCCGCCGCAGAGTCGGAGCTCCGCCGCTGTCTCGAGCTCGCCTCCGATCTCGGTAGCCAGAGAATCGAGGCGGAGGCGACGTCCTGGCTCGGGATCGTCGAATATTTTCGCGGTCAGCCCGATGAGGGCGAGCGGCTCTGCCGGCGGGCCCGCACCCGGTTCGAGCGCACCGGCGACACGTACTTCCAAGTCCAGAACATCATGAGGGGGCTGGCAATCTTCGCCCTCTCCGACGGCCGTCCCGAGGAGGCCGAGGCCTGGTTGCGCGAGGGGCTCCTCGTCGCCCTCCAGATCGGGGGCTGGGTCGTCGTCGAGACGTACTGGCGTCTGGTCGAGTCGCTCGTCGCCCAGGATCGACTCGACGACGCACGGGAGCTCGTCGCGTTCGCGGCGCGGAGTACTCCGGAAGAAGACCCCTACGCCCGGTCGTCGCTGCTGATGGCGGAGGCCGTGGTGGCGACCGCCTCAGGTGAGTCGACCGCGGCGGCGACCGCGTTTGCGGAGGCGCTGCGGCTGTTGGAAGGGCTCAACGTCCCGATCGACCTGGCCGAGGCTCGCTTGGCGCTCGGTCGGTCGCTTCGCGCTTTCGGCGACGTCACCGGCGGCAGAACCGAGCTCGAGCGCGCGCGGGCGATCTTCAGCCGCATCGGCGCGACGACGCGCCGAGACACGATCGACCTCGAACTCGCGGAACTGGTGGAGGGGCCGGCACCGGCCGGCCCCTCCACGTCGTAAATGCTGATGCCGTCCGCCTACGGCACCGGGATGAAGCTCACCACCGAGGACGGCAACGTTCCCGAGGCGCATCCGTGGCCGCCTTCGGTTCGCGGCACGGTCGCCGAGTTGAGCATCTTGGTCAGGTCGACGTCGGCGAGCTCGCTCGCGCCTCCGTTCGCGAGCAGTCCGATCGCGTCGCTCGAATTCGGGCTCTTGTACGCCGTCACCGTGTGCGGGTCGAACCCGTTGGAGAAGCCACTCCCGATGGAGCAAGTCACCCAGTCCTGGATCGCTGGAGTCCCGCTGCCGGACGTCGCCGGGAGGGCGATCGCGGTGATCGCGTCACCGCCGAACTCGCCCGAGACGATGCCGACGTGTGTTCCCTGAGCCACCGCGATGCCGTTCGCGCCTTCGGACAGGACCGACTCGCCGAGCGTCTGCACCTGCGACGGAGCCGTCCACGTTCCGGCAGGCGTGCCCGGCGTGAAGGTCGCCTGGGTCAGGTCGGCCACATACACGTTCGACGGGCTGCTGAACTCCGCCGGCGCCAGCGCGATCCCCGTCGAGCAGTCCTCGCCAGACGAGTCGAGCAGACCTCCGGACGAAATTGGCCCGTTTTCGAAGAACGCCGGGCTCGTCGTGTTGGCAACGTTCACGATCTCGTAGTTGTTGCTCTCAGACGCCGACAGCAGCAGGTTGCGGAATGGATCGATCAGCGGGTCCTCCGAGATGTCGCCCGCGGGCGACGTGAACGCCGGCTCGAAGGTCGAGGTGGCGAGGTCGAGGAACTGGAAGCCCGGGGCGCCGCCCACGCTCAGGCCGATCAGGGCCTTGTTGTGGGTGGCGTCCATCGCCACGCCGCAGTTCGTGCAGGAACCTCCTGAGAAGCCGATTGAGCCGCTGCCGCCGCTCGCCAGCGTGCTGCTGAGAGAAGTGCCCGAGAGCAGGTAGACGTCCGTGTTGTTCGCCGTGCACGCCGTGATGCCGGTGACGAAGTTCGAGGCGCACGAGTTGACGGCGTTGGGGGTTGGAATCAGAGCGGGCCCGGGACCACTCCCCTCGACGGGAACGACGCCGACGCCGGTGGCCGTCGACCCCCAGTTGCCCTTCGGAACGTAGGCGCTCGCGTTCGATCCTTGGACGAGCACGGTGAGCGAGCTCGACGGCTGGCATGCGGTCGGGCCGCCACCGCCGCCGCCGCCGCAGGTCTCTCCGTTGCAGGTGGAGGTACAGGTCGAGCCCGTGCAATTCGTCTGCATGTCGACGTTCTGGCCGCTCTGAGTGTTCGTGCTCGGGGTCCCGTTGATGTTGGTGTTCTGAGTGGCCATGCAGTTGCCGGACGTCACGCAGTCGGCCTCAAGGTCGTTCGTCTGGGTGCTACCGCTGCCTTGGTCGTTGTCCTGATTGGAGGTCTGAATGATGGTGAACTGGTCACCGCCGTTGCCGGTCTGGGTGGCGGTGCCGACGCCCTTCCTCACCGGCCCATGCTGAATCTGCGTCAATGAGGCTGGAGCTAGGCTTGCGTCCGGGTCAGCCGTGTCGCACGACGTGAGCCCGCTCTTTTGCGCGTCCTCGCACTGCGTCTCCGTCTGCGTTGCACTTGCGGTCGAGACGCCCGTGCTGTCCTGGTTCACCGTCCCCAGCAGGCCACCGTTCACGGAGCTCTGGGTCTGGCTGATCGGCCCGGCCGGGCTGTTCGCGATTGCTTGCAGGGAGTTCGTCTGAGCAAACGTCGCGTTGTTGGTGCCAGTGGCAACTCCGTGTCCGCTCCCCTGGTTCTGCTCGATGTCGAGCGTCACGTTGGCGCCGTTGTTCGCGGCGTTCTCGTTCTGCGTGACCGAGCCCGAGCCCGTCGCGGTCGAGGTCAGCGTCTGGTTCTGGATGACCGCACTCCCTGTGCAGTTGCCTGACGAGTTTGCGGACTGCGCCGCCGAGTTGTTGCCGCTCGCGGAGTCCTGGGTGATCGTGACGGACTGGTGTGACTCCAGCGTGACCGTCACCGGCATTGCTTTCTTCCCGCTCGCGTTCGTCGAGCCGTCGATGTTGATCTCCTGGTCGACGCAGGCGACGTTGTTGCCCGAGCCGGTCGACGTCTGGGTGATCGAGGCCGTGTACGAGGCTGTCTGCGTCAGCCCTGACATTTTTGTCCCGGCGTTCTCGTAGACGACTGCCATGTTGTCGCCGGTCGCGCTCGACTGGCTGATCGTGCAGGACTGCCCCAGCCCCGTCGTCCTGATGCAAACGCTCTTGTTCCCCTTGCTCGGCGCCGCCGCGACCTGAACTACCGCGCAGCTCGAAGTCGAGCAGGCAAACGTGTTCTTGCCGCCGGCCGCTGCGACCTGGACGACCGGATGCGTCGTCAGGGTGCAGCTCCAGCCCTTGCCGGGACAGCGCGAGCCGGCGTAGTTCCGCAGCCCGCGCTGGATCACGACGCCCTTCGGATTGACACCGATCGACTTCAGGTACTTCGCGGCTCCCGACTGTGTCGAGAGATCGAACCTTGGAACGCTTGCTCCAGCTCCGGCCGATGTGATCAGAGCCGCCGCAACGGCAATCACTCCGGCTAGGGCGAGCAACCTCTTCGGATGCACAAAGCCCTCCTTCCCCAATGCGCGACGGGCGGCGCGCCGCGCGATGACGTCAATACGCTAAGCGATTGCCCGTGTCGTTTCTAGTCTGAGCGGAGCTGAACCTGCTGCCTCCAGGCAGGGGCTTTTGCCCAGCGATCGAGCCGACCGATGGCGCGTTCGAGCTCTCCCGCGGACAGGCGAAACGGCTGCGCGTAGGCGACCTGCTCGATGATCGGAGCCGGATCGGTTTCTTCGAGGGCGTTCAAGACGTAGCGGATCGGCAAGCCATGTGCTACGACGAGGACTTTGCGCTCGGGCCGCGCCAGGATGATCCGGTACGCACGGACATAACGCGCAACAGTGCCGCTGCGGCTCTCGCCGCCGCCGGGGGCCTCGACGGTCGGTTTGTTCGCGGCGGCCCACGTGCGGTAGTCGGCCAGCGCTCCGCCTTCGAAGCGCCCGAAGCGGACGTCATTCAGCTCCGGGAGAACGAGTCGTGGGACTCGGCGGCCGGCGAGCGCGAGGTCTGCAGTTTCGCGCGTTCGCTCGAACTCGCTCGTCACGCAGACGTCGAGCTCGGTGTCGGCGAGCAAGTCTCCGAGCTTCCGCGCCTGCTCGCGTCCGGTCGGGGTCAATGCGCACGCGACGGCTGGATCGCCGTTGACTGTCCCGACAACGCTGAGCTCGCTCTCGCCGTGGCGGGCGAGGATCACCTCGTCCATCTGGCGTGCTTCAGGTCGAGCGCCGTCGATTCCCGGCGCATGAAGCGGACGAAGTAGAACGCGAAGGCGCCGAAGAAGACGATCGCCTCCTCCGCGGCCATCGTCAGGCCGGCGACCTGCTGGTCGGTGAGCGCGCTCCAGCCCCAGATGCGCGGCGCGTGCACATAGAAGTCGTAGACGGCGCGGGGGATGAGCGCGAGCAGCAGCCCGAGCGGGCTCGCCAGCGCGAACGCGGCAAACAGATACGCGGCCGAACTTCCGGCGTCGAGGCGCCCGGTCAGCACCGGCCACCACACGAGTACCCCGGTGACGAAGTAGCAGAGGTGTTCGAAGTGGAGCAGCGTCGAGGGATGGCGCAACGCCGTGTCGTAGGCGGCCGGGAGATGCCAGGCGTAGTAGGTGGCAAGCCAGAGCGGCAGCGCGACGAGTGGGTGCGTGAACACCCGGACGGCGCCGTACTTTCGAGCCGCGGCCGCGGCGGCGGGCGGGATCCCGAGCACGACGAGCGCCGGGCTCCATTCCGCGAGCGCAACGTTCTGGAGCAGGTGCGCCGTCAGCAGATAGCGAAGCGCGAGGCTCTCGAGCGGCGTGACGAAGACGGCGAGGATCAGGGCGAGCCCGCCGAGGAAGCAGGCGATCCGCCAGCCTGGCGGGGGATAGCGGCGGACGACGAACGCGTACGCCAATGCCAGCAGCGGGACGAGGACGACGGCCTCGGCGTGGAGGCTCCACGAATAGGGATGCACCGCCGATACGCTAGTTGCGGCTTCGCGGGCGTAGCTCAATGGCAGAGCCCTAGACTTCCAATCTAGTTATGCGGGTTCGATTCCCGCCGCCCGCTTTTTCTCGCTAGCGCGGCTGGTCCGCCAGAGGCTCAAGCGCCGCCGCAGTCGGCTCGAGCTTGCCCGACTCGAGGCCGGCGACGATCTCGCGGGCGAGGGCCAGGGCCTCGCTGGACTGATCGGCCTCGAGAACGGTGTTTACCGCCGCGAGGTGGTTTCCGCCGACCAGGGAGAGCTCGACGGCCACGGTGTCGAAATCCCTGTAGGCATCCTCCGGGACGCCGATCCAGACACGGACCGAGCGGCCGTCGGGCAGGGTCGCTGTCTCTTCGATCGGTTGTCCTCGTAGGCTCACGCCCCACGCATTCTGGCGTAAAGCGCATGGTGAACGTCCGACCTGCCCGCAATCCTTGTTGCGTGGTGCCCGAGCGGCTCGTCCGCTTTCCCGTGCGCACGATCCTGAGCGTGCTCGGCACGATCATCGCCGTGGCCGTCGTGCTCGAGGTGATCATGATCGCGCGCCACGTGATCGTCTGGATCCTGATCGCGCTCTTCCTCGCGCTTGCGATGAACCCCGCGGTCGACTGGTTCCAACGGCACGGAGTCAAGCGTCGTGGCCTGGCTTCCGGTATCACCTTCTTGCTCGTCCTGGCCGCGTTCGCAGGGATCGGAGCGCTCTTCGTGCCGACGGTCGTGCACCAGGTGACCGAACTGGTCAACAAGGTCCCCGACTACGTCCACGACATCAGCAAGGGCAAGGGACGGTTCGGCTTCCTGGAGACGAAGTACCACCTGCCCGAACGGATCCAGGACGCGATTCACAAAGGCGGGGCGAAGAAGGTGCTCGGCCTTTCCGGAACCGCGATCTCGATCACCAAAAGCGTGATCTCGATCGTGCTCGGAATCATCACGATCGCCTTCCTGACCTTTTTCATGCTGCTCGAGGGCCCGAAATGGATCGAGCGCTTCTACGGCCTGCTACCGCCCGAGTCGCGCCCCCGCTGGGAGAACGTCTGCAACCAGATCTACCGCACGGTCGGCGGCTACGTGACGGGAAACCTGTTGATCAGCCTGATCGCGGGCGGCTCGACCTCGATCGTTCTGATCATCATGGGCGTGCCGTTCGCGGTCGCGCTGGGACTGGTTGTCGCGATCCTCGACTTGATTCCGCTCGCCGGAGCGACGATCGCGGCGTTCCTGATCGGCACCGTCGCCTTCATCCACTCGATCGTCGCCGGCATCGTGGTGGTCGTCTTCTTCATCGTCTACCAGCAGATCGAGAACCACTTCCTGCAGCCGGTCGTGTACGGGCGTACCGTGCAACTCTCGCCGCTGGTCGTCCTGATCTCGGTGCTGATCGGCGCCGAGCTCGCCGGAATCCTCGGCGCACTCGGCGCGATCCCGGTTGCGGGGGCAATCCAGGTTCTGATCATCGACTGGCTCCGACACCGGCGCGAGCGCAGCGCTCCGGCAGCACCGGCCGCTCCGGCCGCTCCGGCCGCACCGGCTATCCCCCAAACGGGGGAGACCTGAATTGGGGATGTAGCCGATGCCTGAACGGTGCACCCGGTACTTGCAGGCCTCACGGCAGCTGCAATCGGCTTCGCCCCTGCGAATCACGCCGCGCATCGGCCCCAGGCGCCGAAAAAGACCGCTGCGACCGCTTCTGCGAGCGTGCACCTCTCCGCGCTCGAGTCGCAACTGCTTGCGCAGATCAACGTGACTCGCGGCCGGCGCGGCCTGCGACCGCTCCGTCTTTCGTCCGCCCTGACGGCGGCAGCCGACCAGCACTCGCAATCGATGGCACAGAAGGGCTACTTCAGCCACGACTCTGCCAACGGCGGCTCGTTCTTCAAGCGGATCGCGAGCTTTTACACCTATCGGGGCTACAGCAACTGGTCGGCCGGCGAGAACATCCTGTACTCGACGCCTGACATCGATCCCGCGGGTGCGCTCAGACTGTGGATGAACAGTCCCGAACACCGGGCGAATCTGCTCAACCGCAGCTGGCGTGAGATCGGCCTGGGCGCGGTGCACTCATCGAGCGCGCCGGGTGTCTACAACGGCGACGAAGTCACGATCGTCACGGCAGACTTCGGCTTCAGGTACTAACCGGCGAAAGTCCGCCCGCTTCGCGGCCATGACGACTTTCGCCGGTTCAGCAGTCCTTCGGTGAGACCTGGTCGCGCCGCAGCCGGGCATGTCGGGTGCGGCGGCGGACCGATCAGGGTCGTGTCGCGGGCTCTACCTCGAGGTGCGCCTGGGAGGATTCGAACCTCCGACCCACGGCTTAGAAGGCCGTTGCTCTTCCGCTGAGCTACAGGCGCGCGGATCAAAGGGTAGCGCCGACACTTGGACGTTTCCTCGAAGTGGGGCCGGGCTTCGTAGCGATGAAGTGCTGACAATCTTGCCGGGGGGCCGTTCGTCTTACTCAACGTGCGACGCCTCTTCTTTCTCGCCGCGCTCGTCGTCGTTGTGGGGTGCGGTGGATCGGGCGGGCACACACAGCCGAAGCTGACGCCCCTCGTCACGCAAGGCCCGATCGGATCCGGCGCCCAGGAAGTCTGGTTCTACGCGGCCAAGGGAAAGCCGCGTTCGCTCGTCGTTTTCCTGCACGGGTACGGTGGTCCGGTCGAGGAGACACCGGCGAACCATGTGGCGTGGTTGAGGCATCTGGCGGCGGAAGGCAGTGACGTCATTTATCCGCGCTACGAGGTCGGCGCCTCGACGAATCCGTATCCCAACATCGACACCGCGGTGCGCGAGGCGACGAGCAAGCTCGGAAACCCGCACGTCCCGGTGATCGTGATCGGGTACTCGCGCGGCGGTCGGGTCGCGATCGACTACGCCGCGCTCCGAGCGGCCGCCGGGCACGAGCCCCGGCTGGTGCTGTGCGTCTTCCCGGCAGTCCACGCCCCGGGCGAGCGCTTGGCGAGCTTAAAACCCCTCGACGGAAACATGAGGCTCGTACTGATGGTCGGCGACAAAGACACAGGTGTCGACGGCAGCGGCGCCCGAGTAATCCTGGCCCGCCTCGAGCTGGCGAATTTCCCTGCGTCCCGAATCAAGCTGATGATCGTCAGATCGAACAAGAAGTTCCAGGCGACCCATACGTCGGTTCTGGAGAGCAACAGAGGCGCCCGACTCGCCTTCTGGAAGCCCACCGACAAGCTGATTGACGCAGTGCGTTAGGTCGCCGAATCGCATCGAGCGGTTCGTCGCCGCGGCCGACATGCGCGGCCGCGGCTCGCAGGCGATTGCAACGACAGCAAAACCGCCAAGAGTCGTCATGGCCGCGAAGCGGCCGGACTTCCGAGAGACAGGTGGCGGAGGGGACTCGAACCCCCGACCACCGGGACCACAACCCGGGGCTCTACCAACTGAGCTACCGCCACCGCGCAG
>Ga0075433_10004140_pt1 | contig 11253 bp, 8 predicted proteins | sample RhiMethybrSRZTD2_FD_75299 | JGI IMG/M metagenome (GOLD analysis project Ga0075433, IMG submission 75299) | Populus rhizosphere microbial communities from Tennessee, USA - Rhizosphere MetaG P. TD hybrid SRZTD2 | ecosystem: Host-associated > Plants > Roots > Rhizosphere > Soil | place: USA... | reverse complement strand
TCCAGCCCGCCGGCGCCGGGCATCTGGACGTCGAGGAACACCAGGTGCGGAGACAGCTCCTCGATTCTCTCCAGGGCCTGCTCGCCGTCCTCCGCGACGCCCGCCACCTCGACCTCCGCGTAGGTGGACAGCAAGCGGCGCAGCCGCTCCCGCGCCGGCTCTTCGTCGTCCACCAGCAGTACTCGGATCTTGTTGCTCATCGGACTCGGACCACCACCAGGGTCACGTCATCCTCCAGCTCCGCGCCGGCACGAAAGCGGTCCGCTTCCGCCAGGATCCGGTCACGCATTCCGTCGGCGCCTTCCTGCAAGCCCTTGCGAGCCGCCATCTCGACGCCTCCCGCACCCAGCTCCACTCCTTGGGAGTCTCGAGTTTCGATCAAACCGTCACTGAAAATCAAGAGGTGATCGCCAGAATCGAGATCGATGGTGACCTGCTCGAAGCGGGCCTCGGGCAGCAGCCCCACCACGGTCCCGCTCGGCGAGAGGGGTGCGGCCGAGGCGTATCCGTCGGGCGCCGCGCCGTCGCGGCGCAGCAGGATGGGCGCCGGATGCCCGGCATTCACGTAAGTCAGCCGACGGCTGGACTCCTCGATGACCCCATAGAAGAGCGTGGCGTAGCGGTTGTTCCCGGTGATGGCATGCATTGCGCGGTTCAGCTCGTCGAACAGTCCCGCCAGATCGTCGGGGTAGCGGCGGGCCAGCGCCTGCAGGCGCCCCTGCAGCCCCGCCATCAACAGCCCCGCGAACAGCCCCTTGCCGGAGACGTCGCCAACGGCCAGCGCGATTTTTCCCCCGCCCAGCGGAAGAAAATCATAGTAGTCCCCGCCCACCGATCGCGCGGCGCGGCAGGCGCCACTCATTTCCAGGATGTCGTTCTCCCGCAGTCCTTCTGGATACAGCCGGGCCTGCGTCTCGGAAGCAGTGACGATTTCCCGGTTCAGCCGCTCCTGGGGCTCCACCTGGGCGCGGATGCGCTCGACCGCACCCGCGAGGCGGTCGCGGTTCAACGGCTTCAGGAGATAGTCCACGGCATGGTTCTCGAAAGCCTGGATGGCGTAGTGATCGAAGGCGGTACAGAAGACGATGCGTGGGCGTGGAGGCGATAGGGCGGCCGCGACCTCCATGCCGGTGCGACCGGGCATCTGGATGTCGAGGAACACCAGGTCCGGCGCAACCTGCGGGATTTCCCGCAGCGCCTCTTCGCCGTCGGCGGCCTCCCCGACCACGCTGACGCCCGGCAGCTCCGCGAGCAGGCGCCTGAGCCGGTCGCGAGCCGGCTGCTCATCGTCCACGAGGAAGGCCCGGATCATGGCGTGGATTTCGTTGAAGCGTGCGCCGCGCGCTCGGCCGGACCGGCGGCCGTCTGTCCCGAGGCTCTCCTCTCGGGCAGCTCGTCACGGCCCGCCGTTTCCAGGGGAACTCTCAAGCTCACCACGGTCATCTTCGATTCCGGGTCGCGCCGGACTTCCAGGGATGCCGGCGCGCCGAAGTGCCCATGCAGACGATCCCGGATGTTCTTCAGGCCGAATCCCGAGGAATCGCCCGGCTTGGCAGGCTCTGATTCGGCTCCAGGCCGGAACCCTGGGCCGTTGTCGGCCACCCGGATCACCACCGAGCCTTCCTGCAGCCGGGCCTCCACCTCGATGCGTCCCGGTCCCCGGATCGCTGCGACGCCGTGCTTCACGGCATTTTCCACCAGCGTCTGGACCACGAGAGTCGGGATGCGGGCGTCTTCCACCGCCGCATCCACGGCGACCCGGCACTGCAGCCGCTGCCCGAACCGGGCCTGCTCCAGATCCAGGTAGGCCTTCACGGCCTCCATCTCCTCACCCAGACGCGCCCACTCGCTCTCGGAGCGCTTCAAGGTGTAGCGGAACACTTCCGCAAGCTGCTCAACCGCGCGGTCCGCCCTCTCCGGGTCCTTGGGGATGAGTCCGGCGATGGCGTTGAGCGCATTGAACAGGAAGTGCGGGTTGATCTGCGCGCGCAGCGCTTTCAGCTCCGAGCGGCTGGCATGTAACGACAGCTCCTTCTCGCGCTGATCCTGCTCCTGCTTGCGGGACTGTAGTCGAACATTTTCCAGCATGTAGGCGAAGACTTCCGACAGCGACTCGAGCAGGATCACGTCCTGGCTGAAATAGGGAAGCTGATTGGCGCGGGGGCCGAGATGGATGCTCCCGGCCGTGTTGTCGCGGCGGCCGATGGGGATGGTCAGGGCCGTCTCGGGGAGCGCTTCCCTCTCCGGCGCCCCGGGCAGGAGAATCTGCACGGGAGCGTGCATCACTTCGCCGATCCTGGATTCCGCCACGCGCACCAGATCCTCCAGGGAAACGGCGCTCTGAATCCCCGAGAGGAAATGTTTCACCGCCTCCACGGTCCGGAACTGCCTGCCCAGCCAGACGTGATCGAGCCAGGCGCTCAGCTTGCCATAAAGCCAAGGCAGCGCCATGACCAGGGGAAGGAGCGTGATGGCGTACACCCACGGCCGCGCCCAGGCCAGAGGAAATCCCTCCAGCCGCGGGGGAACCAGAGCGAAATAGGCGGTGAGCAGGATGATGCTCGCCAGCAAGGCCAGGCCACGTTTGATGAAGACATCAAAAAACTCGAATCGGTTGCCGAAATAAGTCCCGGCGAACAGGAAGGCCAGGGGCAGTGAGCGTAAACCGACCTCCATCAGGCCCGTGAGCTGGATCCGGCCGGTGTTGGCCAGGAACATCGGAAACCCGATCAGGCAGAGCACGATGAAGAGCCCCAGCCACCAGCGCCTTGAGGATCGCTCCCTGGGTGTGCGCGGCTTCCTGGAATAGCGGGAGATCGTCAGAACGCTATAAACCCCCGCCAGGCTGAAGAAGGCTCCCATGGAAATGCCGGATATCTTGCCGACGGCGTCGTGGGACAAGGAGATAACATCGTAGAATCCGAGCAGGCAAATAGTCATCACTGCGAGGCAAGCGGCGTACAGAGCCGCCAGGGCCCATCGCCATGCCGGCGGCATCGCGGCCTCTGCGCCGGCCCTCACTTCGGTGTAGGTGGCATGCGCGATGAGCGGCGGGAAGAGAAAGACCTGCACAAACAGGACGGTCATGAACGGGTAGGACCGAATGTGGGAATTCAGCTGGATCAGCACGTAGAGCAGGTTGCTCACGAACCAGGTGAAACTCAGGAAGGTGAGGGCACCACCTGCGAGATCGACGCGCTGCTTCCAGCCGCACGTTTCGCTGGACTTGCCGCCCCAGCGCACCTTGCCCATCTGGGCGAGCCAGAGAATGAAGATGGCGCCGAAAGAGAAAGCGCCGTAGGTGTAAATGAGCAGGGCCAGGAGTCGGACGGCGTTCATGGGGTGAGGATAGGCGATCCGGCCCCCTCCTCCAAGCCGAATCCGGCGGACGGCGGGAGAAGTCCCCTCGGCGGCGAACCGGGCGAGTCGAGCGGTCCAGCGTCCGCGCTCCAGGCGAGGTGGGGCCGGGCAGCCGGCCGCCGCGCCGGCGCGGGCTAGGCCGTCGGTCGCGCGGATCGCAGGGCGGAAGTAACCGACCAGGCCATCAGCGCGAATCCGATGAGATAGACCGGCCAGAGAAAGGCGGTGGGCTTGAGCCGTCCCAGCTCTTCAGAGCTGGCCGGAAGCGCGGCGATCGCATCGGCCATGAACGCGTAGAGAACGGTAAAGGTTCCCGCCAGGAAGGCCGCCCACTGGGCAGAACGCGGGTGGATGGCGCCTCCTCGATCGTCGATCCTCACCGCCATGGCTCCGCCGACCACTGCGAGAAGCGCGATGAGCAGCGGGCTCAACACCGGTCCCCACCAAGGGAGCGGAATCAGGAACAGAATGTCCGGCTCGAACAGGGAGCTGGGCCAGCCCAGGAGAGCTTTCAGCCAGACGTAATAGAAGATGTCCCACATGCCAAACGCGAAACAGGCGAAGGCCCAGCGCGCCTGCCACGAACGGCCCAGCGCCCACCCCAGGGCCGTTATCATTATTAATGTCGACAGCTCCCGCCCCAGCTCGACGCCGGCGATTTGCGGGTCGAACGGAGCCATGTCCCGGATGAGATCGGTTACACCCAGGATGCGGCGCAGGTAGACCACCGCCGCGGCCTCGACATAGGCCATCGCCACGGCGAACACCGCCACCCACTTCAGACTCATGCTCTGCAAGACTCCTCCCGTATTCTGCTTCCCGGAAGATCGATTCTAAGCCAGGGCATCTTCCCGGGAGAACCGCACCTGGCCGGTTTCCACGGCGGGGCCGATTGTGACATGCTTTTCCAAAGTTGGCGGGCCGGGCTCCCGGTGTTTGCCCGCAACCGCCGGCCTCACAAACCGACTCAACCTTTCAAAGCAGGGGAGCTTGCAAGCCATCATGTCGATTGCCGCTGCGTCTCGCGCGATGCCGGTCCCGAAAGAACCCACACACAAGGGGCTGTCCATGACGCTGGCGATATTGGCATTGATGGGATTCCACCAGCTCGCCTGCGGCCCGGCGCCATACCGGGCGGTCGAGGTTGCCAACTCCTGCTCGCTGCACCTGGACGGAGATGACGATTTCGTGGACCTGGGCACCGTTGCCGCCGGAAGTCCCCTGATGCTCGCCGGCTCACCGTTCACCGTCTCAGCATGGTTCCGCCAGGAGAGCGGCGGGGATCCGTACCAGCGAATCCTGGATAAGAGCGATGGCGCCGTCGGACGGAATGGATACGCGCTGGCGGCGGATCCCGGAGAGAAGCGGATCCATTTCTACGTTCACGGCGGAAAAACGGGAGGCGATTTCATCAGCGTGAGGGGCGCCTATGAGTTGGGCCGCTGGCATCACGTGGCCGGCGTGGCGAGGCAGGGGCGGCTGGAGATCTGGGTGGACGGTCGCAGAGATGGTAACGCCAGCTACGAAAGCGGCTCGCATGCCCTGCCGGCCGATTCCGCCACGACCGCGCGCCTGGGTACCTGGAATCACGAGCCGGGCCGGGAATTCAAGGGCTGGCTCGACGAAGTGGCGGTCTGGAACACGGACTTGAGCGGCGCAGCCATCCAGGCGATTTACGCCGCCAGGGGGCGAGGAGACCTCTCACGGAATTGGGGTCCTTACGATTACTCCGGGACTCTCGTGGGATGGTGGCGCATGGAAGCAGGCGCGGAAAGCGCTTCGGTTCTCTTTGTCGCCGATGCCTCGGGCAAGAATGACCCGGGTCGACTCATGCCCACGCCAGCCAGCGGAACGGGTCCCATCCTCGACTGCAAATCGGTCCCCTGAGAAATCGGCGGAATGCGGCCGAGCCACCGGGCGCCTGACGCTCTAATCTTCAGAGTGGATGATTTCCCGCTTGGCGAGAATCAACCCGCTCGAGAAGCGCCGGGTGTGAAACCTTCACCGACATGTCTTGATGATTCACCTCCGCCGACGCCGGCCCGACAGACGCAAGATGGCCTCGCGCAGCTTGCGGTGGCGATCGAATCGAACGGTGAATTCGCTCTCCCGGCGCCCTCCCTTGGCCCGGATCACGCGCACCAGAGACCGCTTCTCCGCCGGGCTCCAGCGCGCCAGGCCCGGAAGCAGGCAGACCAGGGGAGCCCAGCGCTCCCATGCCAGGCGCTCCCCTGCCACCCACCCTGTTCGCGCTCCGGCATTCAGAAGCGCTGTCGCTTCGCGGGCGCAGATGCGTGTCGCCGCCTCCCGGTCGGATCCGAAGCGCTTCGCCAGGTAATCGGAGATCCGCAGCCCCAGGTTGGGGAGGAAATCGGCGCCGATGACATCGCTCCTCGACCTTCCCAGGTAGTAATAGAGGTTGTACTGCGCCAGCTCCCGGAGCGTTTCCGGGCTCGAGCGGTGAGCCGGGTCGCGCCGCAGATGCGATAGCTCCCGCCGCATGATTCGCCTCGCCGCGCGGCTGCGCGGCCGGAAGCCGGTTTTCTGGTAGAACCACCAGGCCCCGGAGCGGATGGCTTCTTCGTTTTCGTGCCCCAGCTGGTAAGGGAAGATGGTGAAGGTGTCGGAGCCGAACAGGTGCCGGGTGGTGGCCAGGACCCGGCCGTAGATCCGACCCGCCTCGGCGCCCCGAAAAGTCTCGAAGACGTTGTAGGCGATTTCCGACGATCCGAACAGGGCGCTCACCAAAACGTAGCCGATGGGAACCCCGTTCTTCAGAGTGAGAAACGCATACACCGCTTCGAGCAGCAACCGCCTTTCAGGCAAGGCCCCCAAGCAGGCGAACTGCAAGCCTTCCTCCCATTCCACCAGCCGCACGTCTGCGGGGCTGGCGTAAGAGAAAAGATCGAGGTCACGCTGCCGGGAGATCATCGACTCACGAGCCAGATCGATCACCGCGCTCGCCGCGCTGCGGGACATGGTATGAACGGAGGGTGGTCGTCGCAGCGCATCGGCCGGAAGCGCGGGGCGCTCCCGGGAGATCCCGGAGCGCACGTACACCACCGGAGAGGCGGCGCGGCGGGAAAGGGTTCGGGAGGGGGTGCCCGGCCCCGGATCGAGCCTCATGGGAATATCGAGATCGTCGTATATCTTCTCCCGGGCGAACGAGTCGGCCTTGAGGGCGTCGAAACGCCGGGCGAGAAACGCCCCGTCGGATTCTTCCCGCCCTTTGAGACGTCGAACCCAGTCCCGGACTTCGAAATCCCACTCATCCAGCCCCGGCGTCTCGGCGTAATGGACCAGCAGCGGCAGAAACGATTCCAGCCGATCCGGTCGCGCGATTTTCTTCCAATCCACCTGCAGCCGTCGCGGATGACGCCGCGCCAGCCAGGCTGCGGTGGGGGCGAAAAAGCGGAAGTGGGTTGCAGTTCCGGCGATGCCGCTGTCGGAGAGGACCGCGCGGTGCCGGCGAAGGTCCCGGCGCCGGGAAAAATCCCGCAGCATCCGCTCCACAAGCATCAAAAGGAGTCGGTTGTCGGGATAGGCCCTCAGGAAACAGAGGGTTTCATGCAGCCGCAGCACTTCCGAGGCTTTGGGGAGAGCCGACGTTTCCAGGAACGAGAGAAGGCTTGATTTTCCGGTCGCCACGTCGCCGCCAAAGCGATCACGCAGGAGCGCGAGCTGCCTCAAACAAGCGGACGGCTTCACAGGCATGCAGTCTCCGCTCCGGCGCGAAAGCTCAGCCGGGGTGGCGGGATGTTATGCGGGGCCGCGGCGGCGGGTCAAACGGGCTGGACGGCGGGGGACGGAGGGCTCAAGCCTGCTCCCGCAGTCCCTCGATGGCACGATCGATCGTGGCGCGGTAGAGCCGGGTGAATTCCTCGGGGTTGCTCCCGAAGCGGTTCATGCGGTGCAGCATGACGAGCCCGTGCGCCGTGGACCAGAGGTAGACCGCGGTTTCGATGGGATCCCCTTTGCGAAATTTCCCGGCCTGCATGCACAGGCCCACCTGCTCCACCGCGAGCTTGAAGGTGGCATGCGTGTGTCGCTCCAGCTCCTGGGAGAGATGCGTGGTGGGACCCGGAACCAGAAACGCCAGATCGAAGTAGCGCGGCTGCTCGATGGCGAAGCGCAGGTAGGAGTCGATGAGCCCCTTCAAGCGCTTGAAAGGATCGTCGGCCTCCAATGCCGGGGTCAGGTACCGGGACAGGATCGTGAGGCCGGCGCCGATGATCTCCTCGAGGATCGCCTCCTTGTTGGGGAAGTGGCGGTAAATGGCGGTGGCGGTGACCCCCACACGCTCGGCGATTCGCCGCATGGAGACACCTTCGACCCCTTCGGTGAGGAAGAGTTCCTGGGCCGTGAGCGATATGCGCGTCTTCAGGTCGTTCATGAGAGTCGGCATTATACTCGCCCGCGAACCCCGAAGGCTCATCGAACCAGGGTTTTGCGATTAACACCGTTAACTGTGTCTGTGCTGCAACACACGATTTTTTCGGAAGCACTTTCTTCCGTTAACGGCGTAAACGCTGGTAGGGTGGATGGTAGAATTGAGTTATTCCAGAAACATGCAGGGAAGGGAGGGAGTTGATAGATGTCCCAGGCAACCATCGCTTTGGCCCCCTCGGCCGGGCGATCCGAAGCGGTCCCGTCGCGCCTTCGCTCCAGCATCGAGGCCGCGCAGCGATACCTTCTTTCCATCCAGGCGGAGGACGGCCACTGGCGAGGCGAGCTGGAGGGCGACACCGTCCTCGAGTCGGAATATATCCTGGCCATGCACATCCTCGGCCGCGCAGGCGAGCCGAAAGTGGCGAAAGCCGGCACTTACCTGCGCCGGAGGCAGCTGCCTTCGGGGGGCTGGGCCAACTACCCCGGCGGGCCCGCCGACGTAAGCTCCTCGACCAAGGCCTACTTCGTCCTGAAGCTGCTGGGCGATGATCCCGAGGCGCCCCATATGCAGCTCGCCCGGCGCCAAATCCTTGACATGGGCGGGATCCAGGCCTGCAATTCGTTCACCAAAATCTATCTGGCCATCTTCGAGCAGTACCCCTGGAGCCGGTGTCCTTCCGTGCCTCCGGAGCTGATTCTGTTTCCTCGCTGGTTTTACGTGAACATCTACGAGATGTCCTCCTGGTCGCGCGCCATCCTGGTTCCCTTGAGCATCATCAGCGCCCGCCGGCCGCGCTGCCCGGTGCCCGCTCATGCGGCCATTCCGGAGCTGAACTCCACCCAGACCCGCCCGCCGCAGCGCTCCGCCTGGGCGTCGTTTTTCTTCACCATGGACATCGTCGTGAAGCAGCTCGAAAAGCTCCCCTTCAGGCATGTGCGCGCCCTGGCGCTGGATCGCGCCGAGCGCTGGACCCTCGAACGGCTCCACGAAAGCGACGGGCTGGGCGCCATCTTTCCACCTATCGTCAATACCATCATCGCGCTCAGAGCCCAGGGCTACGCGCTGGATGACCCCACGATCCTCCGGCAGGTCCGCGAGCTGGAGAAGCTGGAGATCGAAGAGACCGACACGCTGCGCGTGCAGCCCTGCTTTTCGCCGGTGTGGGACACGGCCTATGCCATCAACGCCCTGGTGGAGTCGGGGTACCCCTCCAATCATCCCGCCATCCTGAGCGCCTCCCGCTGGCTGCTGGACCGGCGAGGCCACGGGAAGGGCGACTGGAGAGCCAAACGAAAAGGGCGCAGGGCCGCGGGCTGGTACTTCGAATATGCGAACCCCTATTACCCGGACTGCGACACCACCTCGCAGGTGCTCACCTCGCTGAGCAAGGTCAGCCTGCCTCCCGGGGAGGATTACGCGCGCTGCCAGAAAGCCGTCTTCGACAGTCACGAGTGGCACCTGGGAATGCAGAATGAGGACGGCGGCTGGGCCGCCTTCGACCGGGGTTGCGACAAGGTGATCCTCACCCGTGTCCCCTTCGCCGATCACAACGCCATGATCGATCCCAGCACCGCGGACCTCACGGCCCGCGGCCTGGAGTCGCTCTGTGAGCTGGGCTTCGGGAAGGACTTTCCCGCCGCGGCCCGCGCCATCGACTTCCTGCGCCGCACGCAGGAGCCGGAAGGCGCCTGGTACGGCAGATGGGGATGCAACTACCTCTACGGAACCTATCTTGCCATTTGGGGCCTGTGGAAGATCGGCATCAGCCCCGAAGATCCGGCCATCCGGCGAGGGGCCGCCTGGCTGCGCTCCTGCCAGAACCCCGATGGAGGGTGGGGCGAGACACTCGGCTCTTATGACGATCCCTCCCTCAAAGGGAAGGGCGCGAGCACCCCGTCGCAGACCGCCTGGGCGGTGCTCGGCCTGGTCGCCGCCGGCGGGCGGCAGAGTGAAGCGGTGCGCCGCGGCATCGAATTCCTGCTGGACCGGCAATCCGAGGATGGGTCCTGGCCGGAGGAGGAATGGACCGGCACCGGATTCCCGCGAGTCTTCTATCTGCGCTATCACCTCTATCCGATCTATTTCCCCTTGCTGGCACTGGGCGTGGCGGCGCAAGACTCCGCACCCGCTTCCCGCCGACCTTCACATCGCCGGGAGCAGCCGCCCGCGCCGGGGGCTTCCATCGGTGGGGATCTGTCATGAGATTTCCCCTGCACATTACGGTGGATACACTGGCGCACCAGGCGCGCCAGGCCTTCCTGGGCAACCGGCGCTATCCGTACGTCCTGATGCTGGAGCCGCTGTACGCCTGCAACCTGGCCTGCCTGGGCTGCACGCCGGAGAGGCACACCGGAAAAATCGCCGATCGATTGACCCTGGAGCAGTGCCTGAAGGCCGTGGACGAATGCGGCGCACCGGGCGTGTCGCTGTGCGGCGGCGAGCCGACGCTCTATCCCGAGCTTAAGGATCTCGTGACCGAGGTCATCCGGCGGCGGCGCCACATTTACCTGTGCACCAACGCTCTGCTGCTGGATGAGAAAGTCTTCGGGGTGATCCCGCCGCACAAGCGACTGACGCTCAACATCCACCTGGACGGAATGCGCCGCACCCACGACAGGGTCTGTGCCCGGGAAGGGGTGTTCGAAAAAGCAGTGGCGATGATTCGCGAGGCCAAGCGACTGGGTTACCACGTCATGACCAACACCACGGTGTTCAAGGAGACGGAGACCTCCGAGGTCAAAGCGCTATGCGAGCTCACCAAGAGTCTGGGGGTCGATGGAATGCTGGTGGCCCCCGGCTACCATTACGAGACCATTCAACGCGACATGTTCCTCACGCGCGCCGAGATCCAGAAAAAGTTCAGGAGGATTCTGGGCTTCTCGCGCCACTATCGGCTGACCTCGACCCCATTGTTCCTGGAATTCGCGGCGGGGATTCGCGATCTCCCCTGCTCCCCCTGGAGCACGGTGACTTACACGGTGCGGGGATGGAAAGGGCCGTGCTATCTCATCGCCCAGAAATACACCCACTCCTGGAAGGAGTTCTGGGAAGAGACCGACTGGGACTACTGGGAGTCGCGGCAGGACTCGCGCTGCGCCAACTGCGCCATGCACTCGGGGTTCGAGGCCTCGGCGGTCCGGGAGATCGGGCGCAGCCCCAAGGACCTGATCCGGATGGCCGCCTGGAATCTTCTGGGATAGAAGCGGACGGGAAACTCCATGAAGGTCTTTGTCACCGGCGCCACTGGATTCGTGGGATGGCACCTGGTGGAGGCTCTGCTCTCCCGGGGTGACGAGGTGCGCTGCCTGGCGCGGCCCGCGAGCGCGGCGCTGCTGGATGGAAGCAAGTCCGAAGTGGCCCTGGGCGATCTCACCGATTTCGAGAGCCTGAGGCGCGGCATGCGCGGGGTCGAGGCGGTTTATCACTGCGCCGCCGACTACCGCCTCTACGTGAACCATCCGGAAAGCATGTACGCCGCCAACGTGGAGGGGACGCGCAACGTC
>Ga0075433_10004136_pt1 | contig 11256 bp, 6 predicted proteins | sample RhiMethybrSRZTD2_FD_75299 | JGI IMG/M metagenome (GOLD analysis project Ga0075433, IMG submission 75299) | Populus rhizosphere microbial communities from Tennessee, USA - Rhizosphere MetaG P. TD hybrid SRZTD2 | ecosystem: Host-associated > Plants > Roots > Rhizosphere > Soil | place: USA... | reverse complement strand
TCCGCTGTGGAGAAAGAAGTCGATCGAATCGCGAAATCCCCGGAGGCCGCGATATATCTTGGACAGTTCGGCCGCCACGCGAGCGCAGGGGATTGGCGTGCCGCAACCGAGGGGCTCATCGAATTCAACGCTTTCGTCATGAAGCGCCGTGGCGGCGCTCCCTGGATTCGACGAGAGAGAGACACGCTGAAGGTCGACTATCGCGAGGAGGGAGCGGACCTGGCCAATCCCGCGGAGCTCGAACGGTCTTGGCACAACACGTATTTCATCAACTCTTTGTACGGCGTCAAGCGCGCACTGGCCCATAACTGATGCCTGCCGCGCCACCCTCAGCCGTTCTTTCGGAGAGCTTCCAGAAGTACTTGGAGGGCCGCCGCGTAAAGACTGCTGTGTTCCTGACATTCGGTTTCGATCCGGCGTTCTTCGAACAAGAGATCCTGCCGGTATTCCTCGACATTCCACTGAGCCAGGCTGCTGCCGTTCGGCTGGTTCAGCTCGAGGACGAGCTGCGACGGCGGCTCGACCACGTCGCCGTCTACTACGATCCGCGCGGATTGATCGCCAGCAACGAGGCGCCCCGCTTGGATGTGAGGCGGATTCCGGTGGCCATGCGCGGGGGCTTCTTTCACCCGAAGAACATCTTCTTGATCACGGAGCCCGAGGACGCTGAGGCCGGGCTAGCGACGTTGATCGTGGCCACCCTGTCGTCGAACCTGACCGAGGCTGGCTGGTGGCGAAACGTGGAGTGCTGTCACGTTGAGACCGTCGACGAGGGCTCGGTATTCGGTTTCAGAAACGACCTGCTCGAACTGCTCCGTGCCACGCGTGCCGCATGCTCGGACGCCGTCGCACATGATGCGCTCGAGCAGGTGCGCCGCTTCGTCGCCGGGTGTGCTCAGCGCGAGCGAATCTCGGACAATCGCCTGCCTGCTCGTCTCTTTGGCGGGCGAGGAGACTTCGTCCAGTTCCTTGCCGACTCGACGAAGGACCGGCTGACAGGGCTGAACCTTGAAGTGGTTGCCCCATACGTTGACGACACGGAAGCGAAACCGTTGCAGACATTAATCGACGCGTTCAAGCCGCGTGAGTGCCGCGTGTTTCTCCCGCGCAGCATCAATGGAGGCATCGCGTGTTCAGAAGCGTATTACGAGGCCGTCCGACGAATGGAGCCGGCATGTTGGGGCTTGTTGCCGAAATCGGTTCTCCAGATAGGCCGGACGCAGCAGGCGGCTGACCGGTTCGTTCACGCTAAGGTGTATCGATTCTTTCATCCGAACAGACGGTACGAAGCGATTGTCGTCGGTTCCGTCAATCTCACCGGAGCCGCCCATCAACGCGGCGGCAACCTTGAGAGCGCGTTTGTGGTTGAGCCAGAGCTGAATCAGGTGCCCGATTGGTGGTTGTCCAGGGCCGATGGAAAGAAGCCAGCCGCTTTCGAGGGAGCGGGAGAAGATGATGACGTGGCCACGCGCTCCCCGGTCATTTGGCTGACGGTCACATACCATTGGGATCGCCATCACGCCGATGTCGAGTGGCGTGGCGATTCCCGTTCGCCGACTATCGATCTACTCGCGGCCGGTATCCACCGACTGCGATTGAGTCCCATGGATCCGGGTGAGCGTAGAACGCTCACGGCCATTGACGCCGAGGCGATCCAAATCGGTCTCGAGACCACGGCGTTGTTCACTGGCCGTGTGGACGGCGCCGAGGATGGACCCCTTCTCATTCGGGAAGAAGGCATGGCCTGGAAGCCTTCGATTCTGTTGACGCTGTCTGTGGCGGACATTCTTCGCTACTGGTCGGCCCTCACCCGCGAGCAGCGATTGGCGGTTCTGGAAAACGTCGCGCTTCGCGATCCTGCGCTGGCGAGTGCTCTGACGGTCGTGAGGCGTTTCTCTACAACGCAACGCGACAGCTTCTTCGACAACTTCGCCCAGATCTTTCAGGCGTTCGAGAACGTTGAGCAATCGGTGCGGCGGGCAATCGACGTGGGTCGAGAAGCGGAGGCCGTTCAGCGTCTCCTTGGAGAGAAGTACGATTCGTTGCCATGCCTTCTGAAGCGGGTCTTCCAAGCGGACAGTCAGACGGATCCCGTATCACGGTACCTCATCGCGCTCTGCGCGAGGCAGACACTCGAACAGATCCGGAAGACAGAGCCGGAGTTCGCACGAGCCCATCGCCAGAAGCTCGATGAGCTGATTCGCCTCACCGATACTTCGGAAATTCGATCTCAGCTGAATCTTGCAACCGTCGAACAGCCTGAGGTGTTTCTCGAGTGGTTCGAGAGCTGGTTTGTTCGTCGAGCGGAACCCGCCAGGGAGTCGGCGTGATGCTGTCGGTCGAAACCGCTCAGACGTTCCTCGATATGGGGCGCCGGGTCGGAGAGGAAACAGGTCGAAGCCAGCTCGAAGCCGCTGTGGCCATCTACAACCTTCTTGAACGCGAACGGGTGGCTTATCTGGCGGACGAAGTCGGCATGGGCAAGACGTACGTGGCGCTCGCTGCGCTGGCCCTCTTGCGGCATTTCAAGCCACGGACCAGGCTCCTGGTGATCGCCCCTCGAGAGAATATCCAGAAGAAGTGGATGAAAGAGCTTCGGACATTCACGGAAGTGTGCGTCCGTTACCCCGATCTGCGAATGAAGGCGATTCAGGGAACCCCAGCTCGCGGTCTCGTCAGCTGCGCGAACCTGGTCGAGCTCGTCCGCGAGGTCACGATTGATCCGGACCGAGACTTTTTCGCCAGGCTGACCAGCTTCAGCTTCGGTCTTGGAAGCGACAGTTCCTCCTGGAAGGACACTCGTGACAGGTTCCTGGAATACCTGCCCGCGGAGGATGCTGCGAGCTTCGAGCTCCGCGATAAAGGTGCTTTCAAGGATGCTATCGGGCGGGCGCTGGCTCGGACGCTCCCGCGTTTCGACGTGGTCATTGTCGACGAGGCGCACAATCTCAAGGCTGGATTTCGGCTCGACCACAAGAGTCAGGCATCGCGAAACCGTATGCTCGGTTTGGCGTTCGGCTCGCATGGTGACGGTCATCGGGCCAGTTCTCGCGTTCAGCGGTTGTTGATGCTCTCTGCGACGCCTGTCGACGACGACTATCGACAGCTTTGGAATCAGCTCGACATGTTCGGGCGTGCAGGCGGTGTTCCAGAGCTCAAGAATGACGCGCTCGACGACGAGGCTCGCCGCGCTGCCGCGAAGCGGATTCTCATTCGTCGGGTAACGGCTCTGGACTGCGCTGGTGGAAGGCTGACGAAGACCGAGTATCGGCGTGAATGGCGGCGGGGTGGCGTCGACGACCATGATACTGCCGCACGCATCGACGACAGCCAGAAGCTGACCGTCGCGCTGGTTCAGAAAAAGGTCGGCGAGATTCTGAACTCACCCAAGTTCAACGCCTCATTCCAGATTGGAATGCTCGCATCCTTCGAGAGCTTTCTCGAGACGCGGGGTGTCAGGCGAGCCGGGAGCGACGAAGATCTCGGACGCTTCGACGATGCTGAGCAGACCGACGATCCTGATCAACGTGCCGGTGTTGATGTCGACATCGTCAACAAGCTCGCCAAGGATTACCGTCGTCGGTTCGACGACCGCGAGCTGCCGCATCCCAAGATGGACGGTCTCGTCAGTCACCTCGGCCTCGCCTTTAACAGCGGCCAGAAGGCGCTGGTGTTCGTGAGGCGGGTCGCCTCTGTGCGTGAGCTGAGACGAAAGCTGGAACGGCTCTATGACGACTACCTTCTAGCTCGCCTGCGGCGTGAGCTGGCGCCCGAGCTGCGAGCCGAGCTGGAGACTCAGGTCAAGGCGTACAAGCGGATCCGCGAGGAGCGTCCCGACCGCTCGGAGCCATTGAGAACCACGGCGCCTGTGTCGGATTCAGAAGAGGAAGCGACAGCCGAGAGCGAGGGCGGGACCGAGACGTTCTTCGCGTGGTTCTTCCGCGGTGAAGGACCCGACGACGTCTTCTCAGGCGCGAATCTTCAAAAACGCTTTCTTCAGAAACGGACGGCGGTCGCAACAGTCTTCGAGGATAACCTCGTGGCGTGGCTGCTCGGCGTCGAGCCCGGTGGCGTATTGGCGGCCCTCGAGGCGAAACTGGCGATGCCGCAAGACTCGATGGTGTCGGCGCTTCGGCGTGTCGCCGGCCATTACAACTCGGACGCCAAGCCAACTCGGAAGGGACAGTTCTTGGCGTGGCAAGCGGCTGCGTTGGAATTGCTCAAGGAGTGTTCCGACAGCTCGATCGCGGCGCAGGCGGCCCATGTGTGGGTCGAGCGGTTCGAGAGCCATCGAAGCACCCACTCGCAGGGATTGCCACCAAATGAGCCCATCTGGTTGGAAGAGCCGACGTTCTTCACCGGCCTTCGCCGCAGGCCATCGCTCTGCCAGAGGCTGTGGCCTCAGCCGTCTGACGGTTCGTTCGAGCAGCGATTCAGGGAGCTGGAACTTCGCCGCGAGCTGCTTTCGACGATGGCTCGTCTGGGACACGCATTCATTGATCTCTATGTTCTAGCGGCGAACCAACTCGGCTCGTTGAAGGCGCGTGCCCGGCCTCACGACGAATCAGGCCGGGAGTTGACGGTGAAGTTCCTTGATCTGCTCGAGGAACAAGCCTCGAAGCCATCCGAATGGCGCGCGTTCCAGGAGCTTGCGGATGCAGCCGCCAACTTCGACGCGATCGTTGATGCCAATCTTCCAGAAGTGCGGCAACAGCCGCTTGCGGGAGTCGGGAGAGAGCTCGGCGTCCTTCTGTCTACTCAGCAACCCGTCGGCGGAATGTCGGGCGGCGTCAACCAGCGTCTGGTTCGGCAATTCCGCATGCCAGGCTATCCATGCGTCCTGGTGACGACCGATGTCCTGCAGGAGGGTGAGGACCTTCACCTGTTCTGCTCGCGCGTCTATCACTACGGACTGTCGTGGACGCCTTCGTCAATGGAACAACGGGTCGGACGAATTGACCGCGTTCGGTCCAAGACCCATCGCGGCCTCGAGACGCTGGAACGCCATCCCAACGGCGACGAGAAGCTGCAGGTGTTCTACCCACATCTCCGTGAGACGGCCGAAGCGTATCAAGTGCAGACCGTGCTTGAACGACTGAATCGTTTTCTGGTGCTGATGCACAAGGATCTCAAAGCGCCTGAGCTCGATCAGAAGCAACTCAATATCCGCGACGAGGTCGCACGAGGTCTTCGTGACGTCAGGGCCATTACCGAGCCGTTGGCGTCGGCATTTCCAGTGCCGGCGGAATACCTCGGCACGACCCAAGGGCCGCTTGGTGTGGGACCCGATGCCGCCCTTGAGATCGGCGAGCGGTTCGCTGCCAGTGCAGAAGCCTTGAAGAACGTCCTCAGCATCACATGGGTCCAGGAGCGTGTTGGTATCCGCGTCGGAATCCTCAGGTCCGGCGACCGGCAGCAGCCATTCAGCCTCTTCCTGCGCTCAGTGGACGGTCTGCCGTCGGTTCGTTGCGTCAGTCCGATCGGCACAAAGGACGTTGGTTTGACGGCTGCCGATATCAGTGCAGCTTTCGTGGAGAAGGGCGTTCGAATCAGCGTGGTCTACAACCAGGCGCTTGTGGCCTACGAATTCGCGGTCGAAGGCGACGTGCTGCTTGGAACGAGCAACGACTCCGCCGGGCGCGTCGAGTGGCTGGTGAACGCAGTCACGCACGCTGCGGACAGTACGGAGGCGCGCCTGCTGGAGGTTGATCCCAAGCCGGCCGATGTCGAAGAGGACCTGTCCGAGGAGCCGGGTTATGCGCGATGACTGGAGCGAATGGGTACGTGGCCTCGGGTGGGACTCGGACGGTGACGGCTTTTGGGTGCAAGTCGGCAGCCGCCGACAGCGCGTGACGGTCGTCCACGAGTCCGGCTTGACACTGTTGCGATCGCGCGTGGCGAGGCGGGCGGTGTTGAACCGCGTCTCGGACCCTGAGTTGCGAGCCTGGCAGCGCAATCGCGTTTCAGAGCTTGTCGGCTTCAGAATCGATCGACAGGGCGTGATGGTCGCTGAAACGCCCGTTCCTTCAGGAACCGGACGTCAGGAATGGGCTTTTCTCGTCTTCAACCTCGCGAGGGCAGCCGATCGTTTCGAGCATGTACTCAGCGGGAACGACGAAGAGTAGACGTGAGGCGGTGATCATAGCGGTAGCTTCAGCTCAGACGAGACAACTTTCGCCATCTCTCGATATCTGCAGAGCGCGTTCGCTAGCTCAATCTGGCGTGGCGTTCTGCAGTCTGGCTCAAACAGACTGGGGTTCGCGACGACGAAAACGGCGCAGCGTGCGCGAGATGTGGCCACGTTCAGCCTGTTGAGACTGTACAGGAACTCGAGGCCGCGCGGTGCGTCCTCCGGGGACGAGGTCGCCATGGAGTAGATGACGACTGGAGCCTCTTGCCCCTGGAACTTGTCCACGGTCCCCACCGCGACGCCTCTCGATTCGAGCCTTTCGGCCAAGCGTGTGACGTGAGCGTTGAACGGAGCGACAATCAGGATGTCGCTGCCTGCGATCTGGGTGCGCTTTCCCGATTCGTCGATCCACTCCGAGCCTGGCGTGAGGAGCCTGTTCACCAGTCGATCTACCGTGTCGACCTCCTCGTCAGATGCGTTTCGATTGCCGTCGTGGCTCACGTCGACTGCCCACAACGCACCGCCGGCGAATTCAGTTCCGACAAGCTGTTGTCGTTCGAGCCCTGGCTTTGAACGGAGGCGACCTTCGTAGAACATTTCAGACGTGAATGCGGCAATGGCTGGGGAGAGCCGCCACGTCTCCGGGAGAAAAATGCCGCGGCCGGCGGGGATCGTCGAGTGGGTCCCGAGCATGTGCTGAAGCGCTGACAGTCCGACTCCTTCGGGATGCGTTCCCTTCTTCGGCTGCTCGAGTTGCTGAGGATCCCCGAGAAGCACGATGTTGCGTGCGGCTTGTGTGACGGCCAGCACATTGGCGAGAGACATTTGGCCCGCTTCGTCCACGAACAGAACATCCACGGACTTGGCGAATTCCGGCCTGCTCCACAGCCAGGCTGTGCCTCCTAGAACCTTGACCTTGCCCGATTGGAGCGCGTCAAGCGCGGACCCGTTATCATCGAATTCGGTAACGGTGCCGATCTCGTTATCTGTACTGTCACACTTGTGGCCGAGCGTGACGTCGTGCCGGCCTTGTCGTGCAGCCGTCTCTGACACAGCGTCGAGAAGGTTGCGTATCACGCTGTGTCCAGTCGCAATCACTCCGATGCGCTTGTCCTGGGCCACGAGAGCGCAGATCATCTGGGCGCCCGCGAACGTCTTTCCCGCGCCGGGAGGACCCTGAATCGCCAAAGTCGTTTCAGCCAGGTCGCCGCCGACTCGCACGGCAAAGTCAACTGTGGCCTCGCCCGGCCGACTCTCAAAGGAACCTGATGCCGTGACCGGAGGCTCCGCCGCGAGCAATCGAAGGGCGAGCGGATCGCCGTTATTCCGGGCGGCACGCTCTCCGATCGCGTAAATCGCGTCCTCAATCACGGTAGCGTTGATGTGCGTGTGCTCGAACACGGACGTCGGATGCACGTCCGCCATCTTGCGGCCTTTTCGGATGTCGATCGTGTGATGCGTACGGTCGACGCGAAACACCTCGCCGAGCTTCTCTTCGGATTTGAGCTTCAGTTCATCCCCGCGCTTGATCTCCATCTCCTGAATCGGGAAGCGGTACCGATCAATCACTGATCCGGTCGGCTTGCCTTTCTTGTTCAGGACCGACTCCACGCGCTCGACGAATTCAAGGCCCGCGACGGCTTGTGGTTCATCGAAGAGGTCTTCTTCTGGCAAGTCGAGCAGTCGGAAGTACTCCCACCAAGCGGCCTTATCCTCGCGGCGATGCCAGTCCAACAAGTACGCGAGGAGCCACTTGGCTTGCTGATCCGCGTTTCGGCCGCGTGGGTCTTGGCTGATTCCTTCGAGCAACTTGGCACGAAGCGCTGTCACGCGCCGCTCGCGCTCGGTGACGTTCTCAGGTGTCTCGTTCTCCTTAGGTTTTGGACGCGGGACCTCTTGGCCCTTGGCTTCGAGGCTGGCACGGAGCGATTCGAGCCAATCCCGGAGACGAAGCGCCGACACGCAGTCGTCTCGGTTGTACCCCTCGATGGTCTCACGGACCTGATCGGTGATCAGATGTGGCAAGCCGAGCTCGAGTGCCTGCTCCATGTCACGAAGGCTTCGGTTGGCGTCGAGTAACGGCACGGAGCGTGCGAAGGTGTACAGCGGCTCGAGCGACTTGATCGAATAGCGTTCGACTCCAGCCCGCAGCGCTTGCCGGACCACCGCATAAAGATCGACAAAGCGACCTGCGCGAAGAAGGGCATCGATGTCTCTTTCGCGTCGAGCGAACCGTCCCATCAGGCGCTTGAACGCGGCCGGTTCGTACGGTGCATAGTGGTACACGTGCATTCCGGGATGAGCAGCCCAGGTGTCCATGATCAACGAGACAACGTGGTCGAACGCGGTCGCTTCGTCCGCGGCAGTGAGCGCCCAGTCAGCTCGATAGAGCGGTCGGCCCTCATCGTCAAGCGACACGACTCCGAAGAGATATTCACGGCCCGCATCACCGGCGAAGGGATCGCCCTCCAAATCCAAAAACAGATCGCCCGATGATGGCTCGGGCAACCGACAAAAACCTTTTTCCGGCTCGATTGGTTGAAGCAGCTCGAACACGGCCTGGTTGCGCGATCTCGCTTCGACTTGAACGCGAGCCTGTTCTCGAATCCGAATATAGGAAGAGAGTGCGCCTCGCCGTGGCTTGAACGTAAACGGCAACGGTGTCTCCGCGAGCGCGGCTACCGTGGTGATGTCCCGCGACTGGAGCTCGGTTCGTTGGACTCGGGTGATACCGGCGACGAGCGACAGATGGTCGTCTCGCCGGCGCTTCGCGCTGCACACCGACGACCAGGCACACACGTCGCAATGGTCAACGGGCTCCGGATAGTTCTCGGCGACAAGCGCGTCGTCATCACCCTCGACGAATGCTTCGAGCCGACGGCGAAGCAATCTGAAGAACGCGGAGTAGGCATTGACGCGGTACGCGTTGACAGGCTGATCAGTATCAGGCGTCACGACGTAGAAGTACTCCGGGCACGCCGACTGGGCGGAGGTGAGGAGATCGCAGTACAGACCCAATTGGAGGATGGTGCCGGCGCGAGTTTCGATTGCGAGCTTCGTGTCCGCGACCTCATAGCTCCAGGCGCCGAGTGCGCTCGGTGAGTCGACGCGCAGAAGAACGTCTGGCCGGCCGTACCAGCCCCCGCTGCCGACTGCGCCCTGGGCGATCACGTCGGTTCCCGCCCGCATTGCATCGAGCGTTGCTGCGAGGGCACTCTCCCGGTCCTTGATTTCGCTCAGGTTCGTGATGCGTTTGCCGGCCGCGCCAAGTTGCGAGAGGTAATTGCGCTCGTGTTCAAGACCGCGGGCGAACAGCGCTTCCAGAAGAGGGTCGGTCCACACAGGCCGTCGGCGCTTTCCGTGCGCCTCGCCCAGCTCCAGCGCGGTCCGGTGGCGGCAGTTCAGGAAATTGGCAAGGTCCGTTGCGGAGAGCGATAGAGCTGCACCGTCCGCGCGCATTTTAAGATGATCGCAGATGCGTCACGCACTTATGCGCAATCTCACGAGGCTGTCTTCACGCTTTTCACAAGGGCGTCTTAGGCCGATAGAATGGCCAAACTTGGCGAATCCCTCTTCTGGTCCGCTGCCAGTCCAAGGATTCTTTGTCGCACAGGAGGGTGGGGCCAGACCCGCGGCCTGGCCCCGGCTAGCAATCGATCAGTGCTCGGTATCGGCTGCGCCCGTTTCGTTCCCGAAGTTGACGGGCGATGAAGACGGTGGCCATCAGCCAGTGGGCGAGCGCGAGTCCGGGGCAGAGCGTCAGCACACGCCGCGCCGCGCGGAGCCGCGCCTCGCCCCAGGACACATACGAGAGCCGCAAGGCATGACGCCAATCGAGCGGGTCGAGATTGACGGCCTTACAGGCCGCGGCCTCGGCGTCGCGCGCGTCGCCATTCAGGCAGAGCACGAACGCCAGCGTGCTCCACGCTTCGGCCCATGCGGGTGCAAGCTCGCAGCCTTTAAACGCGTGATCGATCGCCGGCTGCAACGCGACCGTGTCGGGAACAATGTCAATGCGCGTCGATTCGAAAGAGAGGCCGCACGCGTTCGCCAACCCGATGTGGGCTGGAGCGTAGTCGGCCGTTGCGCGCAGGACATCTTCAAAGGCACGCCGCGCGCGGAGGATGGCATCACGATCGAGGGTGTCGAGGTCCGCCTGTCCCTGGACGAAGGCGCGAAACGGCGCGAGCTGTGCGTCGAGCGGCGCATCCGGATCGTGCCGCTGTGCGCGTTCGATGGCGGCGGCGAACCGTAGCCGCGGTTGGGGACTGTTTCGATGTAGCGCGTGCCGTCCTGACGGCTGGCGAGCGTCTTGCGGAGCCGGGAGATGGCCTGATCGAGGCTGTTGTCGGTCACGGCCGCGTCGCGCCATGCGGCGCTGGCGAGGGCGTGCTTCGAAACCACCTCGCCGACATGCGAGACCAACTGCAACAGGATGGCTGCCTGCGGATCCGATAGCGGGACGCGTGTGGCGCCGTGAAACGGACGCCCCCGCGGCGCATCGAGCTCGAACGGACCGAAGCGGTAGACGGTGCTGCCGCTGGGCATGGGGGACGTGGAGATCATGTGATAACGCAGAGGATCTGTTACGCCAATCGCTCTGAAAGCATTGAAAACGCGTACAACCAGAAAGAATCCCAAAAGGACGACGATGCGGTCCGTGCAACCCCAAGAAATGGAAAAACGGCCGTCAGGCGCTCGCAATAAGTCCCAAGAAATCGCGCAATACGAGACAAGCAATCCGTACAGCCGCAAGAAATCCAAAATTGCGAACGAGCCAAGCGGTACAACGAAGAAGAATCTGAAAACGCAAGATCGCGCAGCGTACAACGCCAAGAAATTCCAAAACGGCGGCCGAGCGCACCGTACAACAGCAAGGAATCCAAAACGGCTGCGCACGCAGGGGGTGTCGGGGTGTCAGGGATTTTGTGTGCGGGGCGGGCTGATTAAGCGTCGCAGGTGGGCGTCGTGATCGCTGGCCCATAATCATGCGCTGCCCGGACCTTACGGCGATGATGACGCGGCGCCAGTCCGACGGTTTTCGCGTCCATAGATTCCGTCGCGAGAAGTGGTCAGACGACTGGATTGGAACCGACGGCCCCCTGCGCCCAAGGCACACTATCGAG
>Ga0075433_10004135_pt1 | contig 11257 bp, 7 predicted proteins | sample RhiMethybrSRZTD2_FD_75299 | JGI IMG/M metagenome (GOLD analysis project Ga0075433, IMG submission 75299) | Populus rhizosphere microbial communities from Tennessee, USA - Rhizosphere MetaG P. TD hybrid SRZTD2 | ecosystem: Host-associated > Plants > Roots > Rhizosphere > Soil | place: USA... | reverse complement strand
CGCTCGACGTATCTGCGCGCGATCTCCTCGGTGCCGTCGCTCGAGGCATCGTCCAGGAGGAGCATCGCGAAGTCGCCGTTGGTCTGTGCCAGGAGCGATTCGATCGCGTGCGGGAGATGTGGCGCGTTGTTGTAGAGGGTCATGCCGAGCAGAACGCGCGGCCCGCTGGCATTCGAGGCGCGGGCACCCGAGGCCCCTGCCATCACCGTGTCGCGAGCACCCTTTCGCGCCGACGGATCGAGCCGGCCAACGAGGTGACGATAGCGTGGCTCCGAGGGATCGACCGCACGTGGAGTCTTCGGCGGCTTCTTGAACGCGCTCGTGTAATCGGTGTCGAGCACCGGCACTTCGGTGAGCGTGTACGAATCCGCAAGCGCTTCGCTGACGCTCACCAGCTCGGTGTTGTACAGCGATCGTTCGCGATTCATGCTGTAGAGAAGCGGGCACCCAGACGCCGCGGCCATCGCCGCGTAGCTGCGCACCTGCGTGTCGGTCATCTCCTGGAACGACACCATGTTCACGGTGAGATCGAGCGGCACGGTCGAGGCGAGGCGCGACAACGAATGCGGCACGAAGACGAAGTCGGCCTCGCGCCAGCCGTCGATGCTGGTCGTGCCGTCCGTACCGACGAACAGCAGGCGCGCGTCGGGAAACATCGCGCCCAGATAGGTGGCCGAAAACAGGAACAGCTCGGGAAAGTCGACGAGCACGCACGTCGCGCGCGGCAGCAGCGTCTTCAGCTGATAGACGAAGCCACCCCATCCCGGACCGATCTCGCAGACGACCGGCCGGTCGATCCCGCGCACGGCGCTCATCACGCCGCCACGCTCCATACCGATCAGCACCTCGTAGAACTTGATGGTGTCGACGTTGAACAGCTGCTCGCCGATTCGGTATCCGAAGCCGCCCATCGCCGGCGACTCGGGCACGAGGAGCTCATCGCCGCCCTGCGAGCGGAGCGCCTGCAGCCGCGCTTCGAAGAGCTCGCGCCGGCCATCGTTCTTGTTGCGGTAGTCGTAGGGACGAACATTGGTGATGTGAAACGCATGCTGCCGTAGCTTCCGGACGATGAGCGGCGTTGCATCGATCATGTAGTCGATGTTCTCGAGCTCTTCGGACCAGTAGGCACTCGCGCTCGTGGTCGAGCCGAGCCCTCCGCCTTTCATCCGCAGCACGGCATCGCGCGCGCGCAGGTAGGCTTGGAACTCGCGCGACGCGCGCAAATCGTCGCTCACCCCTTCGACTCGCTTCGCTCGCTCAGGGCGAGCCATTCCTGCGCCATTGCCGGTGTTTGCGTGCCCTCTTCGCCCTGCGTGTACGGTGGCAGGTCGCGGGTATCGACACGCGGCAGCTCGTAGCGGCCGTCGTGTCCGATCCGCAGCCGGCGCCTCACGGTGTTGAACGCGAGCGAGTAGCCAAGATCGCCGAGCGCGCGAACGGTCTCGGCGGTGTAGGTCTTGACGCCGCCCCACGGGTAACAGAACGGCACCGTTGCCTGACCGGTGAGCGCGCGAATCCATTCGACGCCGCCAGCCAGCTCTTCGCGCTGCTGCGCCGGATCGAGACGCGACAGCATGCGATGCGATCGCGTGTGGTAGCCGAACGTGATCCCAGTCGCCGCCATGGCGCGGATCTGGGCCTCATCCAGATACAGCGATCGCGCGAACGTGCCCATGTCGCCGATGTGCCGCGCGAACAGCAGATCCAGCACGCGTTCCGCTTCGTCGATCGGCAGCTCGTAGTTGAGCAGGTGACGCACGGCGTGCTCGTCTTTCGCGTCCCAGCGATCGTTGCCGAAGACCGATCCACTACGCCCGGCGACGTCCGCTGCGATGCCCGATTCCTGGAGCACCGCACGACCGAGCGCTTGTGCACCCAGACGTGCCAGCAGGAAATGCGTCTTGTGCACACCGAGAACGCGCGGCGACGGTCCACATGCATCGTGCGCGATGAAGAACACGCCGCTCAGCCCGCGCGCACGAAGCACCGGGAACACCGTCGCGAAGTGATCGATGAACCCATCGTCGAACGTCAGCAGCGCCGCGCGCGGCGGCAGCGCCTGCGCGCCGTCGAGCGCACGGCTCAGATCCTCGACCGAGACGATCGTGCAACGCTCCTGGAGCCAATCGAGCTGACGCGTGAACAGATCGGGAGTCAGGGCACGAATGTCGGGGAACGCGGTCGCTGAACTGTCGCGCACGTAGTGATACATCACGGCGAGGCAGCTCCGCTCGCCCCTCTTCTCGCTCACCGTGCGGTCCTTTCCGCCGCACTCACGGGCTCGAGCCGGACAAGCGAGAGCCGTGCATCGCGGGCCACACGGTTGTGCAGATACTCGCCGATCATTCCATCGGCGACGTTCGCGTACAACTGCTTCACCGCCGCGGCCGAGAAGTCAGCGCGCTTGTACAGACGTCCACCGCCACTCTGTTCGACGCTCCGCACGCCGCCATCATTGAGCGCAAGGGCCGCATCGGCCAGCGCTGACGCCGCAGACACGATCGTCTTGTTGCCGATCTCATGCGGACCATCGTCTTCGTGCATCTGCGGACGCACGTGCACAATCATCGGACCGCTGTCGACGCCGGCGTCGAGAAAATGAATCGTCGCCCCACAGTATTCGGGCTCGCGGTTGACGAGCGGCCAGAAGTTGGTGCCTGCGCCACGGTAATACGGCGAGAGCCCCAAGTGAATGTTGAGGATGCGATGAGGGAACGCATCGATCAACGTCTGGTGCAGCAGCCCTGTGCCGAACACCAGGACAACATCAGGCTCGAGGCGCCGCATCTCTTCGACAGCAGTGCGATCGTTGCATCCGCCGACCGGCAGCTGGACGGATGGTGCTCGAACCCGATCGTGCTCGGAGAAGAACTCCGTCTCCGATTCGTCACGCAACGCGAAATGGCGTTGGATCACGTCTTCGTCCGCGGGCGACTGCGCATAGCGGAGCGGCTGGAACGCTTTCTCTTCTTGGAAGACCGCAGCCACCTCGAGCCGCGACGCCAGCGTGTTCGCCACGAACTGGTGACGGCGCATGGTGGAGGTCAGAACGATGGCTCTCACAACTCGTGGCGCCCCAGGACGCGGTGGATCGTCATCGCGGCGCGATAGCGCGCCGTGCGCAGAGCGCTCTTCACCTTCTTGCCTCGAAGCATCAGCGCCTCGTGGCGCGCGCGGCGTTCCTTGCGAACTTCTTTGGCGCGGATCCGCGCGGCCTTGTCCGCGCGGCGGGCGTCGAGCGTCTGCTGCGTCTGCTCCTCGTGATCGTCGCGGGCGTCGGCGCGCATGTCGTTCATCAACCAGCGACCGATGCCCACTCGCGACCATGCCGCCATGGGCACGACGATCGGCCGCAGCCATGTCGCCCATTCGACCGGCTGCGATGCGGGCGCACCGGCATGGTGAAGCCGCTCGAGCGCATCGGCAAACGCTGGCGTTGCCGGTCGATCGAGACCACCGGGCCGGATGAACGCCGAGAGAAAGCGCCGGTTTCGCTCGTCGCGCGCGCCGCCGAGGGCGACGGCTTCTGCGAGCTGACGGAAATGCGTGTCGAAGTCAGGGGCCATGTGCAGCACGCCGCCTTCGACCTCCATCAGATAGCGGAAGTGGATCATCTGCTCCTGGTGCATCTGATACTCGGGCAGTGTCAGCGTCAGCACCGGACGGCCGACGATGGCCGCTTCGAGAAACGAGCTCGTGACCAGCCCGATGACCGCGCTCGAGTAGTAGAGCGCGTCGAAGTAGTCATGCTTCGACTCGGCATCGATCGGATTGCGGCCGCGAAACGCGACGTTGTCGAGTCCGTCGAGGCTGACGCCGGTCCACTCCTTGATGCGCTCGGGATGCGGCCGGACCAGCACACCGAGCGTTCGCAGCACCGGGTCAGCGTTTGCCCGCAGCGCGTCGATCCACCGGCGCACGAGCACCGGCTCTGGAGGCCGCGGCGTTGGCGTCAGCGCCGAATGCACCCACAGCGCGAACGGCCGAACGGGGTCGAGGCCCATCGCCCGACAGAACTCCTCGCGGCTCCGCTCGGGCTTGCGCGTGAACCAGTCGTCGTAGCACTGCGCGCCGGTGAGCGCGATGCGATCGGCAGGCAGGCCGTGCATCTCCACGGCCTCGCGCTTCTGCACGTCGTTCCACACCAGGATCTGATCGGGCGCGATGTGCAGCAGCGATTTGCTCGAGAGGTGATCCCAGCTCATGATCGCCGCCGACACCGGGATCCGCAGCGCACGCGCGGCCTTCAGCAGATCGAACTGCTGCGACCGCGAGAGCGTCAGCGACGCCAGCACCACGATGTCGGGCGCATGCTCGCGCAGGTAGCGCACCATCGCGTCGCTGGTGGGCATCAGGCGCTCGAACCGCTTCAACGCTCCCAGCGTCGCGCGATGGCCAACCACCGGGACACGTGCGACCCATCTCACGATGCGAGCCGCACGCTCCTCGTTGCGCACGCGTAGCTTCACCGGGTACGGCGGCTCGAGCACGCGGACGAAATCGAGCGCCGTGCGCATCCGCCGCGCCGCGTCGAACCACGGCTCCTGCTCGAGCGATGGCAGAAGATCCCATGTCACGCCCGGATACGTCGCCGCCAGCCGTTCGGCCAGCTCCTGTCCGCCAAGCGCTTCCGGCTCGTCACCAGTCAGATGAACCCGGTGGCCGCGTTCGGCCAGCTCGACGATCGCCGACTCGAAATTGCGGAAATGCGCCAGGTGCAGCGCGGCGAACAGAATCTTCATCGAGCCTGCTTGCGTGCGATCACTCGAAGGTTCTTGCCGTACGCGCCGGCATTGACGAAGAACTGCAGCAGATCGGCGATCTCCTCGACGCCTTCGTCGCTGCGCCCCTGCACCTCCCGCCGGTACCAGAGGTAATCGACGAGATCGAGCCCCTCGGTGGCGAGGTACACGGTGTCGAGTGATTCGCGCGTCATCAGATCGCGGATCGTGGCCGGCGTGTAGTAGTTCAAGTGATGCGTCGGCCAGATGAAATGGGCGTCCTTGCCCATCAGCATCCGCGACGCCGAATCGTAGTTGGGCACGTACAAAAAGACGATGCCGCCGGGTCGCAGCAGACGCGTGCAGGCGCGCAGCGTGCGCACCGGATCGAGCAGGTGCTCGAGCACGTCGAACAGTGACACGGCATCGAAGCTCTCGGCGTCGTATCCGGCATCCTCGAGCGCGACAGCGCGAAGCTCGAGTCCGCGCGACTGCCCGAACTCGATCGCCGACGGATTGAGATCGATGCCGATCGCGTTCCAGCCCGCGTCACGAGCGGCTTCGACGACAAAGCCAGTGCTGCATCCGACGTCGAGGTACTTCGGCGACCGTACACCGGGCAGTTGATCCGACATCAGCCGGACGCGCTCCTGTCCGAATCGGCGCGTGCGGTACTCGTGGCTCTTGATCCCGAGGTCGCGCACGATCTCCTGATACTCGGCCGAGACGTAGACGCGCTTGTAATGCGCCTCGTCGAAGGTCGGATTCACGTAGACGAGATCGCACTGGTTGCAGCGGACGATCGTCAAGTGATCTTTGTCGAGCTCGTGGCGAGCGTCGGCGCTTCCGCACGTCGGACACCGTCGCGGAATGAGCAGGTCGTCAGGAATCTTGCCGTGCTGACGAACCAGCTCGTCGATCGGATGCGTGCGCTTCTCGATCAGCTGCTTGTACGAGCCGGCCGGCCGCAGCGCTCCGACGTCGACCTTCTGGTATTCCTCGACGCGCCTGTAGGGAATCTGCATATCTCTCGTGAACGGGGAAGACGGAGGGAACGGAAGAAGAATCACACGGAGGAAACGGTGGAAACGGAGGATCTCTTTCTCGAACTCCCGCCTACAACCCTAGAAACCCAAATCCTCCGTTACCCCCGTTCCCCCGTGTGATCGTTTCTCCGTTTCCCCCGCCGTTCTCCGTTCCCCGACTCGCGTCAACATCAGTTCCGCCAACACGAGATCTTCGGGACTATCGATGTCGATCGACTCGGACGCGCTCATGATCAGCGGCCGGCAGTCGTTGCCATAGAGCGAACCCGTCTCCAGCACGCGTGTGCGAACGGCCAGCACCGCCGGACCGTTGCGCGCGTACACCGGCGGCTTGTCTTGACGCCGCGTGATCGGCGGACCATCGACTAACGGCCGCAGACGCCCGTGCTCGAGCCGCATCACCGACACGGGGTTGAACTGATGCGGCACTTCGACGACGCTCACCACCGAATCGGCGCCGGTCGATTCGAGCAGATCGATTGCGGCATCGACATGCGACGCGCGGCGCAGCGGCGATGTCGGCTGCAGCAGCACGACCACATCGACCGCCGCTCCACCTCGCGCGATTTCACGGGCCGCGTGCTGCAGCACCGGCAGCATCGGCGTGTCGTCGGAGGCGAGCTCCGACGGACGCAGGAACGGCACGTCGATTCCGAGCGATCGCGCCGCCTCGGCGATACGCTCGTCATCGGTGCTCACGATGCACCGCGACAGGCGCCGGCTCGTTCGTGCAACATCCGCGGTGTACGCAAGCAGCGGCCGGCCAGCCAGCATGGCGAGATTCTTGTTGGGAATCCCCTTCGATCCACCGCGCGCCGGCACCACGCCAAGAACAGTCACCGCGCCTGCGCTTTCTTCTGCGCTTCCTGGGCCGCGCGCGCGGCGCGATGTGCGGCCAGCTGACGATCGCGTTCGACTCGTCGCGCCGCCTTCGCCACCTGGCTCGCGGCGCGCGTTTCCTCCTCGCGCCGTTGCTTCACGGCTCGCGCCTGCCGATCGCGCACGATCACCGCCAGCTCGCGCGGCGACGACACCAGGGCCTCGCCGGCGACGCGGCCGCCCCACTGCGCCAGCCTGCCGAAGCCCGCGCGCCGCCACGATGCCCCGATCGCATGCGCCGGAGCCACGCGGCAGTGCGCAAGACCTTCGACCGCAGCGACGAAGTCGGGTGTCGCAGGATGATCCAGCCCTCGCGGTCTGACGAACGCTTCGAGGAACGTCTTGTGCGGATGCTCACTCGTGACCGGCCGTCGGAGCGCCTCGCCCAGCTGCTGCACGTGCATCGGCCGATCGCGGCCAACGCGCAGCAGGCCGCCGCCGATCTGCAACAGATAGCGGAAGTGCGCAGTGCCTTCCTGATTGTCGTGATAGCGCGGCTCGAGGATCGTCAACACCTCGCGACCGACGATGCCGGCTTCGATGAACGCGCTCGTGTTGAGCCCCACCACCGCGGCACTGTGATAAAGCGCATCGAAGTAATCGGCACGCGTCTGCTCGTCGACGGGATTGCCGCCCCACACCGACACTGGCGCATACGCGCTCAAGTCGACGTCCTGCCAATCCTCGGTTTGTGCGGGATGCGGACGCACGAGCACATTGCAAGTCTCGAGCACGGGATCACCGCTGCTGCGGATCGTCTCCAGCCACTCACGCACGAACTGCGGTTCGCGTGGGCTGCCCTTGATGAGACCCGTGCACACGTAAAGCACGATCGGCTTCTGCGGATCGAAACCACGCTCGGCGCACAGCACCCCGCGCATGCGCGACGGCCTGCGCGTGAACCAGTGGTCGAAGCACTGCGCGCCGGTCACGATGACGCGCTCGTCGGGCACGCCGTGCACATCCACCGCTTCACGGTGTTGGGTCTCGTTCCACACCAGCACGCGCTCGGGCCGATCGCGCAGGTACGCTTTGCTCGTGAGGTGATCCCAGCTCCACACCGGCAGGCACGACGGAATGCCGAGCAGCCGGGCCGCACGCACGTAATCGATCTGCTGCGATCCGAGATCGACGAGCGGCGTCACTAGCACCGCATCGGGCCGATGTTCGCGCACGAAGTTGACGATACTCGCCGGCGGCGGAACGAACGCATCCAGCCAGTGCAGGCATTTCGCATACGCGCGCCACCACAACGCACCAGCCACCACCGGCGGATGCGCGAGTGCCAGGAGCAGTCGTGGGGTGCGATCGTGCGCACGCACTCGCCTCAACGGCGCCGTGTCGTAAAACGGCTCGAGGTACCTCAGGTAGTCGAGACCGAGCCGCAGCCCCTGTGCGACACCGCTCCATGTATCGGCTTGGCGCGATGGCACCATGCCATAGGTGATGCCGGGCCAGTCGCGGGCGAGCGACTCGACCGCGGATTCCGCCCCCAGCTTGTCGACGATCTCGACCGCGAGGTGAATCTGGTGGCCACGCGCCGCGAGCTCACGCAGGGCAGAGTCGTAGTTGCGGAAGTAGGTGTAATGACGCGCGATGAACAGGAGTCTCATCGAAAACACGGCATCGACGTGCCCGCGAATCGCCCGACCGGGACGCGCCGACGATCGACCAGGATTCTTCCGCCACTCCCTTCCAATTCGGCGTAATTCGTTTTCAGGTACTCCTCGATCCGCGGGTATCGAGTGAAGTCATCGAGCACCGGCCTCCGGTTCGATACCGCAAACGGTACCGATTGGGTCTGCAGCAACGCCAGCGATCGTTCCTCCTGCGCGGGGTGCGATCGCCACCCTGTGCGCCAATACAGGTGACCGCCGGCGAGGGGCCGCTGCACGTAGTAGTTCACTTGAAACGGCGTCATTCCCGTGACGAGCAGGTGATCGCCGGACGTCGTGCACTCGCGCAGATAGTGAAACGCTGAATTGCCATCGTCGGGTGGCGACGCGAGCAGCTGCGTAAACGTCGTCGGCAACGACCTCACCATGTCCCGCGGCCGAAACAGCAGCGACTCTCTCGCCCAGACGACCGCGGCGACGCCGGTCACCACCAGTACGCCAATGGTAACGACGCGACCAAACGCGGACGTTGCGACAAGGAACCTCGAGCCCAGCGCGAATGTGAGGGGCGCCACCGCAACCATGTACGACGGCTGACGAAGCAGCGCCGAATCGGCCGCCGCGAGAAACAGGCCGGCGACGACCATCCGCTTCGCGTCCAGGGCATCGACGGCGGTCTGATGCCCGCGTCGCCACATCGTCAGCCCACCCGAAACGAGGAAGACGATCGGAACGAGCAGCGTCAGCTGCTGCAGCCATTCGACGGCGTTGTCTCGCCCCGGCACGTGCCAGCGGATCTCGTTGAGGCGATTCCACTGAAATCCGGCGCCGTCGGTGATGTACGGGTCGAGATCGAACAGACGCAGGTCGTAGACGTTCGCGGCTTCATACTTCGCGCGACCGGCGTCATCGCGTTCACCGAGTGGGCGCAATCCGAACCGGCCCTCCAATTCGTGGCGAAGCGATTCGCTGACGTTCTCCCTCCATTGGAATGCCACGACTGCTGTCTGTGGTGCGGGCGGCGCTGCCGGAGTGAACGGAAGCAACGGATTCAACCCGAGCAGAGACGCAAAGACGATCGTCTGCCTGGGACTCTCGTACATCGTGGAGCTCGCCTGCACATAGTCGACGAACCCTTCGTTGACCTGAACGACGATCGCCCACGGCAGTACCAGCGCCGCGGCGGCGAGCCCGCTCGTGACGATGTGACCCGCCCGCGACTCGGCCCAGCTCGCCCTCTCGTTCGTCGGCGCGTTCTTCGCCGCGACGGCGACCGCAGCAAAGAAGGCCAGCGCTGCGAAGATGCCGTAGTCGTGCCTGAAGAGAAACGCGATCGCGCCGGCGATGCCGATAGCCACACTCCGTATCGGACTGGGCTGGTCGAGATATCGCCACACGAGCCACAGGATCAGCGGAAAGAAGAACAGTTTCGAATAGTGATAGGTCGGCGTCTCGCCGAGGATCACGAGCACCAGGGGCAACACCGCCATCGCCGCGCCAACCGAGCGCGAGAGACGCAGGCCGAGATGAAACGCGATCACCACACCGGTGGCGATGCAGGTCCACTGCAGCAGGAATTCGCCGATCAACCGGTAGCCGACGAGCAGTTGTGCAGCCGCCGAGGCATACGCCGCCAGCGGCGCGCCCCACTCGAAGAAATCTCGATACGGCCGATCGCCGGCGAGAATCGACGTGGCTTCCGGCAGCGACACGAGATTCGAATCGTAGATTTGACGGCCGGCCGTCGCCACCAACGCCGCGACGGTGAACACGCCAACAGCGATCAGGCATCTTCGATAGGCGTGGGTTCGCTCGACAACCTTGATGCCGGTTGACGCGATCGCGTCGACGTCGCTCATCCTTGAGGCAGCGGCGCAAATGCCAATCGCTTCTGCACCCGAAGCGGCACACGCGCCAAGAGATCGGCGATGCGCCCACCGGCGCTCCCGTCGCCATAGAGATGGTCGGCGGGAAACCGGCCGCGCGACAGCTGACACGTGATCGCCTCGACGATCTGTTTCCGGTCGTAGCCGGCATCGATGACATTCGGGCCGCGATCGCGCCCCATCTGCCGGGTGCCGATGTTCACGGCCGGCACGCCGACGAACGACCCCTCGCGAATCGGCGCGCTCGAGTTGCCCACCGCGCAGGCGCACGAGATCATCAACCGCACGTAGGTTTCGATCGGGAAGTTCTTGTAGAAACGGATGTACTCCGGGGCGCGCTTCTCTCTGAACGTCCGCATGCCGCTGGCAATGTCCTCGGAGCCGGCGTCGACGTTCGGCCACAGCATGATGGTCGGCATCTTCAGCTGGTCGAGCGCCTCGAGCGTCTCCCAGATCTGCTCCTTGCCGTGTCCGTATTCGGTGGTGACCGGATGCTGGTTGACCAGCAGAAACGGCTTTGACGGATCGATGTGCGCGCCGACGCCTTCGCGGGTGAGCCACTCGGCATGAGGAATGCCGCCGCTCGCGTTGGCGATCTCGGCCACGAGGTCGATGCGCGGACAGCCGACGACATGAACCGTGTCCGGCGCTTCTCCCATTCGGATGATGCGATCGGCCGCGGCCTGGTTCGCCGGAAAGTGCACGTGCGACAGCTTGGTCACCGCGTGCCGGATGCTTTCGTCAATGGTGCCGCTGATCTCGCCGCCCATCGTGTGCGCGACGGAGATGTTCATGTAGGCGGCTGCGATCGCCGTCGACATGGTCTCGAAACGATCGCCGACGCTGACCACAACCTCGGGCTTCAGCATCCCGAAGATCGTCGGCAGCTCGATCAATCCCAGACCTGTCGACTTCGCCATCGTGCCCGGTGTTTCTCCTTCGACGATCATCGTCACCTTTGCATCAGGGTGAAATCCGTCGGCTTCGATGACGTCCACAACCGAGCCGAAGCGATCCAGCAACGCCGATGCTCCGACGACAAGCTGCAGCTTCAAACCGGGCGTCGCCCGCACCGCGCACATGACCGACTTGATGCTGCTGTAGTTCGC
>Ga0075433_10004132_pt1 | contig 11259 bp, 7 predicted proteins | sample RhiMethybrSRZTD2_FD_75299 | JGI IMG/M metagenome (GOLD analysis project Ga0075433, IMG submission 75299) | Populus rhizosphere microbial communities from Tennessee, USA - Rhizosphere MetaG P. TD hybrid SRZTD2 | ecosystem: Host-associated > Plants > Roots > Rhizosphere > Soil | place: USA... | reverse complement strand
ACCGTTTCCGCTGCCACCGCTACCAGACGCGCATGCCGCCGGAATCGTCACGGTAGTCGACGAGCTCTGTCCGCCGGAATCGCTTGGCCAATCGCCAACCGCAACCGCCGAGACGAACACCGATGTGCCGCTTGGCGCAGCCACGGATCCCGAGAACGTGTTGCCCGCACCTTCGACGAATGCGCCCGTGAACACGACGACGTTGTTGAAGCTGACCGTGATCTTTGGATTGACGCCGTCGGCTCCGGAGGACCACGAGGTGACCGTGAAGTTGATGGTTGGCGTCGCGCCGACGCAGACCGCCTGCGCGCTCAACGTCAGCGAATGGGCCGACGCCACGCCGGCCGAAATGATTTGCAGGAGGACGACGAGGGCTGCAATCGTCCCGGTCGGACCGACCCGATGGCGCATATCGCCTTCACCTCCTGAACGGGCGCCACTCGTTCGAGCGCGCAGGTGGCCAGAAGACGAACGGCGATGCGCAGCCGTCTCGGCCGTTCAGCGGAGACAAGAAAATATCCGCGAGTCGGATGCGAGGGCGTCGCACGAATGTGCAATGGTTATTCCCGACATGATTCATCGCACACCTCTTCCGTTCTTCCGCGGCGACGTGCGTCTCGCGGGGCAGCTGTTCAGAAACACCGATCGCCTCGACGTTCAACAGCCGGCCATCGTCGCCACCGGTTCGTGGCTGACGGTGAAGGAGCAGATGCCGGCAACCTACGCGGTGCCGCTGGCCGAGCGCGGTTACACCGTCTTTACCTTCGACTTCAGCGGGTTCGGCGAGAGCGGTGGCGAGCCTCGTCAGGCCGAGATCCCCGATCGCAAGATTGCCGATCTGATTGCGGCCATCGACTTCGTCAACACGCTGGCGTTCGTCGAACCAGATCGTGTGGCACACCTCGCGATCTGCGCCAGCGCGCAGTACGGACTTGCGGCGCTGGCGCGCGGGGCGCGAGCGTCGCACTTCATCAGCATCGCCGGCTGGTACCACGATCCGGTCAGCGTCGCGCCGTTCTATGGCGGGATGCCCGGCGTGGCCACGCGCCTCGATGTCGCGAGATCCGCACTCGATGACTATCTGTCGACGGGCACGGTCGTCACGGTGCCTGCGTACAAGGCGGGCGACGAGACCGCGGCGATGTTCTTCGATCTCGATTATTACGGGAACCCGTCTCGAGGCGCCGTGGCGCAATGGCACAACGCGATGGCGACGCTGTCGTGGTCGTACTGGTTCACGTTCGACGGTCTGCGCGCGGCCGATCACGTGCAGACGCCGGCGTTGTTCGTGCACAGCGACGGCTGCGTGTTTCCCGACAACGTGCGGTCGATTTACGCCCGGCTACGCGGACCGAAGCAGTTGGTCTGGTCCGAGGGGACGCAGACCGACTTCTACGACCAGCCGACGCAAGTTCGCGTCGCTGTCGACGCTGCGGATGCCTTCTTGAAAGCAGCGAGATGATCGTAGGGGCCACCTTCAGTGGCCCTGTGCAGACGAAGGGCCGCCTAAAGGCGGCCCCGCGCGACGCGTTCTTTACTGGCGGTGGAAACGAGCGACGAGCACGGCCTTGCCGAGCACGTGACCGTCCATCGCGTTGACGATCGCGTTGCGCGTGTCGGCCGCCTGCTGTGGCGTCGGCAGCGCGATGTCGAGTTTCGTGTCGAGCGCGTAGAGCTCGAACGTGTAGTGATGGTACGGTCCCGCCGGCGCGCCCGGTCCCATGTAGCCGTTCGAGCGCAGGCTCACCTGACGCGTGCCGTCGGGAAGCTCGCCCGCCATCACGCCTTCCGGTAATCCCGTCGACGTGCCGGGAATATTCCAGACCAGCCAGTGCGTGATGTCCATCTTCGAGCCCTTTTGCAGCACGGGCTCGGGATCGTGCATCAGCAGCACGAAGCTCTGCGTGCCCATCGGCACCTGCGACCACTTGAGCTCCGGTGATGGTGCGGTGGCCCCGGCGGCCTGCGTGTACTTGTCGGGAATGACGCCGCCGTCTTCCCAGGCAGTCGACGTCATCAGCAGCGGTGGTGTAGCGGGTCCACGTCCGCCGCCGCGTCCCTGGCCACCGCCCGGGGCGCCGCCACCGCCGCGCTCCTGCGCCAGCGCCAGGCCTGCCGTCAGCATCGCCGCGGCCGCGGCCAGCGCGATCGTTCGTCCAGTGTAGGTTTTCATTCGCAACTCCTCGACCGTTCAAGAATGCCAAGACGGCACCGTGCCGTCTGTCCAGCAACCCTATCGAGGCCGATCCTAGTCGCGGCGCGCGTCATTCTGCAATGGAGCGACATGTCGCAACTCTGCGGATGTGGATCCTGAGCGGTCGCGATCGTTGAACCGATACTTCGGGCATGTCTCCGAGGCGCACCCTGATGCGGCACTCACCGTCAGACGTGGCGGGCCGAGACCTCCGGATTGGAGACTGGGTGCGCGTCGTTGCCGTACCCGATTCGATCTCGCATTCGGCACCCGAGACGAAACGGGCTTTTTCGCGTGCCGTTGGGAAGACCTTCCAAATCGAGGCGTTCGACGAATTGGGATGCGCCGAACTCGATCTCACGGGGAAAGTTGGACACGACACGATTTGGCTTGAACCCTCTTGCGTGCGGCGCGCTCGTCGTCCCCGGAAGCACAGTCGGCGGTTTAGGCGAGTCCTCGCGAATCGCCGGAGGCTCGATCGACCCCGATGGTCGTTTCGATACGTCGCCACGTATCGCGAGACGGACGATCCAGCGAAGCTGGTCAGGCGAATGCAGCGCTTGTGGATCAGTCACGGTTGGTTCGTTCTCGAAGCGCGAAGAGAAATCCATGGAACGTTCTCGGCCCAGGGCGCCAACGTGCGCTCGAGGCGCCAGCTGCAGCAGTGGCGAAAAGAACTCAGCGAGAACGACATGTTCTCGTCGCTCCGCGTCTTCGGAATTCGCCTGCGTTGACCAGCGTTACCCGGGACCATCGTGTTCTGGAAGTCGGCGTTCTACGACTGTCGGTACTCGTCGTGTCGACGCCACCACTGATACGGCGGCGTCTGCGGCCAGTCTTTCGGTGAATCCTCCCAGGTCTCCTGCCGCCCGAGCGGCGTGAGATCGAGCAACGTCCACACGGTGCCGAGCGTTTCGAGGCCGCGTCCATTCGTGAAGTACGTGCGATAGACATTCTTGCCATCGCGGATGAACACGCTGAGGCCGAACGTCTCGCCGGCGTCGGTACTGACGCCGAAGTCTTTATTGAATTCGGTGCCGGCGGAGGAGAACCATGGAATCGTCCACCCCATTCGCCGGCGAAACCGTTTGATCTTTGCGAGCGGCGCCAGTGACACGAACGCGAACGACGTGTCGCGCGCGTGGAGGTGGGCAAGATGCGGGATTTGATCGGCGACGAACGAACAACCCGGGCAGCCCGCGTCGGGCCAGCCGTCGACGCTCGGCGCAAACATGAAGTGATAGAGGATCAGCTGACGGCGACCGTCGAACAGATCCAGCAGGCGCGCCTTGCCCGTGTCGCCGACGAACACATAGGGCTTGTCAATCTTCACCATCGGTAATCGACGACGCTCGGCAGCGAGGGCGTCGTGCTGGCGCGTGAGCGCCTTTTCTTTCACGCGCACCGTGTCATGAGCGGCTTGCCAGACCTCCTTCGACACAATCGGTGGAAACGCCTTCGGCTTCTTCATAGTCGAGAGCTCCGTACGTATCAATGCGATGGTGTTTCATGTTTTGAGTGAATTGCAACGCGCGGCGTAAGGCGGCAATCAGCACTTTCCGAACCCGTCAAAAAGCTCAGCCGAAGCAGACGTAGTTTTTTGGTAGGGATAGTAATCACCTCACCGTAATTCGTGACATCCGCATACGCGATGTCGTCACTCGCGCACTTTTTGCAGTGGCACTCAATCTGCCACAGGCGCGCACCGCTCGCTGCACGCCGACGTCTGGCCTCGTAAGACAGTGACTGAACGCCGTTGAGCTTGTCGGCATGTGGACGATGTGTCGTTAAGAACATACGGCGCAGCAGATACAGCGAATGATCCGTGGACACAGGAGGATCAGTGACTCAGACCCTGCGGCTCGTCTGTCTCGCCCTGCTCATGGCCGCGCCGATCTTCGCGCAATCCGCGACTCCGCAGTATTCCGTCAGCGAGCTGCCTGGTACGGCGTCGCGCAATGACACGCAAAGGTTTGCTACCGCCATCAACGACGCCGGGCAGGTCGTCGGCACCGCACGTATCTTCGGCGATGACACGGCCATCCTCTGGGATCACGGCACGCCGATCGCAATCGGGGTTTTCGGCGTCGCGGGTCCTGATGGGAGCGCAGTTGACATCAACGAGCGTGGGCAGATCGTCTGGAACAACTCCGGGACTGGTCCTTTCCACGCCTTTTTGTGGGAAGGCGGTGTCAACACCCCGTTGGATTCACTGGGCGGACGCAGCGGGGCTTTTGCCGGCAACAACCTGGCGTTTGCCATCAACGACGCCGGTCAGATCGTCGGGTGCAGTGCATTGCTGCCCACCAGTTTCGACGGATGCGAGACGGCGGTCATGTGGTCCGGTGGCGAGGTCATCAGACTCGGCGCGTCCGGGTTGCAGACGTGGGCTATCAACAACCGTGGGCAAATCATCGCCTCGACCCCGACAGCGCCCGTGCTCCTCTGGGACAACGGTGTGCTGACCGAATTGCCGGGGTTGAGCGGGGCCCTGGACATCAACGATCGCGGCGAGATTCTGGGCCTGTCCGACGGACGACCGGTGATCTGGGCGCACGGCATCATCACCCCGCTCGCGCTGCCGCCCGGGGAATGGGGGGTCTACCCGTCGTCCATCAACGACCTGGGGCACGCCGTCGGCACGATCATCTCCACGGCCACCGGTGCGCTCGCGATGGCCGTGCTGTGGCGGGATGGGGAGGTCATTCCGCTCCCGCCCCTGGTGGCCAATGAGTCAATGAGTGCGGCCGACATCAACAACCGCGGCGAGATCGTCGGGTGGACACAAGGATCCGGAAGCCGGAGGGCGTTGCTCTGGGTGCCGCAGGCGCCGACCACACCGACCACGACCCCGGGCGATGTGGGACCTGCGCCTGCGACGCCTGAGGTACTGCCCACTGACCTGGGGACACTCGGGGGGAAGTACAGCACCCCCACGGGCATCAACGACAACGGCGTTGTCGTTGGTAGCAGCACCACCGGTGCTAAGGAGCAACACGCGTTCGTGTGGATGCCATCGAACGGGATGGTGGACCTCGGTACCTTCGGTGATCGTTCCGCCCCGGGTGTGGACCTCCGAACGAGCTTTGCGACCGCAGTGAGCAACGACGGTGAGGTCGTCGGCGCGAGCTATGTACCGGGGCCAACACTGCTAGACGGCTATCGAGCCTTCCTGTGGACGCCATCGGCCGGCATGCAGATCATCGGCACGCCGACGGTCTTTTTTAGTGATGCCACCGCCATCAACGATGCGGGACAGGTTGTCGGCAACAACGGTGGTTCCGAGGTGTGGACAGCGACGGGTGGATGGGTGGACATCGGCACGTTTGGTGGGGCCGTGCAACCGGTGGCCAACAACAACCTCGGCCAGGTCGTCGGCACCAGCGCCCTCGGAACACCATCCTTCGCGTTTGCCAGGCATGCATTCGTGTGGACTTCGAGCGGAGGAATGGTGGACCTGGGCACGTTGGGCGGGCCGTCGAGTGCGGCCGCGGCGGTGAACCAGAGCGGCCACGTCGTCGGATGGGCGCAAACCGCCGGCACATCGCTGGCCAATAACTGGCGCGCCTTTCTGTGGACGGCTGCGAGCGGCATGTTGAACCTCGGATCGCTTGGTGGGCCCTACAGCGTCGCGCGCGATGTGAATGAATTGGACATGGTGGTTGGCGCCAGCGCCGTCGCCTCCGGCAACCCTGCGGTCCACGCGTTTGTCTGGACATCGGCCGCCGGAATGCGAGACCTCGGCACGCTCGGCGGCACCGAGAGCGAAGCCTACGCCGTCAGTGACACTGGTCTTGTGGTGGGACGCAGCTTGACCACCGGCGATGCAGCATCGCACGGGTTTGCCTGGACGCCGAATAACGGCATGGTGGACCTTGTGCCGCTGGCCGGTTATACGGACAGCGTCGCGTACCTTGTGAACAGCAGCGGCGCGGTCGTCGGCTCGAGTTACGACCGCGTCTCCGGCACCTATCGGGCCACGATGTGGGATGTGCCCGCCGCACCGCCGATCGATGAGTTTACTTTCTGCGCGACGGAAGGCGATGTGTGCGTTTTCAAAGGCAAGGTGGAAGTGCGCTATGGCGCGAACGGCTCATTCGTCTTCAAGACGTTGAACAACAGCACCGCCTGTACCAACAAGGTATTCGGCGATCCGGCGCCGGACACGCCGAAAGAGTGCGCCATCAGGACACCGCCCACGCCTCCGCCGACCGAGTGGACATTCTGCGCGCCGGAAGGCGGCGTATGCGCTTTCACCGGCAAGATGGAGGTGCGCTACGGAGCGAACGGTTCGTTCGTCGTCAAGACGTTGAACAATGGCACTGCGTGTACCAACAAGGTGTTCGGCGATCCGGCACCCGACGTGGCCAAGAGCTGCTCGCTTCCACAGACTGGTCCCTGATGCGCGGGCTAGAGCACGCTCTCGGATTCTTGAACGCGACCGTGAAACTGGAAGGATGAACGTGATGCGAACGCTGGGATACTTTGGGTTGGTCTGCTGCCTTGTCACCGTCCTCGCGGCAACTGGCGCCGCTCAGTCGGTGCCCATCGATCTCGGTGCCACTATCCCACACCTCAGGGGGACGATGGCTGCTCTCGCGGTGAACGATAGTGGCCACGTCGTCGGACGATTCAACCTGTCGATTTACGGCCCCACGCACGCATTCCTGTGGACCCCCACGGGCGGAGCACTCGACCTCGCGCCCGGGCGCAGAAGCTTGGCCTTCGACGTCAACAACGCCGGACAGGTGGTTGGTCATGTCGGTGGAATAGAAGCGGAGGACGACGTCCCTTGCGGATTGTGCAGTCACCCCAGCACAGATGTCCACGCGGCCATCTGGTCTGTCGATCACGTGATGGTAGATCTGGGTACACTCGGAGGGGCCCAGAGCGGTGCGCTCAAAGTGAACGAGGCAGGCCAGGTCTTCGGCTGGAGTGAAGTCTCGATCGGCAGTCGCACGGTGCACGCATTTGTCTGGACACCAGAAGGCGGAATGGTGGACCTCGGGCCGTGGCCGAACTTCGAGCCCAGCGAGGTAAACAACAGGGGCGATGCGATCTTCAACATTCCGCAGCCGGAAGATGCTTTTGGTCAGAGGTGGACCGCATACCTGTGGTCCGCCGCCGACGGCCTCCTTGAGCTGGACACAGGCGGTGGTGCAGCAAGCGGGCTGAGTGATAGCGGGGAGGTTGTGGGATACCGCCGCTCGAGCCTGGGGGTGGCGGAACCGTTCTTTTGGACGCCGGCCAATGGCATGACCAATCTTGGAACGCTCGGCGGCGACAGTGGCGGCGCCGCTGATGTTAACGAGAACCGGTGGGTGGTTGGCGGGAGCCGAACGGTGAACACCAATGGGCATGCTTTCCTCTGGACACCCACAGCCGGCATGGTCGACCTTGGCACCTTCGGTGGACCTGCGAGCACCGCCGCCGCCGTGAACGACCGTGGTCAAGTGGTCGGCTCTAGTCAGAATCCGCTAGCGCTGCTTGGATTCGTGTGGACGGAGACCACGGGGATGGTTGAACTTCCGCCGCTGCCCGGTTACTCGAACAGCGAGGCGCAGTTGGTCAGCAACGGCGGGTACGTCGTCGGCACAAGCCTCGAGGGAAACACCAATCGCCCGACCCTGTGGCTGGTTCCTCCTCCACCTGACATTGATGACTGGACCTTCTGCGCGACCGAAGGCGCGCCCTGCGCCTTCACCGGCACGATGGAGGTGCGCTACGGGGCCAACGGCTCGTTCTTCTTCAAGACGTCGACCGACGGCATCGCGTGTACCAACGAGGTGTTCGGCGATCCCGCTCCAGACACGCCCAAGCAGTGCGCCATCAGGACAGCGACCGCGCCTCCGCCAACGGACTGGACGTTCTGCGCGACGGAAGGCGCGCCCTGCGCCTTCACCGGCACGATGGAAGTGCGTTACGGAGCGAACGGTTCATTCTCTGTGAAGACATTCACTGACGGCACCGCGTGCACGAACGAGGTGTTCGGTGATCCGGCCCCCGACACGCCGAAAGCATGCGCGATCCGGATCGCGCCTGCGCCAACCGAGTCGACGTTCTGCGCGTCGGAAGGCGGCGTGTGCGCCTTCACCGGCACGATGGAAGTGCGTTACGGAGCGAACGGTTCGTTCTCGATCAAGACGTTCACCAATGGCACCGCGTGTACCAATGCGGTGTTCGGCGATCCGGCACCCGATGTGGCCAAGAGCTGCTCGCTTCCACAGACTGGTCCCTGATGCACATCAGGTATACATTGGTCCACGTTTGACGCGGCGCCTCTTGATACGCGAGGCACGAGTGCGCATTTCCCCGGTTGCGATGGGCCGTCGGCTTCGATTTGCCTTTCTGATCGTTGCCGTCCTGGTGCTTCAAAGTAAGGCCTACGCGGCCAATTACTACGTCGACTGCAGCCTGCTCACAAACGGCCTCGGGACGGCCGACGCGCCCTGGAACAGCCTTGCCACGCCGTCGGCGTACACCTTTATGCCGGGCGACGTGCTCGCCTTCAAAAGGGGCACCACGTGCGCGGGGATGCTGGCGCCTCGCGGTTCCGGGGAGCCCGGCGCTCCAATCACCATCGGTACATATGGCGCCGGCGCTCGGCCGGTGATCGTCGCTGCCGGGAGGCCCGCGGCCATTGCTCTCTTCAATCAGACCCACTGGGTGATCCGAGATCTCGAGGCGGACGGTGGGAATCCTCACGGCATACACATCAGCGGTGACACGCCCGCGACGCTCAGCTACTTCCGCATCTCGAACGTGTCGGTCCATGACGTGGGAGGAGTCGCGACCACGAAACAGTCGGGGTTGATTGACATTTCGCCGGCAGGCGGCTCCGCCACTGTTATCGACGATGTCGTGATTGATGGCGCGACGGTGTTCAACACCGAGCAGTGGAAGGGCATTCACGTTGGCTGCATCAACGGAATCTTTCCAGCCCGCAATTCGGGACCGATCATCATCCGGAATTCAGTCGCATCGAATATCGCCGGCGATGGGATCACGATCTACGCGTGCAGCAACGGGCTGATCGAGAACAACGTGGCTCACGACATCGGACTGGCCTCGAGCGCCGCGGTGGGGACGCCGAACGCGATCTGGACGTGGGCCTGCGCCGACTGCGTCGTGCAGTTCAATGAGGGGTTTCGCGTCCATTCACCGGCACGCGACGGCGGCATTTTCGACATCGACTGGGGAAGCAGGAACACCACGGTTCAATACAACTACGGCCACGACGCCGACGGCTATTGTGTCGGGATCTTCGGAGCCTGGAACCTGCGCACCACCAACAGCATCGTTCGATACAACATCTGCGCGAACAACGGTCGGTCGGACCCCTACCTTCAGGGCGACATATACCTGAAGACGTGGGACGGCGGTTCGCTCGACGGAGTCGAGATTTACAACAACACCATCTATTGGAACCCGGCGGCGCCTTCCTCAGCACTGTTGAACCGCGAGAATTCCCTGGTCGGGACCGGGCCACTCTTCTTCAAGAACAACATCATTGTCTCGTCGACCGGTAGCTTCGTCTCGACCGACGCCAATCTCACGCTCGATCACAATCTCTATTGGGCCCGCTCCGGCGCGCCGGCGTGGGAGTATGGAAGCGGCTCGTGGAACTCTTTCACATCCTTCCAGGCGGCGGCGCTCGAGGAGGCGCACGGTCTCTATGCAGACCCGTTGTTGACCAACTCCCCTGACCTGCGTGATCGGCCGCTCACCGCCTTCACACTCCGTCCCGATTCGCCCGCAATCGATGGCGGCGTTGCCATCAGCTCGATGACCGGTCGCGATTTCTTCGGAGTTCTCCCACCACATGGGAACGCCGTGGACATTGGCGCATCCGAGTACCACGCGATCATGAATCTGATCGTGAACCCGAGTTTCGAGGTCGATCTCGAGACGACGCAGACACCATATGGATGGAGCACATGGTCGCGGGCCGGACAGGATTACGCCGACTATACCCAGCGATATGCGACCGGTGATTCGGGAAGCTATTACGGTGCACATGGTGTCGACCACTCGTACGACGTATTCACGTATCAGGTGCTGACTGGCCTCGCGGCTGGCTCTTACGAGCTGACGGCCTGGGTCAAGTCTTCAGGCGGACAGAGTGTCGCGTGGATGGAAGTGAACGCCTACGGTGGCGCCAAGCGCACCGTGACCATTCCCGCAACGTCCACGTGGACGCTGGTGACTGTGTCGGACATTGCCGTCACCGCGGGGCAGGCGCGGGTCGGCTTCTACTCGATTGCAGAGGCGGGACAGTGGCTCGCTTTCGATGACGTCAGCCTTACGCGGCAGGTGTCTGGCGAGCCGCCGCCGAAGGACTGGGCGTTCTGCGCGCCGGAAGGCGGCGTGTGCGCCTTCACCGGCACGATGGAAGTGCGTTACGGAGCGAACGGTTCGTTCTCTATAAGGACATTCACGGACGGCACGCCGTGCACCAACGCGGTGTTCGGCGATCCGGTACCCGACGTGGCCAAGAGCTGTTCTCTTCCACTAACTGGTCCCTGATGCACATTGTGATCGTCGTGAGTCCGGTGTAATAGCGACCAGGATCGGATTCGCGATTCAGAATGTACACAAAGCGTTTGCAGGCGGCGTGAGCTCGCCGTATCTGAGAAACCCTCGACGTAGCTGAGCGCGAAGGGTGGCTTGCCACCCGTAGCTCGATCACGATCGCAGGCGTGCGAAGGGTGGTGGACCAGACGGGAGCCAGATGGAACCGCCTGCCATGACTGGCTGCTCGGATTGACGCGCTCCGACTCGCCGCGTGAACCGCCATCTGGACCAACACATCACCAGATCCACTCGGTAACGATTCGGATCTTCTCGTGAGGACTCGACACAGGGAGGCGGACGATGAAGGCAATCGTTGTGACGGACCAGGCTGCGGGAACGGCCGGAATGACGGTGGTTGAGCGGCCCGAGCAGCAGGCAGCGATAAACGACGTCGTCGTTCAGGTTCACGCGTCGGGATTCGTCCCGACTGAGCTCACGTGGCCCTCGACCTGGACCGATCGCCTGGGCCTTGACCGAACACCGTCGATCCC
>Ga0075433_10004131_pt1 | contig 11260 bp, 13 predicted proteins | sample RhiMethybrSRZTD2_FD_75299 | JGI IMG/M metagenome (GOLD analysis project Ga0075433, IMG submission 75299) | Populus rhizosphere microbial communities from Tennessee, USA - Rhizosphere MetaG P. TD hybrid SRZTD2 | ecosystem: Host-associated > Plants > Roots > Rhizosphere > Soil | place: USA... | reverse complement strand
GAGCGTGCGAACGATTGCACCCCGGCCAAGGCGGCTGTCCTGACTGTCCACGACAACCCATTGGTCTTCAACCTGAAGGAGCCGGAACTTCAGCGGCCGGCCGTCCATCGCACCGTCCAGGAACTGGGTGTGGCCGTTTCTCAGCGTGGCGATGAAGCGGAGCGTGGCCAGATCGAATTCTTTGCGCTCCTTTTCGCGCACCACGCGATCGAGGTACTCGCGATACGCGGCGTCGACCGTCGCGCGCGGCGCGCCTTCCCAGTGCGCGAAGTACTGTTGCACGAGCGAATAGATCTTGCTCGCGACGACCACTCGATCCGTGACGTCGAGGTCCACCGTCGGGGACTGAGCGGCATGACCGATGCTGGCAATCGCGATGGCGGCCGCGGCAATCGCACCGAATCTGACTCGCGGTAGGTGTCCCTGAGCGCGCATCGATGGCTCCTCGCGGGTTAGACGCAAGGGCCCTGTGATGGTTGAATCGATGCAGAACTACCAGCGCGTGGCCGGGCTCTTGATGTCTCCGGACAGGAGGGCGTTCCGAACATCGCCGATTGTTGCGAGGCCCCGGGGCGCGGCGCCTCCGCCCTCGAAGCGAGTCGCGGCCGGCGTCCAGTGAAACAGAGCCATATGCCACGTGTGGGCGCTGCCGCCGCGCTCGTAGTAGACGAGGCAGTGATCGTTCGAGCAGCCCGCCGCGACCAGCCGGCGGATCGGCAGCCCGGGATCGACGATCGCGTCGGTCGCCTGGAAGTCCGCGCCCGGTTCCGCAATGTCGAGCGACTGGCTGCCGAACAGCGTCTGCAGCTCTTCGCGCACGCCGAGCGGCAATCCCCGGATGGACGTGACAATGCTGAAGCGTTCCTCTTTCACGTGGGCCCGCAGCGCCGAGGAGAGCGGCGCGGGGGCAGGAGCCTGGTGACCGGAAACCACCGCCAAACAGAAGGCCACGCCGACGACGCCGTGCAGTTGTGTGCGACGCATCGGATTCCCCGTCAGAGCCGCTTACGCGGACGGCGCCATCAGCGACCCGGCTTGCAGCGTGCCGGCGCGGCCTGGCCGTCGGCAGTCATCGCCGCCGCCTTCACCGTCCCCGCCGCCGCGAGCTGATCGAAGGCGACCTGCTGCAGCGCCTTGACCTGTGGACGCGAGAAACCAAGCTCGAACGCCGAACACTCGCTGTCCCCGAGCGAGCGGGGGTCGCGTCCCGTGAGACTGCCGAAGATGACGAGCGCCTCGAGATAGTAGCCGTAGGCGCTCGCGTGATAGTGGTCGTGGGTCCAGAGATCGAGCTTCCCGGCCTCGACGCCGTCGTAAGGATTGGAGTCGGCCACGCCCGCCTGCATCGCGCGGGTCCAGGCTTCGCCGACCGGAATCACGGCCTTCACGCCCGCGCCGGCCGCGGCCTTGTCGTAGGCCGCGCGGACGTCGCGGGCCATCGCCTCGATCGGCTGTCCCGCCCAGGCGCCCTTCGGCGGATACGTTTGATCGGCGCGCGACCAGGTCGCCATCAGGTAGATCGAGACCTTCGGGTTCCGGTTCCGCAGCAGGTCGGCCATCTCCTTGCTCGTGGCAATCAGCTTGGCCGGATCGCGTGGCTTCTCGGCGTCGAGCGTGCTGTAGCCGTGCATCACCACCGCGTCCCAGCCGCGCTTCGCGATCACCTCGCGCTTGCTGGCGAGGTGAAAATCCAGACCGGTGCCGCCGCGCGTTTCGAGCGACACGTCATAACTGAGACCCGCCTGCTGGGTGAAGGACTTGAACAGCGCCGGTACGCCGCCCGTGCCCTCGTCATTCAGATCGGTCACCGTGTCCGCGCGATAGAAGCGGACCGGCGAACCGGCCGCGAAGGTGAAGCTGTTGCCGATGAACAGCACGCTGGTGCCGGACGGCGCCTGCGCAGCGCTCAGCGCGAGCGCAGCGGCGGTCAGAAGTACGGAGAGTTTCATAAGAATCCCGTGAATGAGCGTTCTTCGAGGCGAAGCGCATTATGCTGCACTCGCGATGTCAGGGCCGTCAAGTGGACGCTTGACGGGCTTCAGAGCTGCCGGAGCACTGACGACGGATTGACCGACGCGGCGCTGCGTGTCGGGAGGATCACGGCGACGGTGGCCGTGCCCAGCAGAACCAGGACGGCACCGGCGAACGCGATTGGATCGACCGGGCTCACGCCAAACAGGAGGCCCGCCACCACCCGCCCGGTGAGGAGCGCGGCCAGCACGCCGGCAGCGAGTCCAACACCGATCGGGCGGAGGCTGTCGGCGAGGAGAAGCGTCAGCACATCACGGGCGGTTGCGCCGAGCGCGAGGCGCACGCCGATTTCCTGAGTGCGTTGTCCGACGACAAAGGTCGTGACGCCATAGATGCCGACCAGTGCCAGACCCAGCGCGATGCCCGCCAGCACCCTGGCCAGCAGTGCGAGCGCTCGCGGCTCGGCAATCTCCCGCTGCAGACGATCGGTGACGGACTGCACGTCAACGGTGATGCGCGGGTCGACGGGCTCGATCGCGCCCCGCACGGCGCGCACCAGCGGCTCGGGCGCGTCCAGCGCGCGAATCACGAGCTTCGCCGCGCGCAGCTCGCCCATTGGCCTGTAAATCGCCGCCGAGCTCAGCTCGCGCAGCCTCGCCGTCATCCCGTTCGAAACCACGCCGATGATCGAATCGCGCGAATCCGCGATGACGCGTGCGAGCGACTGGCCGATCGGATTCTCCCCGGGAAAGAAGTCGCGCGCGACCGTTTCGCTGATCACGACGACGTTGGCACCGGTCGCAACTTCTTCATCCGTGAACGTGCGGCCGCGGATGGTGCGGAGACCGATCGTCCTGAAGTAGGTGGAGTCCGTCTGGTTGTGGAAGATGGTGTATCGACTGCCGGCGCGTCGAAAGATGGTCACTTCGTTCGCGCCAGCGAACGGCGGATAGGAAGCGAGTGACGCGCCCTCGACCCCCGGAACCGCCTGAACCAGATCGCGCGCGGCCGACCAGTAGGATCGGGCCTGCGCCTCCGAGCCGCCACGGCCGAACGCCGGTGTGACGACCAGCAGGCGCGCGGCGTCGAATCCGACCTCGACCCGCGCGGCGCGCATCGTGCCGCGTGTCAGGAGCGCGGCCATGATCAGGAGCAGGACCGACGCGCCGGCCTGGACGCCGATCAGCGCGGAACGGAGACGTGTGGGACGTCCGCCAGTTCCATCCGCTCGGGCCGCCGCGCCCCGCAGCGGTGAGGCGAGGTCGCCGCGGCTCGCGTGTCTTGCCGGCGCGAGCCCCGCACCAATCGCCGAAAGGATCGCCGTCACGGCGAGGAACAGCAAGACACCCGGATCCGGCGCAAGATCGAGACTGTCGGGAGCACGCACGATCGTGGCGAGGATGGGCACGAGCCACACCATGACGAGCAGACCCACGACGGCACCGGCGAGGCCGAGGGACAGACTCTCGGTCAGGAGCTGACGCACGAGGCGGCCCCGGCTCGCGCCGATGGCGAGCCTGACGCCGATCTCACGCTCTCGTGAGATCGCGCTCGCGAGCAGGAGGTTCGCGACGTTGACGCACGCCAGCAGCAGCACGAGACCGATCGCGGTCGTGACCGTGACGAGGACGATGGCCACCTGTGCACGGCCCTTTCCACCGAGGCTCGCCAACGGCTGGAACCGCACGCCAACCAGCTCCTCGTCAAAGGCCTGGGCGCGATCCCCGGAACGGGTCATAGAAGACTCGGGACCCGAGCTCTCCCGTTGTGGTGACAATTGACGGGCGATCGAGCTGAGCTCTGCTTCGGCCTGTGCCATCGACACGCCTGCGGCGACTCGGCCAAGGACACCGACCGTTGTCGAGGATGCCCGGTCGAGCGGCGATCCCCCAGACACGACGTGGAACGTCGCGCCCGGCAACCACATCGCGGGCGGCGTATCCATCGTCCCGGTGAACCCGCGCTCGGCGATGCCCACCACGGTGAACGGCGTTCCGTTCACCCATAGCGGCCGGCCCACCACGGCCGGATCCGCGCCCAGCCGGCGCGACCACCACGCGTGACTCAGGACAGCCACCGGCGCGGCTCCCGGGCTGTCGTCGAAGGGCATCAGCATCCGACCGAGAAACAAGCGATTGCTCAAGGCGGAGAGATACCCACCGGTGACGAACGTGAGCGAGGTAGAGCGTGCGCCGTCGCGATCGGCAGTCTGACTGACCCTCGCACCATCGCGAAGCGACGCTTCGAGTCTGATCGTTCTGGCTGACTCGCGCAATTGAACGTAGTCCCCGTAGGTCCATGCGTCGCCGATGCCATTTGGATAGGCCCGCATGACCTGAACCACCGATGACGGCTCGATGACTCCGGTCGAGCGGAATGCGACGGCGTTCAGGAACGTGAACACCGATGCGCTCACGCCAATCGCAATCCCGAGTCCACCGACCGCGATCGTGACGGCACCAGGACTTCGCCGCAGCAGACGCGTGGCATAGGTGAGGTCCTGGATGATCTCCGGGGCAGCGCGGCGCCAAAGATGGAAGGCTCGCCGGGATTCACGCGCGTCGGGCGCGGACCGCATGCCGCCGAACCCGAACCTGGCAATGCGAGCGACGCTCAGGACGTCGAGATAGTAGCGCCGCCGCGCATGACGCACGCCGCGCGCCTCGACGCGCGACGCGAAGAGCTCGCCAAGATCGGCTTCGACCTCGGCACGACGACGGCCGAGCGGCTGCAGGCGCAACAGCATACGAGCCAGACCTGGCGGACGAGTCGCCTTCATGAGCGGCCACCCTCTGCAATCGTGTTCCAGATTCTTTCGCGGACGCGGTGCAATGCCTTCGCCGTGCGCAGGCCGAGAGACGTGACGTCGTACAGCCGCTTCGGTTTACCCCCCCGGCGGGCCGTCGGCTCTCCGATCGACGAGCGCACGAAGCCTTTCGCTTCGAGTCGCGACAGCGCGGCATAGATCGCACCAATCGAGACGTTGCGTCCCGTCGCCTCTTCGACGAACTGCTGCACCGGCACCGCGTAGGTGTGATCGCCCAGCGCCCGCACGGCAAGCAGCGTGAGCTCTTCGAACTCCCCCATCCGTTCGCCCTTCATGAGTCCAATTCAATATCACTATTCTTCATGTTTGCATAGATATTCGGCCGACCAGCGATTGCGAGGCTTCACCGTTCGTGGATTGTTGGTCTGGCTGTATCAGGACGTCGCGATTTGATAGAACACGTCGGTGCGAATCTGCGACGGATCCGCGTCCCATTCGCTCCGCCAGTGGCCGTAGACTTCCCAGCGGCGGCCCGTCAACTGGTGGCCGTGGGCACGGCACCATTCGTGGATCGCGTCGTGCGCGGCGCCGAGGCCGCCGTAGGGCCCGTAGTACGTGGCCGTTGCCACCGGGCCAGCCGGCGTCGCCGATCGCACCACGGGTCCGGTCTCGACGAACGGCTGGAGGAGCTCCACGCCGACTTCGATCCGGATGGCGTCGTCCAGATACACCGCGACATGACGGCCGCCGCGCATCCCCTGCGCACGAAGCGCCTCCCACACGCGGCCACACATCTCAGGGACGGCTCTCGACAGCTCGGAGGCGTTCACCTGCCGGCGTATCACGGCGAGCGGCACGCTGCCGAGGTCCTGCACGGTGACGGCGTAGGCTGACATGGCTGGATGCCGGGCGAGTATAGCCCGCCCGCTCAGAACAGGTTCGGGAACGCCGGCTCCACGGTGACCCGGCGCGCCTGCTCGACGTGCCGGCGGCCGTGCGCAAACACCAGCCGCCAGCCGTCCAGAACGCTGTAGCAGATGACCTTGATGAACGGCGACGCCATGATGGTCTGCGCCGCCTTCGGCTCGTCGACCGCCTGCAGCCGCGCCACCGCGTCCCGCTGCTGTTCGATGAAGCGCCGGACGATATCGGGCGGGATCTCGCTCGTCGACGGGCGGCCCGGTGCCGGCGCGGTGTATTTTCTGCGTGTGTCCGGCGACTGCGAGCGCACCATCAGCGGGCCGAACATCGACGGCAGAAACGGGAGGCGTTGCCACACGCTCCTCGGCTTCCCAGCGTCGAGCGCGTCCGCGGCGGCGTGCAGCATGAGCGCGTTCATCTTGAGCAGGTGCTCGAAGCACTGCGCCACGCTCCAGCGCGCGGGATCGGGCCGCCAGTTCAACTGCCGCGCGTCGAGCGAGCCGAACGTCGCCTCGACGTCACGGATCAGCTCACCGATCCCCGTTCGCACCTCGGAGAGGGACAATGTCGTGTAGTCCATCGGCAAAGGCTCGCCGCTCGCATTCCAGGACGTACTAGCGATTCCGTGGCTCGGACACGACCGATGATTCCTGGCACGGGGGACTATGTCAACACATGCCGTACGCACCGCTCGCGGCTACACTGTGCACATGGCCAACGAGGCTGGCTCTCAAATCGATCCCGTGGTCGCCGCGTACCTGAAGGATGTCGACCGCACGCTCCTCCGCGAAAACCTCAAGCTGACGCCGGAGGAGCGCATCCGCAAGCTCCAGGATTTCGTTCGCGCGGCGGTGGCGCTGCGTGAGGCGCCGCGCTCGACGGATCGATGACGGCCACCGACTTCGAGGGGTTGCTGCGGCGACTGGTCGACGAGGGGGTTGAGTTTATTATCGTGGGCGGCGTGGCGGCTGTCGTCCACGGTTCAGCTCGAGCGACGTTCGATCTCGACGTCGTCTACAGTCGAACTCCAGACAATCTGCGCCGTCTGGTTGCCTCACTCGCCGCGATCCGTCCTTACCTGCGTGGAGCACCGCCGGGGCTGCCGTTCTCGTTCGATATCGCTACGCTCCAGCGGGGTCTGAACTTCACGCTGACGACGGACATGGGTGATCTCGATCTGCTGGGCGACATTATCGGCGGCGGCGGCTACGAGGACTTGCTGCCGTTCGCGGAAACGATCGCGGTTTTCGGGTTCAGGTGCCGCTGTATCGGACTCGCGAAGCTGATCGCGGTGAAGCGGGCAGCGGGACGGCCGAAGGACAACGAGATCCTCGCCGAGCTCGAGACGTTGCGGCAGGAGAGAGACCGGCTGAACGGCCGCTCGGAGTCGTGAAGTCGATGGCCAGGTCCGGACAGTGCCAACATCGTGCCGCGCGACTTGGCCACAAGACTGCCGGGAATCTGTGAAGTACGGCTGACAGGTACGCTGAATCCGCATCGCTCATCGATGGCATGGATCGCAGCTTTTTCAACGAGCCAGGCCGGGGCTCACTCGACGAACCAGTGCACGTAGCCGCACTCGCTGCAGATCACGCAGGTGGCGGTGGGCGCGGTCCATTCGAGGTTGAACAGGGTGGCCACCGGCCCGTGCAGTTGCGCGCGGCGGCGATAGAAGGCGCCGTTCTGGCAGACCAGGCAGCGCAAGGGTCGCTCGTTCAGCGTGACCTCTTCCGGTTCCTCTTTTCCGAAGATGCCCATGATGCGCAGGAGTATACCGGCTCGGTCTGGGCCGGCCGGAGTCCGGCATTCTTCGTGAGGCAGGCCGCTCAGAGCGACGAGAGATGGACGAAGAGAATAGCGATGAACAGCGCGAGCAGCGCTCCAAGGATGCCACTCAGCAGCCAGAACTGCCCCCATCCCAGAACGAGCAGCCCGGTCCTGCTCGCACGGCGGGCCGGCGACAGACGCGGTTCCTCAGGACGGAGAACGTGTGCAGTCACTGGGCACCTCGCGGCGTTTCGACTCACTTGGACACCGTTGTTCCGCGATTGTTCCGTGACACCGGCGTCAGCGCCTCGCCGCTCGCTTCGTCCGCCGGCGCTGAGAGAAGTACCATTCGTGGCCTTCCGGATCCGTGACGCCATACCGGCGGGTGCCGAACGGCGTGTCGGCAGGTTCCTGCAGGACCCGCGCGCCGGCCTGGAGCGCGCGCCGGAAGTGGGCGTCGACGCCGCGGACGTCGAGGAGCAGGCACTGCGTGGCCTGACCCAGGCGTCGCGGATTGCGGTAGGCCGTCGGCGGGCGGCCCATCAGGACGACGCTGCTTCCAGCCTTCATCGCCGCGTGGATGATTCTCCCGCCGGGTCCTCGCGACACAGCGCCGAATCGCCGGAACCCGAACGCTTTCGTGAGGAATCTCATCGCGCTGACGACGTCTTCGTAATAGAGGTAGGGCGTTATCGGCATTCTGGTTCGCTCGACAGGATCGCGGCCGCGGCTTCCGCGGACGAGATGACCGGCACGACCTCGAAGGCGACGAGGTCCTGCCATTGCTCGATCCATTGGTCGAGAAGACGACGGTCGTCGCAGGCCATCACCTGATAGCAGCGTTGCAAATCGCTGGTCACCCAGCTGTTCACGTACTCCAGCCCGTCGGGCGCGAGGCGGCCGCGCTCGCGGAACCTCCGATACACGGCGGCGGGATCGCCTCTGAAGTCCTCGACGATCATGTAGAGCATTACAGCGGCACCATTCCCATCCACCACATGGCCTTGTCACCGACGTCGATGTCGTACGTGCGTGCAAAAGTGAGCGTGCCGTTCGCACCCATGCGGAACACCGACAGCCCTGCCGGCACCGTCCGCACCGTGTTGTCATCGCGCACATCCACAGGCAGGTTGTGCTGTGCGACCAGCATCCGGCCGCCGGGATCGATGTGGAACGTGCGTGGATGAAACTTTCGCGTTTCGATGTGCTGGATGGCTGTCGGTTCACCCGTCTGCTGGTCGATTGCGAACACGACGATGCTGTTCTCGCCGCCTTTGTAGACCTTCTTCCCGTTCAAATCCACCACATCCTGCGAGCGGTTCGCGGCGTACACGAAACGGCCATTTGGATGCAGGTGCACCGTACTCGCGGCCTGGCGCGAGCGAATGTTGTCGGGCTCGAGGAGCGTCGTCTTATTGAAAACCACGTCCGGCAGCGGCTTGCCGCCCTGCATGTGGTGCATATGGAGCTGGTTCTGCGTTTCGATCGAGACGTACATCCACGGCTTCGTCAGATGGAAATCCAGATGGCGCGGACCATACCCACGGCCGCCGTTGGGCGCGATCCTGTACTGATTGGTCAGGATGCCGTTCTTGTAGTCGAAGACCATCAACGCGCCGGGGTCCTCCGGCCTCTGCGCCGTGCCCTCATTGCCACGTGTGACGAGCACCACATGGCGGCCGTCGGGCGTCACGCGCACCTGGTGCGCGTAGATGCCAGCGTCCATCGTGCCCTGCGGCACCTCTTTCCCCGCCGTGAAATCCTCGTTAATCCGATACACGCGTAACGAACTGGGGTTGTTGAACGCCACCAGGATGTGTTGCGATTCGTTGTCGAGTGTCAGGTGGATCGGCCGCACCGGCAGGCGCATCGAATCGCCACTCTGATTCAGGGCACCCGTGGCGGGATCGATCGCGAATGTCGTGACGTGATGTTCGGCGCCGGCCTGCACAGGACCTCCAGCGTTGCTGCTCGACGCCACATAGAGATAGCGCCGGTTGCGATGCGGCCAGCAGTACTGCACGCCGGCAGGCAATGTCACCGAGTCACGCCTGGTCAATGCCGCGTTGGCGGGATCAACGTCGTAGTGCGTGAGCACCGGTCCGACATTGGCATACAACGCCAACCGACCTGGGCGCTCCTGCGCGAACGCCACAGGCCTGGCGACAGCACTCCCTGCAAGAAGCGACAAGAAGGTCCGGCGGCTGGGCATTGGCGGCTCCTGTGAACTGAGTCATCGAAACCGAATTACTTCAACGCCAGCGTCTTCCTGAGCCAGGCGATCATTTCTGCCTTGTAGTGCTGCTGGTCGGCATCCTTCCAGGAGCCCATGCCGTGGCCGCCCGCCTCGACGGTGATGATGTCGCACGGGACCGCGGCCTTCTTCATCGCCTCGCACAGCAGCGTCGCCTGCTCGTATGGGACCTGATCGTCGCGGGTCCCGTGAATCGCGAGAAACGGCGGCATGCCTGTGTGGACGGCGAACAGCGGAGAGATCGTCTTCAGCTTCGCGAAGCTCGCCTCGTCATAGCCGTCGACGCCGAAGAACCAGATGCCGCCACCCGTCTTCTGATGGCTGTTGATCGACGCCATGTTGAACCTGGCCGGAAAGGCCTGGCGCTGGCGCGCAATCTTCTCGTAGTCGACGGGGCCGTAGATATCCACCACCGCCGCGACCTTCGTGGCCGGCGTCGCATGGGTCGCCGCATAGTTCACGAGAAAGCCTCCGGCGGACTCGCCGGCCAGGACGATCTTGTCCGGATTGATCCGGTAGGTACGGGCGTTGGCCTTGACCCATTTGATCGCGGTGTCAAGGTCTTCCCTCGCTTCAGGGAAGCGGAATGCCGGTGCCATGCGGTAGTCGATGCTGAACCAGGCGAACCCGGCGTCGGCGAGCGGCTGGAACGTCGGAGCCATGTTCGTGGCCCGGCTGCCGCCATCGAATCCACCGCCGTGGACCAGGATCGCCGCCGGAAAGGGGCCGGGGCCGTCGGGTACGTGCAGATCGAGAAGCAGGGAATGGCCGCCCGGGCGGCCGTACTCGACACCTTTCTGGTCCGTTGGTGCGGCGGCCATGAGGATGGAACACACGAAAAAGACGATGAAGGGTTTCACGGGGCGGGACTGTATCAGCTTCCGGGGGTCAGTCAGCCCGGCGCGACCCGTACGGGAGCGAGAGGCAGGCCCACAGCAGCGCCGCTGCCATCATCGCGAGACCCGCCCAATGGGCCGTGAAGCCAAGCGTCCGATCCCACTGGAGAAGGTTCATCTCCGTCAGCAGGTATTCCCAGTCGTGGCCTTCGACTTCCGCGCCCGTCTGACCGCCGAGCAGGACCAGCTGAAGGGCGCGCGCATCGGCGATGTAGGGCGCCACATCGAGGAGGTTCTGGCCGGCCCACCACGCACAGACCGCGGCTGCAAACGCATCTGCCTGCCGCAGGAACGCGGTCCCCAGGATGAGCGGCACCGCGAACTGAAAGAGGCTGCCGCCGAGGACGCCGACGAAACGGCCGAAGATTCCGAGGATCACGTGGCCGGCTTCGTGGAAGACCAGATCGGGCAGGTGCAGGACGGAATGCGCTGCGGCACCGCCCATGGGCGCGGCCGCGAACGTCCAGGTCCAGATGACCAGCCCCAGGATCAGCGCGCCGCGCGCGAATCGAACTGGGGTGCTGGCGCGTACGCGTTCTCCACGCTCGAGCGGCTGCGCCACCGCCGGCTCCGGCACCGCAAGCTCGGCCTCAGCGGTGCTGGCCCGCTGCGCCAGCTTCGCGAACACCACGCCGCAGCGGGGACACTCGGTCTGGTCCGCGCCACGCGGCGCGCTGCACTTGG